>TARA_R110000850_G_scaffold272752_3_pt1 | contig 13174 bp, 31 predicted proteins | sample TARA_R110000850 | Tara Oceans TARA_R110000850 (sample SAMEA4397586) | marine metagenome | biome: Polar Biome; feature: [SRF] surface water layer (ENVO:00010504); material: water (ENVO:00002006), including particulate matter (ENVO:01000060) such as... | depth 5 m | reverse complement strand
GTGCGGGCGTAGCCTCCACGGTGCTCGAAGCTGCGGCGGCCTTCGGCGCGCTGCTGCTTCCGCTGGCGGCGGTCCTGGAAGAGGGCGAAGGCGACCAGGTCGGTGGCCAGCAGCTCTTCGTGCTTCACGATCATGCGCTGGTGGAAGTCGATGGCCAGGTCCAGAGTCTGCTCCGGGGTCTTGCGGGTTCCCTGGCAGCCGCCAACATCGTAGCCCCAGCCGGGGCGGCTGTAGCCGTGGCGCGAAAGGCGACCAGCGTCGTTGAGCTTGAAGCCCACGCGGCCACAGCAGTAGCAGTAGCCGCGGCGCTCTCCGTTCAGGTCGATGAAGTCGATACCTGCGGTGGTCGCCTGCTTCGGTCCGATCTCGCGGACCTTGGTGTCGTCCACTTTCGAGACTTTCTTGGTGACCTCGATCGCGTTGATCTCGGCGCGCAGGGCGACCAGGACTTCGATCTGTCCCCAGACCGGACCGAAGGCTTCAGCGTGCTTCGTGCGGACGTGGCAGAGGTTGGTCGGGCGCTCGAAGTAGGAGACGTTGCCCTCGCGGCTGACCTGGTCGAAGGCGCGGTTGAGATGCTCTATGGCGTCCTTCTTGGCGACCTTGGTGGTGAAGCCCTTGGAGGCGGCGGCGATTGCGAGGTCGATTCGTTGTTGCGGTGATTTCTTCATGACGCTAGACAATACCCTGGTGGAGGAGGTGCGGTCGGATCTTTCTTCGATTTACTTTGCGACGAGGAAGCCTTCGACGATCTCGATGCGTTCAGCGAGGACCAGCGCGTGAACCGAGCGGCTCATCGACTTCTTCACCAGGTCGCCAGCAGCGTTACGGGTCGTCCAGTTGTTTCCGGTTTCGCGGGTGGTGCTGTTGCCGGTTGCGGTGATGAGGGCGAAGAGGTTGGCTTGGCTGTTGGTGAGTTGCATGCCAGAGAATACCCCACTCCGGAGAGTGCGGTCGAGTGTTCCTTCGTTTTCTCCGCAGAAAGTTTCGTAAGCCCAGCCGGGTGCTGGGCTTACGACTTCCCGGCCTTAGCGCATTTCGCGAAGGAGCACGTGGCCAGCCTCGGTGCCGCCAGAGTTCAGCGCGTCGATCATGTCCTGCTCGCGGCCAGCATCCGCTGCCCACTTGACCCAGGTGCTTCCCTTTCCGGCGCGGCCCATCATCGCGCGGCCCAGGTCGGTCAGCTCCCAGCGGCGGCCGTCCTGCGACATGGCGACGTACTGCGGGTGGCTGCGGGTTAGGTCCGAGATGCGGGAGCGGTAGCGGTCCTTGCCGAGGTCGCAGATGGGAAGGCGGTGGCCACAGATGGCGAGGGCTTTGCGGTCGGCGGTGGTGAGTTTCATGGTGGGTTCCGGTTGGTGGTTTCGTTTCGTTGACGCTAGACAATACCCCACTGGCGGAGGTGCGGTCGAGCGTTTACCCGTTTTCTTTCCAATCTCTTGGATGAACGTGATCCAGCTGGATCCCCTGGGCCTCCAGGAAGTCCCTGCACTCGACGTGCCCAGGGTGCAGCCGTACGGGGCAGCCGCCCATCGCGGAGGTGACAGTTCGGTACGCGCGTCCAGACGGGCTCACCTCGTACCCTGCTGCGCGCACGGTCTCCAGGGCGAGCACCGGGTCCGCTGCTCGCAGGACCGTCAGAGCGCCCCTAGCAGCTTCCCTGGTGGGGCCGTCCTGGAGGATGGAGATCCCCAGCTCGGTGCCCTGGATCGCTGCCCGCAGGATCCCCGCGGTGGGCTTACCCTTCCAGGAGCGCAGCCAGGCGCGGGCCTCGTCCTTGTTGGTGACTTCCATTTTAGAGGCTGTCCATGCTGGCGGCGATCTGGCGGACAAGGCCCTTGAGGGTCTCCGAGCGGTAGGTGCGGACCTTGAGGCCCTTGATGGAGGCGGTCCAGAAGTCGCCCTCGTCGGACTCGGTGAAGTAGGCGGGGAAGTCGCCGCCGCTGAAGACCACGTTGTAGTGCTCGGTGCGGGTGTTGCCGTTGAAGGTTTCGTTGGTGATGGTGGCGTTGAACATGGTGGTGGTTGGTGGTGACTTCGTTTCGTTGACGCCAGAGAATACCCCACTATCCAGGGTGCGGTCGAGTGTTCCTTCGTTTTCTCCGTAGAAAGTCACCCGAAACCGCCCTGCCGCTATCGTGAGGCCACTTTTATGCCGGATGATTTCCTACATTGGCCAGCGCCTTCAGGTGCTCCAGCTGGACCTCTCTGGCCTTCAGGATCAGCTGCCGGTATATGGACCGCCAGGACTCCCCGGCCTCGACCAGGTCGGCTGCGCGCTGCTGGACTCGTCCGGCCTTCTTGTGGAATTCGCGGAAGGCCGGATAGTCGCAGACCGCGGGGATCGGAAATCCCCGGCGCCCATTCATTCGGAGCGCAGCCCGATGGGCTCGGTTCAGGAAGTCGCGCGGAATCATGACCAGAAGTCCACATAGTAGGGGTAGGTGGTCTCACCGATGCGGTCACCTGGACCAGCCAGAAGCGCAGCCTCCTCGCGCGTGCGGAGTTTTTCGTGGACCAGTACCAGTTGGGATTGCGTGCCCCAGGAGCCATCAGAGAATGCCTGGAGCGACTCGTACCGCTCGACGCTGTAGACAGTGGTGCTCACAGCGCCACCTTCCCGGCGCGGCGGGTGGCCTTGTTGGCGCGGCGCTTGTTGGCGCGGCCGAGGTTCTTGTTGCGGCTGTCGCCGTTGAGCGCCTTGCGGCCGGTGATTTTTGCTTCGTTGTTGGACATGGTGGTGGGCGTTGTTGGTGGTGACTTCGTTTCGTTGACAAAAGAGAGTACCCCATTGCCGGAGGTGCGGTCGAGCGTTCCTTCGTTTTCCTCGAAGAAAGTCACCCGAAACCGACCTGACGCTATCGTGAGGCCACTTTCAGACCTGCACTTTTCATCGAACCCACCAGCTCTGGCCTCCAGCCCGTGGCGTATTTGTCCAGGAGGTCGGCATAGACTGCGCAGAACTCTGGCCCATGGCTGGCCAGGTGGTCCTTGCCGCCCTTGATCAGGATACAGTGCGCGATCTCGTGCAGGACGTACCAGCGGGTCTGCGTGTCCAGGTACTGGCTGGAGAGCTTGATCATCGTGCCATTCGTCCAGCCGCGTCCGCGGTCTCCCATAACCTTCAGGGATGGCGTGCGGCCCAGGTGCCTGAAGTCGCGCCAGACCTGGATCACCAGCTTCTGCGCTTCTTCCTCTCCGAGCGGCACCGTGTCCTCGGCGCGCAGCAGCGTGGTGGACTGGAGCTGGGCCAGCTCCCATCCGTAGAGCCTGGAGCGTTGAGTGTCGCGCGCCATCAGGCCATCTCCTCCAGGATCCCGTCCACCTGCGGCAACGCAGCGATGCGCCGGACCTCGGAGACGAAGAAGTCCCGGAGGACCTTATCGTAGGACGCTCTGCGGAGGAGCGTCCCCACCGACTGGCCGGAGGACCGCTCGGCTGCATCGAAGACGCTCGGAGTGATGCGGGCCTCCTTGACGGAGAGGTTGGCGTTGACCGCGAAGGCCGTAAGCAGGAGCGTGTTCACGCTGGGCTGTTGGTTTTTCATGACGCTAAGAGAGTACCCCACTGGAGGGGAAAGGCAAACGGTTCTGGCGATTAGCGCCAATCTTTTTGATCGGCGACGATTTGCGCGGTGGTCCAGTCGCGGCGGCTGCCCTTGTGGAAGTAGCAGCGGAGGCTGGGAGGATTGTTCGCGGCCTTGCTGCGAGCGTCACCAGGCAGGCGGCTGGAGCAGCAGAGGGCGTAGCCTCCGAAGCCCATGGTGGTGATCACCACATAGCAGTCGGCGCTGGCCTCGATCGCGGCGGCCTCCAGCCCTTCGAGGGTTTCGGGTCCGGTGTAGTCTACGATGTCCATCAGATCCCCAAGCTCGAAGCGAGCAGGTAGAGCGGGCCGACGAAGATGACGAGGAGGGCGGTCAGTTTGATGAGGTCTTTCATACCAGAGTTATCGGTTGGTGGTCAGGTGGAACTTGAGGGGCTTCTTCGATTTCTTCCCAGAAGACGAGGACGTCGTGACCGTCCAGGGTGCGGACCAGGATCCCCTGCCCACACTCGCGCATGAAGCGGACGCGCTCGCCTTCCCAGGTGAACCAGGTGGGCATCAGTCGGTCGGGGCGGATCATTCTCCCAGAGCCTTGACAGCTTCGGTCAGGCGATCGTAGCCGCCCTCTCCGAGGATCGCGTCCGCTGCATCGCGGACGCTGAAGCCTGCCTCGTTCACCAGCATCTGGATGGCGATGCTGATGGTCTCGTTTTTGTCGGTGCCCATCTCGGCGGCGATGCTGTTCAGTAGTGCGGTGGTGCTTTTCATGCCAGAGAGTACCCGGTTTTGGCCGAGATGCAAATGGATCTGGGCTTTTGGTGAAAGAAAAAAAAGAGGACCGCCCGTCGGCGATCCTCTGACACTGGAGCCCGTATCCGTCGGGCCAAAGATTCGCAGGTGCCCCCGCGGTCCCCATCCTGGATCAGCTAAATCCTGGCAGCAGTGTGTTCTAGTTTATGCCTCGACGATGCTCCACTCGCCTTCGATCTCTTCCTTCTCGTACGCCTGCTCCAGCAGCTCGTCGATCATTTCGATGTAGGGCATGGAGGAGTCGAAGGAGCCAGAGATCCAGCCGCGGCGGACGATCTCGTCGCTGCTGTTGAGGACCGAGTAGATGAGGCGGACGACTTCGTTGTTGTTGGTGTTTTTCATGACGCTGGAGAGTACCCGGTTTTGGCCGAGATGCAAATGGATCTGCTAGAAATCTTCCCAGATTCCGATCTCCAGGTTGCTCTGGTGGGCTGGGATCTCGCGCTGGTCGTCCAGGACGGTGACCGCCTGCACGTAGTGCTTCTCGGTCCGTACGGTCTCGATGCGCCTCACTTCCTCGTGGCCGGTCATCTCCGCGGGCTTGAGGACGAGGCCCACCAGGCGGCGCAGTGGGCCCAGCTTCACGTGGTCCCACCAGGTGGCAGGCGTCTCCACGTAGAGGCGCACGGTCTCGTGCTTCTTCGTCACCTGCGGAGGCTGGTCGGACTCGAACATCTCCCGCCGGACCGCCAGGCGCCTGGTCAGCGAGATGATCAGCTCCTGGCGCTGGTCGTCGGAAAGGAATTCGGCTTCCATGTTGGAGAGCCGGTGCTGGATCGCGATGCGCTCCATCTCGAAGGCGAACCTTCTCATTTTGATGTCTTTCATGATTTGGGTCTGGTTTCTTTTCGGATCACGCATGCGGGAGCTTCTTCCGCCCGGTGCGCATGTCGCTCGCAGTAGTGCATGGTGTAGCCGCCAGCCGCCAGCTGGCGCCAGCTCTCGACCACCACCCTGCGCTGGCAGGGCTGTCCCCAGCCTCTACCCTCGCGCGGGTCCGTGGCATCGCAGAGCAGCCTGTCTGGGCCTCTCAAGCCACCACGCGCCAGCCGCGTCCGCGGCTCTCGCCGATGGCGCCGAGGATGACTCCGGCCTCGTTGGCCACGGTGTCGATCTCCAGGACGTCCACGTCCAGCTCAGGGCGCAGGTTGCGCTTGCGGAGAGGCTTGGCGTCACCCTTGACGGTGAAGGCGACGGTGTAGCCGGTGCGCTCGCTGCGCGCCAGGCCCACGGTGCCATCCCAGCCGATGACCAGCATGCTGGCAAGCATCGGGTCGACGCTCTGGAAGAGAAGGCAGCCCTTGAAGCGGCCGTCCAGGAGTTGGGGGGCGTCGAGCAGGTCGTTGAGGCGTTGGTCGTTGTTCTTCATGCCAGAGAGTACCCCACTATCCAGGGTGCGGTCGAGGGTTCCTTCGTTTTCTTTCAAACTTCTTCGACCTCGGACTCGGTGTACGTGCGTTCGTCGCGCTGCATGGCTGAATTCCCTGCCGACGTCGGCGCGTACAATATCACCACTCCGTCCTGTCTGCGGCCGTTCAGGATCCGCCCACCATATGGGCGGACTCCTTTACGGACTCGGAATTTCAGCGCGTCTTCGTCTCGTTCTTCGATTGATTTCATTTCATGCTCTCGTGGATTCTTTCGATCATCCGCAGGCGCGCGCGCTCGGCGTCACGCTTCAGCGGAAAGAAGTAGCCTGCATGCGCGGGCTTCGTGTCAACCCATCCGGGCAGCGTATCGCCCTCGTGGACGATGCTCCAGGGATGGGAGCCCATCCTGGCCTTCACCAGGACGGCAGCTTGCAGCCGCTCCAGAGGGTGCATCACAGGGAGAGGCCCATCGGGACGTACATCAGCGAGCCGTGGCGGAAGACCTGCTTTCCGCTGGGAGTCATGACCGACCAGACCAGGTCCTCGACCTTGTCTGCGTCCGACCAGAGGTCGACATAGGCCAGCACCTCGTCCGATCCTTCGCGTACCAGGACAGCGTCAGAGTTGTTGGAGCGGGCGAGCGCATCAGCGCCGAAGATGAGTTGGGTGTTGGACATGCCAGAGAGTACCCCACTATCCAGGGTGCGGTCGAGTGTTCCTTCGTTTTCTTTGGACGGTGCGTTTTGCATGGATCTAGTTCTTGATGCGGGAGAGGTCGGAGCGGAATTCGTTGGCCCATTCGTTCGGGGTGCCGCAGCAGCCAAGCTGCGTATCGTCGCCGATCTCGGCGCCAAGCTCGGCGCAGTAGTCCAGGGCCGCGATGATGACGTTGCGGGCGCTGGCCTTCAGCTCGTTGTCGATGGCGTACTTGCCGTGGGCGCGGTGGGAGGAGATCTCGCTGGTGAACGCCTTCAGGTCGGTGAGAGCGATGGTGGTGGTGGCCTGGTCGGCGGTGATGTAGGTGGTGTTTTTCATGACGCTAAGAGAGTACCCCAGTTTGGAGAAGAAGCAAATGGATTCGGAAGATTACTCGGAGACGGTGAGTTCTGAGCGGCGGTCGGCGATGACAGCCCATGCGGACGGAAAGCGGACCTGGTCGTCGGAGAGGGCATCCCATGCGTCGGAGATGTCTCCGTCCTCGACCCGCACGTTGTGGGCTTCGATGTAGCCGTGGATGGCGCGGCGGTCGTCTTCGGTGCAGTTCCAGCGGATGACTTCAAGGACAGCGCCTTCGTCGATGTAGGTGGTGTTTTGTTCTTGGTTCTTCATACCAGAGTTATCGGCAGCCGCCCACCTGTCACTTGAGCGGCTGCTTCGTTTTCTTCAGACTTTCTTCGCGGCGAGTTTCGCGCGGCAGCATCGGGTGACCTTCTTGCCGCTGGTCCAGGCTGCCACCGTGGTGCGGTTGCGGGCGGTGCCCACCTTTGCTCCGCAGCTGGAGCAGGAGAGTAGCCAGTCGAAGCGAGGGCGGGCCTTGGCCTGCGCGGTGACCATCGTGTGGCAGCGGTCGCCGGTGCATCCCAGGTGCTTCGCCATGCGCTTCCAGACGGGGCCGTGTCCATGGCCGCGGCCGACGGCGATATGGGCCAGCTCGTGGCGGATGGTGTTCCGCAGGTCGTCCTCGCTGTTGGCCTCGTCCCGGAAGATCGGGCCGGAGAGCTTGACCAGGCCGGTGTTGGGGCCGCCCACGGTCGCGGTGCCGCCGGAGCTGGTCATCCGGTTGCTGATCTGGAAGCGAGCCCGCAGCAGGCGCTCGTGGTTCTCGCCGGTGGTGGCGGCCAGGGCCAGGGTCAGTTCTTCGCGGGCGATGGAGAGGATGTTTTGGTTGGTGTTTTTCATGACGCTAAGAGAGTACCCCAGTTTGGAGAAGAAGCAAATGGATTCGGAAGATTAGGAGTTCAGTAGAAGGCGATCGAGGGAGTAGACTTCGAGGCTAAGGACGGCGCAGCGGTAGGGGTCGTCCAGAAGCTCGACCATGTCCTCGGTGGCCTCGATGCGATCTTGGATAGCCTGGCGGTAGGCGATGCCGTGGTTCGGGCGGTTCTCGAATCGAGCCATGCGGGTCCAGGCTTCGGTGCGGTTGGCGCAGGCTTCTTCGTAGGTGGTGTTTTTCATGACGCTAGACAATACCCCACTATCGGCAGGGAGGCAAATGGATCATCCGTTATTCTCGAATTGCGAACGAAAGCGGGGCGCAGGGAACCACCCCTACGCCCCTGTCATGAAAAACCAGAGGCCGAAGCCTCTCGCCATTCTAGTCTACCACGTCGTCCGGCTTCCGGCCGAACATTTCCATCGTCATGTCGTTGACGTCTATCTCCTCGTCTCCGATCCACGCGCGCTCGATCTCGCTCTTCGGACTCTGCGAAAGGTTGGGCGCACGTACCGACATGCGGCCGTACGGGTAGCTGGCGATCCTCGCGTCCAGCTCATCGCTGGCAATGCGCACCTGCTCGGCGGTGCTACCACCGCTTGGTGGGCTGATCCACTCGCTGGGCGCCTCGACCACTGGAACCCACTCACCACCCACCACCGGCACGCGCTTCAGCACGACGTCTTCCGGCTTTCCAACATCCCGCAGGTTACTGACACAGATCGTGCCGGTGACAGCAGCTCCCACGGGCATCTGCAAGCTCCAGCCCTCGTCCTCCACGATCTCGGTCAGCTTGTCCAGGGCTTCGCCTGCGGTCTCCACGAGGTCTGCGACGACTCCCTTGGTGTACTCCCTGGCGTCCTTCAGCGTGATGCCCACGTCCGCCAGGCTGGGATTCACCACTCCACCGCCATCCATCTCCGGCTCGGCGGTCCAGCTGCATGCCTCGGCGCTGCGCAGGAACTCGTCCCCGAAGCTGGAGGTCACGCTGTCGCCCACGGTCACGCGGTAGGACGTGTCCGGGTCGCGGTCCTTCTCCGCCTGTCCAGCGAGCACGAGGCCCATGGCGATCTTCTGCGTGTCCGCCTGGATCGTGCCGCTGTCGACGTACCTGTCCTTGGCGTAGACCTTCCAGTCGAATCTCATTTGATCACGTCCTCGTAGTCCCACTCCCCTTCCAGGCAGATGGTCTGTCGAAATTCCTGGTAGGTAAATTCCCGCTCGGTGTTTGCCGTCAGAGAAGTGACCGGGATTTCCCGCTCGCCATCACCAAGGTCGAGGGTCACGCGCTCCAGGGCGTGAGCGCCTTTCGTGGTACGGTCTCGCCCAGACAGGGTCGTAATGCTCCAGTAAAGTCGTAGCTTGGGCTTGATCATAGCGGAAAGTCCCTGCGGAAGAGGCCATCGTTCTGGGCACGGTCGCGGACGGACTGCTCGCTGCGCCGGAGCTTCTCTGCGATTGCTCCCACCCTGGTGGTGGGGAACATCTCGTGAAGAGTCTGGACCTCGGAGTCGGACCAGTAGCGTTTCTCTGCTCGCAGGGGAGGAAGTCCCAGGGTGCGGACTGCCCGCTGGCACACTGCGCTAAGGGAGCGGCCGAGCTGCTTCGCGATCTCGCTGGGAGGTGTTCCGTTCGTGCGCAGCTCTGCAAGTTGCATGTCGTCTTGTTCTGTCCAGTTCATTGGTCTGCCCACTCCTCGTAGGCGGCCAGCTCGATGTCATCGTGCCAGCGGTTGATTTTGTCGGTGATGGATTGCGGCACTTTGCCAGTCAAGCGGAAGCAGGCTCGCACCATGTCTTCCACTGGTTCGGTGACGTCCAGCTCCAGCCAGGAGAGGACCTCGTCGATGTCTTCGATGTACCAGGAGAGGTCCTCGACCTCCCCTCCCTCGGGCGGGTCCAGCCACGTGGCCGGATAGTATTTGGTGAAGCGGCACTCGGCAGCGAGCCCGCGGTAGGTGAATCTCATGCCAGCGTCCTCGTCAGGACTTCCCACGTCAGGGAATACTGGTCGGTCTCGTCGTTGCGCTTCGTGCAGTAGTTCTCGGCGTCTTCCCTCTTGGCGAAGACTCCGCCGATCTCCTGCTCATCGTAGTAGTAGCCCCAGCAGACGAAGACCTCCGTCCCGCAGGATTCCGCTGCGCCATTGCGCACGATGACAGCTCCGGCCTCGATGATGATCACGTAGCGGTCCTCGACGTCTTCTCCCTGGCAGAGGAGGCTGTCCCCTTCCTGGTAGTCCAGATCAAGCGCACATCCTACTATGTTCAGCCAGAGGTCGAGCCCGTTGGACTTCTCCGAGCCGTTCCACTGGAGCGCGGTCAGGTCCTGGTCCAGCTCCATGTCGAAGAAGCAGCTGTATTCGAGCAGATCCATCTGGGCCTCGGTGATCACACCGTCCCGCAGCAGGTTGCGCTTGTCTGCTCCAAGGAACGTCTTCAGCTGGCGGACCTTGTCCAGGTCCAGGTTGGTGATCCGGATCTTGCCGGTGTAGTTTGTTGAGTGTCCCATTATTTGCCCACCAGTCGTTCCAGTTCTTCGATGCCCACCAGGTCGACCAGCGCCATGGCGCGGTCCAGGATGGCTGCTGCGTCTCGTGCGCGCTGCTGCTCGGCCTCGCGCCGCGCTGCGGCAGCCTGGCGCTCCAGCTTATCTGCCTCGACACGTTGGCGAACGATCTCCAGGGCCTCGGCGGTCGGAGCAGCGTAGAGCCTGGAGGATTCCAGGAAGGCGTGGACGCCCACCTGCTGGAGGAAGGGAAAGAGGTGCTCGATGTCGGTGCTGGAGAACGACGATCCGCGGCGAAGGAAGTCGGCAGAGACGTTGCCGTCTGCATCGAGGCGGCCATGCCATTCGGATCCCTTGACTCGGGCGAAGCTGAAGCCTGCTGCGCGCAGCTCGTCCTGGATGGGTGAGAGCTTTTTGGTGATCCCGGCCAGGAAGCCGCGGACCTTGGCCTGGCGTTGTTCGTAGGTGCGTGACATTAGAGGACCTCCTGGAGAAGGGAAAGCATCTCGCCGCGGAGCGCCAGGCGGGCGTCCCAGAGAGCGTCGAAGGGTGCAGGGTCGCTGTCCTCGCCCATCTCGATGACCATGTCGGTGAGCTGCTCGGTGAGCTGGGAATCGCGGGCGGACATTGCGACGAGCTTGTCGCTGGTGGTTTGGATGGTGTTTTTCATGACGCTAAGAGAGTACCCCAGTTTGGAGAAGAAGCAAATGGATTCTGAATATTATCCCCAGGAGGCTTCTTCGCGCAGCTCGTTGGCGCGCTCTTGGGCTTCCCAGCCGTCGGTGCCGTAGGTCCAGCGGTCGAAAACCCAGAGAGCCGGGTCGATGTCGCCAGCTGCCAGGACCCTGTCGACAAGTCGCTGAAGGACGTCCAGCTTTTCTTCTTTCAAGTCCCAGAGGTCGATGTAGGAGGAAACGAGGATGAAGATCCGGCCCTCCATGTCGGTGGCCTCCACCTGGCCGAAGTCGCTGTAGATGTCTCCGCTCGGGTTGGACATGTCGGCCATCTCGACGTTGCGTCCGACGTGCTTGACTACGATGTTGATCTGGGCGTTGTTGATTTTGGTGCGGTTCTTCATGGCTGGTTGGTGGCTGCGTCTCGTTGACGATGATACGATACCCCACTATCGGCATGAAGGCAAATGGAACTGAAGGAACCGTCCAAAAAAATGGGGGAGCCGTGCCTGCCAGCACTGCTCCCCCTGGGACTCACTCTTCCACGGCTGCTCTAACCACCGCTTCCAAGTCAACGAGACCCTTCACTTCCTGCTCTGTCAACAGTACCCCTGCCCAGCGGGCGAAGTGGCACTCTTTTGCGTTTCCGGTCGTCTGTCTCTCTTCGCGAGTCCCATCTGGGAACTGGATGGAGACCGTTATCACTCCGAGACCCTTGGCCTTGGCGTCTGTCACCATGCCAGCAGGGTAGGTCGTCCGCAGCTTCTTCTTCTTCTCAGCCATCAGAACACCTCCGCAGCTTCGGGCTCGACGCTGACTGCTTCCGGCCACTCGTACGGACCACCGAAGACCTGGTCGAAGAGCGCCCGCATCTCCGCCAGCGGCGGCAGGTAGAAGCAGACGGGCTTCTGCGTGGATGTCTCCTTGCCGTCGTACGCCTGGCGGGCTGGAACTGCGAGCATGTTGCCTTCCAGCTCCTTCGGAGTGATCTGGCGATTGATCCCACGCTGGCGAAGAGCACGCTCCAGGAACTCGCGCATCTTCGTGGTGCTCCGCTGGCGGCCGTTCCGGTTGCCGCTGTTGTACTCGTACGCCAGCGAGCCCGTGGGGTAGATCGCGCCGTTGACCAGCGGTGTGTCCCCGATGGCTCCGTCCTGGAGGATACCGTACCACCAGCTCGTGATTGGATCCATCGAGAGCGTCTTCTGGTCCTGAAGCGCGTCCGTCTTCGGCCGCTCGCGCGGGTCGAATTTGGAGAGGTCCCTGGTCAGCAGGTGATAGAGCAGGGCCTCGTGCCCACCGTCGCGCAGCTGGGCATTGAGCGCGCCCCAGTAGCCTGCGTCCATGACGTGCTCGTCGGAGACGTCCAGCATGACGAAGCGGCGGTCGTCGAGACCAACGGGCACAACCCACTCCTCGTTGCTGGCCATGATGACGTGCAGGTAGTTCCGCTCGATCGAGGCGTCGACTCCCTTGGCCTCCACCAGCAGGTTCTCCTCGGTCACCAGCGCCTTCAGGATTCCTTCGTTCTTGCCGCCCGCGGCCACGGCCTCGTCGGCGAAGAGCACGATGCAGTCGCGCAGGTGGGCGTTGAAGTTTCCGGTGAGGTGCTTCTCGTCGGTGATCTGCTTGCCGTGGTGCCCGAAGAGCTTGGCGAAGGTCTTGGCGAATGTGCCCTTGCCAGCTCCCTGCGATCCTCGGAGGACCACCGCGGTGTGACCAGGCTGCGCAGGACGCTGCACTGCGAGGGCCATCCAGTTCACCAGGTAGTCGTAGATCTCCTGGTCGCCGGAGCAGATGACGTCGCGCACGTGGTCCAGGTAGAGGTCGCAGCTTCCTCCCTGCCTGGCCTCGTAGGCGAAGCCGCGCCAGAGGTTGTAGACTCCTTTGCCCACCTCTTCTCCAGGCAGGAAGGCAATCGAGTTGAAGCTGCGGCGCATCGGATGTTCAAACCACCATTTGCCCATGGGCACTTGAAGGTTTCCCTTCTTCGGGTCGCCGGTTGGGATCTCGACGAAGCGGTTGCTGTAGAACGCCTTGAAGTCCGTAGGCGTCTGGTAGACCATCACTCCGTTGTCCGGGTCCTGGTAGATCACCTTGCACTTGCCAGCTCCAGCGTTCTGGACTGTGGCGTAGCGGTTGTTCAGGTCGGCCAGCATCGGGTCGACGGCGAACTCGTGTGCGCGTTCGATCTGGCGCTTGGCGTATCGGTCCATCCGGGACTCGTCCTCCCGCACCGATTCACTGATGGCCCAATCCTTGTCGGTGATGATCGCGTAGATCATGTCGTCGGACACATCGTTCCGGACCAGCTCGCAGACGACGTAGAAGAGC
>TARA_R110000850_G_scaffold15418_1_pt1 | contig 13174 bp, 14 predicted proteins | sample TARA_R110000850 | Tara Oceans TARA_R110000850 (sample SAMEA4397586) | marine metagenome | biome: Polar Biome; feature: [SRF] surface water layer (ENVO:00010504); material: water (ENVO:00002006), including particulate matter (ENVO:01000060) such as... | depth 5 m | reverse complement strand
GCACAAGCTTAACCGAGTGCAATATCTATTACTAGGATTATGGCACCGAACCGCTGTCTAGACGGTGAGTGAGCGAAGTTTCGCTGGCAATCGGCACGGTTTGCCGACCCCATTGATACACACGATCGTGACATTCGCCCTGAACAGGACTGTTTCGCCGCGATAGACCTCTTGGGACATCACCAAGCGGGCCGGTGATAGCGATATCGGCCAGGTACGCACCTCGAGCAGATCGTCAAAAACCGCGGGCGCAATGTAATCAGCTTCAACGCGTCGTACTGCAAAAACCACCCCGGACGCCTTCATCTCCAACTGATCGATACCGATCTCGCGGACCCAATCGCTTCGGGCGCGCTCGATGTAGCGCAGGTAATTGGCATAATACACGATACCCGCCATATCCGTATCTTCGTAATAGACCCGTATGGGCAACCGGTGCGTCATGAGGTCCCTCCCATTCGCGCAAACAACCTCAATGCATGCGACGTATCCTGCGCCGCCGCAGGCAATACCGGGTCATACGCTGCGCGCAGCAGGTCCGCTACGTCTGGGCGCAATACGGTGTTGCCCTCATGCTTGGCCAAGGGTGAAACATCCCGAAACGCCACATCGGACCACAACAGAAGTGACTGGACCACCTGGCCCAACGCCAGGGTTTCGGCTGGCAGGGCGCTCAGTTGCTCATCCATTCGCAGAAACACGAAACAAGCCTTGATCGCTCCGGCGGCATCGAACCGAAACAACCGGTATTGGTTGGCACCAACAGCCTGTAACCTCTCCACCAAAGGCCCCATATCCGGGACCAACTGGTCCAGGCCGGGCACCCCCCCCAGTTCGGCCCATTCCCGAAAAAAGAACATCATCAAATTACTGCCAAGCTCGGGGTCGGTTTCGACAATCGGCTGCCTCACCAATTGGCACGTCGCCTCGACCGCGCCCTTGACGACAGCAAGGGTCGCGTCATCCACACCAAAGACGACCGGTGCGATCGGTCGCCCCCACCGCGCAAACGCGAACCGCCCGTCAGACCGTGTGAAAATCGCTTCGATATCTTGTGGTGTCATCTCAACTTCCAAATGGGCCCAAATCCTCGCCGAAGGCATCCCCGGCCTCAACCAAACAAATCCGCCTGGGGCTTGGGAGGAGCAATGCCCAAGTGCGTCCAGGCCTTCTGCGCCAACATGCGTCCGCGCGGGGTACGCTGGATCAATCCCTGTTGCAGCAAGAACGGCTCGATCACCTCTTCCAACGCATCCCGAGATTCCGACAGCGCCGCCGACATGGTCTCGATGCCCACCGGCCCGCCCTGATAATTCTCGGCAATCAATCTGAGGTATCGACGGTCAGCCCCGTCCAGACCCAGATGATCGACACCAAGCCGCGTAAGCGCCATATCCGCCAGTTCCCGCGTTACCCGCCCGTCCCCTTCCACCACCGCGAAATCTACGACCCGGCGCAAAAGTCGACCGGCGATACGTGGAGTACCCCGGGCACGTCTGGCAATTTCACGCGCACCGCCTTCATCCGCCGGTGCACCCAATTTGCGGGCATTGCGGTCGACGATAACAAAAAGCTCATCCTCGGTATAGAATTGCAATCGCGTCGGTATGCCGAAACGGTCGCGCAAGGGCGTGGTCAGCAACCCCATCCTTGTCGTTGCCCCGACCAGGGTGAAAGGTTGCAATTCGATACGGACGGTTCTGGCCGCCGGACCCTCTCCGATAACCAGGTCCAGCTCAAAATCTTCCAAAGCAGGATATAAAACCTCCTCCACCGCTGGATTAAGGCGGTGGATCTCGTCGATGAAAAGCACGTCGCGCGCTTCCAGATTGGTCAGGATCGCAGCTAGATCCCCGGCTTTTGCAAGCACGGGTCCCGAGGTCATGCGAAACCCCACGCCAAGCTCACGGGCGATGATCTGCGCCAGCGTGGTCTTGCCCAAACCGGGGGGGCCGTGAAACAGCGTGTGATCCATTGCCTCGCCGCGCTGTCGGGCGGACTGGATAAACACCTTCAGATTTGACCGCGCCTCAGCTTGGCCCACAAATTCGTCCAATGTCTGGGGACGCAATGCGCGGTCGATGTCGCCGGGCAGCGGATCCGGCCGCAGATTGGGGTCACTGTCGATCATGTATCATCCAAGATTGAAGGCAAAGCGAGAGAGCGCAAGCGGTACGCCCGCCACCCTATCCCTTCGGGGCCAGAAGTTTCAACGATGCTCGGATCAAAGCAGGGGTATCGGCATCCGGGTTTTCTCCCGCCGCTTGGGCCACTGCCCCGGCCGCATCGCCCGGCCCATATCCAAGATTGCCAAGCGCCGACAGCGCCTCGGATTGCGCGGATTGGTTCGGCGCGTTGACTGACGGCCTTTTCGGTCTGGGGTCTTCGATGACGCTCGCGGCCTCGACTTCGCCATGCGCTTCGGCCAATGTCCCTGTCATGGCCATCACGCCGGGGGCCTTTTCCTTCAGGTCCAGTACCACGCGCTGTGCGATCTTGGGGCCGACCCCCTTGGCCACCTTGATGGAATTCCAGTCACCAAGAGCGATCGCGCGGCTGACACCCTCGGGACCAAGCGCCCCCAGAATCGCCAGTGACGCCTTGGCACCCACGCCCTGCACGGACGTCAGCAACCGGTGCCATTCCTTTTCAACCAGCGTTTGGAAACCAAACAATTGCATTAGGTCTTCGCGCACGACCAGTTCTGTAAACAATGCCACGACCTCACCGACACCGGGCAGTCCTGCCATCGTCCGTTCAGAACAGTAGACCAGATACCCGACACCTCGCACATCGATCAGCAAATGATCTGGCGCGCGATAGTCGATCCGTCCTGTAATCTTCCCGATCATGCGCTGGCCTTGGCAATCGCCTGCGCCAATGTCCCGGCCCCGCCGTGGTGCGCATGACAGATCGCAATCGCCAGTGCATCCGCCGCATCCGGGCCGGCGATCTCTGCGCCGGGCAACTGCATCCTGACCATGTGCAGCACTTGACCCTTGTCGGCGTGGCCTACGCCCACGACGGTCTTTTTGACAGAGTTGGGTGCGTATTCCCCGATCGCCAACCCCGCCTGCGCGGGTACCAACATCGCTATACCACGCGCTTGTCCCAGTTTAAGCGTGCCTGCACCGTCTTTGTTCACGAAGGTCTGTTCAACCGCCGCGGAATGGGGCCGGTAGGTCACAAGGATCCTGGTTAACTGAGCATGCAACGACAAAAGCCGCGCGCCCAGATCGGCCCCTTCGGATACACAGATCCCATTGGCGACATGGCTCAACCTGCTTCCGGCAACATCGATGACGCCCCAACCCATGTTTCGCAGCCCCGGATCAATGCCGATTATCCGTATCATCTGCTTTATTACCTCACGTTTCTGATTTCGGTATCAATTAGCACGAAACGCGAACATCCACCAAGCGTTTTGCGTAGCGCCTTGAAATTGCCACAATTGGCCTGCTTTTCCGCGCAGAAAGCCTGAACGCGACCGTTGGCCCTGTGGAAACGACAGTTTCGGCGCGCCCAAAATCCGCCTTGTTTCTATGGGCGAAATGCAAAGTATCGCTATGCAGAAAACGCAGATCACACATGCGCCCCTGCCTATTGTGAAGCGTTTTCATTCTGCCTAGTTGCTGGGCATTCCGCCGGGTTATCCGGCTCTTTTTATTTGAGGATGGCTCCCATGGCTGTTTACTACAACACTCCCACAACTTACGGCACAGCTGCTGCGGTGAACCGTTTCTTCTCACAGCTTGGCGACATTGTAGGGTCGATTGAAGCTTGGAACGATGCGCGTCTGACCCGCAAGGCACTCTCGGCACTCTCTGACCGCGCACTTGATGACATCGGCCTGGTCCGTGGCGACATCGAACATGTGGCTCTCAACCATTTCATTCGCTGAACGAATGCCTATCAAGGTGCCCGTCGGACTTTATAAATCTGGCAAAGCCGCGCTGACCTGAAAAGTTGCGTGGCTTTGTCATTTCGGATGGCCGCCTTTCCCACGCCGTCACCGGCTGACCCTAGCCACGAAAGAGCGGGCCTATTTTTGCAGATACTGCCAGCGTGATAGGATCCATGCCCAGGAACCAGGCACCGGCCTGTTCAAATGCAGTGCCATTGCGCAACGTTGTCAGCCTGCTTTCGTAGGTGTCATCGCCGATCACCGACAATACGAACGCTTTATACAGAAAAAACAGTGCCATCAGAACAAAGACCAGTTTGAATGGAAAGCTGGATGTTTGCCGCGTTGGCCTCGCAACGATCAGCCCGTCGTTTTCGACAGTGCTGTAATACCCTTTTGATAACCTGGCACGGTTACGTTCAAGGTGATGGACGCGTCTTCCAAAATGTTGATGTGTCTCAACCATGGCAGCCTCGAATTGCTTGAGGCCCCCACCTCTCACCCTCCCACATTACAGCAAGAATGTGCCGAAATCCACAAATATGCTGCGAACCGCGTCCAAAAAGCGCGCAGATTAAGGCATCTTTTGGACGGTTAGCGTCGTCCAGTCACCAATCATCTCTTTGTGTACCAGATTGATGCCAGATGCGGCATAAACGTCGATAACGTCCTGTGCCTGTTCGTTCAGGATACCCGAAAGAATCGCCATCCCCTTCGGGGCAAGCGCCGCAGCCATATCAGGGGCCAATGCGACCAAAGGCCCTTTGAGAATATTCGCGAATATCAGGTCGAAAGGCGCTTTCGCAGAAAGCTCCGGGTGGTCAAAGCCAGCGGCCTCGACGCAAATCACGCGGTCGCTCAGGTCATTTGCAGCGGCATTTGCCCGCGCCACATCGACCGCCACTTCGTCAATGTCACTCGCCAGTACGGCGTTTGGCCAAATCCGCGCGGCCGCCATAGCCAAAACAGCGGTACCGCAACCGATGTCAGCCACATTCCGACCCACCATACCCGCTTCCGCCAAACGGTCCAGCGCCCTAAGGCAGCCCAGGGTCGTTCCATGGTGACCCGTCCCAAACGCCATCGCCGCCTCGATCAACAGGGGCTCACAATCAGGCGGGACCTTGTCTGCGTCGTGGCTGCCATAAACGAAGAACCGGCCAGCCGCGACAGGCGACAGTTCGCGACGCACATGGGCGACCCAATCTGTCTCTGGCAATTCCGACACGACAAAGTCCTTGGCCCCCATCGATGCGGCGAGCACCGCCAATGCCGTTTCATCCGGTGCCTCTTCGAAATAACCACCGACTTCCCACAGCCCCGACCCATCTTCCAGTTCGAACACCCCCACACCTGTCGGTTCCGGCGTCAGCCGTTCCATGGCATCGCCCAAGGCATAGGCGGGCTTGCGTCCTGCAAGGGTGGTCAGCGCTGTGAAAGTGGGCATAGGGTTCTCCGCATATATGACGCCTGTGGCCTAAGCCGACAGACGCAGAGGGTCAAGCTTCGCTACGGGGCCACGGCGACGCGCAGGGACGCAAAGACAGTTTCGTGGCCGGGCCTGGGGTGGCGCGGGATCAACAGCGCCAGTATCAATGAAATCGACGCCATCCCGGCAGCAAGAAAGAACACTGCGGCAGGCGATACCATCCATAGCAAACCCAGGCCCACCGGCAGAAACACTGCCGCGATGTGGTTGATCGTGAATGCCACTGCCGCCGTTGGCGCGATGTCGGCAGGGTCGGCAATCTTTTGGAAATAAGTCTTCAACGCCAGCGCAAGCGCAAAAAACAGGTGATCCAGCACGTAAAGTGTCGCCGCGACCACGACGCCCCAGCCAAGATAGTAAACACCACCATACGCCAGAAACACGAAAACCAGCCCGATGTACTCGAAACTCAATGTACGCCGCTCACCAAAAAATCCAACAGCCCTGCCCATCAACGGGGCAAAGACTATGTTGGCAATCAGGTTGATCAGATACAGCAACGTGATCTCATGCACGTCGAAACCGAACCGCTCGACCATCATGAAACCGGCGAATACCACAAATATCTGACGCCGCGCACCCGACATGAACTGCAGCGCGTAATACAGCCAATAGCGCTTGCGAAGCACCATCTTCTTGACCTGCGGCGTGGGGGCTTCAAACTGCGGATAAGCGATCAGCGCCACAACAGCCACGGTTGCGGTGATCCCGCCGCCAATCATGTAAACAATGTTATATGACAGAGCCAGGTTATCCCACAGCGCCATGATCGCCAAATACGCCAGCAATGTTGCCGCGGATCCCGCAGCCATCAACCAGCCGATCACCCGTGGCGCATCCTCTATCTTGAGCCATTGCAACTGGAGCGATTGGTTCACCGTTTCATAGTAATGGAACCCGATCGAACTCAGCATTGTGATTGTCAGGATCCCGCCCATTGACGGAAACCACGCGGTCACAGCCGTGGCCATGCCAAGCAGGACCAAGGATATCAAGCCCAATACCTGTTCGCGCACAAAGATTATAATCGCGATAACGCCAACTGCCAGAAACCCCGGAATTTCACGCACCGTGTGCAACAGTCCGATGTCGGATCCGTCAAACTGCGCCGCTTCAATGACAAAGTTGTTCAACAATGCGGACCACGTGTTGAACGCCACCGGCATCGCCAGCGCCATCAAAAACAAAAGCGCCACGGGGCGGCGCCAAATAGGGTGATGCTTGGCTTCGTCGAGGGTCACATATCTGGTCATATCTGTAGCCAATACCCCCGTTTCCGTCCCTTGACGAGATGAAAACACGGGCGACCTGCCCCTACCTTCCTATTCCAATTGGCAAAAAATCCTCGCCGAAGGCATGTCTTGCCTCCGGCAAGACCGCACAAAGATCTAGTAAAAGCTTTGCGGATCAATATCGACCGCAATCCGCATATCGCCTTTCATACGCAGCTGGCCCACCCATTTCGCCAAAGCATCCTGAAGCGCGACTGATTTCTCTGCCTTGACCAGCAACCGAACCCTGTGTCGCCCACGCACCCGCGCAATCGGAGCAGGAGCGGGGCCGTATACCTGCGCGCCGACCATCCGCAACGGACCGTCCTGACGGGCAAGCTGATTTCCGGCATCAAACAACGCCGCCACGTCTGGCCCGCTTAAAATTATTCCCGCCATACGGCCATAGGGCGGCACCCCCGCTTGGCGGCGTTCGCCCGCTTCGGCTTTCCAGAACCCCTCTTCGTCCCCCGCCAAAATCGCCCGGATCACCGGATGGTCGGGTTGAAAAGTCTGCAACATCGCCGCCCCCGGCGCTTCGGCTCGTCCGGCACGGCCCGCAACCTGGCGCATCAATTGAAACGTTCGCTCTGCTGCGCGTAGGTCGGACCCCATAAGGCCCAGATCCGCGTCAATCACCCCCACCAGCGTGAGGTTGGGAAAATTATGCCCCTTGGCCACCAGTTGCGTGCCGATAATGATGTCCGCGGCCCCTCTAGCGATCCCCGCGATCTCGGCCTTGAGCGCACGCGCGGACCCGTACATGTCAGAACTGAGCGTGGCTACGCGGGCGTTGGGCCAAAGCGCCGCGGCCTCTTCGCCCAGCCGTTCCACGCCGGGACCGATCGCAGCCAGCTTGCCTTCGGCATCGCATGAAGGGCAAGCCTCGGGCATCGGTTTGCTTTCGCCACACTGGTGGCACACGAGGCGCTTGAGGAAACGGTGTTCCACCATCCGCGCATCACAATCATCACAGCCGATCTGATGGCCACAGGCCCGACAAAGGGTCACCGGTGCATAGCCGCGGCGATTGATGAACAGCATTGCCTGCTCGCCGCGTTCCAATCGTTTGTCGACCTCGGCGCGCAAGGTTGGCGACACCCATTTGTCGCTTGGCAGCCCCTCGCCGCGCATGTCGATGGCACCCATCTGCGGCATCACCGCTGGTCCGAAACGTGATGTCAGCTCTACCCGGGTATACTTTCCCGCTTCCGCATTGGCCCAGCTTTCCAACGACGGTGTGGCAGAGGCCAGCACCACCTGCGCCCCGCAGATCGACGCCCGCAGCACCGCCATGTCACGGGCATTATACAGTACGCCCTCTTCTTGCTTGTAAGACGTGTCATGTTCTTCATCGACCACGATCAGCCCCAGGTTCTGGAACGGCAGGAACAGCGCTGACCGTGCACCGATCACGACCTGAGCCTGCCCCTGCCCCACCATCCGCCAGATCCGGCGGCGTTCGGTCATCGTTGCCCCTGAATGCCATTCGGCCGGCTTGGCACCGAACCGTGCCTGCACCCGGTGTAAAAACTGTTCGGTCAGTGCGATTTCGGGCAGCAACACCAGCGCCTGCCGCCCTGATTTCAGCGCGGCAGCCACGGCTTCAAGATAGACTTCGGTCTTGCCGGACCCGGTAACACCGCGCAGCAAGGTAGTACCGTATTTGCCGGAGGCCACCCCCGCCGCGAGCAGCGCCGAGGCGACGGCCTGATCATCCGTCAAGTTCTTGCTGGGCAGGCTTGGGTCCATCCGCATGAATGGCTGGTCACGCGGGCTGTCTTGTTCAAGCACCGCCCCCTGCGTCACCAACCCCTTGATAACCGACGCCGTGACGCTCGCCATCTCGGCAAGCTCTTTCAGGGTAAAGGATAGATCACCATATTCCGCCAAGGTCTCAAGAACGCGGCGGCGGGCATCGGTCATCCGGTCGGGATCGGATGTGCCGCGCCGGTATATCTTGCGCATTGACGGCGGGTCGCCCAACCCCGGCGCACGTGTCGCCAAGCGCAGCATCGCCGGCATCGGCGTCAATGTATAGGCAGCGGCGCGCGTCAGAAAAATGCGCAATTCCTCGCGCATGGGTGCTGCGTCCAGCACGCGGATCACCGACCGAATCTTGGCCAGCTCATAGTCGCCTTGCCCGGCCCCCCAAACAACGCCGATCACCTTGCGCGGGCCCAGTGGCACCTCTACAAATGCGCCCATATGGCAGCCGCCCTCAGGTGCTTTGTAATCCAGCGCACGACCCAAGGGCTGAGTGGTCAGTACCGCTACCAGATCTCCTTGATGAAAAAATTCGGGTGTAGTCACCACCAGCTCCGGCATCGTGTTTCGGGAATCAGGGTTCCAGCTTTACGGATCATGCGCTAAAGCCCTTGGCGACAGACATAGCCATTCCTGCTGCCTATTCCAACCTGAAGGACATAACATGAAATTCTTCGTAGATACCGCCGAAATCGACGCCATCGCCGAGTTGAACGATCTGGGCATGGTCGATGGGGTAACCACCAACCCGTCATTAATCCTGAAATCCGGTCGTGACATCCTGGAAGTCACCAAGGAGATCTGCCAGCTTGTCGACGGCCCGGTCTCGGCCGAAGTAGTTGCGCTCAAGGCCGATGACATGATTGCCGAAGGCCGTAAACTTGCCGAAATAGCCGAAAATATAACCGTGAAGCTTCCACTGACCTGGGACGGTCTCAAGGCCTGCAAAACCCTTTCGGACGAGGGTAAGATGGTCAATGTCACGCTATGTTTCTCGGCCAACCAGGCATTGCTCGCGGCAAAAGCCGGAGCAACATTCATTTCCCCGTTCATCGGACGCCTTGATGATATCAACCTCGATGGCATGGACCTGATTCAAGACATTCGCATCATCTATGACAACTATGGCTTCGATACCCAGATTCTGGCCGCTTCCATCCGCACTGTTAACCATGTGCTGGACGCTGCCCGCATCGGTGCCGATGTGATGACTGCCCCGCCGGAAGTTATCAAAAAGCTGGTTTCGCACCCGCTTACTGACAAGGGGCTTGAAACATTCATGGCGGATTGGGCGAAAACGGGTCAAAAAATTCTCTGACCTGCCTATTACCCTACAGTTCTGCGTGCGCAGCCCAAAACCGCGCACGCAGGAAAATCAGTACAGACAAGGCGGCAACTGCCCTACTTAACCCTGCCGCAAGCCTTGGGTTCCACCCAGACACGCCGCGCGCGGTCTCCCTTGGGGCGCTAGCTAAGATCGTGCCGTTCCGGATCCCGTAAATGCCCTGGGCACCCGAAAAAATAAGCCGCCGGTTGGAAGAAAAAAGCAGATTTCACCAAAGCTGCATGCTATGCCCATGCAAAACAAAAAAGAGACGAGCATGAGCAGTAATCACAAAATCGAAGATTCTCTTCGCGAAGCAATCATTTCACAACCCGACGTCATTCTGGACGACAATGATGTCATGCAGGCGCTTATCGCCGCGAATGAACGCGCGATGGGTGGCAATATCGTGGATCTGCGCGGCATCGCGATGGACAGGCTGGAAACGCGTCTCGACCGGCTGGAAGATACGCATCGCAACGTCATCGCAGCCGCCTACGAGAACCTGGCGGGTACCAACCAGATACACCGTGCGGTTTTGCGGATGCTCGACCCGGTTGAATTCGAAACGTTCCTGGCCGATCTGGGCGGAGAGGTCGCGGACATTCTGCGAGTGGATGCCGTTCGGCTTGTGCTTGAGTCCGTGCAAAATGATGATGATCCGACGATCCAGAGGCTGGGTGACGTCCTTAACGTGGCTGAACCCGGATTTATCGACAATTACATCACCGGCGGCCGTAGCGGTACGGTGCGTCAGGTTACCCTGCGCAGTATCCAGAACAGCCCCGAACACATCTATGGCGGCGCTGCCGACTGGATCCGTTCGGAAGCCTGCCTGAAGCTGAATTTCGGAGCAGGGCGTCTACCTGGCCTGCTGATTCTCGGGTCCGAAGACCCGCATATGTTTGGGGCCCAGCAGGGAACCGATCTTCTGGCGTTCTTCGCCGGCGTGTTCGAGCGCACGATGCGCCGTTGGTTGTCTTGAGCAGCGCGTCAAACTCGTTTTTGATCAGCCCGGCAGCGCGGGACGCGCTTCAGACATGGCTGGAGCACCAGCGCGCTTTGAATGGGGCGGCCGAAAATACCATTACGGCATATCAAGGCGACTTGGTCGACTTTCTGGCTTTCATGACCCTGCACAAGGCTGACAGTCAGGGATTGGGCGCATTGGCCAGGATCAGTATCTCAGACATGCGCAGCTGGATGGCACAAACCCGCAGTGCGGATGTAGGGCCGCGGTCACTGGCCCGCAAACTTTCCGCGGTCAAGGCGTTCTATCGCTGGCTGGCGGAACGCGAAGGGTTCGAACCAACGGCCGTCTTGTCGACAAGGTCACCGAAATTCCCAAAAAAGCTACCCCGTCCACTTTCCGTCGACGCCGCGACCGCGATGATCGATCGCGTAGGGGTACAGGCGCGGCAGCCGTGGGTCGCGGCCCGTGACGTTGCAGTGCTCACCCTGCTGTGGGGCTGCGGCTTGCGGATATCCGAAGCTTTGGGCCTGAAAGGTGCGGATGCGCCATTGCCTGATGTTCTGCGCATTGTCGGAAAAGGCGGTAAGGAACGGATCGTGCCGGTATTGCCAGCGGCGCGGGATGCCGTTGATGATTATTTGCGCGTCTGCCCCTATCCACAGGAATCGGACGCCGCATTGTTCAGGGCAATTCGCGGCGGGCCGCTGGCGGCACGTGCCATCGCCCAAGTGATGGCCGACGCCCGCATGCAGCTGGGCCTGCCCGCCACTGCCACCCCCCACGCCATGCGGCACAGTTTTGCGACGCATCTATTGGATGCAGGTGGCGACTTGCGGGCGATTCAGGAATTGCTGGGTCACGCGTCTCTCTCGACCACCCAGGCTTATACGGCCGTAGACACCGCCCGCTTGATGGACGTCTACAACCGCACCCATCCAAAGGCTGCCGGCTAGGTCGACTGGCCGACGAAACGGTTCACTGCCAGAACCGCCACCCGGGCCGTCGCACGCACCTCTGTCGCTTAACGTTCCAATTGCGCGACAAAATCCTGTGCTGCTTTTGTCGGGTCAATCGCCCCCTGCGCGACCAGATCGCTCAGCTCGCTCAGGGCCGCCTTGGCCTTCGGTGCTTCCAGTTGCGCCAGCAAGGTGTGCTTGACAGTTTGCTCGAACCAATACCGGGCCTGCGCTGCGCGCGCGCGCGCCCAAAACCCATTGGCCCGGCGCCAGTCTGTCAGCGCCTGCACCTCGCGCCACGTCTCGCTTAACCCGCTTTCCTGCAAAGCAGACACCATCATCGCCTTGGGGAACCCGTCAGGGTCCTGGGGTCGCTTGCGCAGCAACCGCAGCGCCCCTGCATAGTCAGCACAGGTTCGCGACGCCGCGGGTTTCAGATCGCCGTCGGCTTTGTTGACCACAATGATGTCGGCCATTTCCATGATGCCCCGTTTCACCCCTTGCAGCTCGTCCCCTCCGGCGGGGGCCAGCAGCAGCAGGAACACATCCGACATTTCCGCAACAACAGTTTCGGATTGCCCAACACCAACAGTTTCGATGAGCACCACATCGAATCCGGCCGCTTCACATAGGGCAACCGCCTCTCGGGTGCGTCGCGCAACCCCGCCAAGATGGGTCTGGCTGGGCGATGGTCGGATGAATGCGTCTTTTTCGCGCGACAGCAGGTCCATGCGGGTTTTATCCCCCAATATCGACCCACCTGACCGCGACGAAGACGGATCAATCGCAAGTACCGCGACACGCAGCCCCTGTGCGATCAACATCATCCCGAAGCTTTCGATGAACGTGGATTTTCCGACCCCCGGTGTACCGGAAAGCCCAATCCGCAGCGCCTCGCGCTCTTTGGGCAGCGCCGCCAACAGGGCCGTCGCTTGCGCCCGGTGATCTTCTCGGGACGATTCAACCAGCGTGATTCCGCGTGCCAGCGCCCGACGTTCGCCTGCCGCGATACCCTTGACCAGATCGTCGATATTCATATGCGTCACCCTCTTGGTCTTTGGCATCATCTTGTCAGGCGCAATGCCGCAAATGTCCAGACCAAGGCGGGACTTGGCTGTACGATGGGTTTCCCCCATAACGGGCTGCATGAGCTTTACCCTTCCCATAGATGACGTCCTTCCGCAGGTGATATCGGCGCTCCGCACAACAGGCCGCGTTGTGTTGCAAGCGCCGCCAGGGGCTGGCAAAACAACCCGAGTGCCGTTGGCAATGCTGGACGCAAATCTTACCCCGGGGCGCATCATCATGCTGGAACCGCGCCGCCTTGCCGCGCGCGCAGCCGCCGACCGCATGGCGGCGACCCTTGGTGAAGACGTCGGCCAGACGGTCGGTTTCCGCATGCGCGGCGCGTCAGCAGTCAGCAACGAGACCGCGATCGAAGTGATAACCGAAGGCATCTTGACGCGCATGTTGCAACAAGACCCCGAACT
>TARA_R110000850_G_scaffold56637_2_pt1 | contig 13180 bp, 2 predicted proteins | sample TARA_R110000850 | Tara Oceans TARA_R110000850 (sample SAMEA4397586) | marine metagenome | biome: Polar Biome; feature: [SRF] surface water layer (ENVO:00010504); material: water (ENVO:00002006), including particulate matter (ENVO:01000060) such as... | depth 5 m | reverse complement strand
TAAGTACATCATCATCAGTTAATCCTGATATGATTGCTAATAACCCTAATATAAGCGAGGGAGCTAGAGAAGAACTGTTTAAAATGAATGAGGGTGCAGGATTACAGCCTGATACAATATCACAATTAGAATCTAGAAATCCTCTTTTTTCTTCTTTAGATGAACAAAATAGCTTTGATGATTTAAATACTAATATTGTAAATAATGAAGCATCTTTACGTAGTGACGCACGTACAAATCGTATAAAATTACCAGCTTTTGATCCCTCTGTAATTGATAAGAAAAATAAAAAACCAACGTCACAACAAAATAAACCAGAAGCTCAACAAAGCTCAACTGATTTTTTAATAGATTACTTAGGTAAAAATGAATTTAATATGGGTGGACAAAGTAAAAATGGATCTTCATTACAATATGATAATGGTGGAAAAATACAACAAGGACTAGCTCCTCAAAGTGAAGGAGGAATGACTCATATTCCTGATTCAGCAGGAACTCATAGTGAAAACCCTAATGGTGGAGTTCAAGTGGGAACAGGAGCTAATGGAAAACCTAACACAGTTGAGGGTAATGAGACTATGAAGAATAACTATGTTTATTCAGACTCACTAATATTAGATGAAACTATTATTAAAAAAGTAGGACTACCTAAAAACTTTAAAGGTAAAACTATTGCAGAAGCATCTAAGATTATACAATCACCAATGGATGAACAACCAAATGATAAGGTTGTTAAAGATACAGGTGATGAAAGCTTAGAAAAGTTAAAAAACGCTAATGAGATTCTAAGACTTACAGAAGAATTGCTTGCACCTCAAGCACCTCAAGGTGGTAACAGTCAAGGACCCCCTCAAGGACCTCCTCAAGAAGGAATGAGCCCATCTGACCAAATAGGTTTATTTGACCATTCTCAACAGCAAAACCAAGCTGTAAATGGAATGGATTTTAATTTAACAGAAACCCCTGAAATTCCTGAAGGATTTTTAAGTGGTGGTACAGATGGTGCTTCATCAGGTCCAGGTGCAGCAGGATATATGGCTATGGGTACAGAGGCTTTACGAATGGGAAAAGATGCTTTTGGTTCTGTTAAAAGTGATGAGTCAGGAATGATTGAAGCTGCACCTGTAAAAGCTGGGTCAGGTATGCTTGGTAGTGCTATGAGTGGTGCTTCAGCAGGTATGGCTTTAGGACCTTGGGGAGCAGCAGCAGGCGCTGTTCTTGGTGCAACTACAAGTTTAATAGGTGGAGCAAAGAAAAAAAATGCTGCTGCAGAACAAAATCAAACTTATGATGCTAGGCAAAACGCAATAAATAGTTTTAAATTTGGTGGTGGGTTTGGTGATACTAACAGTGATTTTCAATTTGACCCTTCATTAGTAGCACCTCTTGATACAGGGCAAAGTAGACAAGGTTTAGATATTCTTCCAAATGACAGAATGAATTTTAGTGCTCAACCAAAACAAGGTATAGAGACTATGGGACGAAGACAACCTGGTGAAGTAGCATCAGCAGGCTTAACTCCTGAAGGACTCAGTTTTCAACCTATTACTGCAACCCCTAGTACAGGAGAAGTTATCAGTACTAAAGGTAAGGATAAAGAAAATTGGTGGGATAGAAATAATGGTAAGAATTCAGACGCTTTAGCAAGTGCAGCTAGATATGCTCCCGCAGCAATGAATGCTTATCAACTAGCTAATTTAAAAAAACCAAAAGAAGAAAGATTAGATAGGCTTGACAGTAGGTATAAGCCTCAGTACATGGATGAAAGAACAATGCAGAATCAAGCAGATGAAGCATATACTAACGCTGCTAATGCAATCACCGGTGCATCTGGAGGATCACAATCTGCATTACGTGCTAACTTACTAGGAGCACATCTTAATAGACAAAAAGGATTGTCTGGAGCATATGCACAAGCTTCAGGTGTAAATAGAGGTGAGAATAGTAAAGCTCAAACGTTTAACCTTGGAGTTGATACTAAAAACATAGCTCAATCTAATCAAGAAAAAGACTGGAATGCACGTAATATTGCAGCATATGATAGCAATAAATCAAAATTATTGTCTCAGATTGGAACTGACATAGGTGCAATAGGATTAGAAGAAACAAGAAAAAAATATCCTGAAAGATTAGGATTATTATATGACTATTTAGGTAAATACTCAGGAGGACAAAATTCATAATAATATGGCAACAAATAGATATACAAACATATCAACGTCTCAATTTAATCCCTTAAGTTTACAAGAGATTATGATGGTGCCTCTTGGTAAGCAAAAAGAACATGATAACCAACAAGCTCAAATGGAAGAGCTTGGTATATTCGATGTTAATAGATTAGAATCAGATGATCCTTATATTAAGTCGCAAGTTGAAGCAATGAGAAATAAAACATCATCTTTACAAGATGAGTTAATGTCTTCTGGTACTAGTAAAAATTTAGCTAAAAAAATGATGGGTATTAAGAGAGAAAGAGATACTTTTCTTTCTAATGATGGCGCAGGTGGTAGAGCTAATAATGCTTATACTCAATATCACTCTAATGTTGAAGCACTTAATAAAAATAAACACCTTACATCAACACAAAGAGAGAAAGGTCTTCAAACTGCATTAGAACAATATAAAGCTTCAGGTGGAGCTGAAAAAAGTGGTGTATATAATGCGTATCAAGGTGCAGATAATGTTGAATTAGAAGATTTAGCTGCTAAAAGAGCAGGTGAAATGTCAGCACAGGAAATATCTAATATTACAGGTTGGAGTCAAAATGAAGATGGCTCATGGAGTAACGGTACTACAACTACAGAAACACTTTCAAGAGACGTTATACAGCAAGCTGTACTAAATTCTATGTCTAATGACCCTAAAGTTCAAGCTTTCTTACAAGACGCACAAGAAATAGGTATGATTAATGACCCATTCTCAGCGTTAGAAAACGCAAGTTGGAATGCAGCAGATAGACATCAAATAGGAAATGTAGCTATTAAAGAAGACTTTAGAATAGGAACAGCAGGTCAACAGAAATCAAATGGTTCTGGTTTGACTCAATCTGGTATGAATTGGAACTTGCTTTCTTCTCCTGGAGATTATAGAACTATAAAAAATAAAAACAAAGAAACAACGTTAAGCATGATTAATAGGGGTGCATTACATAATCCACCTATAAAACCGCATAATAATGCACAGCAAGGAAGAGCACTTAAAGCATGGAATAAAAAATGGGGTCCGGAAGGAACTAATCCAGGAGGTACTAAAGTGACTATTGATGATTTATCACAAGAAGATGCATTAAGATATAATGACATTGCAAGAGGTTTAGTTGGTAATGGTAGACTCTCACAAGAAGAATTAGATAGAGGTTTATCAGATCCAGAAGTATTAAAGCAAATTACTGACTATGACAATAAGTATAAAAACTATACATATAATGTAAAAGTTATTTCTGACACTTCAGGTGGAGTTGGTAATTATAGTTCAGGTACTATTTCTAAAGATGCTGGAGCTGTGTTAAGTCAAGCTAAATCAGATAAGTTTAATCAATTATTTATGCATCCTGAAACAGGTAAAGTTTATACTTGGGACAAACTACAAACTGAATTTGGAGTGCAAGATGTTGATATGGTACAAGGTTATGTTGATGTTGATAACAATTTAAGTAATAATATTACACAAAAAGAATACTCAGATAGAAAAGGTGAGTTTGCTTCACCAATGAGCGTGGTACTTACAGATGAAAATGGTAAACAATTACCTAATTTTTATATGACTCGTAATAGAGGTCAAATGAATAGACCTAGATACCAAGCTGACATGGAGCTTAATAAATTCTTTGGTAAATCAAGATCTCTGCCTGAAATTGGCACACAATTAATGATAGGGAATCAAGAATATCAATCATCATATCTTCCAGAAGCAACAGTTATAGAAATGCTAAATGAGATGGGTAGAGATGTATTAGATGCTAAAGGGTTACCTAAAGAAGATGCTGATCCATATCAATATGGTAACTATATTCTATTAAGTAAGGCAATGAGAGAAGCTGGAAATAGAAATGGAGTTTACATGTTAGAAATGGAAAATGATGAAGATGGAATAAAAAATTATAAAACTAAACAACAAATCCAAGCTCAAACATACAGGGCTAAAGGATTATCTGATTTTCAATAGATATGGGAAAAGTAAGAAGTAGAGAAGAAGAAGTCCTTAGAGAAATAAAATATAGAGACATGTTTGATGAAAATCAAACTAATGATGCTACTCAAAAAAGAAATCAAGGTCCTGCTCCTACAGATCAACTAGTAGGAGAAAACAACGTAGGTTTTCAACAACAAGGTAATTTAGGTACCACTAAATTTGATGATAAAGTAATACCTGGTATTGATTTCTTTGAGGAAGATGATATGGGTGCTGCAAATCAACTTTTAGGGGATGTTATTGCTGAGACTAGAGCACAAGACCAAACCAAAGGTGAAAAAGCTTTACATGGTGTAGGGAGAATGCTTGCTAAAGTTGGTACTGAGACAATGAAAGGTATTGGTTATATTGGTGGTGCTATACCTGCTCTTATTGCTCAAGATATTGACTTAATGACTAATAACTTTTGGGTTGAGCAGTTTCAGGAACTAGAAGACGCATCTAAGGAAGCAATGCCTGTTTACGTAAGAGATGAAGTTGAGAATGGAAGTCTTGGTCGTCAAATATGGAGTCCTGAGTTTTGGGCAACAGATGGTGCGGATGGTGTGGGTTTCCTTCTCTCTGCTATTCTTTCTGGTGGAGCAACGAGTGCTATAACAAATTCTCTTAAAATAGGAGTAGGTGTAGCTAAAATGGTTGGTAAAGGTGCTAAAATTGCTAATAAAGTTGATAACATGCTTGTCACTGGCACACAAACTTTTTTAGAATCTGCTGCTGAAACTAAAGGAATGGTTGATGGGCTTAAATCACATTACGAACAATATAAACAAGAAGACGGAACATATCTTGTTCCTGATCCTACTAATCCAGAAGGTATATCAATGACACTTACTCAAGAGGAAGTGGATAGTAGAATTGGTAGCGCAGGTGTTGAGACACTTGCTATGAATGCTTTATTTTTATGGGGTCCAAACGCATTACAAACTAAATATTTATTTGGTAAAGGTGATGACATGGCTGACATGCTTAAAGGTGTACCAAAAGGAAGCGTTAAAGAAATGCAAGAAGGATTATCTAAAGTAAAACCTTGGAAAGCCTTCGCAGTAGCAGGACCTAAATCTGCAGGAGCAGAAGCATTTCAAGAATTATCTCAATTTGCTATTGAAAAATATGAAACTAAAAAAGGTAAAGGTCTAAGTAATAAGAATTTTATTGAAGGTCTTGCTGATGGATATATAGAGGGTCTTACAACTATTGAAGGACATAAAAGTATGTTCTTAGGTGCAGTACTTGGTATTGGTCCAGGAGCTATAGGTGGGTACAAAAAAAGAAAAGCTGAAAAGAAACAAGCCGGAAGCTTACTTGAATTAATGAATAACTCTTCTCAAAAATTTGTTGAGGAGTTGTCATCTGTTTACCAGAAGAATGAAGATGGTAGTATTAAACTAGACGAAAATAAAAAACCATTACTTGATAACCAGAAGTTCTTTGATTTAATCACATCTCAAGGGCAAGATGAAATTACATCTAAATTATATCAAGAAGCAAAGTTAAATGGTGATGTAGCATCGGCTAAGTTAGCGTTAGCTGATATGACAATTAGAAATATATACCCATACTTACAGACTGCAGGTGGGTTAGAATTATGGAAAGAACACACAAAAGAAATAAGTGCTATTGTTGATAACGATGCTATTGATTTAGGATTTGACAGCACTAAAGAGTATACTGAACATTTAGAAAAAACAGCATTAAAGGCTAAAGCAGAACTTAGAAAAGTTAAAGATTTGGGTCCAGCTTTCTTTGGTATAAACCCTTCTAAATTACTTGAAACTAAAATAGATAAGAAAGCAGCTAATGAAAAACTACAACAGTTTATTGGTAATATTGAATATAATGCTGTTAGATTATCTACTCTTCAAGATAATTTTAGAGAAGAACTAAGAAAAACTGAAAAAGAGAGAGCTGAGTTAGAAGCTGTTATACCTAGAGATGAAGAAGGTAATATAACACATAGAGACGCAATGCTTGAACCACATATTGAAGCTCTTAATAAAAAAGCTGAAATGTTGAAAGACATTATCACTGTTCAAGGTGAATCTTATAATAAACTCTTTAACAAAGAAGAGCAACAAAAAGCATTTGATGCTCAGGTTAAAGAGCAAGAGGAAGCTAACGCTGAAACTGAAGCAGATAACATAGCTACTGCAGAAAATAGAACATTTGCTGATGAATTTAGAGCTAACCTTAAAGAAAAAGGTTACACTTTAATTAAAGATGAAAATGGCAAAGAAAGTGACTTTGCTACAAAGTCTGTCATACTTAAAGATGATAATGGTGACGTATATCGTATAGATAATGAATGGAATAGAAATACTAAAACTAAAAACTATTTTCTTAATAATTTAAAGACTGGTGAAAAAACACCTCTTAGTGTTGAGGCATTAAAAGACTTAGGTTTAGACAAGCCTGAAAATGTTATTACTCGTGATGAGTTTGCACAATACCAACAAGCTAAAAGAATAGTTGAAACTAATAGGCGTAAACTACTAGCCCTTAATAAACTTATAGGTACTCATACTAAGTCACATGTAAACCTTAAATACAACAAAAAATTACTAGTTGAAGAATTAGCTAAATACTCTGAAGAGCTTAATTTTTGGAATGAAAATAAAAACTTCGATGAATCTGATGTAGCAAAAGAAATAGTAAGACTCAAGGAAAAGATTGAAGAAATAAATAAACAAATTGATAATCTTGAAAGTCAAAAAACAGATCTTCAGTCAAGCCTTAAGGCATTAAGACAGCTTAAAACAGAACTTGAAGCTCATGTGCAAAACAAAAGTGGAATGAACTTTAGTTTTAGTGCAAAAATAGATGAGCTTGAAAATAAGTTACTCGAAGGAGATTATGAACTAGATGAAGATGCTCTTAATGAATCTATTGATGTTATTGAAGAATGGTTAGAACCTCTTTATGTCATTAAAGAAAAAATGCAAAACACAGTAAATAAATTACTTGACGCATTAAGTCCTGAAAACAGAGTTCTCTTTGAAGGTAAAGACTGGGCTAAAATGGGTGAGGGTAGATTAGTAGACAGATATAATTTATTGTCTACATATACTGTTGAATTAGGTAAACTTAACGCTGTTAAGAAAGAAATTAAAGGGCTTCAAAAAGAACTTAATAGTTTAAATAGAAACAAAAAGCTTTTAGTTAAATACGAAAGACTTGGTATTGAAATAAAAAACCTGTTAACTCGTAATAACATTACTAAAAATAAACTTACAAAAACTCAAACTGAAAAAACACTATCTCGTAATCAAGATAAAAGAGGTCCTAGTTCACCAGTTGAACAAACATCTAAAGAAGGTATACAGGAATCAAGTGCTAAAAAACACACTCCTTGGTCAACAGTAACGGCTGTATTTAATATAAATAAAAAGGATGATGATGGTAACTTTGAATTATCTAAAAATTGGGAGCAAGCTGCAAGATGGAGTAAAGCTATGTCTGCTATTTCTCTTTCTGATCTTGGTAACAATCAAGTTAGATTTGTAAATAATGATCAATTAAGAGAAATTACAGGAAAAACACCTCCTGTAAACACTGTAGATGCTCTATATGCGGTACTCTACCAAAATGGAGAAGTATACAGTGATGAAAACGGTGTAATTTATACCGGTGTAGCACATCCTGAAACATATTTCAAAGATAATTTTAGCTCAATTGATGTAAACAGATTACCTGAGTATAAGCCTTATCGTGATTTACCAGTAACAAAAGAGAACCCTGCAGTATATAATAATGTCGAGTATACTTCTAAAGTAGAGCTTGAAGCCCAAATGCTTAAAGATGTTGCAAAATCTTATACTGAGTGGAGAAAAGATATTGTAGATAGACTTTCTGGTACAAACTCACAACAAACAAGTGAGGTTGAATTATGGAATACATTTGTAGACACAGGAAAAATACCACAGAGTAAAGTAAGTGAGATAGCAAGTAAAATAATAAAAGGAGAGACCCTTACTGATAAAGAATTATCAATGAGAACTTCTTATGCTGAAGAAATTGAGTCTATTCTTAATCATCCATCAATACAACAAAGTAATGATGTTGAGATTGTTGATTATAAAGGAAACAAATACTCAGTTGACTTTTTAAAAGGTGAAATAACAAATTTAAAAACAAACTCTGTGTTAAAATGGGGGGTTGCAAGTACCGTAGGTGATGCTGTTTTTAATTTGGCTTTATCTCAACAAGAGAATAATACATCACAGCAAAGTAATAGTAGTGAAATATACAGTGGAATAAGTGATATATCTAAAGGATTTGCACGTAGAGGTACTGAAAAACATAAACCTAAAAATGTTCTTACTATTGCTTCATTAACAATACCTGACAAAAACACTATTACAAAAGAAAATAATGTTGAAGTTGATGCTGAAGCAGGTATGGTGCATGCTGTAATGGAGAATGGTCAAGTAGAAAGACTTAAAAACTACTCTATTGGTGAAATGGAAACAGGACAAGATGCTTATATAAATAAGATTATCAAGTTCATGGGGTTATTTAACCATATGTATAACCAAGATTTTAAATCTACGTTTGCATTTAAAGGTAAAGGTGGGAAACCATCTAAATCTAAGATGCCTCTTGTTTCTAATTCTGGAAAAACAGGTATTTTAAACCAATTTATCAACTGGGGATACTATGACTCTAGTGATTACAGTATTTCTGTACATCCAATGTTTGATGAAAATGGTAAGAAATCATCTGAATTAGAAATAGTTATCAATCAAGAAGGTGTTGCAATTAAAATACCTTTAAGTTCATTAAAAGATAAAAATGGTAATTATAGACTTAATGGTGACCCTGCTCTTACACAATTAACAGATTTCCTTAAAACGAAATTTATGAATGTTAGCAAAAAAGATCTAAATAACCCTAACGGGATGAATAGTTTCTGGATGCCAAAAGGATGGGAGTTCCAAAAAAACGCTAAAGGTGAAAAGTTAGAGGACTTACCTCCTATTCTTACATATGATAAATATGATAGCTATAATGACTATGTGTTAGAGAACTCACTGTATAGTGATGTGCAAGAATACGATGAAAGTACAGATGAAATACCTACCTTTGTTAACCAGTATATAACATTTGATGAGGAAACTACTCCTAACCTTCCAGAATATACACAAGAGGAAGCACCGGCAGAAGTAAAACCTAAGAAAAAGAGTAAGAAAGCTAGAAAAGTTGATAGTGAATTTGAAACTGATTTTGGTGATTTTGGAGATATGGCTGGTTTTGAACTAGAAGATGATTTCGGTGATTTACCAAGTGATTGGGATTCTTTTTCCGGGTCTAGTTCAAAAGGGGGAGGAGCAAACACAGGCGGGAGCACTTTTAATAACGCTATGAAACAATCATCTAAGCCAACAAAAAAAACTCCTGAGAATGTAGATCCAAAAGACAAAACAAAATGTCCAATGGTGCCAAAAGGAAAGAAAAAAACTAAAAGAAAACTTTAAGAAATGGGTTGTATTACAATTAAAGCAAAAGGTAGTAAGTTAAGAGAAGCTATCCTAGAACACTATAAAGGTGATGTTAATAAAACAGATATTATATTTAATGATATTATCTTAGGTGATAACCTGGGTGATGAGAGTTTTGATAGCTATCTTGATTCTAAGTCTGATTTCATGAAATATGAAAGCACAGGTGAACCAGTTTTAGCTGAGTTTATTGAATGGTCTGAATATTTAGAACACCAGAATAAAATAAATAAAAGGTTTTCAACTAACTCATTTGATACAACAACTAAGGAATTTTTAGAGTTATCTGAAGGTTTTACTGTTCAATTACTCTCAACTCTTTTTGATGTAAAAGGATTTACACCTAATGATTTATTTGAAGAAGGAGCACTCCTTAAAATAAATGAGAGGAACACAATGAATTCTACTCTCAATCAAGTTAAAAAAGATATTTTAGAGTATGCTGATTCACCTAGAAATAGACGAATAGTAGAAGAACTTACTAAGTATCCAGAAAACTTCTATAAAGCATATAAGAATTATTTAAAAACCACTTTTCAAGTAAACCTTGAAGTGGATTCAATGCTCTCTGATGCTATTGAAAATAAAGACAATAAAGAAACTAGGGATTCAGCTTTTAATAAAACAGCAAGTGAGTTTGACCAAAAAGGAACAGCTCCAAATGCTATTAAAATTATGATTGCAGGATTACCAGCAATTGATTCTAATGGTGAAGTTGAACTCAATGATATGGGTTTAATTCCTGCTGTTGATTTTGACAAAACATTTAATTTAATACAACAATCTTTAGTAGAGTTACCTGGTGACATTGCTTTAATGATAGATAAATTATCTCAAAAAGCTAATGCAATGCCAGCTTTAAGTACTTTAATTAAACAATTAAATTTTGGTAAGTCAAAATACACTCCTTCTACTAAAAAAGAAGCGTATGCTAAAGAACAATTATTAAGAAGTCAATTTGTAAACCAATTTAATAAAAGTAAGCTTGAGTTTAGTCTTCATGTTAAGAATGAAGATGGTACTATTTCAGTTATTAATTCTAATCTTGATAAAATAGAAAACACAATTTTATCAGAATGGGAAAATAACCTTAAAGAAATTATATCAAATAACCCTAATGCATTACAAGATATAAACAAGAAAAAAGGAGGTAAAAAAGCTGACTTCCTTAAAGCTCTTGGAATTAAAATGTCTAATTATAATAGTGTTCCTACAACAGTTATACAAGCTATTAAAGATTACGGTATTGAAGATAATGCTGCTCTTAAGTCACTATACTCTCCTACAAAAGAAGAAGGGGTTAGATCACAATTACGTAAAATTGCAACAATAGTTGCTGAAGCTGGTGATTCCACAATAGATTTTCAACATGTTAATGCTGAAGGTAAGGTTGTATATGGTATAACACTTAACACCTATTTATCTTCTCTTGCAAAAGACTTACGATATTATGCCGGTACAGAACAACTGGCAATTTTATATCCTGAGATTTTTGAAGCTGATTACAATGCTAATTCAGAATGGCTTTATAAAATCAAGAATGGGTTAAAAATTAATGTTGGTGTATTTGAAGGATTTAAGGCTATAAGCAAACAGTCAAATAACAAGTCTTCTAAAGATTTAAAAGCAAAAGATTTAAATGTACAACGTATTATAGGTATGCTTATCGAAGGTAAGTATTCTTTTATACGTAGTGCTGACAGGGGAACTGAAAATTACTTTAATTTTGACGGATTAAATAAAAGAAAAGGGCTTATTGTAGATAGTGTTGGTAATATGAAAACCTTTTTAGCTGACCATTTAGAAGATGAAATTGCAGCTATTGCTAACCAAAATGCCAACATAGTAAATTACGATAAAAACAATCAAGACTTTAGAGCATTTTATATTGATGTAAATGGTGGAAAAAAATCACTCATGGAAGTGTTTAATCCAAAAATCACTAGCATTAAAAATAAACTAGAAAAAAACAACACTGTTGCCCTTAGAGAAGAATTATCTGCTGAACTAAATAAAGGGTTTGAAAAAATACAAGCTGAAGGAAAAGATATTAGATATAACAGTAAAGTAATGGAGTTTATCGACACAATGATAGACCAAATAACAGAAAAAGAAAAAACACAGCTTGAAGATAATGGTGTTCTTGAAATGCAAGTAAATAGCAAAGGTGTAATGGCACACAAGCATATTTCAGAAGCTGTAAAACTATACAAAAATATAGATAATGTAATCTCATTATTTGCACTTAATTCATTTGCCAGTGTTATTGAACAGACTAAAGTTTTTGCAGGTGATTTAGCTATGTATAAGACCCCTGCTGATATATTCAAAAGGATGTCAATGCTTAACTCTACCAAAGAATCAGCAAGAACTGATAGTGAGTTAAATAATCATTTAAATTCATTAGATCATTTATTTAGCAATAGAAGTGTCAATGATAGTACAATTAGAACTATAACAATTGAAGATGAAATGTCAAAAATCACTGACTTTGCTGGTGAATTTGATGTAATGCTTCGAGATGTTTTTGGTAAAGATTATGCTAGATATGCTAAAGTTTATAATGATGTAAACGAAGCAGATGGTTTTGCATACATGACCTATGACGAATATAGGATTGCTTCAATTAGGTTTGGTGAATGGTTGCCATCAGATGAAGATTTATACCAAGCAATAGCCAGAGGTGATTCTAGCCTGGTTTCTGAAGTAATGCGTAGAGCAACAGTAAAGAAATATCAATATACTGGTAAAATCGTAGGTCCGACTGATGTTAACGCAATAGCAGTTAGGAAATTTGCGATTATGCCCCTTATTCCTGGAGCAATACCTAAAGGTTCAATATTAGAAAGTCTTAATCAAAACATGTTAGATAATAACATAGGGATGGCTTTTTATGCTTCCGCAGCAAAAGTAGGGTATCAAACATTTGAAAATGAAAACGGTAAGATTGGTGCTCACACACTTTATGATAGTAATGGCAACTTCCATTTAGACTCTTCATTGGGTGTTGATGTATTAGATTATAAGTATATGGGTAACCAACTTAAAATCCATAATCCAGCAAAAGAAGATATAACTGCATCTACTCAAAAAAGAAAGCTTGTGGAAAGTAACTTTTATAAAAATGGAGTTTTGGTAGATGAAGGATTAAGGGATTTACTTGACACTTATGGTAAACTTCAATCTAAAATTGTACAAGACAAGTACACTAAAATGATAGAAGAAAACACTGTTGATTCTCTTATTAGACAAGGGTTACAACAAGGGTATACTACTAATGAACTTAAATCATTACAGTTCCTTAAAGAATTACCTATTGTTGATGCATTACCAAATAAACAAAGATTAGAAAGCCTTATTATGGCTCGTTTGTCAAACAGTGTTATTTCAAATAAAAGAAAAGGTGACTCACTAGCGCAAGTACCTGATGTAGGATTTGAGGTTAATGATGGATCATCAGAAATAGCAAATAGACATAACTTACAGTTTTACAG
>TARA_R110000850_G_scaffold70053_13_pt1 | contig 13189 bp, 10 predicted proteins | sample TARA_R110000850 | Tara Oceans TARA_R110000850 (sample SAMEA4397586) | marine metagenome | biome: Polar Biome; feature: [SRF] surface water layer (ENVO:00010504); material: water (ENVO:00002006), including particulate matter (ENVO:01000060) such as... | depth 5 m | reverse complement strand
GCCGGCGCGGTTTCAATTGACGGCAAGATGTACGACATCCCGCACCTGAAAGCCGCGCGTCGCCTGCTGGCCTCCTGATTAGCCTCATCCCAATCCAAAAAGCTCCGATCAACATGCAGAAAACCAACCGAAGAATCGTCCTCAAATCCCGCCCCGTTGGCATTCCGCAACCCGAGCACTTTGAACTGGTGCAGGCCGATGTCCCGGAACTCAAGGACGGCGAGTACCTGATCGAAAATCATTATTTGTCGGTTGATCCTGCACAGCGCGGCTACGTCAACGACGAGAACAACTATGCCCCTCCCGTCCCGATTGGCGATGTGATGCGTGCCATGGCCGTGGGCAAGGTCGTGGCGAGCCGGTGCGATGAGGTCAAGGAAGGTGCGTACTACTACGGCTGGTTTGGCTGGCAGGACTACTGCGTTGCCACGCCCGCGCTGATCCTGAAGAAGGTCGATCCGGACATGGCACCGCTTTCAACCGGCGCCGGACTGCTGGGCATCAATGGCCTCACCGCCTACCTCGCCCTGCATGACATCGGCCGACCGCAGGCCGGTGAAACGGTACTGGTCACCGCAGCTGCAGGCGCCGTGGGCAGCATTGTGGGCCAGCTGGCCAAACAGGCAGGCGCACAGGCCGTGGCCGTGGTTGGGTCGGACGAAAAAGGGAAAAGAGCCATGTCGGACTTCGGCTATTCCGCCTACATCAATTACAAGAAGCCGATTGAAGCTGCACTCAAGGAAACCTGCCCACAGGGCATCGATGTTTTCTTCGACAACACCGGTGGCGACATGAGCGACACCATCATTCGCCACATGGCCTTGTTTGGCAGAGTCATCCAGTGCGGCACCATGTCTATCGCGTCCTGGGCCGACAACCCCACAGGCTTGCGCAACGACAGAGAACTGCTGACACGCCGCCTGCGCATGGAAGGCTTCGTCATCTTTGACCACATCAAACGCTTCGACGACACCGCCGCAAAACTGGCTGCCATGATCAAGGACGGCAGACTGCACTACGCGGAAGACATTGAAAGCGATATCGCACAGGCACCGCAGGCACTGGTGGACGTCTACTCGGGCAAGAACAAAGGCAAGAAGCTAATCAAGCTGCGCTAAGGCTGCTCTGTTTTGGCCATGAATTCGGCTGCAAAGGGGGTAAATGCGGCACAAAAGGTGTCAGCGCCCGCATCTTTCGCCCGTCAATTCAATCAGTCGCAACCATCGTTGGAAACCCATTCCGCCGGAAACTAACGTAAAGAACGGCCAACTTTCGCCCGCAGCTCAGGGAGCCCGCATCTTAAGATTCAAATGGTCCAAGAATCAGCCCTCAGGTCACCCGCCATCGCGTCAGCACGTTCTGGCGGCGCATCAAGTTCGCACTTTCAAATTAGCAATCCTGAAAGGCCTGCACGCGGTTCGCACCTATTATTTTTGGAATCAGGCTTGAGGAAGCTCCTTGGCGAAGTACCCATTTCCTCCTTGAAAATCCGACAGAATGTTGCGTAGTCCTCAAAACCAACTTCGAATGCGACATCAATCATTTTTCGCCCTTTAAGAGCGCGAGCCGGCATGATCTCGGCTGCCCTCCGTATGCGAGCCTTGCGAATCGATTGGGCGGGCGTAGTCTGATGATTCTCAAACAAGAGATAAAGCGACCGGCGAGACATGTGCAGGCTCTCCCTGAGTTCGCCAGGGCCAAAACGCGGATCGTCGAGCTTTTCTCGAATAATTTGCTGTGCCCGAGCAAACTGCGCCGCCTTCGCACCCGTCCGAAGATCACTCTCTGGCAATCGCGGGACCAATGCCAAAGTGAGTAATTGACGCAATGTCGTTTCAGAGGCCGTGCGATCGGCCTCTGAAACCCCCCGCTCATCCAGGCCGATCAGAGATGAGGTCGCGCCGAAAAGAGCATGTAGAGACATACTGTTCGATAACACAGAACCGCAAACATATCCGGCGATGTCACCCCAGGTCTCAACCCAATGATGCGGCACCATCAGTACTGCAAATTTTGATTGACCTAGAATCTGGACTTTGTAGGAACAAGCGGTATCACAGACCGTGAACTGACCAGGGCGCAGCAGTGTCGACCGCCTCTTCTGCTCGACTCCGATGGTCCCCGAGAAGAGCCACATGAGCTTGATGTATTGATCGTCCGATGAACCGGCTCGCGCCGGTCGCTGGACCTCGCTTTGAGAGGCATGAATGATCGAAAGGCGCAGATCCAAGATCTGCTGCGCCGCGACCGCTGCCGAAAATCGTTCTTTTGAGGTTCGTCTGTGCTCGAGCGTCGGGAACGACTCGTTTACACAATCCTGCCACCGCGCGTGACTTGAAAAACGCTTGTAACACTCACTGGGGAATGTCGATTCTGGCGAAGGCCACTGTATGCCGCTTGCCGAATTTTCGACGTTGCGCATTACTTCCTCCTCTCATCGATTCCCGCGCTCTCTAGCGTTGTCTCGGTTTGGTCGGAGCTTGCGGGTTACAAACGGATGTTTCGGGTCAAGTTAGATCTCGACCATTTGGAAATCGGCTTTTGGCGCACCGCAGTCGCGACAGGTCCAATCGTCCGGAATGTCTTCCCAGCGTGTACCCGGTGGAATGTCCTCTTCCGGCAGTCCTTCGGCTTCGTCATACACCCAGTCACACACCACACATCGCCACTTCTTCATTTGCTGTCTCCATCTGGACCACAGGAGCCCATCGAAAATTTCATTGCTTTGCAGCCCCCAACGAGGCCCGCAGATCGCGGCCGCGTTGGATCAGGTACTGGTGGATGCTGTCCACCTGCTCGGCATCCAAAGTGTCGTTGAAAGACGGCATCCCTCGGTTTGCGTAGGCCCCGGCAAGAATGCCGACGAAGATTTGATGTTTTTCCGCGCTCAGGTAACGCAGGTCGGGCATAACCGAGCCACTGATCGCGCTCGGCCCATGGCACATGCCGCAATGACCGTTGTACAGCGTTCGACCTGAAGCGACGGCGCTTTCGTCGAGCCGCGTATTCGGCGGCTCTGGCTGGCGTGCTGGTAGTTCAGGCGTGGTTGGCATCTGCGCCCTGCCACCCATCTTGAAGGTCAGCACCCGCGCATCGGGCAACACCTTCGCGGGTTCGGAAACGCCGCCGAGAATCACGGGATAGGCACCGCCCCACCCGGCGGCAACGCTCACATACTGCTCGCCGTTAATCGAGTAGGTTATCGGGCCGGCCATGACGCCGGTGCTCGCCGGCACCTCCCACAGCTTGTCACCCTTGTCGGCGGCATAGGCAATGAAACGCCCGTCCGCAGACCCTTGAAATACCAGATTTCCGGCGGTGCTCAAGGTGCCGCCATTCCAAGGAGTCGTGTAGGCCTGGCGCCAAACTTCCTTCTGAGCGACCGGGTCCCAGGCGACCAGGTTGCCCTTTTGCATGGCCTGGATACCGGCCAAAGCTCCCGGATTGTTCTCCGGCAGGTCGATTGGCGCGGTTCCCATGTGCCAGTTGCCCTTACCCGTGAACCGCTGCTTCGGATCGGGCACGTATAGCGCTGCCACGTCTTGCATGGGGATGTAGACCAGCCCTGTCGTGGGATTGAACGACATCGGCTGCCAATTGTGCGCGCCTAGCGGCCCGGGCGAAATCAAGCTGGGTTTGTCGAGCCAGTTGGCCTCCGGCGTTTCCACCGGCCGACCCGTTTTCATGTCAACGTGTGTCGCCCAATTGGCTGGCGCAAACTTCTCGGCACTGAGCAGCTTGCCGCTGGCTCGGTCGATGACATAGAAAAAGCCGTTCTTGGGCGCCTGCATCAACACCTTGCGCGGCTTGCCATCGATCTCAAGATCGGCCAGCACGATGTGCTGCGTTGCAGTGTAATCCCATGTGTCACCGGGCGTGGTCTGGTAATGCCAGACGTACTCGCCATTGTCTGGCTTGAGCGCCACGATCGACGACACAAAAAGATTGTCGCCACCGCCCGGACTACGGGTTTCACGATTCCAGATGGATGCGTTACCGGTGCCGATGTAAAGCAGATCCAACTCTGGATCGTAGGCCATCGAATCCCAAACGGTACCACCGCCACCACCACCGCTGGTCCACCAACGGTCCCCCTTCCAGGTAGGCAGGGCGATTTCCATCGCCTTGTCTTCGGGAGGCTTGGAAGGATCGCCGGGGACGGTAAAGAAGCGCCAGGACTGTTTGCCCGTTGCGGCCTCATAAGCGGTGATGTAGCCGCGCACGCCAAACTCTGCGCCCCCGTTTCCGATGATGACCTTCCCCTTGATGATCCGGGGCGCGCCCGTGACGGTGTAACTACGATCGTGGTCAAGAACAGTATCGACTTCCCACACTTTTTCACCGCTGGCGGCATTCAGCGCGATCAAGCGGCCGTCATAACTGCCGAAATAGACCTTGCCTTTCCACACCGCCACACCACGGTTGGCGACGTCGCAGCACCCGTGCCGGTCGAAGTCGCGCGGCACTTTCGGGTCATATTTCCAGAGCTCCTGACCCGTGACCGGATTCAGCGCACTGACAATCGAATAGGCGCCGGTCACGTACATGACCCCATCGACCACTATGGGCGTAGCTTCGGTCGCGCGGTCCACGTCGAGCTTGTAAGCCCATGCCAACCCAAGTTGGCCAACATTTCCGTCATTGATGGACGCGAGCGGGCTGAAGCGCTGTTCGCTATAGGTGCGGCCGTGCGCCATCCAAGCCTCTGGCTCGTCGTCGGCAGCGACAATGCGCACGCCATCGACCGCGGCCAGCGCCGTGGAGGTCCATTGATCGGCAGATGTTGAGTCGACGGCCGCGGCCGAAGAGGCCGGACTCGACGGTTTGCCGCAACCGCCGAGTGCCAGGGCGACAACCATCAGGGCAAAAACACGAAGTGATCTCATAGATTTTCTTTTCATCGGTCAGCCGTCTCCCCGTCTGGGGCAGGCAGACAATTTCGTTACTTGAGGAGGCGCGACGAACCGGGCGACATCGAGGGCCTCGCCCCCGATGCTGCCACTCAGTGGGTCAGCGATCAGCTTGCCGCAGCGTCGATCGGCTGGAAGTCGACCTTGTCGCGGACCGCGCAATCGGGACATGCCCACTCTTCCGGAATCTGGGACCAGCTTGTTCCGGGCGCGAAACCCTCATGTTTGTCGCCCTTGGCCTCATCGTAGATATAGCTGCAGCCGGGACATTGGTAGCGAGCCATGACTCAGGCTCCCGTCGTTGCCGGCACTCGCGCGCCGTACTTCGCCAGAATCTTGTCGCGCTTGCTCGGCTGGATGTTCACCCGCGTGATGTCGCCTTTGTAGACCTCGAGCACGCGGTGATCCATGACGGCACGCCAGAGTGGCGGGAAATAGGCCAGCGTGAAGCACAGCGGATAACCGCCCGGCAACTCCGGCGCATGATCGGTACGAAGCGCCTGGTAGCAACGCGTCGGACGGGCGTGGTGATCGGAGTGGCGCTGAAGCTGGTACAGCATCAGGTTGGAAATGAGGTGATCCGCATTCCACGAATGTTCGGGCTGGCAGCGCTCAAAGCGCCCATTCGGCAGCTTCTGGCGCAACAGTCCATAGTGCTCGATGTAATTGGAGGTGGACAGGAACTGCCAACCCCAAAAGGTCGAGATCAGGAGGAACGGGATGATCCCCGGGCCCAACAATGCCAGCGCGGAACCATACATCACAGCCGTAATAGCGAAGGACTGCAGCAACTCGTTCGAGGGATGAAACAGTCCTTTGCCCTGGCGCTCCAAGCGCACCTTTTCATCGTGCCAGGCACGCTTCCAGGCGCCCGGAATTTCGCGCAACACAAAGGAGTACAGGGTTTCGCCGAATCGCGATGAAGCCGGGTCGTCTGGAGTGGCCACGTCCTTGTGGTGTCCGCGGTTGTGCTCGGCCGAGAAATGTCCGTAAGCGGGGACGGCCAGGACAATCTGGGCGAGACGCTTCTCGAATTTGGTGTTCTTGTGCCCGATTTCATGCCCAACGACCAGCGCGAGGCCGTTGGTGAGCGCGACGCCCAGGCTCACGCCCAGGTAGCCGACCCAGCCGTAATTTTGGGTTCCAACCGCCCAGGCTCCGACCATCCAGGTAACGTAAAACAACGGCACAGAGGCGTAGACGAGCGCCTTGTAGTACTTGTCCGACTCCATGGTGGGCACGGCGGCGTCCGGCGGGTTTCGGCTGTCACGGCCAATCACCGCGTCAGCGATCGGAAGAATCACGTACCAGAGGATTGCCGTGAGCCATAGCCAAGCCATGGTTCCGGTGGCGTGGGCCAAGTAGATACCCAGGGTGGGCGAGATGGCAACGAAAAGGGGCAACCACCACCAGTGGCGTTTCTCATCCCGGTAATTCGAAATCACGTTGGCATCGGCTGCCGGCGCGGAAGTACTGTTCATCAGAGTCTCCATCCAACTTCTGTTATCTAGGTAGGCCGGCCTCGCGGCAAGGTCTGGACAGCCGTACGACGACTGCAATATAGAACGTGATGGATGCGGATAAACCGATCCTTAGATCGGTTTTTTCTTGACACCAATTCCGGCACATTTCAGCTTCAACAATTCAACAATTCAACAGATTCAGTATCGGATCACGAGGAGACCAGGGTGCAACCCAAGCCAGACAGCCTGTTGGACGGCCTGATCGCGAGCAAGCTCTACCCTCCCGTGCTAGACGTTCGAGCGATTTCGCGTCACGAATTTGTCTCTCGAACTCTGGCGCAAGGACACGGACAAACCATCGCGCTCGTGGCACCCGCCGGATCTGGCAAATCGAGCCTCATGGCCGACCTGCATCGCGGACTGATGGACCAAGGTGTCGGCACTTGCTGGCTCGGTCTGGACAAGGAAGACAATGACCCGGCCACCTTCGCGCGCTACGTCATCAGTGCCATACAAGTCATTGCACCGGAATTCGCCTACGAGGAGCTGGTGGCCTTGAGCGCGAATCCCGTACGCGACTTCGATGCCTTCTTCAATCGCCTAGTCAGTCACCTGTCCAAGCTAACCTACCGCTTTGCGATATGTCTGGATGACTTCCAAAATATCAGCGACACGCATCTGATTGGATTTCTAAATGGGCTGATTGAACACCTGCCCCCGACCATGACACTGATTATCGCGAGCCGACACCAGCTTCCGTTGAAGCTGGTGAAACAGTCCTTGGCGGGACGCGCCGTCGAGATTAAGCAGGAGGAACTGAACTTTGATCGGGACCAGACCGATCTGTTTCTGCGCCGTTACCACGACTTGAATCTGAGCACCGAAGATGTTCAACAGTTGGTCGACATCACCGAAGGCTGGCCAACGGGTGTCCAACTCGCTGCACTGGCATTACGACGGTATCCAGGGCAAGCATCAGAACTACTGCGAAGCTTTTCTGGACGAGACTTGGATCTCACCCGCTATTTGGCAGAGAGCGTGATCCAGTCTCAGCCAAAGAACGTTCGCCACTTCCTGCTTCGCACGTCCGTGCTCCGCCGAATGACCCCGAAGCTTTGTGAAGCCATCGGCGCAGCCGAAGACGCTGAGGCGATGCTGGACGAGATTCGCCGCGCCAACCTGTTTTTGATCACCCTGGACCACGAAGGTCGGTGGTCGAGATATCACCATTTGTTCGCCGAGTTTCTCCAGAACGAATTTCGCAAGTCCGACCCGGATGCCTATCGGCAGACCTGCCTCGCAGCGTCGCGTTGGTATGAGAAGAACGGCGAAGCCGACCAAGCCATTCGCTACGCCTTGGAAGCGGAACACTATGATCAAGCCGCCGACCTCATCTCAGTACATGCGCTGAGAACGTCCGCATTCAGGGGCGATCACTACACGGTACGCGACTGGATGAGGCGGCTACCCGAGGCGTATCACGCCAAACGCCCAGATCTGTTGCTCGCACACGCCTGGTCGTGCGCCTTTTCAAGAGATACGGCGCGTGCCATGGACATGGCCGAGTCGGTGCTTCATGGCCTCAAGAACAATACCTGGAAGCTCAGTAAGCCGGAGCGGGAGCGCTGGCTCCTCTGGACCGGCGTCGTCCAAGCGGCAACATGTGCCTGCGCGGACACAATCGACGAATGCATTCGTCGATCGGATGCACTACTGCCCAGGGTGCCGGACAACGAGCCCTTCCTGATCGCCACCCTGGGCAATTGCTTGAGCTACAGCCACTTCGCCAAACTGAACTTCGAGGATAGCCGTCGATTCGCAGTTTCCGCTCATCAGCACGGTCACTTGGCCGACGCAGCCTACCTGTCAGCCTGGGGCGATTTTCTGCATGGACTGATCGACGTGGAACAGGGACACCTCCAGGCGGCGGAACGACTGAGTGAGCGGGTTCGCCGTGACTCCGCAAACCTTGGCCTGGGACAAAAAAGCTACGTTGCTGGACTGGCTGCACTCCTCGAAGCCGAAATCGCCGTGCAACGCGGTGATATGGAATCTGCAGCGCGCTCGATCGATGTCGGGCGGGCTTTCAAGGAAATCTTTGGCCCGGTGGAGCCTCAATTAGTGGCGTTGCGCAATGAAGCTCGCCTGCTGGTCCGTCGTGGGGAGATTGGCTTAGCACAGACCGTTCTTGAAGCCGGGCAGGACGCGGCCTTGCGCGAACAACACCAGCGCCTTTTCTGGATGTTGGCTATGGAACAGGTGTCGCTCATGCTCACAGCGGGGGAACTGGACTGGGCCGAAAAAGCGGCAGCGCGCACACGCATTTTTGATGATGCCGAATCCGATATCGGCTGGCTCAGATCCAGGCGCACTGCCCTGCGCTTGCTCGACGCCCGAATGAAGCTTCATGCGGGGAATCACAAATCTGCCCTGCGAATCCTCACCTCCTTGCAACAGAGTCGAGGCGCGCCAAAAAAGGGGCCGCAGTACCTGTCCATCACGACCTACCGAGCGCTCGCACTTTGGGCGGCCGGAAATCATTCTGATGCCATGCGGCAGCTTGATCGTGCCATTTCGGGCGCGACGGATGAGCATCATTTGTTTCCCATCCTCTCTGCAGGCAATCTTCTGCAGCCGCTGTTGGAACACATGGAGGAGCGCCGCAAAGGCTTAAGTATGCAAGACCTCCAACCGCGCCTGACGATTCAAAAGGCGCTAAAGCAGGGTCTGCGATCGGAGTATTCTTCGCCCGCACCGGAGAAACCTTCTCCAACAAAACGCAGGATGAAGTCCGTCGGCAAGAAAGCGGAGATTCCGTCCGAAGCCAGCGAAACGGAACTCACGCGGCGCGAACTCGACCTACTGCGATTAGCTCAAGCTGGACTAAGCAATAAGGACGTCGCCGACGCCATGCTGGTCTCCATTTCGACCGTGAAATGGCATTTTCACAACGTCTACGAAAAGCTCGGTGTCGGATCACGGGGAGCTGCTGTCGCAGTGGCGGTCAAGACCGGAAAGCTCGCCGCGCTTCACGCAAGCGAGACGCCTACTTCGAAGCGAAAATCCTGAGCCCTTCAAGCGAAGGGAGTTCAGCCAAGCGGCGGCTCGGACGACCGGCACCCCGCAGTATCCAGCGCACCCTGCAATCAAAGTCCGGCGATAGAAACAAAGGCTGGAAGCTGCTTTAAGCGCTCGATCCATGCGATTACGGAGGCATATGGGCTCAGATCGATCTCGCCCATCGGAGCCAGCGCGACATAAGGAAAGACCGCATCAGTCACTCGGCGGGATGACACCCATCGAGTACCGTAAACAGCATTCACAGGCCGGAAATCTCCATTTCTGACTGTCCGGTTATCGGGGAAAAGGTCACCTGCGGCATAAGCATTTGGACCGAATGCGGACTTCTTAGGCTGCATTCTGGCCCGACTGGTCGGATAGGGCTACTCGCAAAATGGACAGGCGGTGATGGCCGCTTCCGGGCCCGCCAATGCCATCGTCCTTTTGGCTGCTATCCGCCCTGTGAAGAGGCTATCTGCCCTGTATCCCCGCTACGGCCAACGCCGTATCCTGCTCTTCCTGCGCCGAGAAGGCTTTGAGATGAGTCCAGATCGCTGCCAGCGCATCTGGCAGCAAGCGAGTCGCAGGCGCCTAGAAAGCGGCCTCGTCGTCGTGCCGCCATGGCACGGCCTAGGCCGCTACCACCGGATTCCAGAAATCACGCCTAGGCTTACGAGTTCGTTTTCAATGCTTGTGCCGATGGCCAGCGGCCCAAGTGCCTGACCGTCGTGTACGAGTACACGCGAGAGTGCTTGGCGATCGACGTGGCAGGCTCAAGCCGAAGCCGTCGTGTCATCAAGGTGCTGAGCAGGCTGGTCGGCCTTCACGGTGCGCCCCGTTACATGAAGTCAGACAATGGCCCGGAGTTCGTGCCAAAGGCCATCTTGGAATGGATCGTTCAATCCGGGATTCAATCGACCCACATCGACCCCGGCAAACCTTGGCAGAATGGCACCGACAAATCTATCAACGGCAAGTTTCGAGATGAATGTCTGTCGCTCGAATGGTTTCGATCCACACGGGTGGCGAAGGCAATAATCGAAGGCTGTCGACAGCACTACAACACCGTGCGGCCACATTCGAGCCTCGACTACCTGACACTCCACGAGTTCAAAGCAACGCTACAACCACTTGCCCACCCAAAAGTCCGTTTCAAGAATGTCCTGGTTCAAAAAAAAGACCTCAGGGCACCGCCCCCCGGCCCAATATGCGAACGACTTGGGTTAGCGCGCCGACATCAAATTCAGTCACCCCGCCAGCGTGGAGCTTTCGGGCGCAGGACTCGTAGAATGCGCTCGCGGGTCGCTCCAGACGGACCGACAGACTTTACTCAAATCAAAATTATTTTGACCCTCATCAATTTCAATGCATTAGCAAGCCAGTTTCGTGAGACTTTATTGCTGCGCGTCATCTCATTCGCAGAATATGGGGCTGTCGAACCATTGCGCGATCAGCGTCTGGTCAGATGACCCTCTCCACTGAAATCCGCCGCCTCTGGATTGCGCTGGGCTACTTCACGCGCGTTCCAGTGCCTGCGCTTGAGCATTGGTCAGATACAGAGCTGAGTCGCGCTGCGCGCTATTTCCCACTGGTGGGAAGCCTGGTGGGTTTGCTGTCGGCGATGGTGCTGATGCTCGCATGCCAGTTCTGGCCGCCAGGTGTTGCGGTGCTACTGTCGATGACATTCTCGCTGTTGCTGACCGGCGCGTTTCACGAAGATGGCCTGGCTGACTCGGCGGATGGCTTCGGCGGTGGGCTTGATCGCAAGCGCGTGCTTGAAATCATGAAAGACTCGCGCATCGGCACCTATGGTGCTGCGGCGCTGCTGATCGCTTTGCTACTGAAATTCTCGTTGCTCAGCGCCATCGCCACGGCAAGTGTCAGCCTGGCAATGGCAGCCTTGTTCCTGGCGCACACCGTTTCGCGCGCTGGCGCATTGAGCGTCATGCTGCGTCTGGATTACGTGCGCATGGATGACTCGGCCCGCGCAAAGCCGGTGGCTCAAAGCATGGGGCTGGTTGAATGGCAGGTAGGTGCTGCAACCGGCGCCATTGCATTGCTATTGGCTTGGGCCCTCAGTTCCATCTCATTGCCGGCAGTGATTGCGCTGCTTGGCGTGGTGGCGGCGTCCACGCTGGCTTGCATCGCATATTTTCGAAAGCGCATCGGCGGCTACACCGGGGACTGCCTGGGCGCTACGCAACAAATTGTGGAAATTTCGATCTATCTGGCCTTATGCGCCAGCCTGACCTGATCAAGCTGTTCCTGCTTCGCCACCCGCCTGTCGCACTTGCTCAAGGCATCTGCTACGGGCGCAGTGATGTCCCAGCGCAGCCAATGCCAGAAACCGACATCACCCGACTACGCGCCGCTGTCCCGCAGGATGCAGTGATCTGGTCCAGCCCGGCCCGCCGCTGCCTCGGTCTTGCGCAGCGCCTGGCGGAGTCAGGTGCGCCGCTTCGCCTCGACGCGCGCCTGCAGGAAATGGATTTCGGACAATGGGAGATGCAGCGTTTCGATGACATTGATCGCGCCCTGATCGACACCTGGGCAGATGATCCCTGGGGTTTTCGCCCGCCCGGCGGCGAGAGCGCTGATGCAATGTCCCGTCGCGTGCTCAGCGCACTGGCCGACATCGTGAATCAATCGGCAGGCAAGCCCATCTTGCTTGTGGCACATGCGGGCCCTTTGCGCGTAATTCGGGGTTGCCTGCAAGGCATTCCTCGCGGGCAGTGGTTGGGGCTTGATTGCGAACCTGCCCGATTGTTTCAAATGGTTTGCGACAAAGCGCCATTGCTGTCAGCAGCTTGCAGCGCATAGACTTGCCGCGCTTCTGGTGTCCTTTGTCGCATTCGCGTCAAAGGGTGAAACGGGAAGCCGGTGCGCTGATCGCTGCAAGGCGATTCGCAATCCCGGCACTGCCCCCGCAACGGTAAGCGAGTCAGAGAGGTCCACACGCCACGATGCCGATACGGCATGGGAAGGCGGTCCTCCCGGAGATCCACGGGATCTTGCTCGCGAGTCCGGAGACCGGCCCGAAGCAAGCCGATGGCTCGCGGTGGGCGAGGTCCAGAGTGAAGGCTGCCGGAGCACGCATCATCTCCAGCACCCGTCTGCTCTGAACTCACTGATCACGAACCGTCATTCATATGACCGTTGCGTTGCGTGGGGCAACGCCAGGAGCGTGCTTGGTGTTTTATCGTGTTTTGGTTCCAGTGGCCTTGATGGCTGCTATCCCTGTTTCTGTACATGCGCAAGAGCCTGAATCTTCGCTCATCGTCGTCACCGCCTCGCGCGCTGAGGAAAAGCTGGTCGACACGCTGGCGCCCGTCACGGTGGTGTCGCGTGAACAGATCGAGCGCCTGCAATCCACGGATGTGCAGGACCTGTTCCTTGGCCTGCCCGGCCTGACGATAGCCAGCAACGGCGGCCCGGGAAAATCAACATCGCTATTTATCCGCGGCACCGAATCCGACCACGTGCTGGTGCTGATTGACGGCATCAAGGTCGGCTCTGCAACCAGCGGCAGCACACCGTTTGAACAGATCCCGATTGACCAGATCGAACGAATAGAAATCGTGCGCGGTCCGCGTTCAAGCCTGTACGGCTCGGAAGCCATTGGCGGGGTCATCCAGATCTTCACGCGTCGTGGCAATGGCAAGGGCGCCGTGGCCTCTTTCTCAGCTGGGCGCGGCACGCGCGGCGACAGCAGGCTTGAAGCAGGACTACGCGGCGGCATCGGCCGGTTCTGGTACG
>TARA_R110000850_G_scaffold70053_5_pt1 | contig 13204 bp, 6 predicted proteins | sample TARA_R110000850 | Tara Oceans TARA_R110000850 (sample SAMEA4397586) | marine metagenome | biome: Polar Biome; feature: [SRF] surface water layer (ENVO:00010504); material: water (ENVO:00002006), including particulate matter (ENVO:01000060) such as... | depth 5 m | reverse complement strand
CGCCTTTTATGGCTTGAGCCGGAGCGTGCCGGACTTAGGTCTTGTTCTCAGCTGGCATGAACTGGCTGAGGTCCACGCTCTCGCCAACCATGAGGTCCTCGCGGCCAGCAAACTTGGGCTTGATGAGCCAGACCAGCAGCGGCAGGAGCACCAGTGCCAGCACCATGTTGATCAACATGATGGCCACCAGGAGCAGACCCATGTCGGCCATGAACTTCAGATCAGACAAGAAGTACCAAGGCAGAATGCCGATCAGCATGATGGTTGCGGTAAACATGATTGCCTTGCCGGTGGTGGTCAGCGCGGCGGTCAGTGCGCGTCCCCAGTCTCGATCCTGTGCGTTGTACTCCTCACAGATTCGAGACAGAAGGTAGATGCCGTAGTCGATACCGACGCCCACACCGAGCACCGTCACCATCACGGAGTTGATGTCCAGACCAATGCCCAGCACGTGCATGGTCGAAACCAGCATAAAGTTGGAGAGGTTCACCGGAATCAGAACGATGATTGCGCCAACGACGGACTTATAGGCGTAAGCCGCGACCACAAAGATGGCGATGTTCAGCAGACCGAGAATGATCCAGTGATAACGCTTCACAACTTCGTTCATGGCCTGCTGCAAGGCGATAAAGCCGGTACCCATGCGCACGGTGAACAGTTCGTGTTCCGTATCAACCTGTTCAACAGCCTTTTCGGCCATCGCAAGGGCGTGGTCAACAGTCTCCTGCTTGTTGTCCTTGTACCAGAAGGAAACGGTGGAGTGCTGTCCTTCAAAGTCCATGACGTGGCTGAAGTTCAGTGGCGTAGAGCCAAACAGCACCGCCTGGCTGGCGCTATAGGCAGCACGCTTGTTGGGGTCAACAGGGAGCCACTGCGGATTACCACCCGCGAACAGACGATTGCCTTCCATCATGTAGTCCGAGAAGGACAACGTTGCACGCGGCGGCAGCACGTCATCGGTTTCCATTAGGGCCTGAAGCTGCGAGCGGATCTTCATGGCGTCTTCGGAGAAGGCAACACGGTTGGTGCTGTCCTGCGGGTTCTTGGACTCGATGATCACTTCCAGGGTGTTCATGCCAGGGAAGTTGCGATTGATGGCCCGCACTGCGGTATTGAACTCGGAGTCCTCCCAGAGCAGGTTACTGCCTTCAACCGGGTTACCAATCTTGATCTGGAAGTTGAGATACACGGCAGCAACCGCGGTCACAGCCATCACGACGGTGGTGATGCGCGCGGGCTTTCCGTAGGTCAGGCGCGAGATCTTGTCGAGCAGGCGACGCTGGAAAGCGTGGAATCCACCAGCTGACTCGTCCTCATTGATGATGGAATCAATGTTGTTCGGATCCGGCATGTAGGACAGCAGGATCGAGATCAGAAACACGCCGGTCGGGATGATGCAGAAGGCCCAGAAGCCGCAGAAAAGTGCGAATCTTTCCATGGCCGAGATTGGGGCGACGGCGATGAAGATAATGCCCAAGGCGTCGGTAACCACACCCAGGACCGATGGCGCGACCATCACGCCCATGGTGATTTCAGCGGACTTTCGCTTGTCCTTAATGTGCGCGTAGATCTCGTAGAAGCGCTCCGTGAACTGCACACAGTGCGAGAACGAGCGCGCAACCAGCAGTAGCGGAACGATCAGCAGCAGCGGTTCGATGGGAGACTTCAACCAGCCCACCAGTCCGAAGCCCCAGATGGCGGCAACGAGGCTGCAGATGATCGGGGTCAAGGTGCCCGCGATGTTGCGCATGTACAGCACCAGTGCAACCATCAGCATGCTCAAGGTGATCGCGAAAATCGAGAAGGTCTGGCTTCTCAGGTCGTACACCCAGCCGGTCAGGATCGGCTGACCCGCCAGATAGATTTCGTGATCGTCATCGGCGTACTTATCGATGACTTCCTTGTTGATGAACTCGAACGCAACGCCGTAGTCGATGGAGTCCTGGAAGGTCGCCTGAATCATGGTGGCCTTCTCATCACGAGAGATATAGAAGTTTCGTGCGTTGGGCGATTGCTCGACCCGGCGCCGGAATTCCTTCACGTCCTCTTCCGTCTTGGGCACGAAGTCGCCCATCAGGGGCTTCACATCCACACCGGCCGGCGTGGCTTCCACGTAGCGCAGTTTCTCGGTTGAGATGGAGATAACCTGGGTGTGATCGACGGAAGGGGTCAAGTCGATGTCACGCGTCATGTTCCAGACTTTCTGCAAGGTTTCAGGCGTGTAGATGTCGCCGTCCTTGCGTTCCACCATGACGAAGACCGTCAGAGGGCTACCGAAGTTGGGGTGGTCGTAATAGACCTGAACGTAAGGATCATCTTTTGGCAGAAGGTCCTTGAAGATGGTGCGGATTTCGATGCCGGGAAATCCCGCCAGAAATCCAAGCGTGATCAAGGCAAATACGGCGAGCACCGGTGCTCGATGATCCATTACCCATTTGGCAAGGCGGAATTGAAAATTAGGATTTTGCATAACGTCGATTCACCGGTTTAATGACTTTGCGCTTTCAGTTCATTGTCAGGCGCACTGACTCCGCGGCCGCCGGGAGGGGGAGTTTCCATCCCTCATGAGGTGCGGGGTCGGTGTCCTTCATTACATTTCGGCCTGGCGTTTAGGCACTCGGCGAAATGAGCTGGCACTGATCCCGATCACCTGGGGCGGCGCTGTTGAAGAATACTTTCTGTTTCAAACTTTGACTGATTCGGCGCTTGTCGCTGCGCCTCTCTCCACGATGCTGCGTTAAAACTTTTGAAAAGCCTCGTTGCTTCTCAAGATGCCCCGGCAACCCTGATTGGGCTGCCGGGGCGCTACTACCTGTAGGCAATATCAGAACTGATAGCCCAGACGGACAACAACTTCGTCCGTGTGATCAATGAGGCTCAGGAAGGTACGGTTGGCATTGTCACCCCAGATTTTTGCGTCCACAAAGTTGTAGAGCAGGTTCAGGGTTACGTTGCCGCGCGGCTTCCACTGCACGCCGGGCTGCACAAACACGCCGCCCTGCACGTCGAACAGCGCTGCGATGCTGTACTCGAAGATGTAGGCGTTGGAAGGTGCAAGTGCCGCGAGCACGAAGTAGTTGGCACCACCGCTGATTCCCGGGGTAATGCGGGGGTTGTCGCTGGTTGGCACGGTGTCGGTCAGGACGATGCCCTGGTCGCTGAAGTTCTCACTGCCGTAGCCACTCAGGTGGAGTCCTTCCAGACTGGACTCTTTCTGCCACAGATACTGGAACACCAGATATGTGGCCGGCAGGCTCTGGCTGAAGCGGTGGTACTTCTCGACAACCAAGCCAACCTGATACTCGTCGCGGACAATTGGCTTTCGTCCCAGATCGGGGCTGGTGAAAGCCCGGTCTGGCGAGTAGGTAGCTTCCACGTTGATGAGCATCTGATCAAAGAAGGAGCCCAGTTCGGCCTGGGTTACGATGCCGCCACCCAGTCCGTAGACTTCTTCACGGCGGTAGGTCCTTTGGACATGGCCGTGCAGGCCTTCGGCGGCCATGAAGAAGGCATCCAGCTCATTGTTGGCCGCATCAGCTGTGTCGACCGTGAAGGTCAGCAGTGGTTCGGTAAATTCTCTGAAGTCGTCAATGGCCCGGTTCAGGCCTTCGATTCCATCCAGCTTGGTATAGCTGGCCCGATCAAACCACTCTTCTGCAGAACCAATGCCGCCGGGGGCGACTTCGAACGCCGTACCAGCGAGCAGCGGACCGCAGCCCTGACCCGGCGCATAGCCTTGGGAGGCTTCGCAGTAGGTATTGAACGCGAAGCCAAGGTAGTTGCTGTTGGGCAGTGGCTTATTGATGCCAGAGGCGGCCCAGTGGACTTGGCCCAGTTGGTTATATCGGCTGGTGACCATGGCCTGGAGATTGAAGGTGCCGAACTCCGCCTTCAGTCGAACACCGTAGTTGAATTCTTTTTGCAGCCCCTGATCGTAATAATTGTCGTGCAGGATGAAGCGCGAGTCGACGATGTTGTAAGCCGTATTTGGGTTGGGAAGGATGGTGGGAATGAACTGCGTGGCGTAGAAGTCAGCCACCATATTGTCCAGTGCCTGCCAGGTCACGCGCAGGCCGGGCGCGGCACCTCGCTCATCGGCGTACTCTTCGATGGCACGATCTATGAAGAGATGGCGACGCAGATCGAGTCCATTGGCGACGTCCATGATGCGGAAGAACAGCAGCTGGCCCCATGCGATGGACTGATTACCCAGTCGCGCAGTGACGTTGCCATTGGTCCACTCGACAAAAAATGCAGGCAAATCGATGGAATAGTTACGGCCGGAGCGTTCAAACAGGAGAGGATTTCGCTCTCCATCCACCTGATAGCCGAAATAGTCCGGCCCATCCGTTGCGTAGGCACGCAAGTTGAGCCCCTGCACCTGCCCGCTGAAGAATCCGTCGTTAATATCGGCGTAATCGGCGTAGTCGAAATCACGGTACCCGAGCTCGCCAGGGTCGTAGAGTGCGCGCAAACGTGCCTGGAATGACCAGCCGCCGCTCCAGTTGAGCGTCATGGCGGACTCGAAGCGCAGGGCGTGATAATTTAGATCCGCTTCGCGGTAGGGAATGTACCGCGTATAGGTATCTGATGTGCCCAGATAATTGGTGACGCCGCGGGGTGCAGGCCCGGTCAGAACCGGAATGCTGACCCCAAGGCCATTCAACGTGTCGCGGAGGAAATTTGCGCCGCTGAGCCCCACCGCGCTTCCGTCAGCTGCCAATGTGGTGGTATAGCGGGTCAGTGGGTTTCCAGCTTTGCGGTCTACGGCGCGGCCGTTTGACCCCAAGCCGAACTGATTGGCGGACGGGGCTTTGTCGCTGGTGCTGAATGCCGTTTCGACACGAAACTGTCCATTAATTGAAAAGTCGGCGCCGAGAAACTTGGCAGCTGAAGCGTTGCTGCTCAGCAACGTCATCGCTGCAACGGCCGCAATGCCGGCACAGCGTGTTCTTGTGAATGTCATTTTTACTCCTCCGATTCCAATAGTTTTATGACTCGAAGTCTCATCTGAGATAAGCGCTTCATGGTCAGTGACCCCATCCTTCCTGATGAATCAATCTTTCCGCCGTTTCTCTTGAATCGGCTTGAAAGCCCACTGCAGGCTTTACTCTCTACCCCCTCTATAAAGCCTTAACTCTTTGCGACAACCAGAATGTTTTCCCGCACTCATAAAGCGTGCGGGAAAAATATCATGGCGTGTCAGCTGCCACCAATTTCAATGATGCGCCCGGAATGGCCCGCTGCGAGAATGCGCCCGCTCTGCCCTTCTGTATCGACGCCTTTGTACCAGTCTGTGACGGTGTCGTCTTCAATGATTCGCGTCCAGCTCTGACCATCATTCTGGCTACGGACCATGATGCGCATACCGGTCACGACGACGTGGCCATTCGGCGAGGCCGTGACACCCAGGAAGTTGGCGTCGGTCGGGAATGTTTTACGGGTCCAGTTATTGCCGCCGTCTGCTGAAATCAGCATTTCACCCGACTGCCCCACGGCATAGCTGTTGCCCTGACCTTCTTCTGCGATGTAGACAGAAAAAATGGTCGGCTCTTTGGCCTTGATCAGACGGACGGGCTCCCAGGTCTCTGCGCCGTCCATGGATCGGAACAAAGCGCCAAACTCGCCGGCAATGGTAACGACCCCAGCGTCATTTACCGTAACCGCGTACATGTTGGGCTCGCCGGTGCCGAAAGTGTTGGCATCAGCGTATTGGGCCCAGTCAGGGCGCGCCGACGTCCAGGACTTGCCACCGTCTTTTGATTTCCAGACGGCACCGAATTCGCCGACTGCCACGGCCAGGCCGGAGCTATTGACGCTGACTCCGAAGAGGCGCTCGGTCGTGACGCCTTCAACGAGCTGCCATTCTTCGCCGTCACTCTTGGTCATGATCGCGCCGAGCTGACCAACAGCGATGCTGTGCGCGCCTCGCTTGGCTACCGCCAGAAGTGCGAGGTCAGTCTTGCCATGGTCAACCGCTTTCCATGTCTTGCCGGCATCTTCTGATTCTGCAATCAACCCACCAAAGCCGACGGCGACACCCTTGCCATCGGAGAAACTCAAATCAATCAATACGGAATGGGGGATCCCCTGCATCCGTGTCTTGATGATGCCCTGATCATCAGAGGCGTTAGTCGCCGCAACTGTGCTTGATGCCCCGACCCCGACCAACGCGGCGATCAACAGTGGCATGGCGCGCGAAATATATCGCCTCATTTTTCCTCCCAGTTATCAAAATTCTATCCCGACCGGAGCATGTTAACTCCGGCCGGGATAGACAATTACCGCAGCGCAGCCCTTGTTATAGGGTCAGCGCAAATAGATGCTTTAGACCGCACCCAGTCGTGCAATTGCAGCCTGCGTGAGGTACTTGTTGTAAATCGCTTCCTCATCTCCGCCCGGTGCTTCGTACTGGCTCTTGTATCCGCCAGTGATTTCCTTCACGTGGTTGAACTGATCCATGCGTCCCGACTGGATGTCATGGAAGTGGACCTGCGTCCAGGACCAATGCGGCTTGCCGTACTTATCCTTGTTGACGAAGTTACCCTGCTTCTGCGGGCCGAAGCACGGATCAACCTGCTTCCAGAGCTCACCACGACGGTCAAAGGTAATGTAGGCAACGACCATTGCGTTACGAGCATCGACCCAGATCTTCTTCTTGCCAACCGGCGCACGAGGATAGCCGGTAGGTTCGGATTCAATCTGGATGCACTCCGGAGCGAGTTCCATGGTGAATTCCATGAAGGTCTTGCCCTTAGGACCACCGTGTGCAGAGCCATTTTCCCAGTTCGGATGCTCTTCACCGCGGAAGTTGCCGCCCAGTGCCACGAGGTGAGGACCACGACCAACGATCTTGGTGTTGCCCCAGGTCAGCATGGGGTCGCCAGCTGCCCATGCGTCGGACAGGAAGAACGACAGTCCCGGAACGATTGGCTCAAAGCGCTGGTTCGCAGGGAACTGACGAATGCGACGGAACTGCGGCAGGTAGCCGTAGATGTCCGGGAACTTGCGCTGATCGTAATGCCAGGGCACGAGGAAGGACGCACCCGCCTGCTCCTGCGGCGCGGTAAAGAACACCGACTGATGACGGAGCATGTCGCTGTCGTTACGGAAGACCTTCTTCTCGCCGGTACGAGCGGTGGTGTTCAGCTCGGTCCAGTAGAGATCATAGGTGTAGGCAGGTGAGCCGTCGGGGTTCAGTGAGTAGGAACGCACGCCGTACTGAGACAGGTCATGACGCCCCCAGCTCAGCGTCAGGTTGGCGATGCCTTCCTGGCCGGTCTTGACGTCCGGGAATGCGTTGCCGCCAATCCATGGGCCGCCGGTTTCCTTGTCGATCACGTTGCCGTCTGCATCAAACCCACCGCGGCCTGCGTTCTTCAACGTAGCCTGCAGGTATTCGTGCGGGAACAGCTCGGTCAGGTCCTTGGTTGGCGCACGAATCTTCGCGCGACGCCCCATTTCTTTGATCTGCTTGAAGAAGATGGGGTCAAGCAGATGCTTGGCGTGATCAACGTTGTTGGCGTCGAGGGTGTCGCCCGGCTTGATCTTGCCCTTGGTCTGCAGCTCGATCGAGGTCAGCTCGTCCGGGTAGGCCTTTGACACATCACCAGAATTGGCGATCGTTGGCCAGAGCGGCGCAAGGATGCCACCACCAGCGCCCATTGCCACTTTCTTGGCAAATTCGCGGCGACTGTAGTCGAAGTCATACTTTCTGATACGCATTTGATGAATCCTCCAGTTTTACTTCATTAAGGCCTGTGAAGGCCTCTCGAGTTTCCTGCTTCAAATCCGGTCATCCATGTCATCAAGCTGTTTGGCCAGGCTGACCGACCTGAGGGCCTCCGAGCAGCAATGAACACTGACATCTCGAAAGGACCGCACAAACGGTACGGAGCCAGATCAATGATTGGATGCAGGTATTGGTCGCCTGACTCTAAATTCATGCAGACAAAAAAAGGGCACGAATTCGGCGCTTTGGCCAACACCAGTTTTGCTGTCTTTAATCTCCTCCACACAAGGCGCTTTGGCCCCAAATTCCGGATGAATCCGGCTTTCAATTTATTCGTTTCGGGGCCGTGAGAGGCCCATTGACTGATAAGGTACCATATTATTACCGCATTGCAAGCACACTTATTTCATCAAAAGCGTAGCGCAAACAGCGGTTATTTCCCTCTCCGCAACCGTACCAAGTAACCTGCCCTGCAACACCCTGACTTTAGTCGGGGCGGGAGAGCGCGAAGTGTCAATCAAGGCCGGCCAGAAAATCAAGAATCAGTGCGTTGGTCTGCTCCGGCTTTTCCTGCTGAACCCAGTGCCCCGAACCTTCGAGGATCGTCTTGCCCCGAAGGTCTGTCATGCGCTCCTCTGCGCGCTCAATTGCCTCCATTCCCCAGAGGGTTCCCACGTCGTATTGGCCGCCGATAAACAGTGAAGGTGGCGTCAGGGGTTTGTCTGCCTGGGTCGCAAGATCGCTCCAGCTGGCGTCCATGTTGTGGTAGTAGCTCAGCGGCCCCGAAAACCCTGATCGCTCGAATTCGCCCACGTAGAAATCAAGATCGGCTTCGCTCAGCCATGCCGGCATTTTCTCGGGAACAACAAAGGCGTCGCTCATGCGCGCGCCATCAGGAATTGCGACAGGACTGTTCTGGATCATCTCCAGCGGCGTCATCTCTGCTGGCGGTGGGGGCATCAGCGCGCCCGCGTCGCCGCTAACCGTGTACATCAGCCCCAGTAACCAACCGCGCAGGTCTTCTTCCACTTCGCGAATGATCGCGTCTTGAGCGCTGAAATATGCTTTGTAGAAGGTTTTCCCAGGGCCGGCCAACACCTTGTAGTAGTCCTTGGGTCGCACTTCGCCAAAGGGGCTACCCGGATAACCCACAAGACCGCGCCCTGCAAACGGCACACTGATGCCAACCACGCCGCGACACATTTCAGGGCGCGTCCAGGCGAACGTCCAGGCAATCGGCGCACCCCAGTCATGACCAATGACCACGGCGCTTTCTTCGCCGTAGGCCTTGATCAGATTTGCGATGTCATCTACCAGAGGCCCGATGCGATACGCCTCCTGCTTGCGAAACTTGGAGGAGCGACCGTATCCACGTTTGTCGATGGCAACGGCCTTGTATCCCGCAGCAGCCAAGGCGGGAAGCTGATGACGCCATGAGTACCAGGATTCTGGAAAACCATGGATCAAAACAACCAGCGGCCCTTCGCCCTCTTCCACAGCGTGGATGCGCGTGCCTTCAAGATTGAACATCCGGTGCTTCAATGCCATGCAACATCTCTCCTCAATTGTTCTTGTGCTTCCTGACGCAGTTGAATGCCCAGATCTTATCCCTTGTCGTCAGCGATCGGGATCATGGCGTGCAGACTGTTTAGCGCGAGACACCGCTACTGGCATCTGCCGCAGAACCTTCTACCGCTGAGCGCGCGACAGGTTCGTAGTTTTGTTCGATCAAACTCTTTCCACCCCTGAGCTTTATTTTCAGCCAGTGGCCAACAACACGCACAATCATCGGCGGTGAAAGAATTGCTGCGGGCGAGTTGACCATGTGGATGACCGACAGGAAACGTCGGTAGGCATCCATGTCCTCGTGCACCAGTTCAAGCAGTCGGTCCATGTACCAGGTCAGCACCGGGAAGTAGAACGGCCGCTTCTGTTCAACATCCTTGAGCCAGGGGAATCGCAGATTCTGCTCGCGAATAACAAACCAGGCACCGTCTGCAATTTTTCCGAGGTCACGGTAGAACTTCTTGGCGAACGAAGCATGCGTGGGCGATCGCTTGGAGAGATTTTCACGCAGTCTGGCCACGCCCTGAACCGTGATGGTCATGCCCAGGCCGGCGATGGGATCGGTGCTGGTATACGCATCACCAATGGCAACGATACCCGTCGGCAGCTTGCGCATTTTTTCGTAATAGAAGCGCTGCATGCGAGGGTGACGGAAGTTGAAAACCTGCGAAGCCGGCTCCAGCCCGTCAATGATCTCCCCCACCTGAGGTGACGGCATAAGCCTGGCGTATTCGCGGAACTCTTGCGGATTTCGCGGTGGGTTATACATGTTGTACGCCACCAGTGTCGTTGAAAGAATGCTGCGGCTACTGTCTCGGTAGTACTGCGCGGAATAGGTTTCCTCGTTGGGCCGATAGGCATAGCAGATGACCATGACCTTGTCTTTCCAGCGACGATCTTCCGGCACCTTGTGATACAGCGTCGAATAGAAACAATTGATCATGTCCTCTTCGATAGCGGGCGCACCCAGACCCATGCGTTCCATGAATTCCGGAAGACGCGTGCTTTTCCCGGAGGCATCGATCACGAACTCGGCAGGCACCACTGACAAGCCCTGCGCACGGTCCACGGCAACGCCGAGGACGGCATTGCGGTCTGCGTCGTAGACCAGATCCTGAACTTCACTGTCGTAATGAAACTCGATGTTGGGGATAGCATCCAGCCTGCGCCGAATGCACCACTCCAGCAGCGGACGCCCCGCGCAGACAATTTCAATACCGCTCTTGCACTGCTTCTTCCACGCACCGGCAAGTCGCAGCTGGTATTGCTCCGCCATGTCGACCTTGAACGCACCTTCGGCCACCATGTCGTCCACGATGCCCGGAAACAAACGCTCCAGTTCCTGTTGACCGGCCGTCAGAATGTGATGCAGGTGCGCGCCCTGCGATGCACCGGGCCGCGATTCCGTTCGATGATGCTGGCCGTCCTGTTCGAGCACGATGACCTTGTCAAACTTTTCGCTGAGCACTTTCGCGCTGGCGATGCCGCCGATACTGCCGCCGATGATGACCGCCGTCCCGCGGCCTTGCTGGCGGATCGAAGGAAAATCGAGGCTGGACACATCCAGACGCTGATTCCTGCGTGCCGATAACGACTGGCCACTGGGCACAAATTTTTCGAAGAAGACGCTGACCTTGTGCAAATTCGCATCTTCAAGCCACTGCCGAGTGGCCTGCACCATGGCGGCTGGACCACAGAGGTAGACGTCTGCATCGCCGTCGTTGAGTAGTGCCGGATTGAGCAAGTCGGTGACCAGACCTGTGGCGCCCTGCCAGGCCAGATCCTGATTGGCGACGATGCAGGAAAACTTGAATTGAGGCTGGGCGGCTTCCAGCGCACGCAGCTCATCGAGCTTGCAGAGTTCCTGATGTTGGGTCACGCCGTACAGGACCGTGACAGGATGCTCCAGCGTTTCGTTTTGCAGCGACTTGGCCATGGACAGAATTGCTGACAGGCCGGTACCGCCGGCGATGAGCACTGTAGGTCGCTTGATCTGGCGCAGATGGAACCCGCCCTTGCTGCAACGCATAGCAATGGCGTCGCCGGGCTTGGCCTGCTCACGCAGGTAGTTGGACATTGCGCCATCTGGAAGCAGGCGAACGATGAACTCCAGCTCCGCGCCCAGCCCGGGGGCGTTAGCGTAAGAATAGCTCCGCCACATTTCGCTACCGGGTACTTGCAGCTGGGCGTACTGACCGGCCTTGAAATCAAGCTGGTCACTCAGGGATGACGTGTCAATCCTGAGCAGTGCAGTGGTTGCCGAGTGCAGCTCGACGGAGGTCACAATGCCCTCCCCTACGAGAATGCTTGCCGCATTATTTGCCGCCGGATAGCTCAGCTCGATGGTGCAGTCGCTTTGCACCGTGGCCTGACAGGTCAGAAGTTTTCGGTTTTCCCGATCCAGGTCACTGAGGCCATCGACTCGGCCGATCTCGTACTGGCCGGAACTGCAGGTCCCGACGCAGGTGCCGCAAACACCTGCCTGACAATCGCTGACGATGGGAATTCCGCTGGCTTCCGCGGCATCCAGTACGGTCTGCCCATCCGCCACTTGCATTATTTTTTCAACGCCATCCGAGTAGCGCAGCGTTACCGTGCGGTGCATGAGCACGCTCCTTGAATTTGAGATTCAAGGATCGGCCTCGACCAGATTAATACCTATCACCCAATCTGGGGATCACTGCGGCGGGGTTGCGGACGACGCAAGCGCCACCCGCCGAATTCAAGGCGCCATGGGTGTGAATATGGCGCTAACCGAGCTGATCGTCTGCTACCCGATAATGGGGATCTTCGCGGTAATTCACTTCAATCATGTTGCGCGCCTTGTCCAGCAGGTCCAGGCAATCCGCGCTCAGATGGCGAAGGCACAATTGCTTGCCAGCTCTCTGGTAACGCTCTGCGAGTGCGTTGACCGCCTCAATGGCGGAATGATCCATGAGCTTGGCTTCGCGAAAATCAATTTCGACTTTGTCGGGGTCGCGCTGCGTCGAGAACTGCTGCAGAAAGTCTGCGGTTGAGGCAAAGAAAAGCGTGCCCCGCACCTCGTAGACCTTGCTGCCGTCTTCGCGAAGGCTGGTTTTGATCTGCACATGCTTGGCGTGTTCCCACGCAAACACCAGCGCCGAAACAATTACGCCGACGATGACGGCGATGGCGAGATCGGCATAGACCGTGACGCCGGCCACCAACAGGCCGACAAAAATATCCGTGCGCGGCACTTTGCCAAACAAGCGAAAACTGCCCCACTCAAAGGTCTTTTCAGCGACCACGAACATGACGCCAATCAAGGCTGCCAAGGGAATCTGCTCGATAACCGACGATCCGAACAAGATGAAGGACAGCAGGAACAGTGCCGTGGCGATGCCAGAAATTCGGTGCAGGGCGCCGTTGTTCACGTTGATCATGCTTTGGCCGATCATGGCGCAGCCACCCATGCCGCCGAAGAATCCGGTGACTACGTTAGCCACGCCCTGTGCCGCGCTTTCGCGGTTGGGGCGGCCGCGTGTCTCGGTCATGTCGTCAATCAGATTCAGGGTCAGCAACGACTCGATCAAGCCGATGGCGGCCAGAATCAGGGAATACGGCAGGATGATCTGAAGCGTTTCAAGATTCAGCGGCACGTCTGGAATCGAAAATTGCGGCAAGCCTCCGGCAATGGAACCGAGATCGCCCACGGTGCGCGTATCAATATCCAGCCCCAAAACCAGGAGGGATACAGAAACGATCGCCACCAGCGTGGCCGGCACAGCGCGTGTGAGCCTGGGCAGCAGGTAGATCACCGCGACGGTCAGCGCGATCAAGCCGAGCATGAGCCACAGGGCTGAACCCTGCATCCACTGCGCGGTGCCGTCTTCGCCAACCGTCTTGAAATGTGAAAACTGGGCCAGGAAGATCACGATGGCGAGT
>TARA_R110000850_G_scaffold73647_20_pt1 | contig 13233 bp, 21 predicted proteins | sample TARA_R110000850 | Tara Oceans TARA_R110000850 (sample SAMEA4397586) | marine metagenome | biome: Polar Biome; feature: [SRF] surface water layer (ENVO:00010504); material: water (ENVO:00002006), including particulate matter (ENVO:01000060) such as... | depth 5 m | reverse complement strand
TTGAGCAAACGACCACGACTTAAACCGATCCCAGCGAATAAACAGCGTCCAGGTGCCCGGCAATACCGAATCAATCCGGTGCCAGCGCATAGAGCTGACAAAATTCCACCGCCACGGCCTAATATTCACGTATCTGGAGTGCCACCCATCACGCGGACAAAAGCCCGTTACACGCTCTTCGCGGTAGCCGCCGACAAGCGGAACACCTAAGCACCAGCGGTTAGGGTGGTCGTGCACCTCGCGGTCACCGTCGCAGCCTAAATACCGGTGAAGCACAACCTCCAGCTTGCCCAGCTGGAAAACGTGATAGCGCTCAATGTAGTGCTCGCCGTCCAGGTCAATGGCCCGCGCCGGCATAAGTTTTGTTACCCAAAGTAGAAATTTATTTATCATGCAGCCTCCCGAACCGCTGAAAGTAAACGCGATACAGGCTTGGGGCATACAGCGTTACCCATCAAGTGAACCGCGAGCCTATGGTTTTCTGGCAGCTGATACGTAGCAGGGAACGACATTGCTGCGCGGCACTCAAACCGAGAAAACATGCGCATACGGTCACCATCAATAATTGCCCAACGGTCGCGCGTTGTGATGGTCCCCACCGGTCGATCAATGCTGCGCCCGGTCTTTGTGTTGCCGTAGTACGAAATCAAGAAGCGGTCACCGTGCGCGGCTCGCCCAGCCTTTACACGCTCAAGCGTTGCAAGTGCTCGCCCAGGTTTTTCGATCGGCTGCCACTTGCCTGAGTAAAAATCGATAAAACTTGAAGCTGGCTTGTGCGCGCCACGCGGCAAGCTGAGCATTAAGGGCGCCTTGCTTTGGGTAAGCACCAGAAACATACGAACGCGGTTTTGCGGTGCACCAAGGTCAGCTGCATCGATAACGTGAGGAGCCACCGAATAACCTAGAGCGTTCATGGCCAGCTCCCACGGCCGGTAAAGCGTCCAGTCCAGAAACTCAGGGACGTTTTCAACCACGACAACTTGCGGCCGATGATACTCAGCTGCAGAGACCACAGCCCATGCGGTTGAGCGGCTGGCGTCATGCTGCGGGTTGCCCTTGGCTTTTCCGCGAGCCTTGCTGTGCCCCTGGCAGCAGGGGCTAGCCAGCATAATGTCGTGCGCTGGCACCTGGGACCAATCTGCCTGGTGCAAGTCTTGGCATAGGTGCTGGGCTTCGGGGTGATTCTTGCTGTGCCACTCGACCGCATCTGGCCAGTGATTTGCCGCCCAAACCACGTTAACGCCCGCCATTGTCGCGCCAGTCGAGAACCCGCCCGCGCCCGCAAACAAGTCAATTGCATTCATGCTGCCGAATCCCCATCCTGAACCACCACATACAACCGGGCGCAGGTGCCGCCGGTCACAGAGTCTTTTTTGTTTCCGATTTCCTCGATCGCACCGATACCAATAAGCTCGTTAACCCGAGGACAGCACACATTGATCGGCAAGCCGGGAACGCCCCGGGTAACCTCGTGCCGGGTGCTGCCCGGATACTTGCTCAAGTACTCGATGATCTTTACGCGATCACTGGCCACCTTGCCGCTACGTTTAGCGTCGATGTATGCAACTGCGCTATTTGGCTTAACCATCACCCCCTCCCGCCCCTTTTGAGGCCCCTGAAAAAAACTTTGTGCTCGATATTTCGGTAAGTACCAACACCAGGAATAAAAATATCGTTGATACCGTGCATACGGCCGCGCTTACCCATGCTGTAGTGCACGATTTCGTTCTCGTCGTAACCGTCCCGGATGATGTGCAGCGCCAACAAACTCATTCGGTCGCATCCGAGCAGTGCACTTAACCGGGCACACTTGTCAGGCGTCGACTTCTTTTCCCACGGGTCACCACCCTGACCGCGCTCTGCGCGATACCCAAAATCAATCGTGTCCGCCCAGTTAAATTGGGCTCCATCTTCGGCGTGTGCTGTAATCATTCGTCGTCACCAAGCATCTTTAGCAATTCCGCGCAGTGCTTTTGCCCTGCCTCGTATCGTTGTTTCTTAGCCGTCTGGTCTTCAATGGCCCGGCTTTGGTCAAAATATTTATGTCCACGCGGCTTAACGGCCGGCATGCAGTAACCAAGAAACTCGCCATAGGTCGGCGGCCATTCGGTATCGCCTTGCCGTGCGGCCTCTTTCACACGTTGCTCAACAACCGCAAACCCACGGCGCCAATCCTCTTCGCCCAAATCCTCGGTTTTACGGCACCACAGCAAAAACCGTGGAGAGTAATCACCGCGAGGGGTTCTAACCTCGCCCTCCTGGCTTGACCAACGGTGGCCAAACAGTTGGCTCATGCGCTGCCACATCGCGGTTACCAGCTTCCTCGTTCGCAAGGAGGGCAAATTCATCTGCGCATTGCTGGTCGATTCGGTGGACGGCGCTTTGTCGTCCGCCGGAATGATTTGGTTGATGCGTTGCATGAGCTGCCCCCATCTTCGATTTCAAGTTGTCAAAGCGAGTGCGCAGCTTGTCCGCACTCTGCACGTTGGAATTTTCAAAATTGTCAGCGCGACACCAGGACCATACCGCGCAAATGTCTTTGTGCGTCCGCCCGTCCTGCTCGCGCATCAGCCGGACAGTGTTTGCCCACGGCTCAAGCGTTTTAGGTTTTTTGTAATCAGGAATCACCTTGAGCAAAGATTTCAGCATGTACTCGGCCGCGGTCATGTCGTCAGCCGAATATTTATATTTTTTCTTTGGTCTCGGGTCGGGCTCGTCAGAGCCGGACGTAGGGGTTTTACTATTCTTATTCTCTTCTTTATCTTCTTCTTTATCTGTCGTGACTTTGCGTGACACTTCGTGACCTTGATGTGACGAGGCGTTTTCTCGATTTAATCTTTCACGTTCACGCTGTGCCCTTTTCCGTTCAGCAGCAGACAGCGCGCCGCCTAGAACGCCGCCGCCATCCTCTCTTTTGACCTGCCGGTTATCCCACCCGGTCAGCTTCCCATCCTCAACCACTCGCCCCTCCATTGCCGTCAAAACAGCCTCAACCTGGGGGTCGGACACGTCTAGCGCACTTGCTAAATCTTCAATCGTGACATCTGCGTGACCTCGCGTGACATTCTGCGAAGCGCTAACCATGAGGTGTAAGTACACAGACAGAACCAAAGAAATTGGCTCGCCAGAATGTCGAGCAATAGTCCTCCACTTAGGATCGTTGGGCATGTCATGCCATAACCGTAACCACTGGTTTGCCATTACTAAGCGGCCTCACGCTGCGCTATAAACGCATCAATGTTGCAGTGGTGTACTTTGAACTCGATTACCCATACCCAGGGGTTGGTGTCCCAGTTTTGGTAGATGGAATCCCATAAATCAGAAAAGGCCAACACTGGAGACGAGAACGGGCCTAGCTGTCCATTAGTCCAGCCAGATTTATAGCGGAAGATGCCTTCTTTTTCTGCATCGCTCTCGCTAATATCCTGCAGGCGCTCTACACGTACATTGGTGATTTCTAGCGTTAGGCGTGAAGCCCAGCGGGGCATGAACCTCAGGCGACGCAATTTACCGGGCTTAATCATCACGCATCCGGTGGTGCGAACCATTTGATCGGCCTCGTACAAAATAGGCTCACCACGGCTCAGCAGGCTCGGCTTGACGCTATCGCACTGGCTGCATGTGCGATATGACTCTTTAACCCAAAGCAGGTCACCCTTTTTTCCGTAAGGGCAGCGCAGAGGTTCCGTTTCCGCGAAATCCCCAGGCCAAGACACAAGCTCGTTATTGATAATGCTCCAGTGATCATCTGGATAAGCCCTTTTTGGGCCATCAACAGGGCGCCGCGTCTGAGTCTTACGCCCTTCCAATTTGGCGCACACCATTTCAGCGTTGAATAAAATCGGTTTTGTATTCATGCTTTTTCAGGCCCCTCAACAATCAAAAAAGGGCCCTCAACTGAGGGCCAAATCTAGGAGCCTCGCTTTATATCGCGAGGGAGAACAGACTGATCTCGTCATTTGCAGCAGTCGGACGACTACCCTGGAGGCGAGTTTGAACAGCTTGAATAAGGTCGGGCTTTTGCTTTGCGCCGGACTGGCCGAGCACGTAGCGCGATACAGCCATAGCAGCGTCACGCATAAACGCGGCGGGCTGGCGACCGGTTTCGGCCGAGGCCTTTTCTATCGCCTCGCGCTCGTTTTCAGACAGATAAGTAGCTTTGCGGATATACCGCACGTCTCGTGGATCGTGGTACATAGTGGTTCCCCTTTGGTTTTTACGCAGACTTACTAGGCGGCCTCGCTCGCCATCCCAAAGTGCTGGAGCACTTCAAGCAGCGAGACGTTGCCATCACTCTCGCGGGCTAATGCTTCGCGCAGAGGCTTTCGAGGCTCTTTACGGGCCGTCAAAATATGGATTCGCATGTAGTCGGGAGTGGTGCCGCACTTGCGCGCATACGCCTCCCGCTCGTCGGTCGTCAGAGATTCGATGTAGTCCCTGAGTTTCATGGCTGCTCCTGATATTGACTAAGTTGCGGTAAATGTACCAACGGGGTACTTATAAAGTCAACCTTTTTTATACTTTACCTTTAGGGTACAGCACTGAATAATTGCGCTATGGACATGAAAGAGATCAGATACAAGAACGCACGCCTCCTGGTCGATCAGGCGGGGAGCCTGCAGGCGTTCAGTGAGAAAATCGGGAAGGTTGCCACGCAGGCCAGCGCCTTTGCTGGATCGAACCCAAGAAAAGGTATTGGCAGTAAGATTGCTCGCGAAATAGAGGTGGCTTTTGAGAAGCCCTATGGCTGGATGGATGTGGACCAGACCCCAAATGCCGGAGAGCCAATCAGGACTAAGCAAGTCCCCCTAATCGCATGGGTAGCCGCCGGAAGCTGGTGCGACTCGCCCGACAACTACGCGCCGGGTGACGCCGAAGAGTGGCTAGACTGCCCTTTCCCGTTCAGCAAGCAATCGTTCTGCCTGGCTGTGGTGGGCGACTCAATGTGGCCGGACTATCGGGAGGGTGAATACATACTTGTCGATCCGGCTATTGAGCCCATACATAACGACGACGTAGTGGCCCGAGAGCCAGACGGGAAGCACACCTTTAAGCGGCTGCAGATCACGCCCGACGGCACTTATCTGCTAGCTGTAAACCCCGACCACCCCAATCGCAAGATCGAAATACCCGCCGATACCCAGATATGTGGCGTGGTCACTGGTAGCTGGATGCGCCGACGCCGATAGAATCCCCAATAAAAAATGGCCCGCTGAACGGGCCATTTTCTTATCTTTCAATGCTTAATCGTGTTTAGGCTAAGCAGCCCTCTCTACTACCCGAGCCAATCCCTCGCAGCATCGTTACGAATTCCCGAGCCTGAGACGTGCCCGGCGTCGCACCTGCCCGGGCCGGCAGCATTGACGTAACCTTAGCCTGACGCGCCTGCACCAGCTCAGCCTCAAATTGATCGGCCTCACAGGGTCGCAGCAAATCAAACAATAACGAGCAGGCAGTCCCAATGTAATACACAATTGCACTGCCTGACGCGCCCGCCAAACCCGCTAGCATGGCTAGTGGAAATAATCGTTTCTTCATAAGAATCATCCTTTGTTGGTTAAACACAGAAGACATTTTGCCGCCCTACGCGGACGGTTAATTGCCGAGTGCCCACCAATTGTACCAAAAAGATTTAATAAATGTACCCTAAAGGTGTTGACACTAATCCTACCCTAGAGGTACATTGACCCCCATCAAAGCAAACAACAGCAGGCCCACCAGCCTGCTTTTTCTGCAAAAGGGGAAGCCAAATGTTGGACGAAAACACAGCCCGCCTTAATGAGTACGAGGCCCAGCAATTCCACGCCGATAAGCGCGCCGAATGGCTGGGCCGCGACGAGGCCAACGTTACCGCTCAGGTCGAGCTTGTTGAGGTTTGCACCGCCCGCCTTCTCTTTCAGCGGAAAGAGACTCAAGTAGGCCTGCGCATTGCGCGTCACGGCGACATTCTTGGTGAGTGTTTAGAGGATGGTCGTTTGCGTAAAGCAATGCGCGAATGGCGAGAGATTGGCGATACAACCCTCGTCGATAACGTCATCTGGCGCGCCGCCGCCCGCATTGTCACCGAAACATTCAGCTTCTCAATCAAAGAGCTTGGCTTGGTGGCAACCACCTACCCAAACATGAGCCAGGCCGAGAAGGCCGGCTATGAAGTTCCTTTGAGCGCTCACATCGATTCGATGATAAAGCGCGAGATACCCACGGAAATTTACAACATTCGCGCCGACATAGCGGGCAAAAAACAGCTGGTTACCGGCCGCGGTAAAACCCAGGCCGAAGCCCAACAAAACGCACTGGCGCTTATCGAGCGTTTAACCGAATCCGCACACAAGCAAGAGGTGGCAGCATGAACGCATCAACCGAACTATCTAGCTGGGAAGAGAGTGGTATTCAGACTCTTCCCGAGAGGCAAACCAGCACTTCATCGTTAATTCTTGACCCTAATGCTCTGGATAAGATGATGCGCCTAGCCGACATAATGGCCCGAGGTGTAGCAACCATTCCAGACCATCTGCAAGGGAACGCATCTGACTGCCTCGCCGTAATCATGCAGTCAATGCAATGGAAGATGAATCCTTACGCCGTTGCTCAAAAAACTCACACAGTAAAAGGTGTTTTGGGTTATGAGGCCCAGCTGGTAAACGCCGTAATCACATCAAACGCACCAATTAAAGGTCGCCTTGATTACGAATGGTTTGGCGATTGGTCAAAAGTTACCGGAAAGTTTGAAATTAAAAATGGATCGAACGGTGAGTACCGCATACCTGGCTGGAAGCTCGCCGACGAGGAAGGTTTGGGCGTACGCATCATAGGAACCCTTAAAGGGGAGGAAAAACCCCGTGTGCTTGAGGTTCTACTTGCTCAGGCGCGAACTCGAAATAGCACGTTATGGGCCGATGATCCACGCCTACAGCTTGCTTACTTGGGTATTAAAAAGTGGTCCCGCCTCCATACGCCTGACGTTATTTTGGGCGTCTATACGCCCGATGAAATGGAGAGTTTTGACCGCTCTGAACTTAAAGATGTTACGCCTCGACCAACCGAGCCCGAGCAATTGCCCGTTTATTCCGAGGCAGAGTTTCAGAAAAACTTGCCCTCATGGGAGAAGGCAATTTTTGCCGGCAAGGCCAATGCCGAGTTCATCAAAAACAAAGTGTCGACTATGTCCCAGATGACCGATGCCCAGTTTGACGAGCTTAAAAACATAGAGTTAAACGCGGCCGCAGCGGCCCAGGAGGGACAACAGTGAAAACGTTAGAGAATTTGATACAGGGTAGCCCCGAGTGGAAGGCGATTCGCGGTACGTACTGCGTGGCGTCTGAGGCCCCTATCATCATGGGCGCCTCCCCTAATGTATCCCGCGACGAGCTGTTGCGCCTGAAAGCGACCGGCGACGAGCAGGTGCATGACGAGTGGGTAGAGAAGTTCGTGTTTGCCAAAGGTCACGAAACCGAGGCTAAAGCACGCCCTATTGCCGAGTCGCGCCAGGGTGAAGCGCTTTACCCGGTAACCGCAACCGAAGAGGTGGAAGGCCTTAAACTGCTGGCGTCATACGACGGCTTGACCATGTTTGAGGACAACCACTGGGAGCATAAACAGTTCGCCCAAGCCTTGTATGAGCTTGTTGTTTCAGGTGGCGAGCTGGAAGGCAAACACTACTGGCAGCTTGAGCACCAATTGCTGGTAAACAGTAACGGCAGCTGTACTTTTGCCGTATCTGACGGCACCAAAAAGAACTATGCCGAACTAACCTACTACTCGCGACCAGAGCGCCGCGAGCAGCTAATCGAAGGCTGGAAAATCTTTATTCAGGATTTAGAAAACTACCAGCCAGTAGAGTCCTCAGTACAGCTGGAAGGTAAAACGCCTGAGAACTTGCCGGCACTTATCGTAGAAATTACTGGTGGCGTGAAGACCACCAACCTGCCCGCCTACAAAGAGCACGCTATGGCCGTGCTGGAAGCAATAAGCACAGACCTGAACACCGACCAGGACTTTGCCGATGCCGCCACCACCGTCAAGTGGTGCGAGGGCGTAGAGAAAAAGCTAGAGCTAACCAAAGAGCAGGCATTGTCGCAAACCGTCGATATTGACCAGCTGATGCGCACTATCGACGATCTGAAAGAAGCAACCCGCCAGAAGCGATTAAACCTAAATCGTCAGGTAGAGAGCCGCAAAAAGGAAATCCGCACCGAAATAGCGGCGACTGCCCGAAACGCCTGGGCCAGCTATGTGAACGAAGTCAACGCCAAGCTATCACCCTGCCGACTGCCTGAAATTGCGTGTGACGTTGCCGGGGCCATGAAAGGTAAGCGCACCATCGACACTCTGCGCGGCGCAGCAAATGACGAAGTAATGCGCGCTAAGGTAGAGGCAAATCGATTCGCCAACACCATTGAAGCCAACTTAAACCTGCTGGCCGAGGTGGCCGAAGGCTACGACTTCCTGTTTGCCGACAAGCAAAGCCTTTGCCTGAAAGATTCCGAGGCCCTGGCCGCAATCGCCAAGCAGCGCATTGCCGACCACAAAGCTGAGGAAGAGAAAAAGGCCGAAGCGCAGCGCGAGAAAATCCGCGAAGAAGAACGCTTGAAGGCAGAGCGTGAAGCGGCTGAGAAACAACGCGAAGAGCAGCAAGCAAAGCGCGACGAAGCCAACCGCATAGCCCTAGAGTGCGCCGAGCAAAGCGCCACCGTTCGCCATGCGCCCGAGGCTAATGCCGGCATGACCACGACGCAAGGGGCGGCCGCTGTACCGCAAGAAGAGCTGCGCCAGCGCGAAATAGATCAGGCGCCTCTAATGCAAAACGCAGCGGCCTACAGCCCAAGCGATACCGAAATCATCCACCTCATTGCCGAGCATTACAGCGTATCGCGCAACAAAGCGATTAGCTGGATCGAGGCAATGGACATTCACAGCCTTAAACAAGCCGCCGGCATTTAAGTCGGCAATTTAATCAGGGGATCATCATGGATTTAGCATCAGTATTTGACACAGAAACTACCGGCCTGCCCGAATGGAAAGAACCTTCAGGATCGGAAAAGCAGCCTCACATTGTTCAGTTGGCCGCACACCAGGTAGACCGCGACACGCAAAAAGTAATTCAAACGCTCGACGTTATTATTAAGCCCGAGGGCTGGGCTATTCCCCAAGACGTTACAGACATTCACGGCATTACCACCGAGTACGCTGGTGACGTTGGCGTGCCAGAAAAAATGGCATTGGAAATGTTTATGGCCCTTAGTCGGGACAATTTGCATATTGCCCACAACGCTACGTTCGACCGCCGCATTATTCGTATTGGCTTAAAGCGTTACTTCGGTGACCGCATCGCCGACGAATTTAAAGAGGCGCCTTACGAGTGCACCGGAATCTTGGCCAAGCCGATCATGCAGCTGCTTCCCAAAGGGCGATACGGCTACAAGATGCCAAAGCTATCCGAGGCATACGAGTACTTCACCGGTAAAGAGCTCGAGAACGCACACACAGCCATAGCCGATGTTAACGCTTGCCTGGAGGTGTACTGGGCCATTCAGAGCCAGAAGCAAGAGGAAACGCTTAACCAAGCTGCAAGTTAAACCCAGCCCCTTGGCAACAGGGGGCACTCACCAAGGCTTTGGACAACCGCTATGCCCTACTCGGGACCGCGACCTGACTGGGATAGGCACCAGAGCTTTGTTGAGTGTTATTAACCGGCCTTTTTAGGCCCCTTATTTTGGAGTCTTTAACGTGAAAGTAATCAGCTATGAAGACTGGAAGAAGCAGGTTGAGATAGCCCACGAAGACGAAGAGCTAGAGGGTTGTGACATATGCCAAGGCGAAGGGATCGTGGAGTGCGACATGGGCCACGAGCACGACTGTGAAGAGTGTGGCGGCATGGGCGGCGTAGGGGTTGACCTTAGTCAACGTGCTTACGCGAAAGCGATAGCCAAAGACCTGCAAGCTCTTCTCAATTGGTGCGGCCGCCTGCCTGCCGACATAGAAGATCAAGCCGGTCTCAGCATGGTCGTTTATACCGACATTAAAACCAGAGAATTACGAATAGTGGCTTAGCGCCGCCAACGCTAGAGGTAATAACAATGTTTAAAAACGCGCACGTTTACACGCTTTCGAGCCTCCCGGTTATTACCGAGGAAGTCTTGCAAAGCAAAGAGTTTGAGCCATGCGGGAAGATGGACGCCTGCCGGCACGGTTTCTCTATCGCTCACGGCCTGGACAAGCTCGCGACCGAGATCGACCGCTTTGTCGTGTTTTGCATGACGGTCGAGGAAAAGATTTTGCCGCCCTCGGTCATTAAGCAATACGTTGACGAGAAGGTCGAAGACATTCGCGCCCAGGAAGGCCGCCCAGTAGGCAAAAAAGAGCGCGACACAATCAAAGATGAAGTGTTCTTTACCCTATTGCCGCAGGCGTTCACCAAGCGCCGCAACACCGTCGCCGTGCTCGACAAGACAAAACACCTGCTAATCGTGGACGAAGCGAGCGAAAACCGCGCAGAAGAGCTTTGCAGCTTATTGCGTGACGCCCTTGGCAGCTTGAAGGCTGTGCCGGTATCAACAAAGTCTAGCCCGTCGTCAGCGGCAACCAAGTGGCTTAAGGATGGCTTGCCGGAAGCGTTTGAGCTTGGCAACTATTGCAAGCTACAGCACCCAGGTACCGACGCGATGCACACCTGCCGCAATGACGACAGCCTAGACGAGCAAGTCAGCACGCACATCGACAACGGCCTGATGGTGACCGAGCTTCGCCTAAAGCATGACGCCCTTACCTTCACGGTAAACCAACAGCTAAAGCTAAAAGGGCTGAAATTCGACGACAACAAAATCGACGAAGTTAATGAACAAGCCGAAGACTTGAAGTTTCTCACTCTCGGCACCGTCATGCTGTCCGTCAATCAAATTGAGTCAGCGCTAGAAGCTTTATGCAAAGGGCTTGGCGGCGCCATAACACTAGACCTACTCGATCAAGAGGTAGCGTAAAGCTACCGCCGTACTGCCGACTTGTGCGGTGCAAAAAGTCTGTCCGGATCACCTCTCTAAAAAATGAGCCGGGTAATAGCAGACAAAAGCGGAAGCCGGGGCCGTTGTTCCCTTGTTGCTGTAGACGGCCCGCCGACAGTGGCGACAGGAGCGGGCCAACCTAATTCAAATTGGAGTGTTTATGTCATTCAACGATTACTGGAAGAAAAACGGAAATGGCTTGGCCAAGCGCCATGAGGGTGAAGATGACCGGGCATTTGCGCGACGCATTGTTAAAGCCGCCCATCTGGCGTCGATGACCGAAGAGCGCAACCGCTGTATTGCGGCCGTACAGTCAGTGGAAGGCGTGCAAGAAGCCCCTGATCATGTGCTGGACGAACTGCAAGACCGCAAAAAGGCAAACAACGCCGTCGGCTCTATAGTCGAGCTTACGCGCGATAGCTGCCTGGACGCCATTAACGCAACGCAACATTAACGCCCCTTGGGGCATTGTGGGAGAAAACTTATGGGTATAAAAGCACGATTCAAAATTGAAAAAGAGTTCGATATTGCAAAGGTTTTGATTGATGTATACCCGAGCCATATCGGTGACAGTGACGACGATGACATGCCGACCGACTTTCCAGGCCTGGATGAATCAAAAACTAACTGGCGCGCTGTAGTCGATGTTGAAACTGGTCAGATTGAAGGCTGGCTACAGGGTGATAGTCGCGATCTTCACATCAAGGTTTGTGACGCAGGCAGCTACACGCTTTATGACGCAAGCGGCGACTCTGTCCAAAGAATCGTCAACGGCTACGTGCCCAACAACTTAATACCTGGTGAGTATGGAGATTACATAATTCTGAAGATCGACCAGAGCGGCGTCATCACCAACTGGCCAAAAACTCCGAGCTTTGAGGATTTCCAGCCAGACGAAGACTAGCCCCACCGCCTCGCATAGAGGCGGCACTGATAAGGCCATTTTAAAGGTTACGCCTTGCTATCGAAAAGTTAAGCCCAAAGGCCACGGGCTAACAGTAAGGGTAACCTCCAAAGTGGCTTTATCAGTGTGGTGTAGCTCAGAATTGCTTAGAGCGGTTGCCAGAGTTCAGCAGGTCGCCGGTTCGAGTCCGGCCACCACACCCATTAACAGGAGATAGGGTATGAAAGAGTTTATAAAAGGCGGCAAATATAACTGGCAAAACCAGCCAGAACGGCTTGTGTATCTTGGTTACAATTTCTCGGGCAATGGGTACTGGCACCAATTCGCCAAAGTTGAAAGCCCTGATGTTATCTGGTGCGAAGTTCTGACTTCTGACTTGCACATGCTAGAAGAAACTCAGGACGACTCAGAGCCACAACCGGCCAAGGGGGATGAATGAGCGAGTACAGAGTAGATACCGTTGAAGAGCTGCACAAGGCTGGATTCACTTGCTTACAGGTGGCTGGGGTTGGTGTGGTTGAGTCGCTAACAGCCAAACGCGACCAACTACGCGCCGAGCTTGAGAAAGAGCGGGGGCGGGTGAAGCGCTACCGTGATGCCGTGGACGCCACCCACCACGCGAGAATTAAGTACGGATCAAGCCTTGAGTTGCACGACGCGATTCTTCATCAGGAGTCAATTGAAATTGAGATAGACAACGCCCTCACCGATCAGGGCGAAGGGGGTGAAGTGTGATGTTATTTATCTGGGTAATTGGTTTTTGCTTTTCGCTAACTCTAACAATGGATCGACTTAGTTATACAAAAAGCGGAGCGGGTGACGTTTTTCTTTTACTAATTGCATGGCCTTTAGTCCTTGGCAATCAAGTGCGAAAAAAGGCCGGATGGCGCGACGACAAGGAGCAACCCAATGACTGATAAAAATAGCTTAATGGACGCAATAGCGGCGGTCACCGATCCGTCAGACGTTATGGAAAATGTAATTGACAAAATAGCGAGCGCTGTATTGGATTGGCAAGCCGCCCGCACTGGCGGGGAGGTGGTGACAATACATCAATACCCAGAATGGCCGGTGGTGGGGTTCAATTATTTAGTACGATTTAACGGTGTTTGGCAATTCGAAACCTACCTATTTGATCAAGGTGATGACGGGAGCGGGGGTGGTGAATACTTTTGGGATCGTGATGACGTCCCCGAAGGGCGCTCGTTCGACCCAGAAAAGGACGCTTGGATTGATCCCTCTGCGATTACTACCCACCCCACCCCAGCGGCTGCGATGGACGTCAGCACGGTTGCCAACGCAATCGAACAGGCTTGGGCAACGGCTGAACCC
>TARA_R110000850_G_scaffold30904_3_pt1 | contig 13242 bp, 7 predicted proteins | sample TARA_R110000850 | Tara Oceans TARA_R110000850 (sample SAMEA4397586) | marine metagenome | biome: Polar Biome; feature: [SRF] surface water layer (ENVO:00010504); material: water (ENVO:00002006), including particulate matter (ENVO:01000060) such as... | depth 5 m | reverse complement strand
ATCTTCGGTGGCAAGATTCCGATGACCCTGCGCGACAAGACGCCGGACTACGCTTGCCTGAAAAAGGCCTCCGAAGCGCCGAAGATCGACTATCCCAAGCCTGATGGGGTTCTGAGCTTCGACAAGCTGTCCTCGGTGTTCATCTCCAACACCAACCACGAGGAAGACCAGCCGGTTCACCTGACCCTGAAGGATCCGAGCATTCCGATCGGCACCAACCTGCCCCTGTACGACGAGCCTGCGCAGCGCTATTGCCCGGCCGGCGTATATGAGGTGGTGACCCAGGACGACGGTGAGAAGCGCTTCCAGATCAACGCCCAGAACTGCGTGCACTGCAAGACCTGTGACATCAAGGATCCTTCGCAGAACATCAACTGGGTTGCACCTGAGGGTACCGGCGGTCCGAACTACCCCAATATGTAAGCCGCGCTACCGCGCACCAACAAAAACCCCGGCCAAGGCCGGGGTTTTTTATTGCAGTACAGAACTGTTTCTTGAACTGAGGGCATGCTCCGCGGGAATGACGCCCCTGGGAACGTCGAGCCCCGGGGCACCGGCAATACTAGAAACCCTGGGCCTGCAGCTCCGGCTCGTCCTTCAGTGCGATCACGTCCACGGCGACCGTCAGCTTGTGCTCCCCGCCTCCGGTCATCACGCCCTTGAGCGGCGTCACGTCCGCGAAATCGCGACCCCAGCCGAGGATGATGTAGCGCTCGTCCGGGGTGCAGCCGTTGGTGGGATCGATCTCCAGCCAGCCCCAGCCGGGAATGAACACCGACACCCAGGCGTGCGTGGCATCGGCGCCCACTAGCTTCTCCTGGCCCGGCGGCGGCAGCGTTTCCATATAGCCGCTGACATAACGCACGGCCAGACCCAGGGAGCGCATGCAACCGATGGCCAGATGCGCGAAGTCCTGGCAGACGCCGCGGCGGTTGGCCAATACCTCGCTCAGGGGCGTGGCGACCGTGGTGGAGTCGGGATCGTAGGAAAACTCGTTGAAAATCCGCTGATTCAGATCCAGCACCGCATCCAGCATGTTGCGACCGGGCAGGAAGCTGTCCATGGCGTAGCGCGCCAGGCTGTCATGCTGATGCACGAAAGGCGAATCCAGCACATAGAGCCGCGCATCCAGGCAATCGCGATTGCTGAAGCGGGGATCAGCGGTAGTGTCACTGACGGCCTGCTCCCAGGCGATGGTGGAGAAGAAATCCTGGGTGGGCCGTGGCCGCGTTTCGATCTCGCTGGTCACGCTGACCTGAAGCTCGTCGTGCAGGGCTTCCAGGGAGAAATAGACCACGCGGTTACCGAAAAAATCGGTGCGCTCACGCATCCGCATCGGCGTCGGCGAGATCTCCACCTGGGCATTGGCACAGTGCTGCCAGGGCAGATTACGCGGCAGAATGCGGGCCTCGTTATGACTCAGACTGGCCGAGCTGCTGTATTCGTAACGGGTGGTGTGGCGCAGCTGAAATCTCATGGCAAGGTTACTCTACCCGGGTGTTGTTACCGTGATGCATGGTCACCAGCTGACGCGGCGCCTCGACATGACTGAAATGACTGTGTGAAATCGCATTGGACAGCTCGGCCATCGGCTCGATCAACTGGTCCAGCAGGGTCGTCAGGGCCTCACGGGCCGATTCCGAATGCTCCAGATTCGCCAGCATGTCGATATCCACCAGGTGCAGCTGGCTCGTGGCCTGAATGATCAGACGTTTCTCCAGATTGCGGTAGGGCGAGTTGCCCGGCGAAGGCAGTTTCTCGACCTGGCGCTCCAGGCGTTTGAGCATATAGCCGATGGACCGTGGATTGGCCTCGTCAAACAGCAGCAGATCCAGGATCGCCGAGGGATGCAGCTGGGAACGATAGCGGCGGCGATACACGGTAAAGTTATCCGTGGTCGCCAGCACCACTTCCCACAGCGGTATGCCCGGCTGTGACGCGGTCAGCAGGGCAAGCTTGAGCAGCTCCAGGCTGCTCAGGGTCCGCTCGATAAAGCGGCCCATATCCAGAAAGCGCCAGCCGTAGTGGTGCGGCATGGTCTCGTTGCAGAGACCAAAGAAGGCCGACAGATCCAGCACCGTCGCTTCCAGGTGCCGTTGCCCGGCAACGATACCCCGCGCCCGGGACATCCCGTTGAAACGCTGGCGCATGCTGTTGATGGCGCGCCAGCTGTCATCGCCCAGGTGGTCGCGCACCGCCCTGCTGTTACGCACAAAGTGCCCGAACAGGGTCGGCATGCCATCGGGCTGATCTTCGGCGAACAGCTGCATCAGCCGCTCCCGGGCCACCAGGTATTCTGCGGAGAAGCGCTTGTGGCCGGCTACCGCAGCCAGCTCCGCCTCTTCGGTTTCCGGATCCGGAGCCACGCCCAGCGCAACCAGCAGGTCCGGCAGCACGTTGGCTCCGTTTTCCTGTCGGTCGTTCTGCAGCAGCCGGCCAAGCGCCTCGCGCAGCAGCCGCCCACGCACGTCCAGGCGCTCACCATAGCGGCCCAGCCAGAACATGCTTTCGGCGACGCGGCATGGCAGGTCCTTGCCGTCACGCGTGACTACAATCGGACCCAGGGCCTGACGCAACATGCTGATATGCGGCTGTGGCACCGGCGCCATCACCCAGACGTCCTTGACCGTGCGACTCTGCATCAAGGGTGAGCCGGGCTCCCCGACCCAGGCCAGCCCGCCGGGCATGATGCGATAGCTGCGCTCATAGACCGGCTTGTCCAGATCATCCGGCTCGACCAGGCTGAAGAAGCGCAGGGTCGTATGCTGACGCTCGATTTCGCGGCTTTCCGGATTGAAACCCGGCGTGACGCTGGAAGCGACAGGCCGCTGGGCAGTGAACAGATAAGGTCGGCGTTCAAGATCATGCCGCAGGGCCTGCACGTCTTTCAGCGTCATCTGATCTGCGCGGATCATCTTGCCGGGGTGCGAGACGTCTCGCAGAATCCATTCGTCCAGGCTCTGCTTGACCTGTTGCAGATCCTGCCGATCGCCACACCAGAGGGTTTCCCGGCAAGGCAGCATCAGGGTTTCGCCCAGCAAGCGCTGGCACAGCGCGGGCATGAACGCCGCGAGCGCCGGGTGTTCCAGCACACCGGCTCCCAGGGCGTTGGCGATACGCACCTCGCCGTTACGCGCCGCCTGCAGCAGACCCGGCACGCCCAGCAAAGAGTCGGGGCGCAGCTCCAGGGGATCGCACCAGGGGTCATTGATCTGCCGAACAATCACGTCCACCTGGGTCAGACCGCCCAGGGTCCGGACTGATACCTGGCCGTCCCGCACCACCAGATCGTCGCCCTCGACCAGGGAAAAGTTCATGTAGTTGGCCAGCCAGGCGTGCTCGAAATAACCGGCACTGCCGGGGCCGGGCGAAAGCAACACGATGTTCGGCTGCTCCTTCTGGGCGCTGGCCATGCTGGCCAGGCACCGATGCTGGGCTTGCAGAAAGCCTGCCAGGCGCTTGATTGGTGCATCACGGTAGATACTGGGCAATGCGCGGCTCAAAGTGATGCGATTTTCCAGGGCGTAGCCGGCGCCAGCGGGTGATTGCGTGGAATCCCCCAGCACCTGCCAGCGCCCCTGATCGTCACGCACCACGTCGGTGCCATGAAATATCAGCAAGGGCCGGTCAAGCTGGGTCGGGGAGTCGGCGGCCGCAAACAGGTAGCCGGGGTGAGTAAACACCAGTTCGGGCGGCAGCAGACCCTCATTGATCACCTTTCGCTCGCCGTAGAGATCGTCCAGCAGATGCTCGAGCAGGCGACTGCGCTGTTTCAGTCCCGCTTCGAGCAATTCCCACTCGGCTGTATCGATTACCCAGGGCAGACAGTCCAGTTGCCAGGAGCGCAACTGACCCGGATCATCCTCGTAGGGATTGAAGGTCACGCCGTTCTCGTGCAGCAGGCTCTGCGCTTCCTCGCTGCGGGCTACCAGCGATTCACTGCCCAGCGCGGCGAACTCGTCGAGTAGCCCCTGCCAGTGGGCACGGGGCTGGCGGTCACGATCGAGCAACTCGTCATGATCCGGGTAGCCCGGGTAGTCGCCGAGCAGCGATTTCAATGCGTGATCCAGACTGCCCGATGGCTGCATAACTGCTTCCTGAAAGAGTTCCCCAAGCGAACATCCCTGTATCGGCTGAGCAGAGGCGCACGTGAGCCAAATTCGCACGCCGCGCATATCAAGGTATTGCCAGCCTCACTCCGGGGCCGCCGGCATTATAAACCAGCAGCGGGCACCCTGGCACGACGCAGGTCGAGAGTATGCGGATATTCCTGGCCAGGTGCCTGCATTATGCGACCGAAGGCACCCTGGCTGTGTCCATGGGACCAGAATCTCGCCATCCGCCTTGCCTCGGCCTCATTGGCGTTGACCGGGAACGTCTCGTAATTGCGGCCGGCGGGGTGCACCACATGATAGGTACAGCCCCCAATTGAACGATTGTTCCAGCGATCCACCAGGTCGAATACCAGCGGTGCGTGCACCTGAATCATCGGATGCATTGCCGACGGGGGCTGCCAGGCCCGGTACCGCACCGCGGCCACCGCCTCCCCTGGCTTGGCGGTGGACTGTAGAGGGACCTCATACCCGTTGCAGGTGAGTACATGCCGGGCCGGATTGAAGTCCTGCACCCGCACTTCCATCCGCTCGACCGAGGAGTCCACATAGCGCGCAGTGCCACCGCCACTGACCTCCTCACCCAATACATGCCAGGGCTCGATGGCCTGCCGCAGCTCGACCGAAACACCCTGGTAGCGGACCTCCCCCACGTGGGGAAAGCGGAATTCGAGGAAGGGGGCAAACCATTGCTCCTCGAAGGCGAAGCCGTGCTCGTTGAGGTCGGCCAGCACCTCGCATAGATCCTGCCAGATGAAATGCGGCATCATCCAGCGATCATGCAGAGCCGTGCCCCAGCGGACCAGGGGCTTGCGATAGGGTTTGGCCCAGAAGCGCGCAACCAGGGCGCGAATCAGCAGCTGCTGCATCAGACTCATCTGCGGATGCGGGGGCATTTCAAAGCCACGCAGTTCCAGCAGGCCCAGCCGCCCCGTGGAACTGTCAGGGGAATACAGCTTGTCGATACAGAACTCGGCCCGGTGGGTATTACCGGTGATATCGGTGAGCAGATGGCGCAGCAGCCGATCGACTATCCATGGCTGGGGTACCTCACCCTCCGGCATCTGCGAGAGTGCAATCTCCAGCTCATAGAGTGCTTCATGACGGGCCTCGTCGACCCGTGGTGCCTGGCTGGTCGGCCCGATGAACAGGCCGGAAAACAGGTACGACAAACTGGGATGGTGCTGCCAGAAGATCAACATGCTGGCCAGCAGATCCGGGCGGCGCAGGAAGGGCGAGTCGGTCGGCGTACTGCCGCCCAAGGTCACGTGGTTGCCCCCGCCGGTGCCGGTGTGCCGGCCGTCGAGCATGAACTTTTCACTGCCCAGGCGCGTCAGGCGAGCCTCTTCGTAGAGGATTTCGGTATTGGCCACCAGGTCCTGCCAGTTGGTCGCCGGCATCACGTTGACTTCGATCACCCCCGGGTCAGGCGTGATCATGAACTTCTCGATGCGCGTATCCGCTGGCGGCGCGTAACCCTCGATGCACACCGGCAGCTTCAGGTGCGCGGCGGTCTGCTCGATGGTAGCCAGCAACTGCAGGTATTCCTCCAGCTGTGTCAGCGGCGGCAGGAACACGAACAGCGTGCCGTCGCGGGGCTCCAGGCAGAGCGCAGTACCTATCACGCCCTCCTCGGTCAGGTCCGGCATTTGCTCCTGCCAGTCCTGCCCCTCAGCCTGATGATGCTTACCGCCGCTATCCTTCAGGGCAGCCTGTGACTCGCTGTAGCGGCTGGCGACCTCGCCGTGAATGTCGGCCAGCGCCGGCGGGGCCTCGAACAGGGAACGCGGTTGCGGCTCCTCGAGCTTGCGCAGGGGCAAGGCCGATAGCGGCAGGCGCAAGCCCATTGGCGAATCGCCGGGCACCAGATAGAGGTTCTCCCGCCGCACCGGCCAGCGGCTGCTCTGCCATGTATCCTTTTTCGAATCCCGCGCCAGCGGCAAGGCCAGACCGGTCATTTCATCCAGACCGCGTTCAAGCAGACGCACCAGCCTGGCGCGCGCCTCATCGTCCTTGAGGTCGCTGTCCGCCAGCCCCACGTCACTGGGCTGCTGCTGCTCCAGCCACAGGTAATAATAGGCGTCCTCGTAACAGGGAATCAGGTAGCGTTCATCCAGGTCCAGCCGCCTGGTCAACTCACGCGCAAAGGCCCGGGTCTGTTTCTCGTCCACCTTGTAATCGCCGTTGATGTCCGCCAGCCAACGGTCGTCCTGCCACATCGGCTTGCCATCACGGCGCCAGTAGCAGGCCAGCGCCCAGCGCGGCAACGGCTCGCCGGGGTACCACTTGCCCTGCTGATAATGGATCAGCGAATGCGGCGCATAGTGGGGACGCAAACGCATCAGCAGCTTCTCGGCCAGCCCGCGTTTGGTCGGCCCCTGGGCCGCGATGGTCCATTCTGGTGCGTCCATATCATCGATTGCCACAAAAGTGGGCTCGCCACCCATGGTCAATCGCACATCCTGCTCGGCCAGTTGCCCGTCGACCTGGTCTCCCAGTGCCTTGATGCGCTCCCATTGCTCCTCGGTGTAGGGCTTGGTGACGCGCGGATCTTCGTGCACCCGGGTCACGCTCATTTCGAAATCGAAGCTGACCTCGCATGGCTCCGATGCACCCGTGATCGGCGCCGCACTGGAAGGTTCAGGCGTGGCGGCCAGGGGGATGTGCCCCTCGCCGGCAAACAGTCCGGAGGTGGGGTCAAGGCCTACCCAGCCCGCGCCCGGGATGAAGACTTCGGTCCAGGCGTGCAGATCGGTGAAGTCCACCTCGGTACCGGAAGGTCCGTCCAGGGCCTTCACATCCGCCGTGAGCTGGATCAGATAACCGGAAACGAACCGCGCAGCCAGACCCAGTTGGCGGAAGATTTCCACCAGCAACCAGGCCGAATCACGGCACGAGCCACGCTTGAGCTCCAGGGTCTCCTCCGCGGTCTGAACGCCCGGCTCCATGCGGATCAGATACTCCACATCCTGGGAAAGACGCTGATTGATCGACACCAGAAAATCGGTGATCGCCTGTTTTTCCTTCGAAAGCGACTGCATCCAGGCCTTGAGCAACGGGCCCTCTGCATGCTTCTCCAGATAGGGGCCCAGCTCCTTGCGCAGTGCCTCGGGGTAACTGAAGGGGAAATGTTCGGCGTATTCCTCGACGAAGAAGTCGAACGGGTTGACCACCGTCATCGGCACCACGAGTTCGACGTCCACATGCAGGTGATCGATCTTGTCGGGGAAGACGACCCGCGCCACGTGATTGCCGAAGGGGTCCTGCTGCCAGTTGATGAAGTATTCGCCACCGCTGATCTTCAGGCTGTAGGCATCCACCGGCGTACGGCAGTGGGGGGCAGGCCTCAAACGGATCTGATGAGGTGCGACGGTGACCGGCTTGTCGAAGTCGTAGCGGGTCGAGTGCTTGAGTGCAACGCGGATGGTCATGAATCGCTTCCCGAATCAGAATTGGTTATCCCCTCCAGCATAGCAACCCCTGTGCCACATGCCTGACAAAACCTGTTTCAGACACGAATGCGCCACGCAAATTGCAAACCGGTGCTAGGCTGATACCAATCAGAGATTACAGTTGTATTATCTGTCAGCGAGCTTTCCGACGAAGCTCCTCCTCGCGCTGGTATAGCAATTGCATCTTCTGTATCCAACATCACCGGAGCGGACAGAGTAGCCTAATGAGCAAAGTTAACTGGGAAAACTACGCCTCCAAGGGCTTTTTCGATGAGTTGATTGCGGCGCCTGGAAAGCCCCGCCCCGAAGCTGCCATGCTGTGCCAGTACCTGGCGGATCTGGACGCACGCGAGATCAGCGAACACAAGACAGCGGCCGAAGTGGCCATTCAGCTGATGGGGATCACCTTTACCGTCTATACCGAAGGCAACATGATCGACCGGGCGTGGCCGTTCGATATCGTGCCGCGCATCATCCCGCTCAGTGAGTGGCAGAAGACCGAAGCCGGACTCAAGCAGCGCGTTCAGGCGCTGAACATGTTCATCGACGACCTGTACCACGATCAGAAGATCATCAAGGACAAGGTCTTTCCGGCCGAGATCCTGCAGAAGTCGGTCAACTTCAGGCCGCAATGCGTTGGCGTGCATCCGCCGCATAATGTCTGGGCGCACATTTGCGGATCAGACCTGGTGCGTGACAAGGACGGCACCCTCTACGTGCTCGAAGACAACCTGCGGGTCCCTTCCGGCGTGTCCTACATGCTGGAAAACCGCAACGTGACCAAGCGCGTCATGCCCGAACTGTTCGCCGGTGGGCGCATCCAGCCGGTCGACGACTACACCTCGCAGCTGTATGACATGCTGGCTTCCATGTCGCCGCGGCCGGGTGATGATCCCTGCATCGTCATTCTCACGCCGGGTATCTACAACTCGGCCTATTACGAACACGCCTACCTCGCCCAGCAGATGGGCGTGGAGGTTGTGGAAGGGTCGGATCTGGTGGTTGGCGAGGATGACTGCGTATACATGCGGCGTATCGACGGGCTGAGCCGGGTCGATGTGATCTACCGCCGGGTCGACGACATGTTCATCGATCCCGAGGTATTCAACCCGGAATCGATTCTCGGTGTGCGCGGCCTCATGCGCGCCTGGCGCAAGGGCAATGTGGCCCTGGCCAACGCTCCCGGAGCCGGGGTGGCAGACGACAAGGTGGTTTACGCGTTTGTGCCGGCCATCATCAAATACTACCTCGACCAGGAACCGTTGCTGCCCAACGTCCCCAGTTATCTGTGCATGTTCGACAAGGACCGCGAATACGTGCTGGCCAATCTGGACAAGCTGGTGGTCAAGCCCGCCAACGAGTCCGGCGGCTACGGCATGTTGATCGGCCCGCATTCAACCAAGAAGGAGCGGGAGAAATTCGCCGAGCTGATCAAGGCCGACCCGCGCAATTACATGGCCCAGCCTACCCTGAGTCTATCTACCTCACCCACGCTCTGTGCCGACGGCATGGAGCCGCGCCACGTTGACCTGCGTCCGTTCATCCTCTCCGGCGAGACGCCCTGGGTGACCACCGGCGGGCTGACCCGGGTGGCTCTGACCAAGGGCTCCCTGGTGGTGAATTCATCCCAGGGTGGCGGCAGCAAGGACACCTGGATCGTCGACCTGGCGGGGAACTGATTATGCTTTCGAGAGTTGCTGAGAACATCTACTGGCTGGCACGCTACATCGAGCGCGCCGAAGATACCGCCCGCCTGCTGAGCGTCAACAGCCATTTGCTGCTCGACCTGCCCCGCCCGACCAAGCTCGGCTGGAGCGAAATCATTGCCATCACCGGCAATGACGAACTGTTCGACGAGCTGTACGAAACCCGCGACGAGGCCAGCGTGCTGTCGTTCATGTGCGGCGACGTGCGCTATTCGGGCTCCATCCTCAGCTCCCTGGCGGCTGCCCGGGAGAATTTGCGCACCACCCGCGAGATCATTCCCCGCGAGATCTGGGAAGAAATCAACCAGTTGTATCTCAGCGTCAAGGAGCAGGTCGAAGCCGGTATCACGCCGCGCCGCCGCGATGCATTCCTGGGTCGGGTCATCCGCAGCTGCCAGACAGTCAATGGTCTGGTCGAGGGCATGCTCAGTTATACCCAGGCGCGTACCTTTCTGATGCTGGGGCGCCAACTGGAGCGCGCCGACATGACCACGCGGATCATCGATGTGCGCTCGGCCAATTTGTTGCCACGCAGTCCTGACGACCTGATGCCGTTCGAGAACCTGCAATGGATGAGCGTGCTCAAGTCCCTCAGCGGCTTCCAGATGTACCGCCAGCATGTGCGCCTGCGCATTCGCGGGCCGGACGTACTGCAATACCTGCTGCAGGATCGGCGTTTCCCCCGTGCTGTGGCCTGCAGCCTGGAACGGCTGGCCATAGCGCTGAAGAGTCTGCCCATGCACGAAGCCGTCCTGGACGAGGTGGAAAATTGCCGTACCCACCTCGCCGATGCCGAAATCATCCGCATGGCAGCCGATCCAGACCGCCTGCATGCCTTCGTCGACGAAATCCAGATCGACTTTGACGAAGTGCACGAGGCCATACGTCGAACCTATTTTGCCCAGCCCGAAGAGCCGGGCCAAACTAATGCCCAGAGCCAGGGTCAGAGTGACGGCGAGGACCAGAAACAGAGCCAGACCCAGTCCAAATAACGCCTCGCCCCAGGGAATGACAGCGCAATGAGCTATTTTGATCAGTTGGTCAGCCGTGGCGAGGGGCACCAGCTCTTCGATTATCATCCCAACGGCCATGTACAGCGCTGCCAATGCGGCCAGGCGATCTTTTTCGACAATACCCACTGCCTGCGCTGCGGGGCGGAGCTCGGGTATCACGCCGAACAGGGCATGCTGTGTGCCCTGAAGTCGGAGAAAGACAGCTCTGTCTGGCGCGTCACCAGCGCCGGGCCGCTCAAGGAAAAGACATTCTCTCGCTGTCAGAATCTGGCCAGCGCAGCCCAGTGCAACTGGCTGGTAACCCATGCGGAAACGGCACCCTTCTGCAGTGCCTGCGCACTCAACCTGGTCGTACCCGACCTGAGCGCGCCCGAGAACGCCGAGTACTGGCACCGCACCGAGGAAGCCAAGCGCAGGCTCATTGCCCAGCTGGTCATGCTCGGGCTACCCACGGTTTCCAAAACCCTGGATCCGGAACAGGGCCTGGGCTTCAAGCTGCTGCGCCAGATACAGGGCGGCCCGGCGGTCATGACCGGCCATATGGACGGCGTGATTACCCTGGATGTGATCGAAGCCGATCCCGCCCACCGCGAGCGTGTGCGCCAGAACATGCACGAACCCTATCGCACCCTGCTCGGACACTTCCGCCACGAGTCGGGGCATTACTACTGGGACAGGCTGGTACAGGGCAGCCCCTGGCTGGATACCTTTCGCGAGCTGTTCGGTGACGAGCGGCAGGACTACAAGCAGTCCCTGCAGAAGCACTACAGTGAAGGCCCCCCGGCGGACTGGAACAACACCTACATCAGCAGCTACGCCGCGTCCCACCCCTGGGAAGACTGGGCCGAGACCTGGGCCCATTACCTGCACATGACCGACACCCTGAATGTCGCCCTGGATTTCGGCATCAAGCTCGACACCCTGGAACTCAAGCCTGACCAGTTCAAGACCAGTCAGCTCGATGGCTGCGCACGCGGCAACGACGACCAGGTCGCGTTTCTGTCGTTCATCAATCGCTGGGTCCAGTTGAGCAGCGTGCTCAACGTCCTTGCCCGCAGCATGGGGCAGTCGGACATCTACCCCTTCGTGCTCACCGTACCCAGCCTGCGCAAGCTCTACATGGTGCACAGCGTGGTGGCGGATTACACCAACCCCCTGTGATCAGGCGGCGATGATCGGTATCAGTTCGGGGGTAACCTGGGGTATCAGTGGATCATCAGGCAGCGGCGCCAGGCCATGCCGCGCACGGGCGCGCTGGCAATCGGGGTTGGCCACGCCGTTCTCGCCATGCCAGGCGAAGTCACGACAGCTGGAAGACCGCTGCTCGTAGATATTGCAGCGCACGCCCTCGCCCACGGTACCCATCAGGGCCGTACAGCGCGGTACAGGCTGATTGGTACCCTGCATGCAGCTCAGGTGGGGTGAAATCTGTTCCGTCAGATGGCCGGGTACCAGACCGCCTTCGCAGGCATCGGTCTCTCCCCAGTAGAAGGAAACCCTGAAAGTGGCACAGCAGGCACCACAGTTCAGACAGGGCGAAGGGGCGTTCATGGCATTGCGTTACTCATATCGCTAGGGTGTGCGATTTGTACAGGGTCTGTAGCCCCCGGCACAAGGGGGCTGGGGCGGCGTTACAATTTATTTTTCAGTTCCGTTGTCGGGCATGTCCCCTCGCCCCTGTGCCGGACCATTCATGAGCTGATCGGTGTGCCCCACGGCCGCGATAAAAGGTAACATCAGGACTCCATCCCCAAGAGCCACGGATATCCGAATGTCTGAGTCATCCATCATTGCCGGCCTGCATACCGGACGCCTGAGCCGCATCGCCACGCACATTGATCAGGCCTACATACAGCCGGGCAAGTTGCCGGGCGCCCTTACCCTGGTAGCACGGCGTGGCGAGATCTGCTGGCTGCATGCCCAGGGGCTCATGGATGTGGAGCGCAACAAGCCGGTAACCCGCGACACCCTGTTTCGCGTGTACTCGATGACCAAGCCGATGACGTCGATTGCACTCATGCAGCTCTACGAACAGGGCCGCTTCCTGCTCGACGATCCGGTGCACAAGTACATCCCGGCCTGGCAGAACCTGCGGGTCTACAAGGCCGGCATCCACCCCCAGTTCATGACCACGCCCACCGAGCGACCGATGACCGTGCGCGACCTGCTCACCCATCAGTCGGGCCTGACCTACGGCTTCATGAACCGCACCAATGTGGATGCCGCCTACCGCGCGCTGAAGCTCGATGGCGGCGCCGGCCTGACGCTGGAGCGGCTGGTGGACGAACTCTCGCGCCTGCCCCTGGAATTCTCGCCGGGCACCGCATGGAACTACTCGGTGGCAACCGATGTGGTCGGCTACCTGGTGCAGGTCCTTTCCGGCATGAGTCTGGAGGATTACTTCATCGAGCATCTGTTCAAGCCGCTGGGCATGCAGGACACCTACTTCACGGTGCCCGCCGACAAGATCGATCGCTTCGCCGCCTGCTACCAATACCAGCCCGGCGACCGTTTCAGCCTGCAGGATGATCCCCAGCAGTCCTCGTTCACCCGGGCCCATGGCTTCCTCTCCGGCGGCGGCGGCCTGGTCTCGACCATCGATGACTACTACCGTTTCGCCCAGGCCCTGGCCAACGGTGGCGAGCTGCAGGGGGCGCGCATCATCGGTCGCAAGACCCTGGAGTTCATGCGCCTGAACCACCTGCCGGGTAATCAGGACCTGCCAGCGGTATCGGTGGGCGCCTTCAGCGAGACGCCCTATGAAGGTTCCGGCTTCGGTCTCGGTTTCTCGGTCAAGACCGACGTCGCCAAGTCGCATACCAACGGCTCCGTGGGGGAATACGGCTGGGGCGGCATGGCCAGCACCAATTTCTTTATCGACCCGGTGGAAGATCTGCTGATGATCTTCATGACCCAACTGATCCCCTCCTCCAGTTACCAGATCCGCCAGGAATTGCGT
>TARA_R110000850_G_scaffold91742_15_pt1 | contig 13264 bp, 10 predicted proteins | sample TARA_R110000850 | Tara Oceans TARA_R110000850 (sample SAMEA4397586) | marine metagenome | biome: Polar Biome; feature: [SRF] surface water layer (ENVO:00010504); material: water (ENVO:00002006), including particulate matter (ENVO:01000060) such as... | depth 5 m | reverse complement strand
GGTCAATACATTGCCGAGCCGGTCGAGCAATCTGCGGCAGCTGACGAGTGTGCGCACCGGAGATCCTCAATCATCGGTGGTGTCGCTGGCGCTGCGTGTCGTTGATCGAAATCTCGGCTTTCCGGTGAACGGCCTCTCGGTGGATGACTTCGTGGTGCAGGAGAATGGGGACGCGGTTTCGCCCAATGAATCCTTCACAACGGTCGAACCGATCCTGAATCTGCCTTATGTCGTGCGCACCATTTTCATGCTCGATATCAGCAGCAGCTTGTCTGCCAGTGATATCGCCAACGTCAAGGCAGCAGTGCGCTCCGCGATCGCTGACCCGGTGACCGGCGCCAGTCGTTTGTTGCCAAGGCAGCAGGTGGCCATCTACACCTTTGATGACACGGTCCGATCGGTGATTGGTTACACCGACAATGTCGCTAACCTGCTCAACGCGGTTGATTCCGTTGAACGCGGAGGGCCATCGACTAATCTCTATGGCGCCGTCATCAGCGGTGTGAATACCTTCAATGACAGCTTCAGTGTGACCAATGGATCGCAGGTCGGTGCGCTGGTGCTGATCACGGATGGTCGCGATACATCGGGACTGAGCACCGAAGCACAGGCGATCGCTGCGCGAGGCATCAAGAATGCCTATGCGATTGCGGTCGGTGAAGATGCCGATACGGAATCGCTGGAGCGGATCGTTGGCGAGGAGAATGTGTTCAGCATCGATGGATTCGGGCAGATTGAAGCCGCGCTTTCGGGTGTCGCCGAATCTGCAGCGAATGTGACCCAGGGTGTGTACTTCGTTTACTACGCATCACCTCGTCGCGCCGGCACGCACACATTGTCCGTCACCCTGGACGGGAACCCGGTTTGCCCAGAAACCGATCTTGATTGCGTGGATGAGATTGGGGGCAGCTTTTTTTCGGGGTCATTCTCAAATGTGGTGCCTCAGCTCGGGTTCCGGATTGATCCGTACGTCACCGACAACGCCCCGGCAAAAGTGGAGGCGACCATCAATTTCAATCTGGATCCGCCATCGTTTGTCTGGGCAATCCATTCGAATCAGTATTCCAACGTGATCCTGGACGTGGATGCGCTGGACCCCGCGCGGGCATTCATTCGCAAGGTGCCGGGCGCGCCGGACTCGGTCAATGTCAATCTTCTGCTGACCGATCAGGTCACGGGGCTAAACAAGATCAGCCCCACAGTGACCCATCCACCTGTGGTGGATTGACCGGGGTCTGACCAGATGGAAACGGCGCATCGACGGGGTGCGCCGTTTCCCTTGTATATTGCATAAGCCAGCAATTTAGTTGGTTTATAGCGACAATAGCTGGCCCCGCGATCCTGCGGGCCTGTATCGAGTTCCTAATGCCTGCTTCAGATTCCTCCTCTGCTGACGCCCGTTTCACTGATCTGGGCCTGCCAGCGCCGATTTTGCAGATACTGGAGGAGCTGGGTTATGAGTCACCAACCCCCATTCAGGCGCAGACCATCCCACTGTTGCTGGAAGGGCGCGACCTGCTTGGCCAGGCGCAGACCGGAACTGGCAAAACCGCCGCCTTTGCGCTGCCGGCGCTGAGTCTGACGCAGCTCAAACCGGCTTTACCGCAGACACTGGTACTGGCACCCACGCGAGAACTCGCAATTCAGGTGGCGGAAGCTTTTCAGCGATATGCGACGCATTTGCCCGGATTTCACGTTCTGCCCATCTACGGCGGGCAGAGCTATGTACCTCAGCTCAAGGGTTTGCGACGCGGCGTTCATGTTGTCGTTGGAACGCCGGGTCGGGTGGTGGATCACATCAAGCGTGGCACCCTGAATCTGGACAGCATCCGCATGCTGGTTCTCGATGAAGCAGATGAAATGCTGCGGATGGGTTTTATCGACGATGTGGAATGGGTGCTGCAGCAAACGCCTGCGAACCGTCAGGTGGCGCTGTTTTCGGCCACCATGCCCTCGGCAATCCGCAGGGTGGCGCAGACTTATCTGAAGTCGCCTGCCGAGATTCACGTCAAGTCGAAAACCACCACGGCCACCAACATCCGACAGCGCTACTGGCTGGTCAGCGGTGCCAACAAGCTGGAAGGTCTGACGCGAATTCTCGAGGCCGAGACATTTGACGCAATGATCATCTTTGCCAGAACCAAGCTGGCAACTAACGAACTGGCAGAGCGGCTGGAAGCCCGTGGTTTTGCCGCAGCGGCCCTCAATGGTGACCTTGATCAGAAACAGCGCGAGCGAACCGTCGCCAAGCTGAAAAACCGCATTCTGGATATTGTCGTCGCCACCGACGTCGCCGCGCGCGGCCTGGATGTGGAACGCATCAGTCACGTACTCAACTACGACATTCCCACGGATACCGAGTCCTATGTACATCGCATCGGACGGACCGGCCGCGCGGGGCGCAGTGGAGAAGCGATCCTGTTTGTCGCGCCGCGCGAAAAACACCTTCTGCGCGCCATCGAGCGAGCCACCCGTCAAAGCATTGGCATCATGGCTTTGCCGACCGATGCCACGATTCAGGACAAGCGTCTCGAACGATTCGAGAAGTCCATCATTGATGCGCTGGAGGACGAGGCTTCGACGAGCAAGATTGAGGCCTTGGAACAGATGATTCTGCAGGTTTCCGAGCAGCAGTCGGTTCCGCCCGCACGCATTGCCGCGGTTCTGGCGCATCTGGCGCAGGCCAGCAAATCAGCTGTTGTTCCAGCGGGCCTGGGTGAGACCACCCGGCGGCCTCGCAGCGAGACGCCGCGGCGCGAAGAGCGCGAGAGGCCGAGCCGGCCCAGTGCGCCGCCCATTGAGCAGGAGCCGCCGCCCCGACAGTTCTTTGCCGACGCACCGCGTGACAAGCCCAGCACGGCTCCGGTCGGCTCACCGCATCCTGTCCCGGAAAAAGATCGCGCTAAGCCGGTGCGGAGTCGGGCCAAGTCTTCGGATGAGGAACTCGAACCTTTCCGGGTTGAAGTGGGTGAGAAACAAGGTGCCAAGCCGGGCAATCTGGTGGGCGCCATCGCCAATGAGGCAGGTCTGGACGCCGCATTCATTGGCCGCATTGAAATCCACGACGATTACAGCATCATCGATCTACCTGTCGGAATGCCGAGAAAGATTCTTCGCGATCTGCAGAAAGTCTGGGTTTCAGGTCATCAATTGAAGATGAGTCGGGTCAACGCCAAACCCGTGCCGGAAAGTGCCGGCAAACCCGCCAAGCCAGCGAAACCTTTCAAGAAGAAGCACAAACCCAAAACCTGAGGCGAGGGCGGCCGCGGAAACAGGGGGCGCTGATCAGACGATCAGCGCAGCAATCCCGCGCCAGACGCAGAGCAGGCCGGCGACCAGCAGCAGGATGAAAGTGGCCAGGGTGCCAATGAAGCGGCCAAGGAAAAATTTCGGCAGGTAGCTCAGGGCAATGCCGTGAAGGATGCGCGCCACCAGCAGGCTCATCCCCATCAAATGCAGCAGCCAGACCGGCGTGGCGCCGCCCACCTCAAGACAGAGCATGAGGATCAGGATCAAGGGGACATACTCGCTGAAATTCGCGTGACCGCGAATCATGCTTTGCATGTGGCGGTCGCCACCATCTCCCAAATTGATTTTCCCACTGCGCCGGCCGCCAACCACCTTGGCGCTGAGCATGAGAAACCAGATCGCCAGCAGTCCTGCGTAGAGCGGTGTAATGGTCATGGTCTGCGTCTCCTGAAGGCGTCGGCTTGCACCGGCGATGATATGCGCTCTGCCTGAGTTCAGCTCTCAGCGGATTTTGCAGGTTCCTGTGTGAACCGAATGGGTCCTTCTACGAACAAGCTGCGTGTCGGGTATGCAAAGCCGATGCCCTTGTCTGCAAAAGCTTCGAACAATTCCAGATTGATCGACTGCTGTACGTCCATGTAAGGGCCGTAGTCGGGAACCTTCATCCAGTAGACCACTTCAAAATCCAGAGACGAGTTGCCGAATGTCTTGAAATGAGCACGGTCGAATCGGGTAATTTGCTGTCGTTCAATGATCTCACGCACGATAGTGGGGATCTCCCGCAGCTGTTCTGGCGAGGTCTGGTACAGCACGCCAAACGCAAATACGATGCGACGTTCCGACATTCGCTTGTAGTTGCGCAGACGGGCCTTGAGCAGGTCGCTATTGGAGAACACGAGTTGTTCGCCGCTGATGCTGCGGATGCGGGTGGTCTTGAGCCCGACGTGCTCGATGGTTCCGGAGTACTCGTCAATCACGACAAAGTCGCCGATGACAAAAGGCTTGTCGACGATGATCGACAAGCTGGCAAACAGGTCGCCCAGGATGTTTTGCACGGCAAGGGCAACTGCAATGCCGCCAACGCCAAGGCCGGCGACCATGGCGGTGACGTCCACGCCCAGGTTGGATAGCGCCAGCAGCAGAATCATGGCCCACAGGATCAGACGCCCAATGAAACCGATGGCGGCAACGGCAGTTGCGGCCCCGGCATTAGCCTCCATGCTGCGTTCACGGTATCGGTTCAACCAGAAATCCAGGCCTGCCACCATCCAGAGTCCGATCTGCAGGAACAGGGCAACGGTCGCGACGCCGGACAAAACGGTCTGGGTCTTGTCGGGCAGTTCTAGGTAGTGACTGCCGATGAACAGGGTGACCAGAAGAATCAAGGTCTGCTTGGTTTTCTTGGCAACCTCAACCAGCGAATCATCCAGCTTCGTACTGGATTGCAGTGCAATTTTTGCCACCCGGCTCATGACAAACCACTTGATGACGGCGACGGTGACGTTGATGCTCAGTGCAATCGCAAGCGCAGTCAGCCATGCGGATACCGGGTTGTCGAGCAGGGGATAATTCAGCAATTCCATGAAGGCTCCGGGTTTGCGGGGGGCAAAGCCGGTTTGCGCTCAAGAGACACAGTTGCGCAAACCAGACAGCGGAAAGGGCGCAACCTTAAAGCATCGATGCTTGGGCTGACCACTTCATCCAGATGACAAATGGGACAAATCAGCTCAGCGAAAGCGCATCAATGTAGTACCAGCGACCGGACTCGCGGCGAAAACGGCTGCGCTCCTGCATGCGCACGGCGCGACCTCCGGCGACCCGGAAGCGGGCGACAAAACTGACGGTGGATTCGTCCTCGGAAAGAATCTGGTGATCCTTTATCGTCAATCCCAGCCATTTGCTCGCCGCTTCAAACTCCACGGTCCGCGGGCGGGTGTCCGGGTGCCAGCTGGCAAGCAGATAGTCTTCCATTTCGAGCGCGTAGGCTGAATAGCGAGAGCGCATCAATGTCTCTGCATCGGCTGCGGTCTGTCCGGCGTGCAGAGGCGCACAGCATTGCCCGTAGCTCCGATCCTCGCGGCAGGGGCAGGGCGCATCGAGATCGCGTTGAATGCTCATGCGCGTGTCCGGATCGCATTGGCGCAAGCGCTGGCCGAAGCCCAGGCCCATTGAAAGTTGTACCCGCCGAGCCATCCGGTCACATCCAGCACCTCGCCAATAAAATAAAGTCCGGGAACAAGACTGGACTCAAAGGTAGAGGAAGAGACGCCTTTCGTATCTACACCGCCCAGCGTGACTTCTGCGGTGCGATAACCCTCCGTGCCATCCGCCTGAATGGGCCAGTTCTGTAGTGCCTGTGCCACCTGCGCGAGGGCCTTATCGGAGTATTGGCGCATCGGGAGACTGGGAGCGAATTGCTCGCAGAAGGTCTGTGCAAAACGGCGTGGCAGGTATTCGCACAAGACGTTCTTCAGTTCCGCGTCTGCTTGCCGCGTTCTGCGTTGCTGCAAAAATTGATGAGCGTCCGTTTCTGGCAACAGATTGATCTGAAGCTTCTCGCCTTCGGTCCAGTAGTTGGAAATCTGCAGGATGGCGGGGCCGGACAGACCGCGATGGGTCAGCAACATGGCATTGGAAAATGATGCCGCCTGCGTGCTCACTTCGACTGGAAAACTCAGGCCAGACAGATTCTTCCAGCAGTCTTGCGCCTTTCCAGACAGGGTGAGGGGAACCAATCCGGAACGCCTGGGGCGCAGCGTGTGCCCGAATTGCTGGGCGAGCTCGTAGCCAAACCCGCTACCCCCCAGACTGGGGATGGAAAGCCCGCCGGTGGCAACCACCAGACTGGGGGCATGCAAATGCCCATGCGAAGTTTCCAGGCTGAAACCAGAACCGTCATGGCCAGCCGAATGGACTTCACACCGCGTTCTGATATCTACAGCACCGTCGGCGTGGGCACATTCGTTGAGCAGCATGGCCACGATGTCCTTGGAGGTTTCGTCGCAGAAAAGCTGGCCCAACTCTTTTTCATGCCAGCCGATACCGTGCTTGTTCACCAACTGGATAAAGTCGTTTGGCGTGAAGCGGGCGAGCGCTGATTTGCAGAAATGTGGATTCGCAGAGATGAAATTTTCCGGGCTTGTACCGGTGTTGGTGAAGTTGCATCGGCCACCTCCGGACATCAGGATTTTCTTGCCGACCTTGTTTGCGCGCTCCAGGACCAGTACGCGCAGGCCTCGACGCGCTGCACTGAACGCGCAGAACAGACCAGCAGCACCGGCACCGAGCACGATGACATCAGCTTGCGGGGGACTCACTGGCTCAGGCTCGCTGGGTAGGCATAGCGCGATAGGATATCGCTGTGTGCCGTACGTGCCGAATTTCAGGAGCTAGATGGACGTGAGCAGGACATGAGTACTAACAGAAAACCGGTCATCGGCCTGGCACTGGGCAGCGGATCCGCAAGAGGCTGGACACATATCGGCATCATCGAAGCCCTGCATGAACTGGGGATTCGCCCGGACGTGGTTGCGGGGACCTCCATTGGCGCCCTGGTCGGGGCCGTTTATGTTTCCGATCAGCTTGCAGACTTCAAGGAGTGGGTCCTGCGCCTGACCTCGCGCGATGTGTTCAGCCTGATGGACCTCACTTTGTCCGGTGGCTTCGTAAAGGGGGAGCGGCTGTTCGGGCAATTTGCTGAGCGCCACAAGAATCCGGATATCGAAGAAGTAGCCCAGCGCTACATCAGCGTCTGTACGGAAATGAGCAGCGGGCGGGAAATCTGGATCACCAAAGGGCCAATCATTTCCGCTGCGCGCGCTTCCTGCGCGATACCGGGCATTTTTTCGCCGATCAAGCATGACGAGCGCTGGGTGCTGGACGGGGGCCTGGTGAATCCGGTACCGGTGTCGGCTTGCCGCGCGATGGGCGCGGATGTCGTCATTGCAGTGAACTTGAACGCCCAATTGGTAGGGCGGCATTTTTCTCGCGCTGATCAGCGCGTGATGGAGCGGGAGAGTGCGTCTCAGGCGGAGCCCAACTTATGGAATCGCATGGTCGCGGCGCTCAGTAGCGGAGATGACGACCGCCCCAGCATGTTCGACACCATGGCTGCGAGCGTGAATATCCTTCAGGATCGCCTCACACGTAGCCGTATGGCGGGCGACCCGCCGGAAGTGACGTTGCGGCCCATCCTCACCGATTTCGCACTGATGGACTTCCACCGTGCCGCAGAAGCGATAGAAGAAGGCAGACGCTGCGTCATGGAGCGGCGCATTGCCATCTGCAGCTGGGCGGGAGTCTCTCTGGACCAGGCCGCCGGCGATGATGTTCCGGTCAACCCCAGTGATGCCGAGCAGATTGCAGAATCAGATGACTGAGCGGGGCCGGTCTTCGTTAGAAGAAGGACTACTCAATGATCGGGTCTGAACTGGAGAACAGAACCCAGACCAGCGCTCCTGCGGTGCTAATACCGGCGCCGAGCAGGAACACCGATACATAGGAGCCGGTTGTGTCCAGCAGCCATCCGGCAATGGCGACACCGATGATGCCCGGCAAAGTGCCGGCCGTATTGGTGATGCCCATCAGGATGTCAGCGTGACGCGGCGCGATTTCAAGATGATTGGGCGCGTAGCCGGCCCAGGTCAGGCCCAGCGCGCCGAGCGCACCACACATCAACGCAACAGCTTCGGTGGGTGAGCTGGGCAGGGAAATCAGCAGCATGAATGCAGAAGCGCCGATTAATCCGCTGACCTGCATGATCTTGCGCACAGTCGTGACAGCGGTGCCGCGTGCAATCATGCGGTCAGCCAGCCATGCACCGAGATTGGACATCACGAACATGCTGAGCCAGGGCGCAGCAGAGGCAAGCCCCGCGCTGGAGAGGCTCATCCCCTGGACATCGCGAAAGTAGCTGGGCAGCCAGGCCAGCAGAACGTAAAGAATCCAGTTGCTGCAAAAATGATTGAACAGCAGCGCCCAGAAGGGCGTTGCTTTCAATAGCCTGGTGACCGGCAGGGGGGAGCGCTCCAACTGCGAGGGACTCAGCCCCGCCGAGATGTGCGCTCGTTCGGCTTCGCTGGTTTTGCTGTCCTGTGCCGGCGAATCCTTGATGACGGCAAACCAGAATATGGCGTACACAATACCCACCACACCGAACACATAGAAAATGCTCTCCCAGCCAAATCGCGCAACCAGGACACCCGAAATCGCCAGGCCCAGAACCATGCCGACCGGGATGCCGCCCAGCGCCAGGGTGACCGAACGGGAGCGCTCCTGACGGGGTACCCACTTGCTGAACAGGTTGTAGATCGCTGGAAACGTGGCGGCTTCGCCCAGGCCCATGGCAATGCGCGCAAAAATCAACGCCGTGAAGCTGACCGCCGCGGCAATGGGGGTAACGATGGTGAAGGCGGACCACATCAGCAGGGCAATCCCCAGCGTCAGGCGGCCGCCAAATCTGTTGGACATCCAGCCTGAAGGAACTTGTCCCAGCAGGTAGCCGATGAAAAAGGATGAAAGTACAAAGCCTTTTTCAGTGCCCGACCAGCCAAAGTGCTCTGCCATCGGAATGATGGCGACGGAAATATTGACCCTGTCGATGTAGCAAACAAAAACTGCAGCAAAACACATGAGAACCAGAATGTGCCGCTTGGCCATGACAGGATCCCTTTGCTTGCGCGTTCAGTCGCTGTGAGCTGTTCTCTCAGTAGAAAGGCAGCACACGTCGCGTGCGTTGCTGATAGTCGATGTAGTCTTGTCCGAGTTCTGCGCGCAGGCCACGTTCTTCGAAGTAGATACCCACGATGATGTACAGGGTCATTCCAAGGCTGAACAGGAGGTGGCTCATGGTCATCACCGGAATGGCCCAGAAGGCAATCAGCAGGCCCAGCATCATGGGGTGACGTATCCATCGATACAACAGAATTTCGCGAAAACCCACCGGGGTATAGGTTTTCTTTGCGGCATTCAGGTACACCTGTCGAAGTCCGAACAGATCGAAATGATTGGTCAGGAATGTGGAAATCAGGACGATCACCCAGCCCAGGCCCGCGAGCGCGTGTATCGACAGCGCTGCTGACTCCGATTCAATGCTCCAGACCACACCGGGCAAGGGTTGCCAGAACATCATGATCAGAATCAGAACAATATTGGTGGCCATCACGTACGTGCTGCGCTCCATGGGCACGGGCAGCCACTGCGTAAGCGCCCGCTTGAAGCCAGGGCGGGCCATGACCGTGTGCTGCACGCCGAACAGGACAATCAGCCCGAGGTTGGTCAGGATGGCGGGCATGACAGCGCCCGGCGTTCCTGAACTCACGGATTTCGGAACCAGCATGTCGGCGTTGAAGCCAATCAGATACAGAAAAACGGCAAAGAAGATGCCGTAGCAGATCACGCCGTACGCGAGGATCAGTATTCGATTCATTTTTTTATTCTCCCAAGGCTCAAAGATACCGATGTTTGCCGTGTTTGGCAGTACGGGTCAGCACTGTCCTTTCAGGCCAGTCGCCCATATGTTTGAGCGGGAGCTGGGCCTCGCAAAGCGGGTTCAGCAAGTTGTGACAACTTGCGACAAACAAGGGCGCAGAATTCAGAAACGATTCACCGCCGCAACGTAGTTTGATCCTCGTGACATTCGTCATCTATTTGGAGTCAAACATCATGAACAGATCAAGCCTTGTCATGCTTGGTGCGCTGCTGACGGGCCTGGCGACACCGGGTTTCGCCAGTGATCGTGGTGATGCGGCACTTGGCAGCCTGATTGGCGGCGTGCTCGGGTCAGTGGTTGGCAACAGCTACAACGGTCAGAGCGGCGCGGTGGTTGGCGCGGTCATCGGGGCTACCGCCGGCGCTTATGTGGCAACTGATCGTGACAATGATCGCCATCGTCCTCGGTACAGCGCGCCGCAGTATCGTGGGCACGGCAAACCGCATCACGATCATGGACATCACCGTGGACACTACCGCCAGCAGCAGGTTCGCTATGACCAATGGGGTCGCAGCTATCGCCAGGATCAGTATCGAGGTCATGCACACAATCGCTATTGCCGCCACTAGGTGAAAGTGAAGCAATAAAAGAGCAGGCTCCGGCCTGCTTTTTTATTGTCTGTTTCCTGACTCGCTTTCGGGCTTCCTTTGTCCCGATCCTGGAGCGTTTGTCGTTTGTCGTTGGTCAACGGTCAGCTTCAATGTGCGCATCAACGCGGGGATGCATTGGGCGTAGCGATTTCAGCCCAGTGGGGGCGTCCTCCACTGATTAATACATTCTCTAGCTGCGAGCGCTTGCAAGAAGCAGCCAAGTGCCTGCATCCGTCCACAGCTTTCAACACTTGCTGAAAGACGATGGCGGCGCGTCAGTAGTGGCGCACTTTTTTCCTCATTGAGTCGTAATCTTCGTGCCTTCTGAATGACTCGGCATCCATCGCATTCCAATGATGGCGTCCCGACGAGGAAACCCCATGACCGGTCCTGTATCGCTCCACCGGGTCCCCAGTGAGCGAGTGACGAGTGTGGTCACGTGTTCAGTCGGGCTTCACTGGCCAGTGATGAAATTGAGCGCCATGGCAGTCCAAAGACAATCACAATCGAAACATGAAAAAAATCACCGCATTTGCATTTCTGCTTAGCGTGTCCGCGATGAGTCCGGCAGCCGATAGTGGGGCCGTGATCGGCGGTGCCATTGGCGGTGCCGCTGGTGCTGCAATTGGTTCCGAGGTTGGCGGCCGTAATGGGGCCATCATCGGTGGCGCGGTAGGCGGAGCCGCCGGAGCGGCGATCGGCTCTGGTGATTCTCACGATGATCATGATTACGGCGGCCACGACCATCACAATCATGGCAAACACAAGGGTCATCATAAGAAGTACAAGAAGCATCATCACTAGATCGGAGGCGGCTCTGGAAGCCGTTTGTCGGGCGCCAGTTCGCTCGTTGATGTCTGAGTCTTCGATGCCCAGTCTGAACGGCTTCGCTTGATTGGCCCGCTGATAAAGGTGGCTTGGCAGGCCTTAATGGCTCTTCGTATAAGGGCATATGCCCCGGAATCGTAGCCCTGTCTTTTCCATGTGCGCCCCATCACAGAGTGGCGTCGGAATGCCCTGCGCATGGCTTCAAATTGTTGATGGATCGGAACATGCTCCTGACGCGATACAGGCGCTCTGGAGGCACCGTATGTAATGGGATGCGACGGCGCCTGGTCGTAGCGCGCTCCCATCAGCATTTGCTCAATCAGCTTGATCCGGAGTGCGTTGTTTTTTCCTGTCAACGCGATGCACGGAGAGAGCCATGGCAAGTAAAAAGCCCATCACTAAGCGAAAAATTGTCCGCCCGACCAGCAAGGTCGGCGCGGTTCCAGCAACCCAGTCTGCAAATTCAGCCAGCCGGTCCAAACCCAGAATCGCTGTGAGCAAGGCCAGTGCAGTAACCAGGCGCTCCTTGCTGGTCAAGAGAAAGCTGCGCGTCCACGCCATTCCCTTGTCAGATGATGACGGGAAAAGGGCCTATACCTTCACAGCGGACAATCTTGCAAAAGGACTGGCCAGGGCGAACCTCGCCTTGGCCGGCGCAGGAATTGAACTGGTGTTTGATGCCAGCAAGGACTGGCACCCCCGCAAGAGTACAGTGCTCAATAACTTGCAGAACGGTGGGTCCAAATGGTGGGTTGAGGGCAACAAGGTGGCAGACCGGCTGCCCGGAAAAATTGTCATCTTCTTTCGCCATGGTGTCGGATCAACACCGGTGGGTTGGGGGCATGCGTATCCGCCCAACACCGGGCAAACCGTTCCTTCGTCGGTGAGCCTGCCCACGGATAACGTCAACTACGTCGCGATGCCCAATGCCCTGGACTGGGATACGCCGGACCGCGGAAATTTTCTGGCACACGAGGTGGGGCACTATCTGGGTCTGTTCCACACCCATCCGGGCTGGGGAACCAGCGAGATCTACAAGGGCAATGCCGATACGGCGGCCAAGGCGGAGCAGCGCGTGATCGAGTTTGCTGCAGCTAATGGCGGTACGGTCAGCGCCTTCAACGGCGATCTTCTCTCCGATACCAATCCGGACTGTTGCCGTGACCTGTATTCCCAGCGCGGGCTCAGTCACACCAGCGCCGGCCCGGCCTCGGTGAGTGTCAGTGGAAAAGTTGGAAACAAATCCTACTCGTTTACGCTGACGCCTCCGCGCGACAACGTGATGAGTTATTTTTTCTGGGGTGCGCCGCAACGATTGACCGCATCCCAGGCGCAGACCATTCATCAAACGCTGCAGCATGAACACAGGCGCGTCCTGATCGAGCCGCCTTGCAATCCGGATTTTCATAATCTGGATTACGCCAAATGGCAGCGCTGCTTCGACTACTGGAACCTGAAGGACTTGTCGCCCAGCACGCTGAGCGTGAATCGGGTGGGCAGCAAGACGCTTATTTCGGGGTCTTTCCAGCCGGGACCTTCTGATCCGGTCTGGACCCTGATGACAGGCGCCAAATATCAGGAACGATTCGACGAGTACGCGGCCAAGTCGTATCGCCCGGACCGGGTGATCGCGACGCAGACTGCCAGCGGCGTGCGCTACTCGGCGATCTGGAAGAAGGCGGAGGCGGCATTCGAGGCTTCGCACGGCATGACCCCGGCCAGCTTCGAAAAGCGATGGGCGGAGTTGCACGCCAATGGATGGCTGCACACAGACCTGTTCCTGTACAAGGCCGGCAGCAAGCTTCTGGTGTCATCAACCTGGGTCAAAAGCGGCAGTGCGGGCAATGCCTGCTACTTTGACATGACAGCAGATGCTTACCAGAAGCGCTTCGACGACTTCTGGAAGAAGGGGCTCCGGGTGACAACGTTCAGCGCCTATCCGCATGGGTCGGGTTACCGATACGCCGCAATCTGGCAAAAGCAGCCTGGCCGCTGGGGTCACTGGTTCGGCCTGACTTCCTCCCAATATCAGGCCAAGTACGACGAAATGGCCAAGGCCGGTCTCAAGCTGCATCAGGTGCAGGCTTATGGGACCCGTTTTTCAGGG
>TARA_R110000850_G_scaffold265250_11_pt1 | contig 13270 bp, 8 predicted proteins | sample TARA_R110000850 | Tara Oceans TARA_R110000850 (sample SAMEA4397586) | marine metagenome | biome: Polar Biome; feature: [SRF] surface water layer (ENVO:00010504); material: water (ENVO:00002006), including particulate matter (ENVO:01000060) such as... | depth 5 m | reverse complement strand
CAATGGCCTCAACCACCATCAGGCCGCTGGGTTCGCCGTTTTCCTCTTTTTCTCTCACGACGGTGAAACCATCGAAGAAAACGGACTTCATGGTGCCTGCACTGGCAACGCGAAACCGCGTGTGCTTGTTCCAGGCGATCAGGCGCTCCAGCGGCGTGGAGTCGGTTCTCTGGTGATCGGTGACGGTGCCCTTTACCGTCAGGAGCAGGCAACCATCGCCTCTCGTGCATCGCGCGCTGTGGAAGATGAAGCGACCCAGCAGAATGGTTGAGAGCCGAAGGCTCACGATGGTTTTCAGTTCAATGTTTGCGCTCGCACCGAAAAAATTGCGGTAGTTGAAGATGACTTCCTCGCCTTTCACGAGATTCCATTTCACGATGTGCTGACCGTTGGCGCGAGAAAAGTGCATGGGCTGGGCACCGTCCGAAAAATGGCTGCCGCGCGTGAACAAGAAGTACGCGCCATGCCAAATCCGCCCAATCGGTGCAGCCCACGGCCAGGGCGCCAGCACCTTGCTGTTGTCCTGGTTGTCGAGTGTGACCTTGGTAATCAAAGGCTCGGTAAAGCTACGCGGAATATCGAAGGAGCTGCCGGCTTCGTAGTTGCCTTGAGCGTTGGAGCTGGCTTCAAAGTCGATACGTGATGCCCCCGAGGTGTCGAACACGCGCGTCGCCAGCACATACATGAAGCTCTTGATGGTTGCCAGCACCATCAGCACCGCAATCACAATGGAAACAACGCCAGCGACCTGATCCGCGCGTTCAACCGCCGCCTTCAAGCTTCGTGCGGTTGCGTCCAGGGTTTCGTACAGGTGAATGCGAGCATTGACGATCTGATCATCGACCGATTCGGTACTGGCTTTCTGCAGGCCATCTATTTTGTCTGTGATGTCGCTTGCGGCGCCCGACCTGATTTCAAAGAAAGTAGCTTCCGTGTGGTGCTTGGCAAGATTGCTGATGCAGTTGCCGGGACGCAGGACCAGATGGCAATCCTTGCGTCCGAGATCGATGGTCTCGGGTATGACGCCGCCTGAGTCCTTGAGTGCTTGCGCGGCCTCTGCGCCGGTGCGGAAGTTCTGCCTGGAAAGCTCGCGCAACTTGCGCATGCCGCTGCGCTCGCTTTCGATCTGCCAGCGATCGATGGAGTAGTCGGTGCTCAGCTTCAGGCCGATATCTGTTGATTGTTGCGGCAGCAACGCCTGATCTTCCCGGATGCAGGCAAACTCACCCTTGTTCTTCAGGCTGGGTTTGGACTCAGCATCCAGAACTGTTTCGTCAAGCGACGCTACCGAGCAAAGTCTGTCCATGTGCAGCAGGGAATAGACGATGTCAGGTTCTTTGGCGGATTTCAGGACCTTGACGGCCTCTGGTGTGACCCGCTGCTCCAGCTGGTCGAGCGCACGAATCAGAAACGCCAGTTGAACGTTTTGATCCTCCGATGGTTTTGGAAGGCGTACAGAGAAGCGAAGCCGATCCAGATGCAGGGCCAGGCGTCGCTGCAGTTGTCGCGTACGGCCCAGCGCACTGGCGGCCTCCTGATCCTTTGCGTTCTTGCGGAGCAGACTGACGCGTTTGCTCAGGGCGCGTTCAATGCGGCTGACCAAATTCTGGCGGCGCTCTTTTTCCTTCTGATAGACCTGAAGGATGACCAGGCGCATGACGGGTGGTATCCCAGCCTTGGATATCTTCAATTCGTGGACTGCGCGTTGGGCCTTGCTCAGTTTCTTCTTGAGTTCACTGGCTTTCTTGTCGCTCCGAATCAGGGCTTCCGCAGGGTCTGGCTCATTGCCCAGATTGAGAATGCGTGATGGCTTGAGTTCGCCGGCAAGCGCGCGGGCGCTGAGCCCCTCCTCGCTGGCACGACGCAACAACTCGCGGCCTCGTTCCAGGAATAGAGATTCGAGTCTGAGGCGCACCGCCTGGTCGAAATCCAGAGGCTTCTGCCGATCAATCAGTTCTTCTGGATCCAGATCCGTGCAAGGCACCACAGAGACACGCGAGGGAGTGCTGATCTGGCAGTAGCGATCGATAGGGGTTGCCTGATAGACCGCCCGGTCAAACCATTGCGAGAGTTGGATGTTGGCGTAGATGCCGCCAGCCAGAACCAGCAGCAGGGGCGACCACAGTCGGGCGCTGGTCAGTAGCAAAGCAACAGGTTTGTCGCCCTGGACTTTGAGCTCGCGTACGAGTGAGCGGTTCTGCCGGAAGATCTCGACAACAAGGATCGAGATCAGGATCGCACTGAACAACAGCAGCAGTCGTGCCCACCCGAAAAAGGACCACTGCCATTGGAGAATCAATGCGAGCGTAGCGAATATCAAGAGCACTGGTGTGCGCTGCTTGCATCGCGTCGCAAACAGAATAATGCCCAGCGCGGCCAAGCTCAGATAGGTCAGGGCGATGACGCTTGACTGCGGTGCTGTCTCGAAGCTGGGTCCCAGCAGGTGCTCGTAGAAAAACAAAGAGAAGCGGGGCGCGGCGAGCAATAGAAGGCCGGACCAGAGTGTCGTCGACAGCGGAGCGTTCATGATCAGGGCTGCGGCGTACTCGAGGCAGAGGGCGATGTAGTTGCGGGAAACAGCCTTCCCGTTTGCCAAAGAATATCCCGAAGCGCTTATCTGTTCAGGCTTTGTCCCTCTGCGATGTGGCCTGTCTGACCATCAGGCAGCAAAACTGCGCGAGATGATGGCATCCATTGGCAAATCGGCTGGCAGGGTGCCAAACGCTAAACCGTGTTCATTGGCGAGTCTGCTGCGACAAAATGCATCAGCAATATCCGCGTTGCCGGCACCAAGCAGGATGCTGGCCTGCAAGGCCAGTGCGGTTCTCTCCACCAGCATGCGGCTGCGCATCTCGATGGTGCTGCGATCTTCAAAGGCCTGCTGCAGCCAGCTGACCTCGCGATCCAAATCAGGGCTTTGTCCGCGTTCGCGCATGAGTTCTGCAAACAGGGCTTCACGCGTTTCCGGTTCCTTGGAAATGGCGCGCAGGACATCAAGACATTGAATGTTGCCGCTGCCCTCCCAGATCGAGTTGAGCGGTGCCTGACGATACAGGCGTGGCAGATTGCTCTCTTCAACAAAGCCTGCGCCGCCCAGACATTCCTGCGCTTCATTGACCAGTGTAGGGGCGCGTTTGCAAATCCAGTACTTCCCGATCGCGGTTGTAATACGCGCAAGAGCAGCTTCGCCCGCGTCGCGTTCACTGGCGTCGACCGCGCGCGCCACGCGCATGGTCAGAGCGATGGCGGCCTCGGATTCCAATGCAAGGTCTGCCAGTACGTTGCGCATCAGGGCATGTTCAATCAGTGGCTTTCCGAAGGCATTGCGATGACGTGTATGGTGGATTGCCTGCACCGTGGCCTGTCGCATCAGGGCAGATGATCCGATCATGCAATCTAGGCGAGTGAGCGCCACCATTTCCAGAATGGTCTGAATGCCGCGGCCTTCTTCACCGAGGCGCTGCGCATAGGCCTGGCGAAATTCCACTTCGGACGAGGCATTACTGCGATCTCCGAGCTTGTCTTTCAGGCGCTGGATATGAATGGTGTTGCGCGTGCCATCCGGATGGATCTTGGGCATCAGAAAACAGCCGATGCCGGCATCGGTTCTGGCCAGCACCAGCCAGGCATCGCACATGGGCGCCGAGAAAAACCACTTGTGCCCGGTAATCTGATAACTGCCGTCTGCTTGCGGAACGGCGGTTGTGGTATTGCTGCGCACGTCAGAGCCGCCCTGTTTCTCCGTCATGCCCATGCCGATGGTGCAACTCTTCTTCTGCTCCATGGCCAAGGTGCGCGGGTCGTATTCCAGTGCATTGATCTTCGGCAGCCAAGCCGCAGCCAGAGTGCTTGAATGCTTCAGTGCAGGCACTGCCGAATGGGTCATGGTCAAAGGGCAACCGGTGCCGGCCTCGGCCTGTGCATGCAGGTAACTCAAGCCGGCGCGTGCGACGTGCGCGCCCACGGTATCGGCATGTCGCCAGGCGAAGGCATGGACGCCATGCTTCATCGCTATTTCCATCACCCGGTGATAGGCCGGATGAAACTCGACTTCATCAATGCGATGGCCATAGCGATCAAAGGCGCGCAGCTTAGGCGGGTTTTCGTTTGCGGTGTATCCCAGTGCCATGGTTTCGCCGCCGGTGATCGCGCCAAATTCCTCCAGCTGTGCTGCCGCCCAGCCTCCGCCTTCGCGTTCGATGCTCTCGATCAGAGCCAGATCTGTCGTGTACAGGTTGTAGTCGCCGATGGGCGGGGCCTGATTGCTGACTTCATGGGTCGCGGTTGCATGGATCGAGCTCATGGTCTTTTCATCCTTGTGCGGGAGGCGAATGCGAGGCCTGTGTTGATATTACATAGGATGACATCCATATTCGTAAAGTGTAATGTTCTGGCCGTTCAGGAATCGCTAAAACAAACTTCGGAGAAATCGTGTGAACTTTGATTATTCGCCAGAAGACGAGGCTTTCCGTGACGAGGTACGTCAGTGGATGGAAGCCAATGTCGACCAGAGGCCGCGTGGTGCAGCGCCCGGTTACCGTGCCGAGAAAGATGTCCAGTTTGACTGGGAGCGCAAGCTGGCCAAGAAGGGCTGGCTGACATTTGCCTGGCCCAAGGAATACGGCGGAACCGGCTGGACGGCGACGCAGCGCGATATTTTTGAGACAGAGCGCGCACGAGCAGGGGCGCCCGGAACCAGTCCGTTTGGCCTGATGATGCTGGCGCCGGTACTCATGAAGTTTGGAACCGAAGAGCAGAAGAAGCGCTATCTGCCAGCGATCGCCAACGTTGAGGACATCTGGTGTCAGGGTTACTCGGAACCGGGCTCGGGTTCAGATCTGGCCAGTCTCAAGACAACGGCAGTGCGCTCTGGAGACAAGTACATCGTCAACGGACAAAAAATCTGGACCACCCAGGCGCATTGGGCGGACAAGATTTTCTGTCTGGTCAGGACCAGCAACGAAGGAGCCAAGCAGAAGGGCATTTCGTTTCTCCTGTTCGACATGAATTCCAAGGGCGTGGAGGTTCGACCGATCGTTACCATCGATGGTCACCATCATCTCAATGAAGTGTTTTTCACTGACGTGGAAGTGCCGGTGGAAAATTTGGTGGGCGAAGAAGGACAGGGTTGGGCTATTGCCAAGTACCTGCTCACGCATGAGCGCACCGGCATCGCTGGGGTGGCTGACAACAAGGCGCAGTTGGCAAAACTCAAGGCGACGGTGGCGCGCGATCCGGTGCTCAAGGATGACCCGCATGCGCGTCGTCGTCTGACCGAGCTCGAACTGGACTTGATGGCGCTCGAGTACACCAACCTTCGAACCCTGGCGCGTATGGATCAGGGCGAATCTCCGGGGCCCGAGTCCTCTGGCCTGAAGATCAAGGGCACTGAGTGGCAGCAGGCCGCGACGGAAGCTTTCGTCGAGTTCGGGGGGCACGATGCCATGGCCTGGCATAAGCAGGTGGAAGGCGTTGATCCTGCGTATCAGGCAGCAACGGCGCGCTACAACTTCATGCGTGCCGCTTCCATCTACGGCGGCAGCAACGAGATTCAGAAAAACGTGCTGGCCAAGATTCTCATCGGACTTTAATCGGAGATCAGAAAAATGGATTTAACTTTCAGCTCCGAACAGGAGATCCTGCAGGACAGCGCCGTCAAGTTTGCGCAGAAGGCTTGCGGTCTGGACCAATACAAGAAATCGCTGGAGGCCGAGGGTCAGTGCCATCCTGATATCTGGAAACAATTTGCAGAGTTTGGCTGGTTGTCACTGGCCGTGCCGGAAGCGGCGGGCGGTTTTGGCGGCACGACACTGGATATGGCGCTGGTTGCCGAGGCTCTGGGCGCGGGATTGGTGATCGAACCTTTTGTGGCCGGCGCGCTGCTGCCCTGCTCAATATTCAGTCAGTCCGCTGCTCAGAAGCACGAGACATTGCTTGGCAAAGTAGCAGAGGGCAGTGAGCAACTGGCTGTGGCCTATGCCGAACGAGCGGGTCGATTCGATCCGGGTGCCTGCGAAACCACCGCCCAGGCGGCTGACGACAAGTTTGTTATCACCGGAAGCAAGCATTGCGTATTCAATGCGCCCAATGCTTCGCATCTGATCGTCAGCGCCAGAACTGGCGATACCATTGGCTTGTTTCTGGCGCCCCGGAATGCTCCCGGCCTGAGTATTGATGCCTACGATGTGCTCGGCGGCGGAACAGCCGCCAACTTGCTGCTGGACAAGGTCAGCGTGTCCTCGGATGCGCAGGTCGGAAATCTGGAAACTCTGGAGCGAGCGCTGGACCGGGCTGCTGTCGTGTCCTGCGCGCAGGTGCTGGGCGGGATGACGGCACTGCTTGAACGCACGACCAACTATCTGCGGACGCGAAAGCAGTTTGGCGTGCCTATCGGCAGCTTTCAGGTCCTGCAGCACCGTGTAGTGGATATGTTCATAGAGATTGAGCAATCGCGGTCGATGGTGATGATGGCCTCGTCCAAGGCGGATAGCGACAACACTGCCGAACGCATGCGAGCGGTCTCGGCGGCGAAGGCGCACCTGTGCAAGACCTCAAAATTTGTCGCACAGCAGGCGGTGCAGTTGCATGGTGGTATCGGCATGACCGAAGAACTGGACGTGGGGCACTACTTCCGACAGTTGACCGCATTCAGCATTCGCTACGGCGACCGTGAGTTCCATCTGAGCCGTTTTGAGGCACAGCCGGAACCTTTGGCGTGAACGATAGCGGCACGGCGGACCTGTTGCGTCGTGCACGCCAAGTGCTTGAAACAGGATCGCCGGAGATGGGTAAGAGTGAATCCTCATCTCCGGTTGATCTTTATCTGGATCTCGACCGGTTTGAAGCAGAGCGCCGCATGATGCGGCGCTTTCCGCAGGCTGTTCTGGCCAGCAGCATTCTCAGTCATGCAGGAGACTGGTGGTCCGGGGATGTCCTAGAGGTGCCCTTGCTGCTTAGCCGTGATGATGAAGGTCAGGTGCGTGCTTTCATCAATGTTTGCCGGCATCGCGGAGCGCGCCTCGTGGAACAAGGGCAGGGATGTGGAAAGCGGAAATTTTCCTGCCCCTACCATGCATGGACTTATGGCTGCGATGGCCAACTCCTGCATGTCCCACATGCCAATGGATTTCCTGAGGCCGAGCAGGATGTAACAGGTTTGCGTGCATTGCCCTGCGTCGAACGAGCGGGTTTGATCTGGGTGATTGTTGACCCCGCAGAAGACAAGTCTGGCGAGGATATGGCGGCCATGCTGGGGCCTTTCTCAGACGATCTCCGTACGATGGCTTTCGACGCGTGCCAGGCCTATGCTCCGAGGGAAATCGAAATCGCCTGCAACTGGAAGCTTGTCATTGAGGGCTCTTCCGAGGCCTATCACTTCAAGATTGCGCATCGACAGAGTATTGCACCCCTGTTCGCCGACAACGCACAGATCATCGATGAGCATGGCTTGAACCGGCGCATGTTCATCGTCAGGGAATCCCTGCGCCAGTTCAGTGGCACGGCAGAGTCGCTTGATGAACTGCGTCAGCACGGCAATCTTCTCTATTTCTTCTTTCCGCTGACCATGATTCTGGTTCAACCGGATCACGCTCAGGTGACACGGATAGAGCCGATCACGCCTGAGCGCACGCGGATAATCGACATTGCGCTGATTCCGCCGGGGCCACTCGATGAACGGACTCGGGAGTACTGGGATCGCAATGTCGATTTGTATCGCCGCACGCTGGGCGAAGATTTCTCGATGATGGAATCCATTCAAGCTGGCCTGCGCAGTGGCGCAAACAGGACGCTGCATTTCGGTCGGCACGAGATGGCCCTGACGCGATTTCATGAACAGCTCAGCGCACAACTGGATGTGCTTGATCCGTGAAGCAGAAACCCAAAGCCCGCAAATTGATTCTGGATCTGATGCTGGCATCCGAGGACAACAGCTTGTCTGCACAACAGGCCGTTCTGGGATGCAAGATTTTCGGCATCAGCGAGAACAGTGCCAGAGTCGCGCTTGCCAGACTCTCGTCCGAGGGCATGATTACCGTGCAGGAACGTGGCAGCTACGCGCTCAGTGATCAGGCCCATACTCTGGCAGACGATGTGGCCGCGTGGCGCACCAAGGAAGATCGGCTGCGACCCTGGAAGGGCGAATATCTGGGCGTGCACTGTGCTGGACTTGGCCGCAGCGATAGAGCCGCTACGCGACGACGTGCCCGCGCACTGGACATGCTCGGTTTCAGGGAACTCAAGTCTGGGTTGTTCGTACGACCCGACAATATAGAAAAGGATGCAGAGACGGTTGAGGTGCGACTGCGGAAACTGGGTCTGGACAAGGACGCACCGTTTTTCATCGCAGCCCGTTTTGATGCGCTCAGCGAGGCGCGCATTCGTCGGCTGTGGGATTGCCGCTTGCTCAGTGCTGTCTATCGAAAGATGAGCGAACAGCTGCAGGCCTGGCCGCAGGAGCAGGCAGACAAGCCTCTGCAGCTACGCGCTCGCGATGCTTTCCTGTTTGGTGGTGAAGCCATCAGGCTTCTGGTTTACGATCCCTTGCTGCCGGAAGGCCTGATCGATGCAAAGGCGCGCAAGCAGTTTTTTGCAGCTGCACGCGCGTTTGACGGATATGGAAAATCACTCTGGCAGACGCTATACCGAGAGAGCACGGGTTTGCCTGCACCCTTTGGCAAGACGCCTCTTCGAACCAGACGCAGATCGGTTCCCCCAGTGGAAGTCTGATCAGCCGAGCAAATCATGATGATGAAACCTGTTAGAAATGCACCATCCACGGTTCCCACATCTCTGCGCTTTATCGCCTCGCGTCTCGCGCATCGCGTCAAGCGGTCTGGCCAGGCCGGGCCGGATCTATCCAGGGTCATGGCCGCTTTATCGTCTTTGTCCGATCATGTGTTGCGTTGCGACAAGGTGGCGGTCAGTGCAAAGCATGCTGACTGGCTGGATGCGGGGCTAAATCTGCGCGCAGGTGCGGCAGTGACCTTGATCGCCAGCGGGAAGGTATTTGCTTCACGTCCTCTCGACGTTGCATTCGGGCCGCAAGTGGGTCTCTGGTATCGGGTCGGCAGCGGTGCAGCCAACAAGATCGTCGGCCATGCGAGCACATTCCTCGTTGAATCTGGCGGGCGTCTAGATCTGGTTGCCAAGCCTCCGGGCGAATTCCTGGATCGTGACGGCACATTCGACCCTCAGGAAAAGCGCGCGGCCCTGAGTGGCGAATTTGTGGCCATCATCATTCAATGGCGCGCAGACCCGGTCCCTGCGCTTCAAGCAGCGGGCGAGGCCTATCCAGACTTGTTCAGCGAGGCCTTGTCCCGTTTGCAGCAACCCAAGCATCCGCCACAAGGATGGCACTATCTCTGGCGACTCGGGCAAGGCGAGATCTTCTCGCCAGGTGCTCATGACAAGCGCGAGGTCTGCTGTCACACACGCTCTGACGTGGGCATCCTGCAGTTTCCGATGGATGTGCCGCTGACGCCGGAAACAACCGTGAACTGGTCCTGGATGGTCGAGCAACTGCCTTCCAGGCTGGCAGAGCACACAGAACCCACCCACGACTACCTGTCGCTGGCAGTCGAATTCGACAATGGTCTGGATCTGACCTGGATGTGGAGCGCCAGCCTTCCAATGGATACGATTTTCCAGTGTCCTTTGGCGTGGTGGAAGCACCGCGAGACGCACTGGGTCATACGTAACGATCCGCGAGAACTGGGGCAGTGGCTCGAAGAGTCGCGAAACCTGTCGCAGGACTATGAAAAAGCGATCGGCGGTGGCATGCCCAAGCGAATTGTTGCGGTGTGGCTGATTGCCAACACCATCTTCCAGCGAGGCGAAGGCAAGTGTCAGTATCGGAGTATCCGACTCTTGGATGGAGATGCCGAATACCCGGTAGCACAGGCTTAGATGCTGCGCAGTTTTCGCGGTAAGCGTTGCGCGTAGTCGTTCAACAGGACTGGAGGCCCCGTGCTTGCTGGGCCAGGGTGGTAATGAGTTGCCAATTTCCTGCGCGCATCAGATCCAGTGGTGCCAGCCATGAGCCGCCGACGCAGCTCACATTACTGAGTGACAGATAGTCGCCTGCACTGTTGGCTTTGATGCCACCCGTGGGGCAGAAGCGAACGTCGGGAAACACGCTGCCCATCGCCTTGAGCATGGGCACGCCACCGGCCTGCTCTGCAGGAAACAGTTTCATGCGGGTGAAGCCTGCTTCTCGAACTTTCAGTACCTCGGAGGGCGTCATGGCACCGGGCAGGAACGGAAGCTGGCTCTTCATCACTGCGGCAAGAAGTTCTGGCGTGGAACCAGGGCTCACCCCGAACTGGGCGCCAGCCTCCATTGCCTGATCCAGATCCTCGACGCGCGTGATCGTGCCGACGCCGACAATGGCTTCGGGAACCTGCTGTCGTACGCTGCGGATAGCATCAAGGCCTGCGGCGGTTCGCAAGGTGATCTCGAGAACGTGAATGCCGCCAGTGACCAGCGCGCGTGCCAGTAATACGGCCTGCGCAGCGTCATCCACCACAATCACCGGAATGACCGGTCCGTTGTTCATCACTGCATCAATATTCATCATGCGTCAGTTCCATCCGAAACTCATGGCGCCTTCTTCGGCGGAGGAACACAGGCTGCGCATTCCGGAAAATAGTTCTCGCCCGATCAGTTCATGGTTGTGCGAAAGATCAATGCTCACCGGCTCGCGTGCTGACCAGTCTGCATCGGACAGGAGCACGTTGAGGTCTCCCGCTTCAGCGTCCAGTCTGATCAGGTCGCCGTCGCGCAGCCTGGACAGCGCGCCGCCACAGAGACTTTCCGGCGTCACATGAATGGCCGCCGGGAATTTTCCGGACGCGCCTGACATGCGCCCGTCAGTGACCATCGCAACCTGATATCCCTGATCCTGCAGGCTGCCCAGTGCAGGCGTGAGTTTGTGCAGTTCTGGCATGCCATTGGCACGCGGGCCCTGGAAGTTCAGCACCGCAACAAAGCTGCAATTGAGTTCGCCGCGCTTGAAGGCATCCAGCACATCTTCCTGCGAGTGAAAGACTTTAGCGGGTGCTTCGACCACGCGATGCTCGGGCTTCACGGCAGATGTCTTGATGACCGCACGACCGAGGTTGCCCTTGAGCAGGCGCAGGCCACCATCCTTCTCAAAGGGTTCCGTCTTTGGCCGCAGGACTTCTGTGTCCAGACTCACCGTGGGAGCAGGGCGCCAGGCGAGCGTGCTGCTGTCATTGAGAAACGGTTCTTCGCAGTACGCGCGCAGTCCATTGCCCATGACGGTACAGACGTCTTCATGCAGAAGTCCGGCATCGAGCAACTCGCGTGTCAGCAAGCCAAAGCCTCCCGCGGCCTGAAAATGATTCACGTCGGCTTTGCCATTGGGATAGATGCGGCACAACAGCGGCACCACCTCTGATAAATCCGAGAAGTCGGTCCAGTCGATGATGATGCCCGCGGCCCGTGCGATCGCGACCAGATGCAAAGTGTGATTGGTGGAGCCTCCGGTGGCATGCAGGCCAACCATGCCGTTCACGATGGCGCGTTCATCAATCACGTCATGCAAAGGGATGTACTGTTTCCCCTGCTGGGTGGTCTGCGCAGCACGTTGCGCCGCTGCGCGGGTGAGTTCATCGCGCAGCGGCGTATTGGGATGAATGAAGGCGGCTCCGGGCAAATGCAGGCCCATCAGTTCCATCAGCATCTGATTGGAATTGGCAGTGCCGTAAAAAGTGCAGGTACCGGGGCCGTGATACGCCGAAGATTCCGCTTTCAGCAGTTCTTCACGCCCCACTTTTCCTTGTGCGAACAACTGGCGAATCCTGGCCTTCTCGGCGTTGGGCAAGCCTGAGGGCATGGGGCCTGCTGGCACGAAAATGGCGGGCAGGTAGCCAAACTGCAGTGCGCCAATCAACAGGCCGGGGACAATTTTGTCGCAAACACCGAGACACAGCACCGCGTCAAAAACATTGTGCGACAGCGCGATGGCGGTGCTCATGGCGATGACGTCGCGCGAGAACAGGCTCAGCTCCATGCCCGCCTCGCCCTGTGTGACGCCGTCACACATGGCAGGCACGCCGCCTGCAAACTGTGCAGTGGCGCCAGCCTCACGGGCCGCCTGTTTGATCAGCGCCGGAAAGCGTTCCAGCGGCTGATGGGCAGACAGCATGTCGTTATAGGCCGACACGATGGCGATATTGGGCCAGCGTGCGCGGCGCATTTCGGTCTTGTCGCCAGATTCGGCTGCTGCAAAAGCGTGCGCGATGTTGGCGCAACTCATGCGGCCGCGTGCATTGCCGCGTTTTCCTTGTGCACGCATCCGGGCAAGATAGGCATCGCGCGAACCAGTGCTACGTTGACGTATGCGCTCGGTCACCTCGTTCAGTCTGGGATGAAGCTTCATGCTTTCTCCTGCATAGAGTCGGACTTGCCTGCGCTCAACATTGCGGCAGTTTCTGCGTCAAGCTATGGCAACGCAAACATTCTGGAGTCTTGGTCAGGTTTATGAGCATTTCTCGTGCCTTTGACATGATTTTCTTTGGCGGGACCGGCGATCTGGCGATTCGCAAGCTTCTGCCCGCGCTGTACTACCGTTTTCGCGATACACCGGATCCGGCTGGCTGGCGCATCATTGGTTGTGCGCGCACCGAATTGACGCGCGATGGCTATGTAGATTTAGTCAGCGAGAACTGTCGCCGGTTCATTCCAGGTGAAGATTTTGACGAGGGCACCTGGCAACGCTTCACGCATCACATTGAATACCTGACGATCGACGCGCTCTCCGGTGAGGGTTTTGACGAACTGGCAGAGCGCCTGCGTCACTCGCAAGATCGCGTCCGGGTGTTCTATCTATCAACGGCATCCAGCCTGTATGCGCCAATTTGCGAAGGTCTGAGCCGCGTATCGGCGGTGACCGGCTTGTCTCGGGTGGTGCTGGAAAAGCCGCTCGGGCACGACCTGAGCTCCTCGGATGCGATCAATGAGGCGGTGGGCCGCATATTTGAAGAGCACGCGATTTTTCGCATTGACCATTATCTGGGCAAGGAGACCGTGCAGAATCTGATGGCGCTGAGATTCGGTAACTCCATCTTTGAGCCGCTGTGGAACCGCAGCAATGTCGAGCAGGTGCAGATCACGCTGGCAGAGCAAGTTGGGGTCGAGGGTCGTGGTGACTATTACGAGCATAGTGGTGCGCTGCGCGACATGGTGCAGAGTCATCTGCTGCAGCTGCTGTGCATTCTGGCCATGGAGCCGCCGACCAGCATTGATC
>TARA_R110000850_G_scaffold153763_6_pt1 | contig 13294 bp, 12 predicted proteins | sample TARA_R110000850 | Tara Oceans TARA_R110000850 (sample SAMEA4397586) | marine metagenome | biome: Polar Biome; feature: [SRF] surface water layer (ENVO:00010504); material: water (ENVO:00002006), including particulate matter (ENVO:01000060) such as... | depth 5 m | reverse complement strand
GTCCAGCCCGAGGCCGCCATATTCTTCGGGAACCGTGCAGAACAGCAGGCCCGCCTCACCCGCCTTGAGCCACAGCTCGCGGGGAACACACTTGTCCTTTTCCCACTGCTCATGAAAGGGCGCAATTTCCTTGTCGATGAACTTGCGGACAGAATCACGAAACATTTCGTGCTCTTCAGAAAACAGGCGTCGCTCAAACATGGACCGCTCCTCGGACAGATGCCAATAATCGTACGGTACATTACTAACTTGTGTAAAGACTTCTCTCCAGAGCGCCGCAATCCGCGGAGGGGAAAGCGGACATGACCGAACTATCAGGGCAGGATCGAATACCGTTGAAACCGTCTCTGGCGGGCTTTCGCTGCTCAATATTCATTTGCCGATGACCGTGCACTGCCCTGAAGAATGCTGCCGGAGTGATGGACGGCACCGTCGCACATCGAAACGCGGTCTGCGCTCCGGCGAGCTGGCGAAATGACGCCGACCCGGCCGCTGGACGGGCAGAACCGCTGCCATGCAGCACGCATGACCAAGACAAATTGCCGGCGGCGGCGCGGCGTTGAAAGCCGCACCGTTCTCTCGTATGGTTCCGTACTAAATTAACTGGGCCAGCGCGCCCGCCTTTGAGGACAGCCGATCATGACCATCTACACAGCCGACGCTCTTGCTGGCAAACGCATCCTGGTGACAGGCGGGGGAACGGGGCTTGGCAAAGGTGTCGCAGCCTATCTTGCCAAGCATGGTGCCCATGTCCATCTCTGGGGCCGCCGCCTTGAGGTTCTGAAGAGTGCTGCGGACGAAATCAACCAGGCCTGCGGCGCGGAACGTGCCCATATTCAGGCCGTCGACATTCGAAAGGCAGAACTCGTGGATGCCGCGGTAGAGGAAATTTTCACCCAGTATGGCCCTCTGACCGGACTCATCAACAATGCGGCTGCCAACTTCATCGCGCCGACCAAGGATCTCAGTCCGCGCGGGTTCGAAGCGATCACATCCACGGTGATGGGCGGTGCCTTTCTCACCACGCAAGCCTGCGCCAAACGCTGGATTGATCAAGGCCTGAAGGGCTCGGTGGTCTCCACGCTGGTGACCTGGATCTGGACCGGCTCGGCCTTTGTGGTGCCGTCGGCAATGGCCAAGGCAGCGGTCAATGCCATGACCATGTCGCTCGCCGTTGAGTGGGCCAAGTACGGCATCCGTCTCAATGCAGTGGCACCAGGGCCATTCCCCACTGACTACGCCTGGGAGATGCTGTCACCGACAGACGACGCTAAAGTAGGCGCCACCCAGGCAGATGAAGTCCCGATGGGACGCTATGGTGAGGTAGAGGAACTGGCCAACCTCATGATTTTGTTGCTGGGTGATGGCGCTGATTACATTACCGGTGAAACCATTTGCATTGACGGAGGTCATCATCTGGCGGCGCCTTCCACTTTTGCCGGCCTGACCAAACTCTCCGACGACGCATGGCGCAAAATCAAAGAAGCAAGCACCAAGGCAACAGCGGCCTCCAAAGCACAGCGCAGTACCTGAAGCCTGAGCACAATGCAGCCAGGTCCGGGTTTCTGCCGGGCCTGGCGGGGCTGCTGCTGATCAGCGCTGCCAGTAGTGGATGGGCGCAGTCAGCCGTTGACGATGCGTCTGCGGCACCCGCACGAGCCTCCGCGCCATCAGTGGCTCGCAGCGCTAGCAATGACTGCCCACCCCCGCCGCCGATCAAGGTCTCTGCCAACAAGGGACCCGTCGCCTGGCGAGATTGCGCCGATACCCCAGAAATGATTCGCCTCAAGGGCGGGCGTTTCCTGATGGGCGAGCAAGGCAATACCGGAACGCTCTACGAACAGCCGGTGCGCACCGTGCGCGTCGCTGAGTTCGCTTTGGGCAAGTACGAAGTCACCTTTGACGAGTGGGACGCCTGCCACGCCGCACGCGGCTGCCTGCGCAAGGTGGATGACGAAGGTTGGGGGCGCGGCCGCCGGCCGGTCATCAACGTCAACTGGGTAGATGCCCAGCAATACGTCGCATGGCTGAGCCGAAAGACCGGTCAGAAATATCGCCTGCCCACGGAAGCCGAGTGGGAGTACGCCGCTCGCGCTGGGACCAGTACGCGATACAGCTGGGGAGACAGTTCGGTCTGGGTCTGCAGCCTGGCCAATGTATTTGACCGCACCGGGCTCGCGCTGCATCCGAATTGGCACTGGAGCTCCGAATGCGATGATGGCTACGCTACGACGGCGCCGGTAGGAACATTCAAACCCAGCCGCTGGGGCTTTCATGATCTCAGTGGCAACGTCTGGGAATGGGTTCAGGACTGCTGGCACTCTGATTACACCGGGGCGCCTGCCGACAGCCGTGCCTGGGATACCGGCCCGGATTGCCACAAGCGTGTGAATCGTGGCGGCGGATGGGGCAACAATCCGCGCAGCATGCGCTCGGCCTCACGTGATGCCGATGAAGCCGAGAGCGTCAGTGACGCCTTGGGTTTCAGAGTGGCGCGCAGCCCCTGATCAGGCACAGCCGCCAAGTGCCGTGCCAGCGGCGCGGCCTGCTTCGTGGCTTCTTCCGCTAGCCGCCGGCCAACGCGGTCTGCAAATAAATACCGATGACCGCGCCGGTGGCAACCAGCACCCAGGCTTCAAAAATCCACCTCACAATTGACGGTGCATGCTTTAGCTCCATGAAGTAGAGCAGCACCATGCGTACCTTGAACGCCGCGATCAGGAACGTGACAACGGTGGCAACACGTGCAGCCACAATGTCTTTTGACAACCACCAGGTCGTGGCGATGGTCGCCAGCATCAGCGCCATCCAGACCATGGACGAAGAGCGTTTCAGCAGTTCCATCTTTCAGCGCATCAGGTAGAGCAGCGGAAACAGCACGATCCAGAGCAGATCCACCATGTGCCAGTAGGTCGCACCGCATTCAAGAACGACCATGTTGCCGCTAGAGAATTTTCGCTGGCGCGCCTGATTCCAGAGAATCAGCAGAAGAATGGAGCCAGCGGTGACGTGTAACAGGTGAAAGCCTGTCAGCACGTAATAAAACATATAGAAATCGTTGGTCGCCGGGGTAATGCCGGCGGTCAGCTTTGCACCGTATTCAAATGCCTTGGATATGCCGAACGCGACGCCGCAACCGAATCCGGCAAACAACCAGCCCGGAATCTGGGACAGCTGATCCTTCTTGGCTGCCTCTACCGCAAGCACCACAAACCACGAACTGGTCAGCAGGATCAAGGTATTGATGCCGCCGAAATTGGGGTCGAGCGTGCGTCTTGCGACCTCGAACACCTCGGGACTCTTGAACCGTTCAAGCATGAAAGAGACAAACAGGACCGCGAAGAAAAACATGTCAGCGCCAATAAACACCCAGACGCCTTCCACTCCGGGAAGGCGCTGGGCGGGCTTGTTGCGCTTGGCTGCAGCCTCCATGAAAGACGCGAGCGTTAACGCGCGCCTACGGTCGCACCGCGAACCGATTCGGCCTTGGCTTCAGCGGCGCCGTCTTCAATCTCAATGCGGTTGACCGCCTTGATGATGAAGATCGACATGGACACGATCCAGATGTACCAGGTCGGGAATGCAATCCAGAAATTGAACATGCCGTGGAAGGCAAAGGGGCCATCCTTGAAGAACGGCACCAGGCTGACCGGGAAGAACGAAGCCACGGTCACGAAGCCCCACCAACTGACCCAGCTTGGCACCAGCTTCTTTTCACGCTTGTCCTTCAGAAAGACAACGGCGGCAGCGATGATCTGGAAGCTCGTCACCATGTAGGCTAGGTCGATGATCATCCAGCCCACGTAATACATGGTCTGCACAGCGGAAGGGCTCAGCAGGTCAACCTGCATGGCGCAGGTCAGCCAGATGCCGCAGGCCACGACGATCGGGCAATAGGTGATGGTGGCACCCATCATTTCCAGGTTCGCCCACATGCCGTCGGGCCCTTCGATGCGCCGCATGACGCGGGAAACCGCGGCGCCAAAAGTCATGTAACAAGCGCCCAGCACCATGCAAAGGGACATGCCGAGCATGATGTTGAACTGACCGTCCTTGTAGTGCTGCCACATCTCCTCTGCTGGAGTCGATGCCGCCATCGGCGGGAAGTTATCCGCCAGCAGGCCCCACATGCAAAAGAATCCAATGAAGAAAATCGGCCCGGTCCAGGCCAGGAATTTCCAGCTCCCGAACTGTCCGTCAAATTTTTGCGTCTGCATTTTGAAGTCCTCCTCGATGAGGCGCCCGGTCCGGCACAGGGCTTATTTGCGTCCCTGCCAGCATAGCGCCGAAACCCTCGACTCCCACCATTTCGGATTGAGACAGAGCCAAGGCCGGGTGCATTGTGGCACCGAGTGCCAAATTTTGCACGCCGAGATCAATTCAAGGATTTCCTGGCAGAAACTCAACGCATAGCGCTTACTTCGGCGGTGCTGCCTCAAGTGCCTCGACCAGCATCTCCAACGACGCCTGCGCGAATGCCCACATATTGGCCACCCGGTCGTCATCTTGAGTCCTGAGCGTTCGAACCCGCTCAACCGGGCCACTGATTGCCATACAGGTATGTCCGGCCGGATCACCGTATTGATTGCCACTGGGCCCCGCAGCTCCGGTTTCCGACAGGGCCCAGGTCACGTCGCCGTGCCGAGCGCGGACGGCCTGCGCCAACCACTGCGCATAGGGCTCGGAACTGGAGCGGATACCCTTGGCCTCCATCTCTTCGCGCGTGATTCCAACCAGGCCCTTGATCGAGCGCAGCGAGTAGGTGATGGCGCCACCGGCGAAATAGTTTGACGCTCCGGGCACGGCCAGTAGGCTCGCCGAGATCAGCCCGCCCGCCGACGTTTCAGCAACCGCAATCTTTTCCTTTCGCGCCTTGAGCAGTTCGCCTGCCCGTAATCCCATTGCAAGAATGTCTTTCAATGATGGTCTCCATAAGCATGAAGCAGCCGCGCAGGCATGCAGACAACGCAGCAATAAATAAACGAAGAAATCTGCCCGTTCTGAGCTCGTATTCGCTCAGGAACCCTGATTTCAGGCGGCCAGTTTCTGGTCAATCCAATTTGTCAGGTCCTTGAAGACCACGGCACGATCTTCCGGCAGCTCGTTGAAGATCTCGTGATACAGGCCCTTGTAGATGATCAGCTTCTTGTCCTTGGAACTCGCGCCATCTGCCACCATCTGACTGCCGGAAACGCCGGCGAGCTTGTCCTGTTCACCATGCAGGAGGAGCATGGGCAGCTTCAGCTGCGGCAGGGCTGCGGGAAGAAACTCCACAAACTTGACGATCTCGCTGAGCGTGCGCGCAGGCACTTTTCCATGTGCATTGAGCGGGTCACTGGCGTAGTCATCAACCACGCTCTGGTCGCGCGAGACGTTGGACGGATCAATGCTGAACATCCCAAGGCCCGGCAGAAACATGCCCAGCACCTTGCTGATGGGCCCGATCAGGGGCGGCGCACCATCAAGCGCAACAGCCGGACCTGAGAGAATCAGTGCGTCCAGCTTGGACGGATCACGCAGCGTATAGCTCAGCGACAGGGCACCACCCATGCTGTGTCCGATGAGAAACGTCTTGAGTCCCGAGTGTTCCCGCTGGGCAAGATCAATGACCTGATCAATATCGGAAACGGCATGGGCAAAACGATCAACCAGCGCCCGTTTGCCGCCGGACTTGCCGTGCCCGCGATGATCCATCGCATAGACCGCGCAACCTGCTGCGCACAAAACCTGCGCGACTTCCTGATAGCGGCCGCTATGTTCGCCGAGTCCGTGAACCAGCACAGCCAGGGCACGCGGCGCATCAGGGGTCCAGCTCTGCCAGAAAATTTCCACTCCATTGACGCCGGCAATCCGGCCTTCCTGACGATTCATTTTGATGACTTCCGTGTTGATGTGGTCTTGGATGTTTTTTTCGCTGGCTTTCCGTAATTGACGAGTTCGGCAATGCCTTTTTCAAGGCACTCCATCAGCAGCTCCGGCTCGCTCACCGCAGCGCGGTCACTGTTGACGCCAATACAGCAGCGCCCGTTGTGTGTCAGCAATACGATCATCATGCCGCAGCCCGGCACCGGGGCGAATGGATAGATGTGCGTGATCTCAGCGCCGGCCATGTAAACCGGATAAGGCAGACCTGGCACGTTGCTGATTTGGGCGTCCTGCGCTCTGGTGAACTCACCGGTCAACGCAGTAACGGCACTGAGCGGCAGCCGCGTGATGATGGGCATCAGGCGAATGACAATATCCATCGCCGGCTCTGCTCGCGTGTCACGAACAAATCTCTGGATATTGCGGACCAGTGCGACCGGGTCTGTTTCGTGCAGCGGCGCTGCATATTGGCTGCCGGCAAACTTGTTGCCGCCCATGGGATCGCCCTCTTTTCGCAGAGAGATCGGGAAGCCGATGGGAATCTCGGAAACGGAGACGCCCATCTCATCGTGATACAGGCGGAATCCGCGAATCAGCGCGGCGAGAAAAACATCATTCAATGTGCCTTCGGTCGCCTTGGCCGCTTGCTTGAGGTCCGCCAGTGGCAGTTCGATGCCGTCGAAACGCCATGACAGGCTGCGACGCTTGAACAGGCCCGAACCCTTGACCGGCTTGATGCCCAGAACTTTCCTGACAGAAGACAGGTATTCCATGCTGTCTTTCGCCGCGTCTGGTTCACGTGCAAGTTTGCGAATGTTCTTGACGATCTTGGAAGCCACACCCGCAGCTTCAGCGGGCGCGGACAACAGTGACTTGCGCAATTGCTTGGTCGCCAATGAACGCGACGAAGGCGGCCGTGGACCAAACTTGTCGATCTTGGGTGGCGGCGGACGATGGCTGGGTTCGCGCTGCTTGCTGAACACCCGCGACAGCAACTGCATGATGCCCATGCCATCGGAAGTGGAATGGTGCAGCTTCAGGACATAGCCAGCGCGGCCGCCTTCGAGGCCTTCAATGACGGTTGCTTCCCAGGGTGAGCGCGCTTTGTCGAAGGGCGTCATTGCCAGGGACTGCGCCAGGTTAAAGAGTTGCCGCTCGCTGCCCGGCGCGGGCAGGGCCACTCGGCGCAGGTGGTAGTCGAGGTCGAAGTCGGGGTCCTCCACCCATACCGGGGGGCCGACGCCAAGCGCAGGCTCGACGACGCGTTGGCGGAATCGCGGCACCGCCTGGACCAACCACATATGGGCCGCATAGAGCCGTTCCCAGTCCGGCTCCTGATCCAGAATCATCACGGAAGTGGTGGTTGAACGCAGGCTGGGATCGATCTCAGCTCGCCACATGACCGCTTCGAAAGCGCTCATCTCGGAGGGGCCGCCCCATCCTTGCAAATCTCTGAGCAGTTCTTTCTGCTCTTCGGTCATCTTCGTCATGTTGTGGCTCTTGAATAATCGTGTTCAGTAAAGTGCTGGGCACTTCGCAAAGGCGAAGACCCAAAGCAATAAGGCAGGCGTCTAACCGGATTCTTGCTCGGCGCCAGCCGCGAGTTTTCGCAGGCCGCGAAATGCCTGCGCGGCGTTGTGTTCACCACGGACGACGCAGTCCACCTCCCGCGCAATTGGCATCTCAATGCCGTACTGCTGCGCCAGCTTGACCACCACACTGCTGGTCTTGATGCCTTCGGCGACCATGTTCATGGAAGCGACAATCTCATCCGTAGTCATGCCTTCCGCAAATTTCACGCCGACCTGTCGATTGCGCGACAAAGGACTCATACAGGTGGTCAGCAGATCGCCAAGTCCAGTCAGGCCCGAGAAGGTTTCAGGACGGCCACCGAGTGCCACGCCCAACCGGCTGATTTCCGCCAGGCCGCGCGTAACCACCAGCGCGCGGGTGTTCTCACCCACACTCAGGCCGTCAGCCATGCCCGCCGATATGGCCACGACATTTTTCAATGGCCCGCCCAGTTCACAGCCGATGATGTCCGTGTTGGTGTAGACGCGAAACACGGCGCTTGAAAACAGCGGCTGCAGGGAGCGCGCCACGTGCTCATCGTGCATGGCAATGACAGTGGCTGCGGCAAGCCCCTGCAAGACTTCCTTTGCAATGTTGGGGCCGGCGAGCAGGCCCGCAGGATGACTCGGCAGCTCTTCGTTGATGATCTCGGTCATGCGCCGATGCGTGCCCTGCTCCAAACCTTTTGCAAGGCTGATAACGGGCACCCATGGGCGAATGTGCGGCGACACTTTTTTCAGCGTTTCGCGAAAACTGTGCGAGGGCACGCCAATGACCAGTACATCGGCATGACGAACAGCTTCCTCGAGCGAATTGGTTGCGCGCAGATTCTTGTGCAGCGGCAGATCTTTCAGATAACTCTCATTGAGATGTTCGCGATTGATCTGATCAGCTGTGTCGCTGGACCGCGCCCAGATCAGCGTGTCTGCATTACGCGCCGCTACCGATGCAACCGTGGTGCCCCACGAGCCGGCGCCCAGTACTGCAATCCGCATGGGTGTACTCATGCTTTCTCCTCTTCTTCTGGCCAGTTTTCCAGCGTATCAACAAACTTCTGGCGCACTTCTGCGATGCGCTCCACCATATTGCTTTCAGTCCAGTCCGACACGTCTATCGGATCGAGAATGGCGACGTGAATCGTGCCGGAGCGCATGGTCTGATCATTGCGCCCCATGATTTCGCCGGCATTTCGGATCACCACTGGCACGACCGGCACGCCGGCCTGCATCGCTAGGTGAAACGGGCCCTTCTTGAACGGACCGAGCTTGGGCGTCCACGAACGCGTGCCTTCCGGCGCAATGCACAGAGACAAGCCTTTTTTGAGGCGGTCCACTGCCGGCTTGAGTGCATCGATGGCCTTGTTGGAATTGCTGCGATCCAGAAACGCAACATCGGCCATTTCCATGAATCGACCAAAGCCCGGCACCTTGCGTGCTTCGATCTTCGCCGCACCGGTGAACTCGGTTCGCACCAGATGCATCATCACGAACATGTCGAACTTGCTCTGGTGGTTGAGCAAGAAAACGCAGGGACGATGCGCATTCAGTCCTTCTCGATTGATGACCTTGGCCTTGACTCCGAGCACCGCGAAGGCAGCATCGCTGGACATGGCGGTGATGAAGTCCACTGCCTTGCGGGTTTCGCCGGTTGCCTTTGCATACCCCAGCCCAGCGAGAAAGGTCGCGCCCATTGCGGCATAGGCGCCCACGGTACGCGCCATGGCCTTGGCCGGGCCACGCTTGCGCGGTGGAAAACGCAGAATCGGCCATTCGCTTTCTATCGCCAATGCTTCCAGTTTCGGCTTGGGCTGCACCGCACTGGGACAACCCACGGACTGCAAAAACGCGATGTCTTCATCGCCATTGGCGTAGCCATAACTCTTGGACAAGGTGATTTTCTTGTCCTTGGCGAAGGCTTTAACCGCATTGGCCTTGCCCTGCCCCCAGAGCGGCTTGCCGATGATGCCGCCGGTCAGCTTGCCGTTACGGATACGCGGCTGCGTGGCAAGAATGTGCTCAATGCCGTATTCGGCGGCAATGGGTTCGATCTGATAGGGCGTTGCCGAAGATGCAACTGCGATGGTGTGGCCCATGCGCTTGTGCGCCTGAATCACTTTCCACATTTCGGGAAACATGTTGGGCGCCACTTTGTCGAACCAAAGGCGACTCCAGAGATTGCGCAGTTCCTCTTCACTCTGACCGGCCCATTCCATGATGCCGTCACCGATGATCTCGGCAAACTCGTCGTCGCTCAGATCTTTCTTGCGCGCCAATTTCAGCGTATCGACAATTTCCTTTGCCCCCATGTGACCGCCCTTGATGCGATCCGTGAAGTAGGCAGCAGCGGAAAAGCCATCAATCAGGGTGCCGTCAAAATCGAAGAAAGCGCCGATTTTCGGGCCTTTCGGACCCTCCAGAATTCTTTGAATTGCTGCTTCGCTTGCAATACTCACGTGGTGGCTCCCGCCGTTTGGGCACTGCGCATCTGATCGAGTTGTTCGATTGCGGCAACGCGCTGTACTGCTGATTCAAGTTCCAGGAAGAAGTCCTGTCGACGCTGCGCCAAGTCAGGCGCCTCCGGGTCCAGCAGATTGCGGTTGGCCGCAAGTGAAATCGCATTGGTGAAAATTTCGCGGGACACGCACTCGGGATTCCTCAGCCTCTGCTGCAACACGTACTGACGTCCCACGGTGACGCACTCGTCAATCAGCGCCTTCTTGTCGATCTTGCGGCTCGTTGACTGTGCGGCAAGGCGATCAGCGACGATGTAATAGGCCTCCAAAAACGCGGGCAGGACGCGATGCGCCATCAACATGGGCACCTTGAGCAAGACATCCTTGCGATCAGTTGCCTTGGCCACACGCTGTCGGAACTTCGGATCAATCAGCCGTGACTCTGCTTTGAGCTCATCACGGAACTCAGCCTTCTCACTGAAGAAGAATTCAAATTTGAGCAGGTCACGCAGTTCGAAAGCTGAGGCCCAGGCCTGCTCAAGCGGGCCTCCTTCGTTCTGCCGCGTGGAATCCAGCAATGCGACTTCCAGAATGGCGCGATTCACGAACCAGTGGATGGCGGAGTTGCGGTAGAAAGCAGCCACCGAATGCTGTCCGGCTTCGATCTTGTAGACCGTCTCCAGGCCGCTGTCGTAGACGCTGACGACACCGCTCTCGTGCAGCTTTTCGAGCGTTTCCTGCACGCCCTGCGCAATGGCCAGCTTCTGTAGTGGAGAGCTGGGCAGACCACGCGAATTGGCATATGCCAGCAAGGGCTTCACCAGGGCGCAGACTTCCTGCAGCGTCAGTGCGCGGTCGTGTGTGCCGAGCAGCGCAAAGGTCACCAGTGCCGGCGCGGTCACTGGCGTGCACCGGTTAATGCGCTGGAACACTTCGAAGGCGATCTTGGCCACGGTCCATTTGCCGCCGCCATCTTCTTCGGAAGCGGCTCGCTCCAGCGATTCGCGCAGCGACAAGGGCTCACCGAATCGCACATAGGCCGAGCCGATCCACTTCTGCTGCCTGCGTGCATAACCGGCCAGCCAGGCCAGGTTTTCCTTGGCCTTGGATGCACCCGCCTCTTCAGCCGCCATGACGCCGATCTCGTGCATCTGATCGTAGGTGGTAGATACCGGAACCAGCATCATGTCGTCGGCACCGCCGCTTTCGATGGCGGATACGAGATAGCTCAGCAGGCCGTATTTGGGTGGGCGCAGTTTTCCGGTTCGCGAACGTCCGCCTTCCATATACCACTCAAGATTGAGCCGCTGCGAGGCCAGCCACGCGAGATATTCGCGGACCACCATCTTGTACACCTCGTCGTCTTGAAAGCTGCGGCGGATCAGGATGCCGCCACTGCGACGCACGATGGTACCCAGCGGAAAAAACCCGAGGTTGTTTCCGCCGAGGATATGGTTTCGCTTCATTCCGTTGTCGCGCAGCAGTCGCGACAGGATGAAGGGGTCCGCGTACGAACGATGCGTTGGCAGATACACCAATGCCTTGGTCTTGTTGAGCTCCTTGAGCTGACGCAAGCCCTGCAGGTCAGCGTCGACGGTCCACGCCCGCGTATGCATCGGGCCAAGGCCGAAATCGAATGCGGCGCCAAATGCCGGACTCTGCACCGTCACGATTTCCTGCACGCCAATCAATGCTTCGGCGGCAACGCTCTCGGTGCTTCGGCCAAGCTCTCCGGCGAGCTTCTCCACCTGCTGGATGAACCGCTCTGAGCTGACCACTTGCTTTGCAATCTGCTTGCGCTGCATCAAGGTGGCTGCCAGCACGGGATTCAGTTTCGTCAGATTCACGCTTCCACACCTTCTGCTTTTTGAATGGTATTGCGAACTACGTCTGCGACTTGCTGAGGGTCATCGTACATGGGGACGTGCCCCACATCGCGAACCATGACAGACGTACATCCACCTATCGTGGCGACCATGGGTTTGCCGTAGACCTCATATGGAATCACCTTGTCACGCTCGCACCATGCAATGGTGATGGGCACCTCGCCAGCCTGCATGGATGGAATAGGCCCGTCGGCGCCCATGGACTGGAGCAGCTCCGGCAAAATATGGGTCTGGCGCAAGGAATGCATCGCACGCCGGCATTCGTTTTCCGGGACCCGGTCACCGTGCTCCATGGCCTTCTTGTTGAGCGCCTTGCGCACACCCGCAAAGCGCAGAAACAGCGTGGTCAAAAAAATCAGGATGGGCAGGATCGCGTAGACGATTTTGAACGGCTTGGCGACGGCCTTGTAGTCTTTTTCTGTCTGCCAGGCACCTGCTGGAGACAGTGCCGTCACGGACTTTGCGTAGCCCCGACGCGCCAGCTCCAACGACATCAGCCCACCCAGGGAATTACCGACCAGATGCGGCTTTTCGATGCCGCGCTTTTTCAGCTCGGCCATCAGGGTGTCCGCCAGCGAGTCGCGGCTGGCGGTGATCCCAGCTGGCATATCCGGGCCATCCTGATGGCCTGGCAGCGTGATCGCATGTACCCGAAACGAGGTTTCCAGCAGTGGAATAACGGGCTTCCAGATGTGCCAGGTTCCGCCCAGGCCGTGCAAAAGGACCACGTCTGGACCTACTCCGCCGACATAACTTTCTGCAGATTCAATCCCTTGGCTCACTATTTATTTCCCCGTGTGCGCTGCCGTACGAGCGCTGTCGATACTTTGCACCAATTGGCATGCTGAGTCTGCCCAATTACGTATGGCGGCGCCCCATGCTTTTTATTGCAGCCAAAATGGCGTCGGCGCTACTCCGGCTCGGCTTTTGCTCAAGTCGCGAGCATAGTAGTATGGTGCCATACTACGTAGCGTTCCCCTTTTCCTCCAAATAAACCAAACCCGGGAGAATTTTTGTGCGCGGACTGAAAGACAAGGTGGCCCTGGTCACCGGAGCAGGTAGCGGCATCGGCCTCGGCATTGCCAAGCGGCTTGCAGCCGAAGGCATGATTGTGGGCGTGCTCGACATCAATCCCGAAGCGGCCAGCAAAGCGGTTGAAGAGATCAAGGCTGCCGGCGGCAAGGCTGACTGCGAGGTCTGCGACATCACCAATTACGAGGCCGTGGTCAAGGGCGTTGCCGCTATTGAAAGCCGCATCGGCCCGACCTGGACGCTGGTCAACAATGCGGGCTGGGACAAACCCATCCCCTTCCTCAAGACCACGCCGGACTTCTGGCAGAAAGTGGTCAGCATCAACTACATGGGCCCCTTGCACATGACCCACGCCGTGGTCTCCGGCATGGTTGAGCGTGGCGGTGGCCGCGTGATCTTCATCGCTTCCGATGCAGGTCGCGTCGGCTCCAGCGGCGAAGTCGTGTACTCCGGCACCAAGGGCGCGACGATTGCGTTTGCCAAGGCA
>TARA_R110000850_G_scaffold275674_1_pt1 | contig 13314 bp, 2 predicted proteins | sample TARA_R110000850 | Tara Oceans TARA_R110000850 (sample SAMEA4397586) | marine metagenome | biome: Polar Biome; feature: [SRF] surface water layer (ENVO:00010504); material: water (ENVO:00002006), including particulate matter (ENVO:01000060) such as... | depth 5 m | reverse complement strand
GATATACTACGACAAGCAGAAGGAGTTTAGATACATCAAGTACTATTAGTTGCCTAAAAAATTATTCATTTTTGCGGCATTTTTCTTTGTCTTTTCTTGCTCTTTTTCATATTTAGATTTAGATTTAGATTTAGATTTATTTTTTATTTTATCAGGAATAAATATATACCTACCCTTGGGTTGCTTTGAACCTTCTATTACATAATCTGAAAAGTTAATACCTCTTAACATTATCTCTCCAATACCTGAAGTTTCTCCTGAAACAATTTTATCAAGATTTGTCAAATACCTATCAACTTGTATTGCAGGTAAACTTGTGGTAGCAAATATTTCAAGGTATAGTTTCTTCAAGTTTGCTTCTTTTTTCTCTAAGTTTTTAGTATTCTCGTACCTATCATATAATTTTTTTATTCTTTCCAACGCCATCAAAGGGGCTATACTTTTAATCGTCTCACCTGCATATGGTTTATCTTGTAATTCGTCAGCAAGAATAGCAATCATATCACCCGCAATAAAAAGACCATTCAAGTTACCTACAGCCATAGCTCTAAGCATATCTTCTTTATCGTCATCTCTCACACCTCTCAATATCCCCGGTAGCCCCAAAGATATGTATTGAAATAACGCAGGAGCCACAAAGTGATAAGTGAAGAAGGTTCTTAGATTATCTTTAAGAGACCCCTTCCCCGCATTTTTATCCCAAGCTGCAGCTTTTCTGTATAGGTTTCTTACAGCAATTATTTCTTGACGAAGGTACTGCTTAGGTGTCGTCATAAACATATTGAATGACCGTGCAATAGCATTATCAGTTTGAAAAGCATCTTTATCTTGCAAATCTTGAGACTGCTGAGTATTTTTTGTATCTCTTTCAAACTTTCTGATAGCTTCTTGAATTGCTTGTTGCTCACTCATCCCACGCTTGAGTGCCATATCTTTATAGTATAAGTAGTTTGGCATACCCCCAAGGTATATCGCACCCTTATCTCCAAATTTAGTGGTATACATAATAAAGTTTACATAAAAATCCCAATATTTATTTGGAACAAACTCCACCATATCATCCACAGAATAATTCTCAATGACTCTTGTTATAGATTGTCTATCTCTGTCTTTCATATAGACTGAGTTTTCGGAAACTTCTTTAAATGTTTTTTTAATTTCCGGAATAGTTTTTAGAGCATATTTAAGCCAATTTCTATATCCAATATTATCAGCATAAGTTATCATAGATGTTAACTGCTTTACTGTTACAACAGGATTTAATCCAATGCGAGCAAGAACAAATAAATTATTCATTACATTAAGCAATGCATCTGCTGCAAAACTGCTTTTTCTAATACCTTGATTAGCTAATTTAGTTATCATTTTATTTATTATTCTATTTACGTAGTCTCCGTGAACAATTTTTATAGCATCTTGGATTTGTTTATTTGAAAATAGTTTATTTATATCTCTTATTGTTTCACCATAAGCAGCAAAGTATTCCATATCACGCAGGTATGTAGCCATAACATTCATTGCGTTCATCTTCTTAAGTTTCTTATTGCTATCTGTTCTTGCTTTTGTTGAAGAACTTCCAACACTTGTATACTTTATTGACTTATCAGAAAGCATATCAAGTGGTTCGTGTTCTACTCCTTCTCTATAAATCATCCCTGAATAGTATTCATTCCACGGAAGATTTGTTCTATACAATGCCTTATATGTTTTATTATAATGAAGATATAAAGAAGGATAAAATTCTTCCACTTGCCAATCAGCAAACTTTTTTACATTATCTTCCATCTTAGATTCAATCTGCTCCATTGATTCTTTATAGTTCTCGCCAAAAGTATTTCTAAAAGTTTCTTTATTGGCAGGGTCTTTATAAAGATTGTAATAATAAATCATTTCATTTTGACTTAAGAATACTTCATTTTTTGATTTTGCTTTTATTAATCTTAAACGATTTTTTAAATTTGGATTTTCTTCAAATATTCTTTTTGCTTCATTTAATTCATTACTATCTATAATATAAGTAGGCTCCTTGCTTATTTTCCCGTGGTCCCTTACGATGTCCCTCCAATTTTTCCCATATAAATCTGTAAATTTTAAATCAAGAATATCTTCATTCTTCATTTTCCTATACTTATACATTCTACTTGATTCATTAACCCTATTTGTAACTAAAGTCTGAGATATACCTCCGGCTAAATCTCCGGGGAGTTGTGATATTAAATCCATTAGTCCCTGCAATGCTTCCTGATTATTAAAGTAAGAAGCTAAGTTAGTTGTAATTGTATTTATAAATTTGTTAATTACTTTTTTGCCTCTGTTTCTTTTTTGATTTAATAATTTTTCATTTTCAAGGTTTATTTCATCTTTTGTTTTAGGGTCTCCAAAATCTTTTTTAGTTCCTGTTATATCATAAAACAACTCAGATGCTTGTCTCTGATATTCTTTTGCTGACTTCTCTAAATCTTCTTTTAGTTCAGACCTACCAAAACTTTTCATTTCATCAAGTATATTGGCTGCAACATCAAGACTTCCTGTTTTATTTGCTTGATTGTTATCCATCAACAATGCGTTATGTAAATTAATAAGAACTACAAGGTCGGTCCGTAGGCTAATATCATCTTCTGTTTGAACACTTTTCTTTTCTATCTCATTAAATTTTCTGTTTAAATTCTGCATTACTTCATCAATAATATCAGCAGTTTCTTCAGGATTTTCTTTGATTTTATTTTTTGTGTTCTGATATATTTTATTAATATTTTGTATCCTTGTTACAATACCTTGGCTAATGCTTTTAATTTTAACTAACTTGTTTTCTTTTTTCTTATAGTCGTCATTTAATATATCGTCTATCTTTTTTTCAAGTCGTTTATTATTTTTTTTATTAACGAACTCAGCTACTTCTTCGTATAGTTCCTCCATACTTACTGCGTCCTCTGCTTTATTTATAATTCCTATAAGTTTTCTTACCTCAGGTCTGCTATACACATCTAAAGGAAGTGACTTTCTTATAAAGTTTCTGAGTGCTATCTTAGTCTTTTGTAAATTTTTGTTATTACGTTTCAACATATTTAAAACTCTACGAGCTTCAGAAAGTTTTTCTTGCAAACTTTGAGTTGGTCTTGTACTTACATTCTTTTGAATCTCCACCTCCATCATTGCTTGCTGAGTAGTAGGTATTAAACTTGAATCCCCTTCTCTTATGTATGCGGGTTGAGCTTGTAAAAACTCAATAGTTTTTGTTGCTATTTCCTGTTCGGTTAGTTTAACCTTTTTCTTTTTATTTTGTTTAACAAGTTTTGATTCAAATGCTTTTACTTTTTTGAATAGGTTAATTCCTTTTAATGCTCCTCCTTTTAAATTTGAATAACTCTTTGGAAGGGTATTAAACAAATCAATATCAGTTTCTAATATTCTTGTAACCAATTTTTCATTATAGCCCCTTGTATTTATTAAAAACCATTTTAAAACCTTATCACTAAAAGCATCTCTTCCTATCGTTATAATATCAACTATCTCTTTCCCTGCATTTTTCTGTTCTCTTTGCTCACGAATAGATGGCTTGCTTGGGTCGAAGGTGGTGTTACTACCATCGGCATATTTTATATCGGTATTTTTAAATACTTTTGCTTCAGGTTGTTCAACTTCAAATACTCCGTCATAACCTAATTTTAATGCCTCCTTCTCAAACAATATCGAGATAGGTTTATTATACCGCAACCAATCAGCAGTGGTCATTTCCCTTATATCGTCTTTTCCTACTAACTTTTTAATTATTTTATTCCTAATTTCAAAGTTCTTATCAAAATCCATTGGATTCTTTAGATTCAAAAATACCTCTAACACAGCTCCTGTGTTATAATAGTTAGTATTATCTTTTATTGACGCAAACGAAAAGCCACGAAGCCCCGCTCTACTTTTAGAAGAATCAAATCCTTCTATTTCTATGTTTGCCTTTGAGCTTATTGAAGTTCCGTGATAGGTAACCATTGGCTCACCGTTCTCATCAACCACCTTGCTCGCATTCTCAGGGTCGTTTTGCCAATCACCGAACCACCTCTTGAACGCAGGTGTACGCACTATGTCGTACTGCTTAGGAGTTAGTTTACTTGGCTTACCATTAGGTGCCATTCTCTGCTCACGCATCACACCTATTCCCCCCTCTAACTCTTCTTTCATTTCGGGGGTAATTGGTATAGATAGTTGTTTACTATTCTTTGCGTTACCTTGACTTATTTCGATAACTTCAATATCAGCATTCTTGTCAAACCTTTGTGCCTCAGCCTTAGACACCTTAGGAACTATAGAGTTGTAGAAGGTTATCATACCTTCTCCACCAACCTCTAATCCTTCACCTTCAAAAGAATCTTTTCCCTTAGAGTCCATAACCTTCTTAGCCATCTCTTTACCGATGACCTCATCTAATGTCTTTCCTTCGGAATCAATACCAATACTTTCTGTTATTTTATTTGTTGTTTCATCAACTTTTAGTACTACCTGCTCATCTCTTCCTTTCATATAGATATAAACAACCCTTTCGTTTTCAGCGTACTGATTTTTTTCAGTGGCTATACGTTCTACTTGCTCACTTAAATTATACCTTTCAGCACTTTGTTCTCCTGTAACCCAAGCTATTCTATCTAAGCCTTTATCAGCAGCCATCTTCATAACCCTTCTGATAGCAAGTCCTATCCATTGGTCAGTCTTTTTGTATGGCATATCGGGTGTACGCATCCCCTTTTCTTTTTTAAAGCTATCTAACGCCATCTCCTTAGAATCAAAAACCTCTCTCTCTCCTGTTATAAAATCTTCAGCTATATATGTAGGGTTTTTTTCATACTGCTTCTCATATATTTTCCTTCTTTCCTTAAGCCTACGCTTCCTCCCAATAATAAGGGGGTCATATTCCATTTCCTGCATAAGGTTTTTACCCATCCAAATCTCAAAGGGAGTCTTTGTTATTGTACCAACTTTCTCGTTATTTATGATAACAGTAGAACCGTCCAACTTAACATCCTGTTTAGTTTCAAACCCTTGCTTCTTACCTTGTTGTGCCCAATCAGATTGGATTTCTTCTATGAATAAAACCTTCTCCCCATTAGGCAAGACACGTTCATTCATTCTTATGTGAGCTAATATATTTAGTTCAGACCAATGACTTGACCTGTAAGTGCCCTCAAAACTATCTCTATTTTGAGCCGCTTCTTTAGCATTTTCTTCTGTTGTGTAGTTTTGATTTATTATCACCTTTCCCGTCTCTTTATTTTTTAACTGCCAAGGGGCAAAAGGTAACGTGTTAGTTTTTACAGGTTCATATATAGATTTTTTCTTTTTAGGCAAAGTCAATAACAACTCTTGGTATCTTTTTCCATTAGGTAAAGTATAGGCACTGTACTTTGTAGGGTTACTTACCCCACCTACTGCACTAAACTCTAACGCTTCTTGCCTTGAAGTTAATCTTTGACTATCGTTAAATAATTTTTCTGCCAATTCACGATTACCTTTTCTTTGTGCTATTTGTGCGTCTATTGTTTTTTCTCTTTTTGCTGCCTCTAAACTTTCAAAAGAACTATTATCTCTTCTGTTTAAAAGTATCAAAAACTCATCATAGCTATCCTCAATATAATCATCCATTTCACCATTTGGATATTTTGCATCTAACTTTTCTAACTCATTTAATCTGTCAATATCTTTTTCAGTAAGCATATCCTCCTCAAGTAGCGTACCCTTACTAACCTCAACAATCTCAATCTGATTGTCATTGATATATTGTTTTACAATTTCTTGTGGAATAGACTTTGCTTTATTCTCTCTCTGCCACTCGTTTAAATAGTCCTCCAATCCTATCCAAGATAACTCTTGACTTACACCTGCTACGCCCCCATTCTTTTGAACATCAGATAATATTTTTATCCATTGAATAGGTTGCTTAGGGTTTGTGTCTTTAATATTATTAATTGCTTTTAAAGTATTCGAAAAGTAAACACTACCGGTTCTTTGTTCTCTCATCATTGGAGTAACGGTAATGTCTTCAGTTATCTTTTCAAATAATGGAAGCTTTGATTGAGCTATTTGAGACACAGCATCAGCCCTACCTTTCTTTGTTAAATTTTTATTGGTTGATTTAAAAAGAATTTTGTTTTCTCCTTTAAGGTCTGTGTATGTTCTTTCCTCTAATGGCTTTCCTTCAATCCTATTTTCTTGATATTGACTGTCTTTTGTAAATTGTTGTCTTACCCTTTGATTAATAATATCTTTTTTTGTATTATCAATTAGTGTGGTCTCAGGCATATAAGATTGTATAGAAGTTTTAACGGGATACAATCCATCAAATACTACAGTAGTTTTAGGTTTAGAAGGAACCTTACCTTGAAAGAATGGATGAGTGAATCCTTTATCTTTTACTTTATCTACTAAACTTTTTGTGTCTTTTGGAACAACATAAGTAAAACCTCCAACAATAACACCACCCTTGTTTTCTTTTAAAAATTTTTCTCCTAATAATTTTTTATCACCATACTCCATATTAAAGGATGCAGTATTAGTTCCATTTTTTAAAAAAGCTTTTACATACTCAGGTGTGTTTTTATTTGTTCTTAAGTTTTCTTTGCTCGGTATTACAGTCTTTAAATAGTTTCTTCTTCGGTCAAAGTTTTCTTTTTTCATAGCTTCCACAAAATCTTCTTCAGTATAAGATTTAGGGTCTAATATTATATCCTGTGTATCCTTACTTAAAGGACCCTTCATTGTTGATACAGTTTTTGAAGCCATATCTTTAGAAAACAAATTATAAGACTCAGAGTCTTTCTCTTGTAGATTAAGTATAGAATTATAAAAATATTCTGCACCATATTGATTGCCATACATTGCATCAGGTTGTTGAATCATTATAGCCACACCTACAGAAGTACCTGCAGGAAATTTCTTTTTGAGCTTGTTCATATTTCTGAAAGCAGTAGCGTCATTAAGAGATGCAAAACCTACACCATCTTTATTATTTTCTTCTATTGATGCATATCCAAAACCACCATACAACATCTTACCTGTTCTCTTATCTTTTCCAAGCTTGGTTGCATCTGATGTTATAACATATATATTCCCATCGTGTGCTTTAGCAAATTCATCTAACGTACTAACAGGCAAATTATATATGCTTCCTGCCTTCTGCTCCCTCATTTCAGGCTTTGCATTAGGATTTACATTTACCGCCACACCTTCAGGTCCATAGGCTTCAGACTTTTCTAATATCTTTAAATCATCAGTAAATATCTCTCTACCTGTAGCTACCTTATCTGATAAAGTATTTAGTAGTTTAATTACAGAAGCATCATCATTAGTTATTATATTCCCAATATTAATAAACTTATCTAACCCAAAAGTTTTGGCAATTTTTTTAATAAAATTAATGACTGCGTTTTGGGCAGGTACTTTAAGGTCACCATACTGTGATGCCATTAAAGCAAATAGTTCTGCTAACCTTTCTTCATTCTGAAGACTATCACCTTTATCTTTATATTGTTTAGAAAAATAATCAGCTTTTTTATATAGTAAAGTATTTTTATCTACAGCAATCATAATACTTTTAGTCAACATACTTACTGCAGCAGCTACATTTTCTTCACCTAATTTTTGAAACAATACAGCGTGAAATGCTTCGTGTGCTAAAGTGGTTTCACTCGCTTTGTTTAAATCTATATGAATAGTATTATTCTTAAAATCATAAGCACCTCTTCCCCTTTTCTTTGTAGCTTTAAAAAACTCTTGAGATGAGTCGTATAATACAATTTTAGTTTTAATACTTTTACCTAATGCTTTTGCTGCATTAACTGCTGAATTAACTACCTTATTACGCACTGCTTGCTGCTCAATGTTTAGTTTTCTTTTAGGTTTTCTTTTACGATTAAAAAACAAATTGGAATAAGGTTCTGCTTTTTGTTTGCTTTTATCATCTTTACCAAACATCTGTTCAACGTCTTCTTTTTCTTCTTCAGTTACATCGTCATCTTGTTGAGTATCGGGTTTTGTTTTAGGTTCAGTTGCACCATACTCTGTAATACTTTCTTCTGCTTCTATTGCCGATTGTTGTTCTTCATAGGCTATTCTTGTAATATCCTTTAAATTATCATTAATCTCTTGAATCCTTTTATTTATTGGCTCCACTAACTCAGGTGCCTTTCCTTCTTTTTCTGCTTCAAGGTTTTGTTTTTCTTTTAGTAATGTTAGTGCTATCCTTTTTTGTTTTAATGTATAGTTAGAAGGTATAGATGGAGCTAATTGTTTTAGCTTTTGAAATTCATACATCATACTGTCCATATCCTTTTGGGTTAGGACATCATCTTTATCAAGCACCCTTCTACGTAAATCATTCTCAAACATTTTTTCATAGTTAGGGTCTGTTACCATCTGCTGAAATATATAAAATGTTTCATCACTTACTAAATCTAAATCGTTGGGGTTGGTAGCGAGAACACTCACAGTACTTGGAACGCCCATCATTAATCCTCCTAAGCCCTCTAAATATCCTTGATATAAAATATTTTCAAAAAACTCTGTAACAGTTTCAGGCGTATTAAACATTCTTTTTTCTTTAATAGCATTATAAAGATATTCATCACCTCTTTCTGCTATTGCTTGCATTAAACCTGTTTCAAATTCTGCAGCTCCTGCAGCACCTAAAGTAAGGAAAGTCTTTGCAGCAGCCCGACCATATTTGTTTGTTATTATTTTGTTTATATCATTTACAACAAACTGACGAAATGTTTTTCCTGTTGTTTTCATTGTACTCTTGCCTAAAGCACGAGCTACTAATCCATTAATAAGACCTTTAGAGTTTATAATATTTCTAAAACCTTTTTCTTCTAAAACAGCAGTAGCAATAGACACGGGAAATGCTACGATGGTTTGTTCTTTTTTACTAATGTTGTCAAAGTTTGGATTCATTGCCATTTTTTCCATTTGACCATTATATGTTTGAGCAAACAATCTTACCCTACGAGTTAATTTATTAAAGTTTCTTTTATCCTTTAACATTTTTTTTGCTATTTCAGGACCGTATTTTTTAGTAAGTTTAAGGGCTATCTTTGGTCCTGTTTTTACAAATCCAATAAAAGAAGGTATAGATTCAACCACACCGTGAGCAGCTTTACTAATATCACTTCCGTTATTTTTTATTGCTTTTCTTATAGCCTCATCTGATTCGTCTTCACCAAAAAATTCTCTAACTCTTTTGCTTACTATCCCTTTCATACCCTGCTCTAAATATCTCGCTCTATATCCTGCTGACCCCGTGTATGGGTTTTGATTATAAGCATCTCCCAAAAAAGCACTCTTAGCTTTTTCTCGTGCAGTTACTGTTTTATCCCCTATTTCTGAATCCTCATAATTATCTATTCCTTTAACATTTATTTGTTTAAATACTTCACGAGTAATGTCGTGTAAACTTCCTCCATCTTCCTCTGATATGTTTTCTAATAATACTTGTAAGTCTTCAGGATAAAAAGATTCTAATAAACTTTCGAGTCTTTTTTGTTTTAAAGCATCTAATTCAGGGTTACTAATAATAGATTTTATTTCTTGAATTTCATCTACATAATCTTCTCCTAAAATATTAAGGTCATCTATTGAAAAATTATCTTTATTTGCTACGAGTTGTTCAACAGCATATTCAACGTGTTCATCAGCATTAAACCTTCCTTTACCTGCTTCATATACATCGCCTTTTGCTAAAGTTGCTACTGCCTCAAGTCCACTTACAACTCCTGACCCCATTTCGTAACCAAAATCAGCAAACCCTGCGACACCACCAAGCAATGAATAAGCTAATCTTCCTATGTTTGCACCAAAGGTATCACCTTCCTTTTGTTTCATCACAGTATATTCACCTACCATTTCTTTAAATAAAGGACCCTGTTGTTGAAAGACTTCTTGTCTTTTTAAAATATTACTTTCAACCATAGAAAGCCTTTCGTTAGCGTCTTGCCATAATTTATAGTTGGGGTTTTGGTCTAACTCTTCTACGTCTTGACCACTAAAAGAATTTTGGTAAATTTCATCTAACCTAATTTTTTCTGCAGTATAACTTTTTATATCATTATGAAATCTATCTACTTCAACATTGAACAAAGCGTTAAGTGCTTTAAATTCTTTATCGTTTTGTATCTTATTAAGTTTAAAAGTTTCTTTGAATACTTCTTTTTCAAGTTTGTTTTCAGGAGATATTTTATTTTCACTTAAAAAACTTTTTAATTCATTGGCTCTTTTCTCAGCACCAAACTCTATATTAGTAAATGGTATTCCAAAAGCATCAAGTGGAACTCTTAGTTGTTTAGGTTCTCCATCTTCATCAAGTCGGTCTGATGTTACAATCATAGCATCCCCAAAAGGACCGGCTTCTTCAAAATTAAAACCATAGTCTTTAAACTTGTAATTCATTTCGCTTACAACCCCTTCCTCGGCTCTATCAGATGTAAGTTCTTTATCTATAGAAGACAAGCTTGATTGAAAAGAATTTTCAATTAAATCTTTACTGTACTCTTCTGAGAGTGGTGTTTCAGAAAATGGGTCTGAAGCATCAAAAGTACTTTTATCGAGATAAGATTCCGATGTAATATTCTCTTCCGTATATTGTGAAGGAGAATCCAAAGGAGTTTGTATATTCTCTTCCACCACGAGAGAATCGGTTTCTTCTTTTTTTTTTTCAGTTGGTGTTGTAAGTGTTGTTTCTTGAACAGTTTCAATATCTACATCTGAACTTGAGTTTACGCCCATCAAAGAAGAAAAATCTTCTATTGAATCTCCATATCCATTGCTGACAAATAATTTATAAGCGTCTTCAAGAGCCTCATTATTTTCATTCATTAAAACTAAAAAATCTGATTCTGAATCTCCATATCCATTACTTACAAATAATTTATAAGCGTCTTTGATTGCATCTTTATTAGGCATTCTATTTATTTTTTATGTTATTCTTTTTTGTTATACTTATCCATTCCTACTTGACCCTTCAAAAATACTTCTCTCGTATCTGCATCTTCTTCATCAATAAGTCCTGTAACAAATCTTATAACTTGATTCATTGAAGCTTGTGCCTCAGCCGGGGCATCTTTATTTGTAAAAATTACCGGACTTTCTTTTGTAACTCCATCTACAGTTTTCTTTAATTTTATTGAAGAGTAAAAACTGTCAGGTATATCAACTTCAAACCCAAATGGTTCAAGTATAGCCTGAAGTTTCTCCTGAACATCATCATCATTAGGTGTTGTGTTGTCAAATAAATCTAATGATATATTTCCTCTCACGTAATCCACTGCTAATTCAAGATTTGTCTTAGGGTCCTCTGCATATGTTGTGGAAGCACCTTTACCCGTTCCTACTTGTGAACCAAGCTGTATAGTAGTCCCCGCAGTAATTTCTTCTGTGGCTCTTCTTTTTTCTGTTCTTCCTCCTTTAAAAGTAACCTCTTCAATTTTAGGGTCTTCAGTGGCTTTAACACTTATTACCTCTCCGTATTGTACTCCTCCCGCAAGGTCTACTGCCTCTGCTATATTTGAAACTCCTGTTAATAATGTGGCAGATTGAGCAAATGTATCAAACGGCATTTGAACTTCACCTTTTGTATCCAACATAGTAACCGGTCTCATTGACCCATCGTCAAAATAAACCTCTATAATATCTTTATTTTTAAATACTTTAACTGCACCATCTATGTTATCTCTAAAATATTGCTCAGCAGCAGCTACTTGCTCTTTATCACCATAGTAAATATCTTTTAACATATTGAAACTCATATCAACTATTTCTGTTGGACTTCCACCCGGGGGAGTTTTGGGTATAGGGTCCGCCTGTGGTTTATAACCTGCAGTGTCAGTTTCAAGCTTCACATCAATCTGTTCCTGTATCCTATTTCTTAAAAAATCTTTAACAACAGTTTCTTGTGCAGGCTTAAACACAGGTTTACCTGCAGCATCTACAGATTTATCTAAGTATATTAATCTACCCGACTTGTCATTATTAAAATCCGTCTCATTATCTGTAAACGTATATTTATCTCCCGTTGGAGTCTGAAATAAATTATTAGTAAGCATCGATGTTATATGGTCGTTATTAACCATCATTGAGCTAATAGTATCGTTTTCCCATTTAAAATATCCCGGTGCTTTTTTTTGGTCTGTAAGCTGCGTTACACTGCTTAGTTTCCTTGAACTTAATGCTTGTTTAAGGTCAGAGGTTATATAATCTCCCAAGTAGTCTACCTCGTTTTTTACTACTGCGTTTACGTCATAGGTATCATAGTTTCTTTTAATATTACCCATAAGTTCTGCAGCGGTAAGTGTATTGTTCTTATCAAGATTACCATTCGCATCTCTTTTAGCAAGGCTAATTACCCCGTTGGTTGGATTAATAAAAGAACCTACAGTACGTAGATTGGCTAATCCCTCTACCGACTCCATATCATATACTTCTCTGTATTGCGACTCACCTTTCTCCCACCTATCCATCTTCTCTGTGTAAGCGTCTTGGTATGCTTGACCAAGTGCAAATGTTAGTTTAGTACCATCTGTATTATTCTGACGGTTACGGGTATAGTCTCCCAAGTTTAACGTACCTGTCTTTAATAGGTTGTCTTGTAAAAGCCTATACTCCGTCATATTAGTAGCGAATCCATTAATAAAAGTATTACCGTTATCATAATCTCCTACAGGTCTATTCGCAAGCTCAATACCAAACTGCCTTGAGTTCTCATCTATCTCAGCTTTTTTCTCACGTCTAACCCTCGACTCTTCATAGAGCATATCAGTCACACTCTTTCCAACCTCGTTCCAATTTATTCTGTCCTTAGCGTTACGCTCTACGTATTTATAGTAAGTAGCCATATATTAACTTTGTTTTTTTATCCCTTTACTTTCAACAAAATATCTAAAAACTCAGGATTTTTCTCTATCAATGCTCTTTCCTCAGCAGTCAGGGTACTATTGGAAAAACTTGAATTTCCTGAGAATCCTTGACGGTTTAGTTTTTTAGCATTAAATAATGCTTCTTGGTATGCAGTACTGCCTGTAATTTGTTGTTGAACACCTGCATCTAAATTGTTAAATTTTTTGGCAGCATCACGCTTAGAAAGAGCACCAATCCCACCAATAGATTCTGTTAAGACACCCGTCTCTAAATTTACATCACCTTCCTGTAAACTTGATAATGCGGTTTTTCGAGCACCTTTACTTCCCTGACCGTATAGTGATACCATATCCGCAGCACTACCCGCAGCACCTAAAGCACCTTGTATACCTTCTCCAAGTGCCGACACCCTTGCACTCTCTGCGT
>TARA_R110000850_G_scaffold117828_1_pt1 | contig 13338 bp, 7 predicted proteins | sample TARA_R110000850 | Tara Oceans TARA_R110000850 (sample SAMEA4397586) | marine metagenome | biome: Polar Biome; feature: [SRF] surface water layer (ENVO:00010504); material: water (ENVO:00002006), including particulate matter (ENVO:01000060) such as... | depth 5 m | reverse complement strand
GTCCGCGCCCCTGACCGACGCGGCCCGCCAACGTACCAGTTTCCTGAACAGCCTGTTCCGCTTGCATTATGCAGAACTGGTGGGCCGGCTCCGCAAAGTGTATGGCGCGGGGCCGCCCGACCCCGAGGATGTCGCGCAGGCCGCATTTTCGAAGATTGCCGAACTGGACGATTTGGAACGTATTCATTCACCCCGTGCCTTCCTGTTCCGGACGGCGGTGAACATATGCCTGAACTCCAATGACAAGCTGAAACGCAGCCGCGCCTTTGTTCGCAGCCAGCTTGAAAGCAATTTTTCACAACGTCTGGAAGAAAAATCAGCCGAATCTGTCTTCATGGGTAAGCAGGATCTTGAGCGGGTCGCGCATGTCATTCGGCAATTGCCGCCGAAACAGCGCGAAATCCTGCTCCGGAGCCGGTTCAGGGGACAGACTTATGATGAGATCAGGCAGGAAACAGGGTGGAGTCAGGCGGATATCTCGCGCCAGCTCAACAAAATCATGGCGCTGCTGCAAGCCGAGTTGGATCGGTAGAGGCGCCGGTTGATGCAAATCCTTCGTATTCCTTTCCAGAGATCAGTTCGGGAGTCGTGTGCATGACGCCTCCCGGAGAGAATTCGCGCGACAGCGCATCACAAGAGGACAACAAGCGGGCCGCCGTGGCGCGCGCGTGGGTGCTACACCTGTCTTCCGGTGAAGACACGGAAGCCGACCGCCTCGCCTTTGCGGAATGGCTGGCTGCCTCCGATGACAACAAGCGCGCCTATGAAAAAGCCTATTCTATCTGGGAGGCCCTCGGAGACGTTGACGGCATCGAAAACCTGCTGACCCACAGGGACAGTGTGACAGAGTTTCGTCCTCGAAACAGCATGACCCGGCGATTCCTCGTGGGGGGCGCCATGGCCGCAAGCCTCGCTGTCGCAACCGGCATTAGCTTCCTGCTGATGCAGCCGGCACCGACAGAGACACTTCTCTACGCGACCGTGACGGGCGAGATCGAGACCATCACGCTGTCAGATGGCAGCAGGGTGACGCTCGGGGGGGCCAGCGAACTGACAGGCGAATTCACGCCAGACAGCCGCACCCTGGAGCTCGTTTCAGGCAATGCCTATTTTGATATCGCCCGTGATGAAGCCCGTCCGCTGACCGTCCATACAGGTGATGTGAATGTGCGGGTGCTCGGAACCCGGTTCGATATCAAGACACGGCCGGACTTCGTCGCGGTGGCCGTCGACCATGGCCATGTCCGCGTGACCTCGCCGGCCACCGGAAGCCGGCAGGATCTGACCGCCGGGGAAAAAATCGTGTCTGACGCGCCGCACGGCCTCAGCGAGGTCATGACCTTCGACGCCGGCCAGGAATTGTCCTGGCGGTCCGGCCGCCTGTCCTTCGTCGATGTACCGCTGCGCTATATTGTAGCGGACATGAACCAGTATAGCGATCGGCCGATCCGCCTTTCGCCCACCGCCCCCGCCGACCTGCGCCTCACCCTGTCCTTCCCGGTCGACCAGATCGAGCAGGTCTTGGCCGGGCTGGATGCCGCCTACCCGGTGGCCATCGAGTCCCGTGAGGACGACATCCTGATCACACAGGACGACTAACGACGCGTCCGGTGAAGCTTTTGTGAAGTTTGCCGAAATCCTGAAATAGATTGTTCCCTGATCTGTCTCCCCTCTGACCACGCAAGGGCGTGGCGCGGGCGCACTGCTTGGCGTCCGTACATCTCTCATGAGGGGAACATCATGACTTCTTCCATCAGCCTGCGCAAAGCGCTCGTCCTGACGGCATCGGGCGCAGCCCTGGGCCTTGGCCACACCGCACACGCCCAGACCTCCGCCGACCAGAACGACACTAAGGTCCAGGAAACCGTGATCGTGACCGGCACACGCGGCGCGCCGCGCACTGCCTTTGACAGTCTTGCGCCGGTCGACGTGATCTCCGACTCCGCCATTGACCTGACCGCCTCCGACGAAGTCATGGATACGCTGTCCCAGCTCGTGCCGTCCTTCAACGTCAAACGCCTTCCGATGGCGGACGGACAGGTCTTCGTGCGCCCTGCCACGCTGCGCTCCCTGTCGCCAGACCACACGCTGGTCCTCGTCAACGGCAAACGCCGCCACCGCTCCGCCATGCTCGGCGGCAATGGCGCCCAGTCCGCTGACCTCGCCCAGATCCCATCCTATGCCATCAAGCAGATCGAAGTCCTGCGCGACGGCGCATCGGCCCAGTATGGCTCCGACGCCATCGCCGGTGTGATTAACATCATCCTCGACGACCAGGCCGGCTTCAACGCGTTTGCCCAAGCTGGGCAGTATTATGAAGGCGATGGGGAGCAGTATCGTCTCGGCGTCCAGCAGGGCTTTGTGTTCGACAATGGCTACTTGAACCTGTCCGGCGAATACACCGACGCCCAGCCGACCTCCCGCTCCCGCCAGCGGGCAGATGCAATTGCGCTGCAAGAGGCCTTCCCGGAATTGAACGTCCCGAATCCGGTTCAGAACTGGGGCCAGCCTGAGCGCCAGGCCTATCGTTTTGCCCTGAACGGCGCTTACGACCTGGACGGTTCCGAAGCCTATGTCTTCAGCACCTATGGCTTTGGCTCCGGCGTCACCGATTTCAACTGGCGCAATCCGCTGACGACCAGCGCCTTCGGCGAAAGCGCGATCGACCCGGACTATGATCTCTCCGAAACCTTCCCGGCCGGGTTCTCGCCGCGCTTCGGGCAGGACGACAATGACTTCGCGCTGACCGGCGGCTATCGCAGCAACAATGACGGTCGCTTCTCCTACGATCTGAGCGCAGGCTATGGCCGCAACCAGATCGAATACTTCATGTACAATTCGATCAATGCCTCGCTCGGTTCAGCCAGCCCGACCTCCTTTGACATCGGTACGCTGACCCAGTCGGAGCTGACCTTCAACGCAGACTTCGCCTATCGGGCCACGCTCGACTTCCTCGCCGAAGACATGACTTTCGCCTTCGGCGCCGAGCAGCGCACCGAAGAGTATGAGATTGGCGCGGGCGAGTATGCTTCCTTTGCGATTGGCCCGCTCGCCCCGGAAGGCTTCCCGTCCGGCTCGAACGGCTTCCCGGGCTTCTCCCCGGAACAGTCCGGCTCGTCCGACCAGACCAGCTATGCCGCCTATGTTGACGTCGAAGCCCCGATTACGGACCGCTGGACCGTCGGCGCTGCTGTGCGCTTCGAGGATTTCTCGGAGTTCGGCAATGATACGAACGGCAAGCTGTCCACCCGCTACGAAGTGAGCCCGAACCTCGCCCTGCGCGCCACGGCCTCCACAGGCTTCCGCGCGCCGACGCCGGGCCAGCTCTTCTCCGAGCGCACCTCGCAAGGCCTCGACACGACCACGCTGAACATCTTCACGCGCGGCCGCTACAGCCCGCAGGGGCCAATCGCCGATGTCATCAGCCTGCGTGACGGGGTCGATATCCTTCCGCTGGAGCCCGAAGAGTCTGAAAACCTGACCGCCGGCCTTGCCTGGAATTCGAATGCAGGTCTTTCCGCGACAGTTGATGTCTACCAGATCGACGTCACCAACCGCCTGAGCACATCCGCCGCCTTCTCGCTGACGGATGAGGAACGTGCCGAACTGGCTGCGCTCGGTGTTGCAGGAGCGGACACGATCACAGCCGTCAACTTCTTCCAGAATGATTTTGACACCCAGACCAAGGGCGTCGACCTGGTCCTGACCTACAAATACGAAGTCGGGCCGGGCGAGATGAATCTGACCGGCGCCTACAATTACAACAAGACCGAAGTGACGGGCGGCGATTTCGCTGCGAATGAAACGGCAGCTGATCGGTTCGAGAAAGGCATTCCTGAGCATACCGGAAACCTTCAGGCCACCTACACGGTCGGAAACTGGGATGTGTTCGGCCGGATGCGTTACTATGGTGAGTGGCGCGACTATTCTGGCAACTCTGATGGGGACATCTTCCAGGATTTCGGTGCAATGGTGCTGTTTGACCTCGGCGCGACCTATCAGGTAAATGACAACATGAAAGTACGTGTTGGCGCAGAGAACGTCTTCGACCAGTATCCGGACGAGGCGACCTACCAGGCCAGCCGTGGACTGATCTATTCGCGGAATGCCCCCTACGACACCGATGGCGGCCAGTATTATGTCCGCCTGGACTTCAGCTTCTGATCCCGAAGGACAGGACATGAAACTAACCAGACGACTGGTCATGAAGGGCGCCGCTGCGACAGCGGCGTCCTTTAATGTTGCCGCCGCATATGCCGGCCCCGTTCCGCTATCCGAGGGCGAAGACCCAGAGGCCAATCTCGCTCAGGACGAGATCTATTGGCAAAAGATCGCCGCGCAATACGACGTAACGCCGGATATCGTGAACTTCGAGAACGGCTATTGGGGCCTCATGGCCCGGCCGGTCATGGAAGCTTTCTTTCGTCATACCGAACGCGTGAACCGGGAAAACTCCTCGTATGCGCGGCAGAATTTCTACAAGGATCTCCAGCCTATCCAGCAGCGGCTCGCCGCCATGCTTGGCGCCGGCGAGGATGAGATCGCACTGACACGGGGCGCCACGGAAGCGCTGCAGGCCCTGATCGGCGGTTACCGGCTGCTGCACCCGGGCGACGCCGTCATGTATGCCGACCTCGATTATGATTCCATGCAAGTCGCGATGGAAACTCTGGCCGACCGGAATGGAGCCAGCGTCGTACGGATCGTCATTCCTGAGCCCGTCACCCATAATGAACTGATTGAATTCTACCGTAACGCCCTGACCGAAAATCCGCAGGTTCGCCTGCTGTTGCTGACCCATATCAGCCACCGCACCGGCCTGAAGATTCCCGTTCGCGAGATCGTGGAGATAGCACGCCAACACGGGGTAGATTGCGTCGTGGACGCCGCCCATTCCTGGGGACAGACAGATTTCCGGATCGACGATCTCGGCGCAGATTTTGTCGGGTTCAATCTGCACAAATGGATGGGCGCTCCCATTGGCGCCGGGCTTATGTATATTTGCCGCTCAAGGCTGGCCGATATTGCCCCGAACATTTCTGAACGCCCGGACGGCATTGGCACCATCCACCACCGTCTGCACACGGGCACGACAAATTTCGCAACCCTTCTGACCATAAATGATGCGCTTGATTTTCACGAAATGGTTGGCCCGGCTCACAAGGAAGCCCGGCTAGCCTATTTGCGCAATCTCTGGGTCAGCGAGATGCGCAGCGCGGATCGTCTGGACATCCTCACACCTGATGACCCCCGGCTACATGCAGGCATCACATCGTTCAGGGTCAAAGGCATGACCAGCGTGGACGCGAACAAGGATATCGTCCGGCGCTTGTCTCAGCATGGCGTGTTCACGGTCCATCGCACAGGTGTCTCGAACGGAGCATGTGTGCGGGTCACACCGGCCCTCTACAACACACCGGACGATTGCGTGAAACTTGTGGGCGCACTGCGACAGCTCCTGATGGAAATCTGACGAAATATGGCTGGAAGACTGTGGCATGGTCGCGCCATGTGTGCGGAATCGCTGCAGTCTTTCGCCATTGTCATCAGGCTGTCATCGCTGTCCGCTTGTAACAGGTTGAACTGATCCACTCATTCGTGGTTCCGCCTGAGGGGCTCATGCGATCCGTCTTATTGTATCTGGCAAGCTGCGCCTTCCTGACAGTTCCGGCGGTCGCTCAGGACCATACGATCCGCATTCCAGCGGGGTCGCTCTCAGAGGCTTTGAACCTGCTGTCCGAACAGCTCGACACAGTCATCATCGCTGAATCCGCAGATCTGTCAGGTATACAATCCGGACAGGTCACGGGCACCATGACGGCCCGCGAAGCCTTGAGCGCGCTGCTCGCAGATACGGACCTCGAATTCACTTCCAAGGTCAGCGGCGTGTGGGTGGTCCGCCGGTCGGTGGAGCCTCAGCCCGGCTCACCACACTCCGCCCGCACCCTTGCCCGTCCTACGCCCTTTGCGAGTTTCGAGCCCATCCGGATCTATGACACGGTGATCGTCACCGGCACGCGCGCTGGGTCGCCGGCAATTGAGAGCCTCTCTCCGGTGGACGTGCTGGATCGCGCGACACTTGGCGCGCCGGTGTCAGATGATCTCACGGATGTGATCGCGGAAATCCTGCCCGGATTTTTCGCGCAACGTCGCCCCTTGAGCGATGGCGCAGTGTTCGTCAGGCCCTACAGCCTGCGAAACCTGTCCGCCGATCACACCCTCATCCTGGTCGATGGCAAACGCCGGCACCGGTCCGCCATGTTGAATGCCGGAGGATCGCAGTCACCGGACCTTGCCATGATCCCGACCAACGCCATCGACCGGGTCGAAGTGCTGCGGGACGGCGCATCTGCCCAGTATGGATCCGACGCCATCGCGGGGGTGATCAATATCATCACACGCCGCGACGCGATGACCGACGGATTTGCTCAGTACAGCCAGTATTATGAAGGTGACGGTGTCCAGAAACGCCTTGGCCTCGGCGCGGGGCATCGAACAGGCACGCATGGCGTCCGCGTCAATCTCGATTACAGCCATGCCGCCGCGACGTCTCGCGCCCGGCAAAGGCTGGACGCGATGGCCTATATGGAGGCGCATCCGGAGGCCAATCTCAGTGATCCCGTCCAGAAATGGGGCCAGCCGGAACGCGAGGATTTCCGTCTGTTGGCCAATGGTGACACAGCCACCGCTTTCGGAGAGATGTATGGCCTCGCCAGCCTGAGTTGGGGACAGGGCGTTTCCGATTTCAATTGGCGGAGCCCGGAAGCCCAAAGCGCCTATGCAGACAGTGACGCGTTCGAAGGCTGGACGTTGCGCGATGTGTACCCTCATGGGTTCAAACCCCAGTTCGGCCAGGAAGAGCGCGATAGCGCGGCCACGCTGGGCCTGAAGGGCAAGAGCGAAGCCGGCCTCCACTATGATGTCAGCGCTGGCTTTGGTGAGAACCAGATCGACTATTTTCTCTACGACACGATCAACGCATCCATGGGGCCCGCCAGCCCGTTCGAATTCGATGCCGGCGGCCTGCGCCAACGCGAGTATAATCTGAACGCTGATTTTCAGACGGAGTGGAACGCGCCCGGCATTGCCGAAGGCCCGGTGGAATTGGCGTTTGGGCTGGAACGGAGAGTTGAGCAATATACGACGCTGGCGGGCGATCTGGCCTCCTACGAAATCGGCCCCGGCGCTGCGGACGGGCTGACCTCGGGCTCCAACGGGTTTCCGGGCTATACGCCGCTACAGGCAAAAACCCACGACCAAACCAACTGGGCCGCCTATGTCGACGCGACGGCCCCTCTGACAGCGAGCACGCGGGCCGGGCTGGCTGTCAGGCTCGAAGACTTCGACTCCTTCGGGAGCCAGTTCATCGGCAAGCTGGCATTGCGACAGGATTTGACGGACACGCTTGCCTTTCGCGTGACGGCATCGACGGGTTTCAAGGCTCCCACGCCGGCGCAGCTCTATTCGGAACGCACGTCCCAGGGCGTGGATGCTGAAACGCTCGACATTTTCACGGCGGGCCGGTTCACGCCGACCGGCGAGGTGGCCACCATTATCAGCCAAAGGCCAGACACTGATATCTCGTCACTTTCGCCAGAGACATCTGAAAGCCTTTCAGCTGGTCTCGTCTGGCAACCCATCCCGGGTCTCGTCGCCAGCCTCGATGCCTACAGCATAGACCTGCATGACCGGATCTTTACATCAGACGAATTCATTCTGAGGCCGGAGGAGCGGGCCAGCCTGACCGCATTGGGCGTTCCCGGCGGAGAAAGCATTACCACCGTCTTCTTCTACCAGAATGACTTCGAGACGCGAACCAGCGGCGTGGATGTCGCCATCCGGTACGCAACCGACCTGGTTGGCGGAGCCCTGGACCTCGGGCTTACCTACAACACCAATCATACCACAGTTCTGAATGCCAGCTTCATTGACAACCCGTCCCGCGTCTCACGGTTCGAGAACCTTCATCCGCGCAATTCCATGCTGGCGAGCCTCCGCTACCAGAAGGACCGCATCATTCTGACGGGCAAGCTACGACGCTTTGGCCCGTGGCAGGACTATCTGAACGAGGAGGCAGACCAGATCCAGACATTCGGGTCTGAAGTCTTCGTGGATGCAAGCATTGCCTTCGACCTGACAGACCGAACAGCCATCCGGGCAGGCGTGGAAAACCTGTTCGATACTTACCCCGACGAAGCAGAAAGGCAGGCCAGCAAGGGTCTGATATATTCCCGCAACGCGCCGTACGATACAGATGGCGGCCTCTTCTACATACGATACGATCTCAAACTCTGAGGCCGTCTGGCCAGATAGCCGGACCGTGATGTTTCGGAACGACTCAGCTCGTCCCTACACGATCTTGCTCCAATTCGAGCGTCCCCCTTTCCGAAGCGGCATGACCACCGTCCGGGCAAGCGAGGCCACGCCCTCCGACACCCGTCGGAATGGTTGATACAGTGTATCAAAGCCAATTCTTTCCAAAATCAAAGAACAGGCAGCTTTGTCCTAATCTTGCTCAAATATGCATGAACTGCAGCTTTGAAGCTCATCCGGACTAAAAAAGTCGGAAAAATCGTTCCCTTCTAAATACAATGAGTTGGAAGGATAGCGTTCAACTCAAAAAGACGAGGAGCGAAGTTACCGAACGGGGGTGTGCCATGCGTTCAAGCAAAACAAGTCAGCACAAAAGCAAGACCTGTTGGAATACGGGTAGAGGGAGCGTGCTTTGAATATGCCGGACCGAGCGAATCTGTCGGCACTTTCCGTGCTGGTTGTCGCTGCGGCGCAGGAAGATGTCGCCAAAATTCAGAAGGGACTGCCGGCTGGCTCAACCTTCAGACAGGTGGATACATTCTCATTTTCTGAGGTATCCACGGACATCCTGCGAAGCACGCCCGATCTGCTCATCATCTCCTCTGCTTCCGTCGATCTTGAGCACATCGCCACGGCCGAACGATTGGCCACCGCGAAACAGCTCCCGATCATCTGGTTCGTCGAGCGTGACGAGGAAGGCCTCGCGCCACACGCTGTTCGCGCGGGCGTCACCTCATTCGTCGTCGACGGCCTCACCCCGTCGCGCATCGCCCCCCTGATCACTGTCGCCCTGGAGCGGCATCGGCTGGTAACAGCCCTTCACGGCGAGTTGCAAAAATCAAAGGACAGCCTCGCCGCCCGAAAGATTGTGGAGCGCGCAAAAGGACTGCTCATGCAAACACGGGGCATGAGTGAAGAAGAAGCTTACAAGACGCTACGCTCAATGGCGATGCGTCAGGGAAAATCCCTGAAAAGCGTTTGTGACGCCCTCATTTCGATGTCCGACCTGTTACCTTGATGTGACAGGGAAGATGGAACGCGTCAGATTTGTTTCCTCTGCACGAAGTTTCACCCAAGCAAAGCGAGTGTGCGCGAAATTTCGGCAAACGACGCTCATACCCTATTGCGCATTACGTTCCCCTACCCAGCGTTTTTTTGACCTGAAAAGGTTTTAGCAAGTCCAAAGAGGGACTTCGGTTTCGAAGGCACAAAGGCGTGTCTTCTGCAGCCTTTAGCTGCCCTGGCCCAAAGGCGGGCCTCTCAAAACAAATTCGATCGCAAACGCTCAGGAGCGTTCTGCGACATCGGCTTACCGTCCGCTTACTGATGGACACATTGAATTCGCCTGGGAGCGAATAGAGGGGTCAATATATTATGAGAGTAACGAAATTCAGATCACATTTGCTGTCCTGCGCGATTACTGCAGCCAGCCTTTCCATGATCGCAACCGCCCATGCTCAGGAAGGTGCAGTTGATGCTGTATCGGTCCAGGAAGCAATTACCGTCACCGGGTCTCGCGGGAAGCCCCGGTCCATTCAGGACTCGCCGGTGCCTATCGACGTCCTCGGTGAGGACGAACTCAATGCGGTCCCCTTCACGGATACAAACGATATCCTGAAAACACTGATACCGTCCTACTCCCTGTCACGACAGCCCATCTCTGACGGGAGTTCCTTCATCCGGCCCGCTGAAATGCGCGGCCTTCCCACCGACAAGACGCTGGTCTTGGTGAACTCGAAACGCCGTCACCGCGCTGCGCTGGTGACCATCGGCGGGTCCGGGACACAAGGGCCTGATGTGGCAACCATCCCTTCCGCTGCCCTCAAGAGTATTGAAGTGCTTCGCGACGGCGCCGCCGCCCAGTACGGCTCGGATGCCATCGCGGGGGTCATCAACTTCATTCTCAAGGACAATTCCGAAGGCGGCTCGGTCAGCGTCGATGTCGGCCAGTATTTTGAAGGCGACGGCTTCCAGTACACTGTCTCCGGAAACTACGGTTTTGATCTGGGCGGAAAGGGCTTCCTGAGCGTTTCAGGCGAAGTCAGCAAAGCCGATGCGACCAGCCGCAGCGAGCAGTATTGTGAATCCTGGTTCTGTCTCGATCCCAGCAATCCGGATTTCGATCCGACGGCAAGCTATGCCGCTCAACTCACCCCTGAATTTGTGGAGGGCGTTCCGTCCGCATCATTGGGAGACTTTGGAGTTGTCCAGCCATGGGGGCAGCCCACCAGTGAAGCGGTGCGGTTGTTCTACAACTCCGCTTACACCATCAGTGACAATGCTGAACTCTACTCTTTCGGCAACTATTCCAGCAGCAAGTCAGACGGCGGCTTCTTCTATCGTTATCCCGGAAATGGCACGATTGAGGATTTGCGCCTTGAAGATGGCTCGATCTATTCGCCCCTCGAAATCTTCCCGGGCGGCTTCACCCCGCGTTTCTTCGGCGACGTGATTGACTATTCCTTTGTGGGCGGCCTACGCGGCCTGGTTGCGGGTTTCGACTACGATCTCAGCGCCCGCTACGGGCACAATGAAATCCAGTACACGCTGTCGAATACGATCAACCCCTCACTCGGCCCGGATACGCCCACGACGTTCCGTCCCGGTGACCTGATCAACGAAGAAATGCAACTCCAGGCAGACTTCTCGAAGGAACTGGAAGTGGGACTGGCCAGCCCGTTGGTCTTTGCCTTCGGCGCCAGTTATCTGGACGAAGCCTATGAATTGGTCGAAGGCGATGCTGCGTCCTATGAAGATGGACCCTACGCCAACGCAGATCCCTTTGGCTTCTGTGACGCAATGGCTCCCACAGCCGCAGGCCTGACAGTCATAGCTGCCGGCTCAACCCTAGACTGCTCCGATCCAGATGATCCTGTGTATCAGGTTGTCGGCGTGGGATCGAACGGCTTCCCGGGCTACTCGCCAGCCTTCTCCGAAGACTACACCCGCGATTCCCATTCCATCTACGCCGATTTGAGCGCTGACGTTACGGAGAATCTCTTCCTGCAAGGGGCCCTGCGCTACGAAAGCTATTCGGACTTTGATGCCGAAACCGTGTGGAAGATTGCCGGACGTTACGAAATCAACGACGTCTTCGCGCTTCGCAGTTCGATCGGCACAGGGTTCCGGGCGCCGACGCCGGGCCAACAGGGCACGACCAATGTGTCGACCCGGTTGCCCAACGGCTTCCCGGTTGCGACTGGCCTCTTCCCGGCCAGTGGACCCGTTGCTCAAGCTCTGGGGGCGACGCCCCTGCAGCCGGAAACCTCGACCAATTATACGCTGGGTATGACGTCGAATTTCGACAATATGAGCCTGACGGTTGACTTCTACCAGATCGATCTGGCTGATCGCGTCAATGCCATCTCCACCCAGGATGTTTCAAGCGATCCGTCAGCCGGCGCGGCGTATGATAACTATCTCGCACTGGTCAATGCCGGGGTGACGGGAGCTGAATCGATTGGCGGCGTATTCTACTTCACCAATGCCTTCGACACGACCACTTCCGGTGTGGATATCGTGGGAACCTATGCCAAGGCCTGGAGCAATGGGCAGAGCACCAGCTTCACCGGTTCGGTAAACTACAACAAGACCGAGTTCGACAGCGATGTGGACGCTCTGTTCAATGAAGAAAGCCAGTTCGACTTCCTGAACGGGACACCGAACTGGCGTGGGGTCTTCACGGTCCTTCACGAAATTGGACCAGTCACCCTTCTCGGCCGCGCCAACTATTATGGCGGGTATGAAAATGCCGCCGACTCTTCGCTCGCCGCCATTCAGGAATGGGACGGAGAAATTTTGTTCGACTTCGAAGCCTCCTATCAGGTTGACGAAATGCTGACCCTTTCGGCCGGTGCTCGAAACGCCTTCGACAATTATCCCGATGCCGGCGACGCGGCCATTGGCGAGACATGCTGTGGACGGATCTATCGGTCCGACTCGGTCGTCGATTGGCAAGGCGGCTATTATTACGTCAAGGCATCGGCCTCGTTCTGATGCGCACCAACTCAGCCCACAGGCGAGTTGCTACAGATGGGGGGCGTTTTCGAACGCCCCCTTTCACCGTCTCCGAATTCAAATTTGACCCTCTTTCAGAACTGGACCGTTAATGTTGGGACTTGAGTATGATCCGGCACAATTGGCACAGCTAATTAGTGTGTTGATGATTGCCGGCTTGATTGCCGGCTTCGTCGCGGGATTATTTGGGATTGGGGGTGGGTTCGTTGTCGTCCCAGCCCTGCTATTGGTTTTCAGCTTCTTCGGCGTGGACGGCGAAGTGCTGACACATGTCGCCATTGGGACATCTCTGGCCACAATTATCGTTACATCATCCAGATCCGTCCATGCACATAACAAACGAGGGGCGGTTGATCTCCAGATCATAAAGGACTGGGCACCCTGGCTTCTCATCGGCGTCGTTGGTGGAATTATCCTGGCGCAATTCATGGATGGCCGCTCCCTCAAATGGATCTTCTCCATCGGTGTTTTCCTGATGGGGCTGCACTTCATCATGCCGGTACTGAAGGATGTGAAACTGTCAGACGAAATGCCCAAGGGCATCGCGCTGGCCGGGCTCGCCTCTTTTCTCGGCGGGTTCTCAGCCCTGCTGGGCATTGGCGGGGGCACGATTGCCATTCTGACCATGACCATGTGCGGCCGGCCCATTCACCAGGCCGTGGGAACGGCGTCCGGCTTTGGCGTCATCATCGCAGTTCCTGGCGCCATCGGATTTGCGCTCCTCGGCCTCGGCGCCAGCCAATTGCCGGTCGGGTCGTTCGGATACGTCAATATCCTCGCCGTGGTGGCCATCACGGCCATGTCGTTCATCACCGCGCCGCTCGGCGCCCGAGCGGCGCACGCCCTGAACGGTCCTGCCCTGAAACGGGTCTTCGGAGTATACTTGGTCGCGACCTCTGCGATCGTTCTATGGAATTCGTTCACCTGATACGGGGTGAAACAAGATCAAACGTGTTGAGTAACAAATGAATCAGGAAGGAAATGAAAATGGCATTTGACGTATCAAGA
>TARA_R110000850_G_scaffold15403_1_pt1 | contig 13388 bp, 19 predicted proteins | sample TARA_R110000850 | Tara Oceans TARA_R110000850 (sample SAMEA4397586) | marine metagenome | biome: Polar Biome; feature: [SRF] surface water layer (ENVO:00010504); material: water (ENVO:00002006), including particulate matter (ENVO:01000060) such as... | depth 5 m | reverse complement strand
ATTTTCTACTGCTTGATTTCTTTGTCTGTGTAATTCTATTTCTACACCCATAGACCCTACATCTATTCCTATATCTAAATTCTTATCTACTTGTTCTTTTAGTTTTAATCCCCTTATTTCATTCATTTTTCCTAATACATTTCTTCCTACTACATCACTACTATTGTAATTTTTTTTCATTATTTCTTGATTTCTTTTTGCTTGTTGTAATTGACCTCTTAATCCCCCCTTATTAAATCTTACTGATTGACCTAATTTTTTTTCTAAATCAATTATTCTTTTTTGTTCTTCTGCGAATAACTCTAAATCTCTATTATAGTTGCCTTGTAATTTTTCGCCTTCACCTACTAATGTTGCTCCAATAGAACTGGGGTTTAGTATAAAATTCATAGTTTCTCTTAATTGTCTTAAATCCTCTTTTACAACTATATCATCATTATTCATCTTCTCAAATATTCTTTCCCATATTTTCGCATCTCTATCACCAACTGATGCCTTAATCATTTCTTGATTTTGCGTCATTAGACCACCCATAAATTGTGATGTCTTATCACTTTCACTTAATAGTGTTCTTGCTGTATATTCTACATCTGTTTCATTATCTTTTTTAGGTGGTTTATTCCAATTTAATCTTGATTTCTTTGGTTCTCTTGTGCTTCTTTTCTTACCAGCAAACTTATTTGTCTTCTCCTTATATCCATAATATGATGATGCACCACTTCCAAAATAATTAGCACCATATAAACCAGCACTTCTACTTCCATATCTCTTACCACCCATACCCATTAAATCTTCTTCTTTCTCTCTTTTTGTTCTTCTTTTTACTGGTCTTTGTGCTTTTGCGAATGAATTAATTACTTCTAATAATAAATCTGTTTTATCTGCTTTATTAGATTTAAACTTTGCTCTTGCTTTTAAATCTCTTACTGACTTTCTTTTAGATTTTTTCTTCTTCTTTTTCTTTTTCTTATCTACAACTTTCTTTTGTTTTCTAATTTTTTCTGTTGTTTTTGTCGCTACACCCCTTCTACTATCTAAATCTCCAAAATAGGATTTACTACTGCTATACATTATATATAATATATAGTTATATTTTAATGCGTTTTAATAATCATATTTAATTCTAACTATAATATATACAAGATGAATAAAGATATAAAAACAATTTTTAATGATGATATGAAATTGGGTATTAGTGGTGAAAATTATGTAGAAGAAAAAATACTTCCAAGATACTTTAAGAATATTAAGTTTAATGGAAAATGGGCGGTTATTGATTATGAAAATGAAGATACACTTATAGAATTAAAAACAAGAAGAGTTCCATTTGGTAAATATGAAAGTTTGATGTTTGGATTTAATAAAGTTGTATATATAGAAGAAAGAATTAAAAATGGTGAAAAGAAAGATGCTTATATTATATGGAAATTAACTGATGGTGTTTATTATTGGAAATATAATGAAAATGAATATTCTATTAAAAGTGGTGGAAGAAGAGATAGGGGTAAATTAGAATTTAATGATTGTGCTTATGTTAAAAATAAATATATACATAGTATATATGACCTATGCGAAATTAAGCAAGAAGAGAACGAGGAAACCGAAGTTGTTTAAATCAAATCAAAATGTATCAAATGTTGTTTATAACTATAATATAGCACAAACAGAAGTTAGAAAATTAGGTAAAGTAGGCAGACCAAGAATTGTCCCATACGAATTTGATACGCCCACACAAGTAAGAGAAGCATTAAATAAGAAAGTTAAAGATTTTACACCAAATGAATTAAGAGCATACAATAGAGTTGCTAATAGATTAGATTATGCGAGAACAAGACAATTAGAATTATATGGTGAAACTGCCGAAGAGTATAAGAAAAAATTAAATAAAACTATTAAACAAATGAGTAAAGAACAGAAAAATAAATATAATAGATTAGCAAAAAGTGAAAGTAGATTACTGAAACCCTAAATAAAATGAACTTGTTTTCTTCATACTATCCAATAATGAAAATTGGTTTAATTCAGTTGGCGATGGTGGTGGATTTTCTATATCATAATAATGTCCTTCTAATAATCTTTGACTTTCACTTAATGTATAGTATAGTGGAGTGTCTAAATCACTTTTTTTATTAAAAAATTTTTCATAGATATATAAAAACATACACATTATATATATATAATGCCGAAGAAAAAAGCAACACCTTACGATAAATTAGACGAGGGAACATTCACAGAACAAGCAAAAGCAAAGAAAATGACTATAAATAAGTTTGCTACATATGTAATTAAGAACTACAAAGACCCAAAAAGTAAATATAATCCAACTTTAAAAACATATAGAAGGGCATTATTTTATAAAAATTTAGTTAAGAAAAAGAAATCAAAGAAAAAATAATGATAATATAAATATATAGTATATGGACGCTGATGCTCTTGATACTCATAGACGAAGAAGAGATTATTTACAAACACAATTAAATAATATGCGTGCGAGCGATGTTGATACATTTGATATTATAGAAAATATACACCAAGATAAGTTAGATGGTGGTGATGGTAGGGGTGGTGGTGATGGTGATGACGAATTTTATGACGATTTCCACGCCATAAACAAACCATTTATTACAGCATATATTAATATAAAAACTGAATTAGATAGTATTATTATTGATTTAGCAAATCTTGGTTTATAGAAATAATATTATAAAAAAGAATAAATAATTATATTTGTATATTATATAAAATGTTAGGAAGACACGATAAACCCCAAGTTTCTACAAATGGTAGTATAGAAGTAATGAGAGTAAGTAGTAATAGAGGAAGAGATGAAACTAACGAAATAAGAGAATTACGCAGAACTAAACAATTTGATAGAGCAAGTGAAGAACAAAGATTTTTACATAGACCAATCCAGAAAGTTATTATTGGCGTTCCTACCCCTAAACCAACAACATCATATGGTGGTGATAAAAGAGATTTAGCAAAATTATCAAGAAACGAAGCAAGAAGAGATAGATTAGTCAATACTGAATTAAACATTAATAATGAACCATTTGGGACTAATTTTTAAATAGTGATTATATATAAAATGAGTGGTCTTGCCCCATATAGTTTAAGTGAATTATCCCTATTTGTTGTAAGTTGTATTACTGCTATGGGGACTTTATGTGCCGTTGCTGGTAAAATATTAGCAACAAGTAGATGTAATGAATGTAGTTGTTGTTGTATAAAATGTAAGAACGACCCATTAGAAAAAGAGGAATTAGAAGCATTATCAAAAATAGATTTAGAAGCACCAAAACAATTAGTAAAAAAAGAAAATAGTGATATTTTACCTAATACTTAATGGTGTCTTTACTTGTAAATTGTAGTTGGTTAAAGTTTTTATGAAGCATATTATCAAAAGATTTATTTGTGTCTATATATAAAAAGTTATGTGGTCTATCAAAAGTATATTTAAGAACCTCATAAAATTCGTCTTTCGGTATAACTATTACCTCATCAAAGAGTGTTTCCAGTTCTTTCTTATTCTTTGTATGGTAAATTACTATTTTGTCGGCATTTGCTCTTATAGGTCTTGGTATTTTATTATAAACTTGCGTAGTTATTATAACAGATACAGAACCATTTGTTCCGCATAAGTGTCTTCTATTCATTATCATTTTATTCATCATATTCTTTAATGTAGCATTCTTTGTTATATCATTTACTACATCGTCCATTACAAATAGTATTTTTTCTTCACTATCTCTAATTGCGTCTAATGTATCTTGTAGATTATCTACTTCTAAACTATCTAATTTTTGTTCTTCTGGTAATTCACCAAATGGGTCATCTTTGATGGTCTTAAAACTATTACCAAATAAAAATATCTTATCAAATTTACGATTTAAGTTTTTACCCCTTTTTGTTAATAAATTTAATAAAAGTGATGTCTTACCACTTCCACTCTTACCACTTAAAATCATAAAGAAATTCCCTTGTGGTAATGGTTCTGGTATAGAGCAATCTACATCATCACAAGTAAAATCAAATTTACTTATTACAATCTTTTTTGTAGGTTCTATTTCAGTTATATTCATACTTATATATTATAAGAATAGATTAAAAAATTAATTATTAAGCGAAATTATAAAATGCTTTGAGTGATGATGGAGGTATATATTGTTCTTGATACTGATTAGATATTGGATTATTATTTGTGCGTGGAGGCGGTATGTAATCACTATCATCGCTGTCGTCTTCTTCTTCACTAACATATACTACTTTTTTATTTTTCTTTGGTTTTCTTTTTTTAACTATTATTGTTTCTTCATCACTACTTGTAGCATCTTCATATATAATTCGTGGTTCTTTTTTCTTTCTTACTATCTTTTTTACTTCCTCAAATGATACTTTCTCATTTTTTGGTTGCAGTTTTGGTATGTGTTTTGCTATTTTTTTATCTGCTTTTTCTTTTAGTTTTGCTTCTTTTCTTGCTTTTATGTTCTTTTTTCTTGTTTCTTGTGCTTTTGCGAAGGCGTTTTTCTGTGCTTCTGTTCGCTCTTTCTTACTTCTTTGTAGTCCCTTATCTTCTATTTCTTCGGTCTTCGTAGATAAATCGTCGTTAAGTTCTTCGTTTATCGTAATATTTTGTTCTTCCATATCGTATATATAATTACTATATATTATTTTTAATTATTAAAAAATATCTTAACTTATAGTATAATATGTTCTCTTCTAATAATACTGGTTCTAATAATCTTTTTAATATAGCAAACTTACAACTTATAGGAGCAGAAGATTTAACAACTGAAAGTGTTGATGATGAATTCTTAACATTAGGTAGTTTAGTAGGTGTAGGTGCTGATGCCCCCACTTATTTAGTAAAGAAAACAAAATTAGTAGGACATCACGATTTAATTTCAGTATTAGCACCTATAACAAATATTGGTGGTGATATTGGTTGTGGTTTTGATAATTCTACAATTACATTAAATGGTGCTAATGAATTACAAGTAGCAAGTCCCCATATTGATTTAACATTTGATTTACCATTAGAAAAAATAATTGATAATGTAGGTTTATTATTTAACGCCGACCATTTATTAACTACACTTGGTGGTGAATTAGATATTAATTTTACTACTAACTTTGATACACATAATAATCAGTTTGATTTAGCAGATAATTTAGAAATTGGAGGGTTCGTAGCAGACGGCACAATTAATATACTTGATACACTCTCAAATCAAAGATTTAATTTTAATTCTGCTGGGTCATTTGATTATACTGATGTAAATGGTAATCTTCTATTTAGTTTTATTGATGATGGTATTGGGGTGGTATTTAATATAACAGATGTCTTTTCACAAAGTGCTATTTCTTTTGATGAAAATGTGAATTTGATAGGATTTAGTGATACTTCTGGTATGCCCTTATTAGAAGTTGATAGAAATGGTTATGTTTCTACAAAAGATAATTTTGGTAATTTTGTATTAGATATAGATACAACAAATCATTTAAGTTCATTTTATGATGTTAATTCTAATTTACAAATGGATATAGATGGTAATGGTTCATTATCAACATTTTATGATTTATTTGGAACTCCCCTTTTACAAGTTGATGCTAATTTTAATGAAGTTCTAATACCTAATTTACCTATTGGTGCTGGTGGTTCTGCTGATAGTTTATATATAGATAATACATCAATTTTTGGTGTTAATCTTGTTTGTATAAATTAATAAAATATATGTATATAGTATAGAATGGGTGTTGCTGAAATTGTTAAAAGTTATAATAATCTTTATGATTATACTATAATTGTGGGTATTTATCTTGTATTTTATTTTTATACATTAGATAGTGAGGGGTATTAATAATTTGATTTTTTATATATACTTATTATATAATGGGTAAGATTAAGAATGCAAGATGGTATTTATTTTTATTTGAGGATAATAACAAAGAGCATCTATTTAAAGTTTATCATTTTGATACTATGAGTGAAATGAGTTATGTTGTAGGTATGCCCCAACAAACATTAAGTAATTATTATCACGGATTAATAAAAGACAGAGATATTCTTAAATATTGTAAGATTTACCAATTTAATAATTAAAAAATATGTTATAGATATATATATATATAGAATGAGTGAAGAATTATTAAATGAAAATATAATGTGTGAGATTTGTTTAGATGATAAAGTAGAATTCTGGAAATGTAGTTGTTGTAATAAAATAGTTTGTTGTGATTGTAAAGTAAAATTACCAATAAAAGATTTAAGTTTTTCTTGTCCTTATTGTAGATTTAAGCATATAGTTATTATTCCAAATTATATTAAAGACAATACTTGTAGAGGAATTATTAATTGTTTTTTATATAGTTTAGGATTAAATAATAACAAAACATTATGGACTGACGGAAAAACATTAAGAAGTAAAAATCTAATTATAGGAATGACTACAATTGATGGTTGGAAAAATTTTGGCGATTATACAAAATATAATTTAGGTAGTAGGGGGTGTCCCACCACAATTCACATAAGAAAATGTAAAGAACACGCACATCTTTGTTTATTTAAGAATATAATTTTTCATAACAATATGACTTCTTGGGTAGAATTAATGAATAATGGAGATATACAATTTGGATAAATTATTAATATATGTATTTAGTATATAATGAATGTATTAGAGTTATTTAGTGGAAGTGGAAGTGTAGGTAAAATTTGTGAAGAATTAGGTTGGACTTATTTATCGCTTGATAGAGATTTACCAGCAGATATTAATATTGATATATTAGAATGGGATTATAAACAATTTCCAAATGATACTTTTGATATTGTTTGGTCTTCTCCGCCTTGCGAACTTTGGAGTAAATTACAGAATTGTTGGATTGGAAGAAAAAGAAAAGATGGAACTATTATGACTGCTGAAAAAATTACTGAACGAATAAATAAATATGGAAAACCAATTGTTGATAAAACATTAGAAATTATAGAATACTTTAAGAGTGGAAATCCTAATTTAATTTATTTTATTGAGAACCCAAAAGATAGTAGAATGAAAGATTATATTAAATTGGATAGTGTTATTGTTTCTTATTGTAAATATGCTGACTGGGGATATAGGAAAGACACAAGAATTTGGAGTAATGTAAATGGATTTATACCAAAAATTTGTAAGAACGATTGTAATAGTATGATACATCAGCAACATAAAAATGTATTAGGAAATGGATATGAAATGATTAATGGAAAAAAAGTATTATGTAATACAAAAGAAAAAAGAGATAAACTAACAGCAGATAAAAGAAAAAATATAACTATTGGGACTTCCAGATTAGATAGATATAGAATTCCACCAGAATTAATTAGGGAATTATTTTGTTTAATAATTTAATTATATATAAGTTTAGTATAAATGAGATTAACAATAGATATACTAAAATCATTTAACTTTGGAAGAGAAAGCAATAAACCCACATTAAAATATTTAAATTATTATGGTGATAGTATAGAACCAACAATAAAATTAGTAGAAATGGATACTGATAAATACGCAATCCAATTACCAGACAATAGATTATTAAATATTGATTTTCGTTTAAATGCTGAAAATAAAAATCTAACTATACTATATAATGAATACAAAAGAACGCAAAGAATATAACAAACTTTATTACAACAAAAATCAAACTGATTTAAAACGCAGACAGAAAGAAAGATATTATCAAAGAGATTATAGTATTGGAAAAATTGTTATAGAACATAAAAGAGTTGTAATTACATTTACTTAATATTTTTTTCTTTTCTCTTATATTAATATAGAAATATGAGAACAAAAGACGCAAAAACAAATAAACTTTGCTGGAAATTAAATGTAAGTTGCGACGGACAACTAATAAAAATGGGTAAGTATTCTACTCTCCAACAAATAGCAAGTGAATTAGGTATGTCTTATAGTCAAGTTAGTGAATTAACACCTAATGGTAGAAAAAAGAATAATCTATTAGGTTGTGGTAAATATGCTGTTAAAGTTGATATAGAAAGATTATATAGTAATGATAGTGAAAGTGAATTTAGTGAAACACCAAATTATAGTTTAACACCAAGTCCCTCATTAGATAATTTATGTAGTGTTGATAGTAATAGTATAGTTCATACTACTTCACTATGATTTTATTGGGGCAATCTTTTATATACTATTCGTCAAAATGTTTAAATAAATTAATTTCGTTAAAATCTAAAAATAAAATCTCCCTTATAGATATAGAATGCCTACGATTACACAAAAGTTTTTAAAAGTGAAAACTTCCAAGTTTCTAACAGCGAACCTAAAAGCAAAAGTTAAGTTAGAGAAAAAATTAATTACTGCAACTGGAAATGAAAAAATAAGTATAAAAAAGAAATTATCTTTACTTAAAAAAGCAAGAGATGAAGTTAAAGTAATTAGTGAAACATACACACAACAATCAGTAGGTGCGAAAATAAAAAGAAATATTAAGAAACAAGAACAGCAAGAAGAAACAATAAAGCAATCTACACTCAAAGCATTAGCAAAGAAAAAAGTAATTAAAAAGCAAATTGCTACACAAGTAAAAGATGAACTTGGTGAAAATGCTGGTGCTAAATATTTAAGAAAGAAAAATAAAAATGTAAGTCAATTAACTACAAAAGAGCAAAAATATTTTAATACAATTAATAAAAAATGGATTAAAAAAAGAAATGAAATAAAAGATGAAATATTAAATACATTATATGAATTTGATTATGAACCCCAAACATATAATTATACATTAAAAAGTATGGGAAGAAAGAAAAATGATACATTTAAAGTAGAGAACGAACATTTCCAAGTTAGATATAATGGTAGTGGTGAAGTTTCATATAATGAATTAGCAAGCACATTTACTGATGCTTTATATTCATTTTTATCTGCGAGTAGATTAGTTGGGACTGATATAGTAAAATTAGGATTAAAAAGTGAAGGTGGTAAATATATATCTACTTCTTGGAATGCAGTTTCTACATTCGGTATTCCATTAAGTAAAGATAATATAGAACAAAATATTATGGGTATGTTTTCTGCTGGTGAAGAATATGAAGGTTTTGAGGTTGATGGTAATTTATTACTTGATATTACATATATACAATCACCACAACAAGCACTCAATACTATAAACACTTCTGGTATGGCGATTACTAAATTAACTAAAAAAATAGGTAAGATGGGAACTGCTCGTAAAATGATATGTAAAGAGGATATTTACAAAAAGAAAAGTGTTATAAAACTTCACAACCAAGACGACTTATGTGTAGGTCGTTGTATTGTTGTTGCTCTTGCTAAAAGAGATAAGCACCCAAAATATCAAAGTATTATGAAAGGTGGTAAGATACAGACCATATTAGCACATAAATTATATAATGATGCTGGTGTAGATATGGAGATTGCTGATTTAGACACCATAAGGCAATTTGAGGATTATTTAGATTGTTCTATTACCATAATAGATGGGGATAATTTTTGTAATGTGGTGTATCCAGATGTAGATGATAAAGAATATATTGTGAAGGACTTTAATATATATTTATTAAAGTTAGGAGAACATACCCACTTAATAGACCAGAATAGAATTGCTGGATTTTTCGCTAAAAGTTATTATTGTAATATGTGTAAGAAGTCATTAAATAATAAAGAACATAAATGTAATTTTAAATGTAAATTATGTAAAAAAAGAGATTGTGATTTTTTGGGGCAGAAAAAAGTAAAAGATTGGTTTAGTGAGTGTGATGATTGTAATAAATGGTTTCCTACACAAAAATGTTTTGAGAACCATATAGATAGGTGTGATTTATCTTGGAAATGTGGTGAATGTAATAAAACTTATGATACAAAAAGATTTGATAAAGACACTCATATATGTGGTGATTATTATTGTGCTAATTGTAAGTCAGTAGTAAATGCCGACCATAAGTGTTATATGATGCCTAAACCATTAAGACCAAAAAGTGATAAATATATTTATTATGATTTAGAAACAACACAAGATACAAACGGAGGCGAACATATTGTAAATCTTGCTGTGGCGATGTATGATGATAGTAGCGAACCAATAATATTTCACGACATAGACACATTCTGTAAATGGTTATTTGATATGAAGCATAAAAATTATACAATTGTAGCACATAATGGTAGGGGTTTTGATAATCAGTTTCTATTAAGATATTTATATACAAAGACCACTATAAAACCATTTATTATTTATAATGGTTCTAAAATTATGTTAATATCTATAAAAGAATTAAAAATGCGAATGATAGATAGTTTAAACTTTTTGACTATGCGATTGAGTGATATGCCTAAAACTTTTGGAATTAATGAATTAAAAAAAGGATATTTTCCTCATTACTTTAACACCAACGATAATGCTAATTATGTAGGTGAAATACCAGATAGAAGATTTTTTGGTGCTGATAGTATGAAAGAAAATGATAGAAAAAACTTTTTAGAATGGTGGGATAATCAAAGAGATAGTGGTATGGTGTATAACTTAAAAGATGAATTAATTTCTTACTGCATTAGTGATGTTGATATACTCCGTAAATGTTGTAAAGCATTTAGAAATATTTATATTGATATTTGTGATATAGACCCATTTGCTTATACAACTATTGCCTCTGTTTGTATGGCGATTTATAAGGCGTATTATATTGTAGATAATTTTATGGAGCGGTTTAATGAACTGGAAGAAATATGTTGTGAGGGTAGTGATAGTAAAATAATCAAAGATGACTTTTGGAAGCAGATAAGAGATGAAGTTTTTACTGATAAAAAAATAGGTGTTTTAGATTATGAAGAGCAAGAGTTTATTAGAAAGTCATTTTTTGGTGGTAGAACAAATGCTATGAAAATTAGATATAACTTTAAAGATAATGAAGAAGGCAGATATGCAGACATTACTTCATTATATCCTACAACAAATTATTATGACGAATACCCCAAAGGACACCCTACAAAAATATATGAAAAATTTGATTTAACATTAAAAAGTTATTTTGGTATTGTGGATTGTTATGTAATACCACCCAAAGATTTATACCACCCAGTATTAGCAGAAAAAGGTGAAAAATTAATGTTTGACTTAAATGATAAGCGTGGTGTCTGGACGACATTAGAATTAAATAAAGCAATAGAAAAAGGTTATAAAATAAAAAAGATTTATGAAGTGTGGAACTGGGAAACACAAACGACTGATTTATTTAAGGGTTATGTTTCTACCTTCTTAAAAATAAAACAAGAGAGTAGTGGTTTCCCTACTTGGTGTCTAAATGAAAATGATAAACAAAGATACATAGATGACTACCACAATAGACAAGGTATTAAATTAGATAAAAATAAAATTAGAAAGAATAAGGGTATGAGAGCAGTTGCTAAATTATGTTTAAATAGTTTATGGGGTAAGTTCGGTCAAAGAATAAATCAAAAGCAAACCGAAGTCATAAGTGATAAAAAAAGATTTGATGAGATTATGTTTGGAGGTGAATATCAAAAACAAGATTTTTATATGATAGACGAAAACAGAATGGAAATAAATTATGAAATGAAAGACGAATTTGTAAGTTTAGATTTTTCTACAAACATCGCCATAGCAACATTTACAACCTCTAACGCAAGATTAAGATTGTATAGTGCTTTGGAAATATTAGATAGACAAGTATTATATTTTGATACTGATAGTGTAGTATATAAATATTGTGAAGACGATAATGATAAGAAAATGGAGTGTGGTGATTTATTAGGTGATTGGACTGACGAATTAGAAGGGTCAAAAATGATTGGGACATTTGTAGGTCTTGCTCCTAAAAATTATTCTTATCAAACTGATGATGGGGAATATCATACAAAGATTAAGGGGTTCAGTATGGGGTGGTCTGCTACACAAAAATTAAATCATTCATCTATGCTTGATATGACTTATCATTTAGAAGAAGAAAATAAAAAGATAAAAGTGGAACAATTCACTATTAATATTAATAAAAAAGATAAGATTTTAAAAAGTAATCATTATGAAAAGCAGTATGGGTTCAGTTATACAAAAAGAGTTATACTTCCAACAGATAAAGATGATAATATAGACACACTACCATTTGGTTATGAAGTGTAAAAGTTTTTGAGAAATTACTTGATTAACCACATACTATACTATGTATATATATATTAATTAATTTATTTCTTTTTTTCTCTATCTGTTTTCTGTAAATATAAAGTTGCTATATTATATAAAAAAAATGAGTGTGAGTGTTAATTGTTTAGTCCCTTCTTCTTTCGGTGGATATTCGCATACTGCCTTTATTGGTGGTTTTAAAATTATGGGGTTCGTGCCTCCTCCCCCTCCTTTCGTGAGCGGTGGTTATTTTCTATTTCAGTCCATCGCTGATAGTGTCTTTTTTAGAATTGAGGTCGTTAAAAGTCCGCTTGTTGATTGCGGTGTTTGTTTTGATAAAGTTGGTTTTTCGGTAAAGTGTGCGTGTTGCTCTCGCTTAACTTGTATTGATTGTTTTAAAACTATGGTTGGAATGTATAAAGTAAAATGTGCGTGGTGTCGTCATAAATATTTAGAGCATACAATCATATGGAACGCCCCCATACCACCACCGCCCATATATCATATTGAGATGGGCGACGCGTGGGAGCAATTCCATCGGTCTAAAAAAGCATATGAAAAATTATATCATAAAAAAAATAATGTATCTGTTGTTAAATGCTTCTTACTTGGTCTTGGAAAAAGTAGCAATCAAAAAAAATCCCTTTCTACTGATGGGGGAACTATATTCTCATATAATCAATTGATAGGATACACAGACAATCACGGCACAAAAGTATTATTAAAATCTTCTACTGGTGGTTTAAATTATTTCTCAATAACGACCTCACGCCACTCAAACACCATAAGGCGTGTTTATGAAAAAATGGAAAGCGAGAGCATAGAGCAAAGTGATGACCGCCGTGCTTGGAGTGATGGGAGTGTTTTTGATTTAATATATTTGCCTAATTTTCACGAGATAGACCATAAAAATAATTTGATAGGTGCATCGGCAGAGATACAGAGGGCGGTTAATAGTTGCCGACGGCATCGTATAAATTATATGAGCGTAGATGATGAGGGCAATATTCAGCATAATCATTTGCTTAATCATTATATGGCGCAAAACTCATATTTTAGTTTAAAAAAAAATAGGGGCGCATATCGGCAGGAATATGGTAATACTACTGATTGGGGCGGTGGTAGTATTTATAAAAAATATTTTAGAGGTATGGAATACAATACTTGGAATGAATAAAATTATTTTTCTATTAATTACTTTTAAAAAAAGTTTTTTTATTGCATCGTTTAAC
>TARA_R110000850_G_scaffold184745_3_pt1 | contig 13411 bp, 5 predicted proteins | sample TARA_R110000850 | Tara Oceans TARA_R110000850 (sample SAMEA4397586) | marine metagenome | biome: Polar Biome; feature: [SRF] surface water layer (ENVO:00010504); material: water (ENVO:00002006), including particulate matter (ENVO:01000060) such as... | depth 5 m | reverse complement strand
TACGAACCGAACACCTCGAAACTGCTACCGGAAGCAGAACCGATTATTCTTACTGAGTTGAGTCTGCTCGCGGACCGTGTCATCGGCGATGTATTCGAATCGTTCTCCAAACACCCCAAAGACATCAAAAAAAGAGAGCAGGCAGAAAAATCCCGCGCCGGGAAAGAGTAACATCTCCACCTTGCATACAAATCGCATTTCACAGCTCAGTCCGACAATATGTCTGACTGGACCTGTTTCCCAACTGTTTTTCTTGCAGATGATACAGCCTGTTTCTTATTATTCCCGGGCTGTCTGACATCAGCTCCTCTTGTTTTTCTGTTCTGTCAGACCAGTCTTTAATATTGGATCCGGAATTGAAAGCGGATTCGATTGCATCGTAGTAATCCTCACATTCTGAATCTCAATAAAACATATCTGAAGTCGCTACGTTAATTCTTGACAGTGGTCATTTTCGCTGTTTTTGTGAACGGCTTTTGTTATGATTATTTATCGGAACCGATTGACCACGTCACGCGGGTTGAAATAATCTGACTATATTTACAGAATTGCCGAGATGCAGACCAGACGACGCAGCATCAGTGCTCGGATCATAATCCGCTGAATCAGTCAGTGAAACCTTACTCGAACTCAGAGGACCGCAGGGCGGGTTCGAAACGATTCATCAATTCATGCTGCTTCCCTGCCGCACATGTGGCTGAAAATTACTGACCCAAAGGCTTTTAATGAAACAGAACCGTCAACAAAGCAACAATCAACCGATTATTGTTGGCGTAGGCTCCTCTGCCGGAGGGCTGGAAGCTTTTGGAATATTACTTGAGTCACTCCAGGATGCGACTGGACTGGCATTGGTCTACATTCAGCATCTGGATCCTGCCAGCAAAGCCGTTCTGCTGGAACTCCTGACGAAATACACGTCACTGGAAGTGACCGAGTTGGGTGATCGCACGAAATTGATCAGCGGAAAGATCTATGTCTGTCCACCTCAAGGACTGCTGGAAATCAGGAATGGCGTTGTCACTCTGGCAGACAGTGAAATAAATCCACATCCATCACATGCGATCGATCATTTTTTTCATTCTCTTGCTGAAGATCAAGGTGAGCGAGCCGTGGGAGTGATTCTCTCCGGCGCAGGCAGCGATGGCACACTTGGCCTGAAAGCGATCAGTGACAGCGGTGGATTGACGTTTGCACAAGATTCAAAATCAGCAAAATACGACAGCATGCCGCGGAGTGCCGCCACGACAGGTGTGGCAGACCACGTACTCCCCCCGGGTGACATCGCACGAGAGTTGATCCAATATGTAGAACATCTGCATAAGTTAAATACCTCGGCATCCCTGACTCGTTTTCAGGATCAGATTACCGATGCCATTCCTCAAATCACTGCGATCCTGCAGAAAAAAACCGGACACAATTTCCAGCATTACAAAACGAGTACGCTTTCGCGACGAATACAGCGTCGAATGCAGGTCTTAAAAAAAAGCAACGTTAAAGAATATCTAGGATATCTGCAGGAGAATGAAGAGGAAACGCAGGCATTATTTCGGGAACTGTTGATTGGAGTGACCGAATTTTTTCGCGATCCGCAGGCATTTGACAGTCTGGCCAGTGAGGTACTCCCCCGCCTGTTTGAAAACCGTTCTGCCGACGATTGTGTGCGTATCTGGGTAGCAGGTTGTGCCAACGGCTCAGAAGCTTACACTATTGCCATTCTCTGCCGTGAAGCGATGGATCGTTTAAAATCGCCACCACAACTGCAGATCTTTGCGACAGACATTGACGAACGCGCTCTACAGGTGGGGCGTGCAGGCATCTATCCGGTCGGCATTGAGAACCATGTCTCCCCCGAGCGACTGAAGCGTTTTTTTATCAGACGGGCAAAACGGTATGAGGTGACCAGGGAAATCCGTGAACTGGTTCTGTTTTCGGTACACAATCTGATCAGTGATCCCCCCTTTTCACGTCTGGACCTGATTTCATGCCGCAATCTCCTGATTTACCTGGGACCGCATCTGCAGAAAAAACTCATTCCCCTGTTCCATTATGCTCTGCTTCCCTCTGGTTATCTGTTGCTGGGTCCCAGTGAGAACATCACCTCACACGCTGAGTTGTTTCGCACGCTGGACAGCAGATTCCGTATTTCTCAACGAAAAGGGACCGCTGTGAAATCTGCCGCAACTCTCCCGCTCATGCCAGGGAAGCTGCATTTAAAATCCAGCCAGGAACGGGAACCCGATGAAAAAGTAGACCTGCGGAATCTCAGACAACGAATTCTTCTGGACGAATTTGCCCCCAAATCATGTGTGATTGATGAATCCGGTCAAATCTTGAACGCCGACGCTGACATGGAGAAGTTCCTGACTTTGGGAGAGGGTGATTTTCAGAACAATATAGTAAAAATGGCGGCAAAAGGTTTACGTGTGGGCCTGCGTTCCGCTCTTAATGAAGCCATCAAGACGCGACGAAAGGTGCAGCAGCAACACCTGACAATTCGTAAAGGAGACCAGATTCAGGAAGTGATGATCACGGTCCAGCCGATGCCTCGTCTGGGTGAAGATGAGGGCCTGTTTATGGTCGTGTTCCATGATGTAGGTTTGCCTGTTAACAAGGAGATCAATGAAGAGTCCCCCACAGTATCTGTCCCCCATGCTGACGCTATTATCGCACAGCTGGAATACGAATTGCAGTGCTCTCGTGACGAGCTTGAAAATACGCTGCAGGATAGGGATGTGGCTCATGAGGAGTTGAAGTCGACTAACGAAGAACTGTTATCGATGAATGAAGAGCTGCAATCTGCCAACGAAGAACTGGAAACCTCTAAAGAGGAAATTACGGCTGTCAGTAATTCCGTGGCGCGGACCAACAGTGACCTGGAAAACCTGCTGCGCAGTACGCAGATCGCTACTGTTTTTCTTGATGATGAGTTACTAATTCGCAGCTTTACTCCTGCCATCACAGAAATTTACAGCCTCATTCACACTGATATTGGACGTCCACTCGAACGATTTGTTCCTCTGGTCGAAGAAATGCCGCCCCTGCCCGATCCGCGCAAGTTGCAGCAATCTCAACCCATAGAACACACGGTGGTTGCAGATTCCGGGAAAGTCTATATCCGGCGGGTTCTACCCTACCAGTCTCATTCAGGGCAGAACGAAGGGATTGTCGTTACATTCATTGATGTCTCTGAACTGCACAACAGTCAGGAACTGTTTCAGTTACTCATCGATGCCTCATCTCAGATTGTCTGGATGACCGATGCGGCAGGTATCGTCGTCGAAGACTCCCCCAGTTGGCGTGAATTCACCGGTCAAACATACGAGGAATGGAAGGGTACCGGCTGGTTGAACGCGATTCACCCGGATGACCAGCAGGCAACAATCCAGGCATGGCAAACCGCGGTTTCAAATATCGAGACGTTCTCTGTCGAATATCGACTCTGGCATCAGCAGGGCGAATGGCGGTGGATGCATGCCCGAGGGGTACCTCAAAAATTACCGGATGGATCCATTTTACGCTGGATCGGAATGAATACCGATATCACCGAACAAAAAGAAGCACAACGGGTGATACTGGAATCCAGCCGCCAGTTGCAACTGGGTGTGGAAATCGCGAATCTGGGCCTGGCTCGTGTCGACTATGCCAATAACTGCATTACATTGACTCCGGAAGCTGCTGCCATCTACGGTCTGGGATACCAGGAAATTCTGATTACACGGGATGAAATGCTCGACCTCTATCATCCGGAGGATCGACAGGATGCAGCAGACCAGATCCAGGCATGCATTCAGGAATGCGGGGATGGCCGCTGCGATCTTGAACATCGCCTGATCCTGCCTTCGGGGGAAATCCGCTGGATCAGTGCACGCAAGCAAATCTATTTCGACCGTAGTGTCGAGCCGGCTGTGCCCGTCTATGCAACCCTGGTTGCCCAGGACATCACTATCAGCAAGCGGGAAGAATTAAACCTGGCTTTCCTGTCAGACCTGCAGACTCAACTGATCCCCCTGTATAATGTCGACGATCTGATGGAGGTAGCCACAAGAGAGACAGCGAAATATCTTGACCTGTTCCGCTGCCTGATCGTGGAATTCGATGCCAATGCGGACTATGCAGATATCCTGTTCGAACATCATGACGATTCACTGCAATCAATTGTGGGTAAGCATCGGGTTCGCGATTTTCATACTGAAAGCGAAAGAGAGAAGCTGCTGGCAGGCGAGCAATTCTACCTCTCGGACACGCTGCACCCTGAGCAGGATTCCCGGATCGCAGAAAGCTTTCAGTCGATTAATGTCAGAGCATATTGTAATTCAGCCTACATTACACCGCAGGGGATCAAATTTGTTATTTCTGCGTTGAAGCGTGAAGCATATCAATGGCGGCCTGATGAATTAAAATTGCTGCAGGAGATTACAAACCGGCTCTGCATCCGTATTGAACGGGCCCGCGCAGAAGCGGAACTGGCCGATCGCGAAGCCCATCTGCGACGCGTGATCAATAACCAGCTCGGACTGGTCGGCGTCATTGGCCGTGATGGCAGGCTTCTGGAAGTCGACGACGATTCCATGAAGATTGCCGGTTTAACGCGCGAAGATGTCATCGGTAAACATTTCGCGGAATGTGCCTGGTGGACATACGACGAAGCTGTCTCTCAGAAAATGCGCGAATCGATGAAAAAGGCATTCGCCGGTGAAGTGGTACGCTATGATGTCCCGCTCTTCGCAGCCGGCCTGGGAGGGGCGGAACGAAGACTCATGATTGACTTCATGATGGCCCCCGTGTTTAACAAAAATGGAGAGGTCGAATATCTGATTCCATCTGGGGTCGATATCAGCGAGCGTGTGGCTGTCGAAAATCTGCATAAAGAGACTGCTGCCCGCCTGGAGTCCATGTTCAATTCTGCCGTGGATGGCATGATTACCATTAATGCCGCCGGGAACATGGATTCGATTAATCCGGCTGCCCTGGATCTTTTTGGGTATGAACTGGAAGAACTACAGGGGCAAAATGTCAACGTGTTAATGCCGGACCCCTGGCACAGCGAACATGATTCCTACCTCAACGCTTACCTGGCGACAGGACAGGCAAAAATCATTGGAAGCAAGCGAGAAGTACTCGGACTGCGTAAAGACGGCAGTACCTTTGCCATGGAACTGGCAGTCAGTGAAGCATATATGCGCGGCGAAATCCTGTTTGTCGGAACGGTGCGTGATATCTCTGAAAGAAAACAGCGCGAACTCAATCTGGCTTTCATTGATGAACTGCAACAACTGCTCGGGGCTCCCCTGCTGATCGAAGAAATCATGCAGCAAACCTGTGCCAGAATTTCAGATTTCCTGGGAGTTTCACGCTGCCTGCTGATTGAGTTAGATACAGAAGCAGAGATCGCTGATGTTGTCTATGAAGCTCATGAATCAGGCTTATCCAATATCTCAGGCAGGCATACCATTACCAATTTTCTGGAAGAGCACGAACAGGAGCCTTTACTGGCAGGCCAGCCAATTCTGATCGATAATACTCAGAATCATAATAGAATTTCAAAGAGAACAAAAAACTTTGCAGCCCTGCAAATAGGATCCCTTCTCTCAACCCCATTTGTCAGTGACAAGCGTTTAAAATTTGTCCTCACCATTTGTAAACAGCAGCCCTGTCAGTGGCAGACCGTCGAGATAGATCTGTTACAGGAACTCACACCACGCATCTTTGTCCGCCTGGAGCGTGCACGTGCGGAAGCAGCATTACGCGAAAGCGAAGCTCGTTTTCGGGATCTGGCCGACAACATGTCCCAGTTTGCCTGGATGGCAGACGAGAAAGGTTTTATTTTCTGGTATAATCAACGCTGGTTCGAATACACGGGCACAACACTCGAAGAGATGCAGGGCTGGGGCTGGAAGAAGGTGCATCACCCGGAACACGTCGATCGCGTTGTAAAACGGATCCAGCATTCCTGGGATACAGGTGAAATCTGGGAGGATACCTTTCCCATTCGTTCCAAAGAGGGAGAATTCCGCTGGTTCCTTTCCCGCGCCGTACCCATACGCGATGCCTCGGGTAAGATACTCAGGTGGTTTGGGACCAATACAGACATCACCAGTACCCGGGAACAGGAACAGCGGGTCCGTGCCAGTGAAGCACGATTACGTCTGGCGATGCAGGCAGCAAATTTGGCATTGTGGCAATGGGACGTCGTTAAAGATAAAATCTACTGGTCGCATGATAGTCATGAATTATCAAGTATGGAACCGCACCAAGCTGTAGGCGGACTGCAACATTTCCTGAACCTGGTCCATCGTAACGATCGTGAGGCTGTAGAACATTCTCTTCGCAGTTGCCTGTCCAACGGCAAGCCGTTTCAGGCGGAATTCCGTACCAGAAAATCTGAGAATACCTATGCATGGGTGCTTTCAACCGCTTACCTGACGACTGATTCAACAGATAATTCTACCGTCATGGTGGGTGTGAATCTGGATATTACAGAGCGTAAAAAGTCGGAACTGGAAATCAAACTCAGTGAGGAACGATTACGAAATGCAGCTGAGTCTGCAGGCTTTGGTATGCTGCACATCGACCTGTTGGAGGAAACAACAGCGTTTTCACCTGAAATGAAGCGCATGCTCGGACTTCCTGATAATGCAGAAAATAATCTGAAGTTTGGCGAAGTCCCCGACTGGATACACCCCAAAGACCGTAGCGCCTATCGGAAGCATCTGCAGGAATCTGCAGCACTCCCGGAAGGTAAGAATCAAAGCCTGGACCACCGCATCATTCGTCCTGATGGAGAGACCCGCTGGGTACGCCTGCATGCCAGACCCGTTTTCACTGGCAAGGGGTCACGACGCAAGGCGACCCAGTTGATCGGCACACTACTCGACATCACCAGTCAGCGACAGTTCGAGCAGTCACTGAAAGAAGCCCGCCAGATGGCAGAGGCAGCCAATGAATCCAAGAGTGCGTTTCTGGCGAATATGAGCCATGAAATACGTACGCCGATGACCGCTATCATGGGTTATATCGATCTCATCGATGAATTGATCGACCACAAAATCGCGACAGCTTATCTGAGTACGGTGCGTCGCAATGGGGAATTCCTGCTGGATATCATTAACGATATCCTGGACCTTTCCAAGATTGAGGCCGGTAAACTGGATATCATCCGTGAACGATTTTCGCCGCATCAACTTCTGGAAGATGTGTGTTCCATCATGGACGTCCGGGCGGCTGAGAACCGTCTGGAACTGGATATATTTTATGACGGTAAAATCCCGGCAGAGATCGAGTCTGATCCCAAGCGACTGAAACAGATTCTGATTAACCTGGTCGGAAATGCCATCAAGTTCACGATGAAGGGAAGCGTCAAAATCTTCGTTTCCTGCAGCGATCAGCAGTTGCAGTTTATTATTGTTGACACGGGCATTGGTATTACGACTCGCCAGCAGAAACGACTATTTCGTCCTTTTTCACAGGGAGATCACACGGTCAATCGTGAGTTCGGCGGTACCGGTCTGGGACTGGCCATCAGCCAGCGTCTGGCGAATATGCTGGGTGGAGAAATCTGCGTCCAAAGCGAGAAAGGCAAAGGCAGCAAATTTACCGTGACCATCGCCACAGGAGACATTTCAGAAGTGAAAATGATTCAACCTCAGGCCAGCACAGAACCCAAAGAAGAACCGAAAGAGGAAGAAGAGATTGTACTCAACTGTAATGTCCTGGTTGTGGATGACCGCCGCGAGATTCGATTTCTCAGCAAACGGTTTCTGACACTCGCCGGAGCAAGCGTTGCCGAAGCCGTCGATGGAGAACAGGCCATCGCTGTCGTTACGGAGGCCATGCAGCAGAATCAACCATTCGATCTGATTCTGCTCGATATGCAGATGCCAAAACTGGATGGATATGAAACCGCCAGACAACTCCGCAAGCTGGGCTTTACCGCTCCGATAATTGCATTGACCGCCGATGCCATGCAGGGAGATATGACCCGCTGCATTGAATGCGGCTGTAATGACTATTTAAGTAAACCGATCGACAAAACTCTTTTACTCCAGACGATCAACCGCTACGTCAATTCTGATACGGACCTTGTATAGTTCAGCTCGATTCCTGCTTTCCAATGACGAAAACGTCTTTCAACCGGACTCCTGTCACAGACTGAAATGAATCCAGTCAGGCAAAGAGTTCCTGTACCGCTTCTCCTTTGGCATCTTTTGTTACATAAAAAGGGCGGCCTTCAATATCGAATCCGGTTTTCGGGCTGATTCCCATCGCTGTCATTATGGTGGCATGCAGATTTTCTATAGAGACAGGGTTTTCGATCGCCATCAACGGTCGCTCATCTGCCGTTTTCCCATAGACGAAGCCGCGTTTCATTCCCCCGCCGAACATCACCACACTCGTGCCACCGGTAAAATGACGATGCAGGCCGTAATGCTTCATCTCGGAAACCGTGTCTACTTTCTCCCGAGCCTGATCGTTGGCATTGGAGCCCGGTTGCCCCTCCATTAACGCATCCCGGCTGAATTCCGACGCGATGATGACCAGAGTCCGATCGAGCAATCCACGTTCTTCAAGATCGAGAATCAGCTGAGTCACCGGTGCATCAATTTCTTTATGCATCCGGTCCACCGTGGTATGCCCCTCGGCATGCGTATCCCAATGCAGAAAGGGAACGTACTCCGTCGTGACTTCAACAAACCGGGCTCCCGATTCCACCAGACGCCGCGCCAGCAGACAGCCGCGACCAAAGCGACCGGTATCATATTTCTGGCGTTTCTCTTCCGGCTCTAATGTAATGTCGAAGGCATCCCGTTCTTTGGAACTGAGCAGCCGATAGGCTTTGTCCATGGATCGCAGCATCGATTCCTGCTGGTAATCGCTCATCAGCGCGCGTTGCGGGCTTTGATCGATCAAACGGCGATACAGTTTATTGCGGTTGATGAATCGCTCTCCCGTCATCCCCTGCGGCGGTCGCACCGAGCGGGCGGCTTCTTCAGGATAGGGCAAATTCAACGGCCCGTATTCGCTACCAAAAAAACCAGCCGTGGTGAATGCCTTGAGTTCTTCACTTTCTCCGACTCCTTCCAGCCGCTGACCGATATTGATGAAGGCCGGCATCACAGGGTTGCGGGGACCAGCCACCCGCGCCATCCACGCCCCCAGATGCGGAGTCGCCACGGTCTGAGGGGGCACATAACCGGTATGCCAATGATACTGATGCCGGGAGTGCAGGATGCTGCCCAGATCGGGTTGCACAGCAGAACGAATCAATGTAGCACGGTCCATAACCGAGGCAATCCCTTCCAGCCCTTCGCAGATCTGCAGACCATCGACGGCTGTGGGAATCGCGGGAAAGGTACTCAGCATGTCAGCAACTTTAAGTCCCTTCTTAAACGGCAGATAGCGTTTCGGATCAAAGGTGTCCGGTGCCGCCATCCCTCCCCCCATCCAGAGCAGAATGCAGCTGTCAGCGGTTGCCTCTGGATGTTTTGCCTGACCGGATTCACTGGCATGCAGTAGTCGCGGTGCTCCCGCCATCAAAGCCGCTGCTCCGGCGGCACTTAACTGCTTGAGAAAGTCACGTCGGACTATCTGTTCGGGAGCTTCAGGATCGAATTCAAATGTCATCAGTCGTTCTCACTGTGTATGAAATTTCTGCTCTGGTGATTTCACTCTTTTATTATACCACAGATCAGCGGATCAGGAAAAACTCAGGCAACATGCAGACCGACCATAACAGGTCTTCCACTTCCGCAGCCTGTGGGCTCTCTCCCAGCATCTGACCAACAAGTTCCGATTCTTCCGATGTCGGTGGTCGCGATAATGCATACAGAAACAGGTACTCCGTCAGACGCTTCGGATCACCGTCCGATTGTGCAATCAGTCGTTTTGCCCCCGCGGCAAATACTTCCGCCAGTGTGGCTTCGTTGGAAAGATCAATCGCCTCCAGGGTCGTCACCTGGTCGGGACGCATTGAGACAATCTGCTCACGCATGGGACGTCCCAGCGATTTCATCAACGCCGTATTTTTCAGCAGTGATGCCCGCACCATCGGCTGCTTTCCCTCTGCAGCCACAGCGAGCAGACTTTTAGCCTGCGCATCAACCGCCTTTGTCCAGCTTCCATTCGGTTTGACGATGGTCACCGGATTCCATTTTCCTTCAATGCTTCCCAGTCTTCCTTCACGTAAGGCAGGAGCATTGGGGTTCCATTCCCATGTTTCATCAGAGGCCAGTGAAATCTGCTCACCATTCTCCAGTTCCAGTCGGGCTTCAAAAAAGAATCCCGCCGCATTCGGGGTTTTCCCACCGTTATGCACAATCGCGGTAAGATCATTCTTACCTGGTTTTAATAAAGTATGCAGCGGCAGGGTTCGAACCTGGGACCAGTTCTTTCCTACGTCAACTTCCCGCCGGTTGATAAACAGAATGTGGGAATTATCGCAGGTCAGGACCGCTCCCCCCCGTTTGACCGCGGCCGGAAGCTCGAAGATTTTCCTGACCACAATTGTTTCGTCGGCGGGAGGGGTTTCTTTCGCGGAATCACCCCAGATCCACTGCGCATTCAGTTCGAGTTCCGGTGCCCCTCCCTGCTCGACTTTTGTTCGAAAGATCGGGGCATCAAACTTGTCTGGAGCCGCACCGGTCATCTGCCAGACGCTGTCCAGAAACTGCTCTGCCGTCAGCCGACGCGAACGCGGCCCGCGATACAGATAGTCTGAACTCTCTGCTCCTTCCACCACTTCCACTTGAGACTGATACGCTTCTGAGGTAGCAATCAGTTCCAGCATCTGCTTCAAATCGTACTTGTGATCACTTAACGAGACCGCAAGGTAATCGAGCAGATCTTCATTCCAGGGTCTGGTCTGCATCGCATCCAGCGGATGGACGATCCCCCGTCCCATCAGGCGATGCCAGAGTCGATTGACAATCGTTCGCGTAAAACGTCCATTTTCAGGATGTGTCATCAACGCTGCCAGTTGCTGCAGCCGGGCTTCCCGCGAGGCACTGGGGTCGATCGTTCCAAGCTCCGGAAACAACCAGCTCGCCTGCGCTGTCTTGCCGATCGGTTTATCGCAGCGATGAATTTCCAGTTCGCGTTCCGAATAGATCGCCGCCAGTCCATACGACTCATCAAGCGTCCAGCGGTCGATAAAACTGTCATGGCATGAAGCACATTTCAAATTGATTCCCAGAAACGCCTGCCCCAGACTCTGTGCGAATTGAATCTCAACCGTCTGGCCCGCAGACACATTACCCCGCCATTTAATCCCGTCAATAAATCCGCGGCTGGCATCTGAAGGGGGCGCAATCAATTCGCGGGTCAGTTGATCGTATGGCTTGTTATATAGCAGCGATTCATACAACCAGCCGGAAACCTGTTTTCGCCCGCCGGTGATAAAGCCGGTCCCGCTGTAATCGTTTCTCAACAGATCATTAAAGAATGACAGCCAGTGATCGGCATAAGCCGTATCATCTGCGAGTAACTCCCTGATTTTCAGCGTCCGTTTCTCAGCACAGGGATCAGCCAGAAATGCGGTTAATTCTTCAGGAGATGGAAGCAGCCCCACCAGGTCGAGGTGCACTCGTCGCAGAAAGGTCGCATCATCAACAGGACCGGGTCGCGGTAGTTTATGTTTTGACAGATATTGATCGATCAATCGGTCAATCGGATGATCGCGGCAATCTTCTGTCGGCGGAAGAACGGGACGACGCGGTTTCAAAGGTGGTTCGTAAGCGACTTTCCCAAAAGAAAAACCAGCTTCCCAGGGCAGATCTTCGGAGACCCACTGTTTGAGCGTCGCCACTTCTTCAGCAGAAAGTCGTGGCTTGCCTTTCGGAGGCATCTGCATTTCAGGATCGCTGGAAGTAACCAGCTCAAGTACATAAGAAGCTTTGACATCCTTAGGATCAACAAAGCCGGATTCCAGCCACAATTCGCGTGTGTTGAGGGAAAACGATCCCTTCGCCTCGCGGCCGCCGTGACAGGCAACGCAATGCTTCTTCAGAATCGGCACCACCTCGTGAGCAAAGTCAATCGGGGCCGCCTGGACGGGTGAAACAATGTCGACCAGCAAAACAATCAAGATGGGTAAATTGTAGCGTGATATCATGGGGCGAGTCTGTTACAGGGTTATGAATATCATTTCGGTAAGCCACTTATGATATCACATCACAACCGGCAATCGCAAATTGCTTTTCAGGGTTAACGCGAGAGATCCAGGCGACTTTCAAACTGTTCAAAACCATATTCACAATCCGGTAAGCACATCTTTTTATATGAAAAAAACAGATCCATTTCGAATAACGTTCCTGAACTCCCTCTGGGAAATAATCATCAGCTCGGTCAGCCTGTCGCAGCGATCCGACATTCAAACAGCCTCCTTTTCTGACTGCTGCAAGACCAGCATGATCGATCAGCGACCTCCCCCTGGTCGCTTTAGATACAACGACACGCAATTCGGCCTTCCATTGATTCAGCCCTTACAGCTTCGCACCACAGTACATTGTACATGTGCAGGATAATTCCCGTTCATTTCTGTCTGAAGCACCTGTAAATTTTTCGCAGCGAATCCCTCAGCTTTGGTACAGCAAATGCAAAACTGCGTGGTCTCACCATTCTGATTTAAGGTGCTCTATATTTTCCCTCAATTTTATCCAGGACTATCCCATGCAGAATCTGCAAGAGGCTACGCTGCCGAATGAATTTATCAATCGACGAATCGAAAGTTCCATTCATCAGATAGGCTACCCCCAGTTAAAAACGATACGTTGCGAATCAAACGGTTCCACCCTGATTCTCAAAGGGGAACTGAATTCATATTATCAGATGCAACTCGCCCTGAAAATTGCTGTTAATGAACCCTGGATCGACCAGGTAGACAACCACATCAGGATTGTTTCCGGCAATGATAATCACTTTCCGGTCTACTGATATCAGTTTTCATTTTGATGAAATCGTGAGTCAACTCCCATTCGAATTTTTAGAGTTGACTCACCACTTCAAACTCACCCCCTGTCCATTTTCGACTTGACTCCGCTGCGCCAACGGCGATAAGCGCTGTTCTGAGTCGCGCGCGTGCCCAGTTTACAGTGCACTGAAACACGCGACCGTGGTTCGGAATCATCACTATAAAACAGCCTGATTTTTCCAGATTTGCACTGCCTGAATCAGCACCACTTCGCAATGTATGCCTGCGGGTCGCCGCACATCGCAGCCCATCATCCCGGCACCACCCTGGTACCGCCTCACATCGCGCCGGTATCAACCTGTATCGCCAGCCGATTCTGTTCATCCCACTTGACGCCCCCGTGCCCTTCTCCAGAATAAGCACCATGAGATGCATCATTACCAGGCCATCAATCGCAGAATAAAACATGAATTCAAATTCCTTCAATATCAGTAATTCAACTGGGTA
>TARA_R110000850_G_scaffold107453_6_pt1 | contig 13435 bp, 8 predicted proteins | sample TARA_R110000850 | Tara Oceans TARA_R110000850 (sample SAMEA4397586) | marine metagenome | biome: Polar Biome; feature: [SRF] surface water layer (ENVO:00010504); material: water (ENVO:00002006), including particulate matter (ENVO:01000060) such as... | depth 5 m | reverse complement strand
GACTGAAAGTACCTGTCAAAACCAGCAAAATCCTCTGTTTTAAGGAACCCAAGCTATTGGCACGTCAAATGCTACCTCTCAGGTAGTCGCTGACAAGCTGATACGTTTTCCCATTCTAAGACCTGAGGAGTTTGAATATGTCGAGTCCATCCACCACAAACAATCATCATGCCGAGACCAAGGATCGGATCAAACTCTTGACCGGGGAGATTGAAACTCACAGCGAGCCGTTTCGACGGATTGTGGGACAAGTCAATCAGGTACTTGTCGGCCAGGAAAAGCTGGTGCACCGCATGTTGATCGGATTATTGACACGCGGGCATCTCCTGATCGAAGGTGTTCCGGGACTGGCCAAGACCACAGCTGTGGCAAGTCTGGCGCAAGCGATTAACACCGGCTTTCAACGCTTACAGTTTACCCCTGATCTATTGCCAGCCGACCTGATTGGCACACAGGTCTACCGTCCGCAGGATCAAACGTTTGTTGTTCAGAAAGGTCCGATCTTTTCAAACCTGATTCTCGCTGATGAAATCAACCGCGCCCCGGCCAAAGTGCAGAGTGCGTTGCTGGAAGCAATGCAGGAGCGACAGGTCACCATCGGCGGAGAAACGTTTCCACTTGAAGAACCGTTTCTGATCATGGCGACACAGAATCCTGTCGAACAGGAAGGGACTTACCCCCTGCCCGAAGCACAAAGTGATCGCTTCATGTTGAAGGTGGTGGTCGACTATCCAAATCGGGATGAAGAGTTGCAGATCCTGCGCCGCATGAGTAAAACCGCCACGCACGTCGAGATCGTACCGGTCACCTCACCCGCTGAAATTATGCACGCCCGTAATTTGATTGATGAAATCTATGTCGATTCGAAAATCGAAAACTACATCGTCGATCTGGTCATGGCGACACGCAAACCGGAAGCCTACGGGTTGAACCTGGATGGCTTGATTCAGTTCGGCGGCTCACCCCGCGCTACGATCAATCTGACACTGGCAGCGAAGGCGAATGCTTTCCTGGCTGGGCGCGGATATGTGAAACCGGACGATGTCAAAGAGATCGCTTTGGATGTCCTGCGTCATCGCGTGATGATCACCTATGAAGCAGAAGCGGAAGACCGTACCAGCGAATCGATCGTCAATGAGATCCTGGCACACGTTCCTACGCCGTAGCATAAAAAGCAGAACAGTGTAAGTTGTCCGGTAGAGAGCGAGGGGCAGTTCCGTCAAGGGAAGGCCCGCGTTCTGCCCTTATCCAAGAATGGATCGATACATGATTCCACGAGAAGTGATTCAGAAAATTCGTCGCGTGCAGATTCGTACTTCGCATAAAGTCGATGAGATGCTGGCAGGCACATGGCACTCTGCCTTCAAAGGTCGCGGCATTGAATTCGAGGAAGTTCGTCCGTACCAGGTAGGCGACGATGTTCGCACCATTGACTGGAACGTGACTGCCCGCAGCGGCGAACCCTACGTGAAGCTGTTCCGTGAAGAACGCGAGCTTTCGGTGATGTTGCTGATCGATCTGAGTGGGTCGCAAAGCTTTGGGACCAATCAACAGACCAAGCGGGAAGTTGTGACAGAGGTAGGGGCAACACTTGCCATGTCTGCCATCAAAAATAATGACAAAGTCGGACTCACGCTCTTTACGGACCATATTGAAAAGAGTGTCCCGGCTCGCAAAGGTTCGCGGCATGTGCTGCGTCTGATTCGCGAGATGCTGTACTGTGAACCGATGGGAACAGGAACCGATATAAGACAGGCATTGGAACACCTCAACCGGATATCGAACCGCAAGTGCGTCCTTTTCCTGATCAGCGATTTCCAGGACGAGAATTATGAATCCACATTGAAGGTCGCCCGCCGGCAACATGATATTGTCCCGGTGGTCATTTCTGATCAACGGGAATCCACAATGCCGAATGTCGGCCTGATACGACTGCAAGACGCCGAGAGCGGAGAAATCATCACCCTCGACACTGCCAGCCGCAGCAATCGCGAAGCATATGCCCGCCTGTATCGAGAGCGATCAGAAGCACGGGATGCGATGTTTCGTCGACTGCGGTTAGAGCCACTTCATATCGAAACCGGTGTCGATATCGTGGAACCTCTACGTCGATATTTTCATAAACGGGAGAGCCGAACATGAGTTTTCATCGAATCATTCTTCGATGCTCGGGCAGCAACAGTTGCTGCTCATCGCACAGTTATTACCCCTGGGTACTCAAGATGATCGTGTCAGGAGTACTGGTCTTTCTGATCACAGGTTTTGCGCAGGCGGAACCTTTCAAAACGTCATACAATCAGCAGGGAGTTAAAGTTTCGATCAGTATGTCGGCAACCAGCGTTCGCGTTGCGGAACCATTCACGGTGACCTACGAACTGATCTCGCCATCGGAGAAAAGCCTGGTCTGGCCGGCCGTTACGGATCAACTTGGCCCGTTTGATGTCATTGATTCGAAAGACCTGTTCGAAATCCCGGTTGACTCGGGACGAATGTGGAGACGCACACTGACATTGGAAAGTATTCATTCCGGTGATCTGGAAGTCCCGGAGTTGAGCGTAAATCTCTTGTCGACCGATTCAAAGAGCGTTCAGGCAGAACCGGTCGAAGTCATCAACCTGGCGGCACAACCTGTCACCATTACCAGTGTTCTGGAAGGACGCGCGGACCCCACGCAGTTTCGCGATATCCAGTCCGTTGTTGATGTAGAAGTGCCTGTTCAGGAAACTTCTCAATGGACAACCTGGGGTATAACCGGTCTCGGCGGCTTGTCACTGGCTTGTCTGGCGCTTGTGATCATGGCTGTCCGAAATCGTTCGATCACACCCCCGAACTGGGTCTTGCGACAACTGGATAATCTCTGGGAAAGAGTCAGGGAGAATCCCGCCGAGAACCAACAACACGTTACTGAACTGACAGATATAACGAAGCATTATCTGGCACTGCAGTTTGATATTCCCGCCAGTCAACAGACAACGCACGAACTGTTACAGCTGTTGGCAGAACAGAACATTGGCTCCTCAATGGTGCGAGACGATTTAAGCAATGTTTTGTCTCTCGCAGATGAAGTAAAGTTCGCTGGTCTTAACTTGAGCGTGGACGAGCTGCAGGCCGCGATTCACACGGTCCGTCGAAGTGTGTCTGAATTATCAAAACCGTTAGTCTCTGCGACAGCAGATTCGGAGGTATCCTGATGTTTGATTCTCCCTGGTATTTTTTACTGTTGCTCGTATTGCCATACCTGGCATGGCGTTTGTTTACGCCACAAAGAAAATCAGCGGTTCCATTCAGTTCTCTGGAAATGGCGAAAGATCTTTCGCCGACAGTGCGGCAACGTCTCAACTGGTTGCCTCGCCTGCTGACGCTGGGAGCTATCCTGTTCATGATTCTGGGACTGGCCAGACCACGTGAAGGACGCGAGCAACAGGTCACGACAAGTGAAGGAATTGCCATCGAAATGGTTGTTGACCGCAGCGGCAGCATGCAGGCCATGGATTTCAAAATCGATGGTGAGCACGTTGATCGCCTGACTGCCATTAAAAATGTGGCTGGGAAGTTTGTAGAGGGAAAAGAGGAACTGGAAGGGCGGTTCAACGATCTCGTGGGCCTGATGACATTCGCAGGTTATGCCGATGGTATCACGCCGCCAACTTTGGATCATCCCTATCTTGTCTCGCAATTAAACAATATCCAAATTGTTACCAATCGCAGTGAAGATGGTACAGCCATCGGCGATGCGATTTCGCTGGCAGTAGAGAAACTGAATGCACTCGATGCACGACGTGATGAGAAAGTGAAAAGTAAGGTGATTATCTTACTCACGGACGGCGAAAACAACGCTGGTGAAGTCGAACCAATTCAGGCAGCCGAACTGGCAGAGACCCTGGGGATCAAAGTCTACACCATCGGCGTCGGGACCAAAGGTGAAGCGCCAGTGCCGGTGACCGACCCGTTCAGCGGCAAGCAAGTCGTACAGTGGATGCCAGTCAACATCGATGAAGCCACACTTCAGAAAGTGGCAGATCTGACACACGGGAAATATTTTCGAGCGACTGATACTGACTCGCTGGAAAAAATTTACCATGAGATCGATGCCCTGGAAAAGACAAAAGTGGAAGCCCAACACTATACCGATTACCGCGAACTCGCAGTACAGCCGTACCGGGCGGGTCTCATCAATGTGCCTCCACTGTTATTGATTGCTTTCGGACTGTTATTGGTACGGTTTGTGCTTGAACAGACATGGTTACGAGAGTTGAACTGAACATCGCGGAACAGCACAGGATCAAGAGGAAAAATATATCATGGACATTCAATTCGGCAATCCAACGAACATCTTTCTGCTGATTGTAGCAGCCTGCAGCCTGTTACTTGCTGGCTATGCGGCTGTGGCAAAATACCGCGCCGCGAGACAATTTGCCTCAGCGAATATGACTGACAAACTGTTTTTAGCACCGCGTTTTCAAAAACACTGGATCTCATCGGTTCTGATTGTCAGCAGCTTGTCTTTACTGGCAGTTGCGCTGATTGACATTCGTTGGGGAAAGACTGAACGCGAAGTTCCTCAAAAAGGAATTGAAGTGATGTTTCTACTCGATGTATCCCGCAGCATGCTCGCAGAAGATGTATCGCCCAGCCGACTTGATCGTGCAAAGCAACAGATCAAAGACATGGTCGATGAAATGTCCGGCGACCGCGTCGGCCTGGTTGTTTTCGCGGGTGAGACACGGCAATCAGTTCCGCTGACCAGTCATTATGAAGACTTCAAACAGTCACTGGATGCGGTCGGTCCTCACAGTGTCCGACGTGGCGGTTCATTGCTCGGCGATGCGATCCGGTCGGCTACCGCAGGGTTTATTGATAAAACGAACGACCATAAAGCCATTGTCGTCTTTACAGATGGTGAAGACCAGGAGAGTAAACCTGTCGAAGCTGCGAAAGAGGCATTTACAAAGAATGGCATCCGCATCTTCACGGTCGGCCTGGGAGACATGGATCAGGGGGCACGTATCCCGGAAACCGAACAGGGGGGGCAGGCATTCGTTGAGTACAAGGGGCAGCCAGTCTGGTCAAAAATGAATGGAACAATTCTCAGCCAGATCGCCACTGATACCAATGGGGCTTACATCCCCGCCGGCACCAAACGAGTCGACATGGCTGCTGTCTACCACAACTACGTGGCAAACATCGAGCAGGCAGAGTTTGAGACGGCAACGATCAATACTTACATACCACGCTTCCAGTGGTTCGCACTGCCAGCCTGTCTTCTTCTGATACTGGAAGTACTTAGTTCGACAGCCCGGAATAAAAAGAAAACGTCAACCCCAATGGCAACTCAAGTAGCAAAGAAAAACTCGACAACGGAAAAGGCTTCCGTTCCCAGGAGTGCAGTCGCAGCCCTCCTTATAATGGTCACTTTGTCGATGTCAACGAAGTCTCTCAGCGCTGCTGAGACCGATGCACCTGCTAAACAGGTCAGTGCGGAGCAGATTAACCTGGCAAATCAGTTTGTGAGAGAGGGGAAGTATGCTGAAGCGTTAGAGCGATATCAGCAGGTCGAACCAACTCCCGACGATCAGGCTGAGTTGAACTACAACGAGGCTGTCACAATGTATCGCCAGGGTGACAAGCAGCAGGCGGCAGAGATGTTTACCTCTGTCGCAGGTGTCGGCGAAACCAGTATTGCAGCCCGCGCCCGGTATAACCTCGGGAACTGTCATTACTCCACTGGAATGGAACTCGCCGAACAGGATAAAGCCGCAGCGATTGAACAATTTCAAACCGCAATCGAACACTACCGCGGTGCCTTGCGGGGTAACCCGAACAACGCCGATGCCCGCGCCAATATTGAGCTCGCCGTTCAGTTTATCAAAGAATTGCAGGAACAACAGAAAGAAGAACAACAGCAGCAAGATCAGCAGCAAGATCAGCAGCAAGATCAGAAGCAGTCAGACGACCAACAGAAATCTGATGAACAGCAGAAGTCTGATGAGCAACAGAAATCTGATGAACAACAGAATCAAGACCAGCAATCAAATCAGGATCAAAAAGACTCTGAACAAACTGCAGAACAGAATTCGGAATCCAAACAACAGCAAGGATCAAAGGGAGAGCCTCAAGAGGAACCACAAGAGCCACAACCTGGTAAAGAAGAATCTCAATCAGAGCAATCCGGTTCTGAAAACAAACAGATGCAGCCTCAGTCCCAACCATCGAAACAGGACGAACAGTCGCAGCAACCCTCTGAACCAAAAGAGACTGAAGACAACATGGAGTCGGGGGACAAGCCGATTCCCTCTGGAGAGCTTACAACTGATCAAGTTCAGCCACCAGATGAGAATACGAAAAATGAATACGGGATCGCTGACCCCAAAGCACAGCCCGGTTTAATGAATAAAGAAGAAGCCCTGAAATTGCTGCAATCGGTACGCGACCGCAACATGCTGCGTCGATTACGACAACAGCAACTCGAAAGCGCACGACAAGTCCACGTTGACCGTAACTGGTAATATTCGAACTGTAACTGGAAGAATCATGGATCATACAAAAAATTATATTCGCGCCATACTGACCATACTCACTGTTGGGATTGCAGGCAGTTCTGCGTTTGCCGGTGATGTATCAATGAGCCTCTCATCTCGCGAAGCCTATGTTGGCTCTCCGATTCAGATGCAGATCGCCATCAAGAATGCGAAGGATTATGAACAGCCCGCTTTACCACTAATCGACGGAATCGAAATACGTTCTGCCGGATCGCCATCGCAAAGTTCTCAGGTAACGATTATCAACGGCCGGCGCAGTGAAAGCCGTAGTGTGATTCTGAATTACCTGATCACGCCGCGTCGCGCAGGCACATTCGAGATCCCTCCGCTGAAATTTAAAGTGGATGGAAATGACGTCGAAACCGAAGCGATCAGGATCATCGCCACAAAAAGTGAAACCGGTGACCTGTTATTTGTAGAGCTTGAAGGGAAAAAAGATAAGGTGTTTGTGGGACAGCCACTGGAAATGGTTCTGAGGATTTACATCAAACCATATCGCGACCAGGATCACGAGTTGACCCTCTCAGAAGGTGATATGTGGAATATGATCTCCGATCAGACGGCATGGGGCAGTTTCCAGAAACGCATTGAAGAGATGGCAAACAGCCGTCAGCGTCCTGGCGGAAAAGAAGTATTACACGATAACGGTCAAGGCGAAGAACGTGCCTATTACATGTATGAAATTACTGCGAAGGTCTACCCGACCAAGGCTGGCAAAATTTCTGGCGATGATCTGCAGGTCGTGGTGAACTATCCCACAGCCCTGGGACGCTCACGTGATCCGTTCGATCGTTTCTTCGAAGACAGCCCCTTCGGTGGAGGTTTTATGTCCTCCCCATTCAGTAATCGGTTATCAGTTGCATCTTCAAGGCCAGTGGTAGCAGAGGCCACAGTTGATGCCACCGAAGTGATACCGGTACCAACGGAAGGTCGCCCTGCAGATTATCGCGGAGCGGTCGGACAGTACAACATCGTTACCCAGGCATCACCCGTTAATGTGCATGCAGGCGATTCGATTACCTTGAATCTGGGTATCGTCGGTACTGGTCCTATGGAACTGGTACAGGCTCCGCCTTTGTCTGAGTTACCCGAGTTGAAAGAATTCAAGGTTTCGAATCAGCCCCTGGCAGGCTATGTCAAAGATGACAGTAAAGTCTTCTCGACAACAATTCGTCCACGTCAGGCAGGTATCACGGAGATCCCTGCGATCCCTTTCAGTTTCTTCAATCCGGAAACTGAACAGTTTGAAACCGTACACTCATCCCCGATCAAGATTACCGTGGAAAAAGCAGATTCGCTCGCATTGGACTCTATTGTGGGCGCTAAAAGCACGAATTCGAAACAACAGAACGAAACACAAAATGCAATTTCGCTTACACCTAGTTTCATCAATTTCGATGCACCCAGTGTACTCATTTCTCAACAGCCACAGTCTGCCTGGAACTGGTGGTGGCTGGCAGTTGTTGTGCCACCGGTGATGTGGGTCATCACTTTGATCACCAGGTATCGTCACTGGATTGCAGAACATCTGCCGTCACTGCGATCACCACAGGCTCGCTGCTCCACACAAATCTCAAATGCGAAGGATCAGTCAGTGATTGCTCATGCATTACTGCGATACATGCAGAAAATGTTTCCTGCGAGAAAGTCCGGGGCAGTCGCTGAGAATCTCGATGAGACTTCTTCAACCATCGGAGCGATACGTGCTGCGGGATTCTACGAACTGGCAGCGGAAGCAGAAGCGCTGCTCGAGCAGCTCAGTCACAGTAATATCAGCTATGGAACCCCGGTTGACCTGGAAGAACAAAGATCGACAGCGCTCGATTTTCTGAGCCGGTTAGCCGACCAGATCAATTCGCAGTCGAGTCGCCGTATTCGTCGCTCGCAGAAATCGAAGGACAAACTGAAGAAACACGCCAGGTTCTCACAACCCACCGCTATGCTGCTGGGGCTGGTGCTGGCATCTGCTGCATCGACAGCGATGGCAAACGATATCACTGCGACGGGACTGTCGCCTGAGCCGCACGTTCAGCTTGATCAGTCACAGCGGGAGGTTATTCTCAATGATGCGAGCGAGTCATATCGGAACGGGCTCTCTCTTGCAGAGACAAACGCGGCCGATGCAAAAGATCTGTTTCTGCGAGCAGCAAAAAAATATCAGTTGCTGGTTGACTCTGGAATTTCGAATGCCGACCTGTACTTCAACCTGGGTAATGCATATCTGCAATCCAATCAACTGGGGCGCGCAATTGCGAATTACGATCGGGCATTGAAGCTCGAACCGGACAATCGACAGTTTCAGGTGAATCTCAACGCAGCACAAGGCATGGTGAAAACAGCAGATACACCGAAAAAACTCTCTGGTCCTGACGAGAGTCTGCTGTTAAAATTGAAAAACGGGAATGCGGACTTAATCAAGCTGGTTGGTCAGGAGACCGTTATCACTGTGCTGGTTATTTCATCTCTCGCGTTTTGGGGACTCCTGATTTTACGGACCATGGATCATAAACTGTCATTATGGAAATTCGGCACTCTGCCCGGCTTACTGTTATTGGTGTCCCTGGTTTCCATATACCTGCATACTGATAGCACTGCTCCGCAGGGAAATGCAGTCATTGTTGAACAACATTTAAAATTACATGCGGGAGACGGAGAACAATTCGCAGAAGTCGCTGTTTTGGATTCTGCCGAAGGACATCGAGTACAAACACTGGCGCACCGGGGAACCTGGACGCAAATTCAAACCGCACAAGGCCAGACAGGATGGGTTCCTGATCGTGTGCTCGAACTGCTATGATGTCTGCAGAAACCGCTGATCTTTCAGCCCCTCCAGTCAACGCCTCCCTCCAGGAAAAACATGAATGAAACTGGCAGCTAAACTGATTCTGATATTCATGGTGGGAGTTCTGGGGATTGTCGCCTTGTTCTCCTGGCAGACCGTCAGGCAGCAACGCGCATGGTCGCAACAATCGAATGAAGACAGTGCCGTCGATCTGGTGCATGCTCTCAAACCTACCATAGAACAGGCTTATCGCGACGGCGGTACGGTGCGGATTCAGCAGGCAATAGAGGTGACACGCCGCACGACTTCAGGACCTGCGATGCGTTGGATCGCTCCGGAGAAATCAGATGATGCCCAAGAAGGCTCAGACAATCTCTCCTCTGATACCGAAACGCTTTCTCGCAGCATTTCAAGCATATCGATTTCCGATAAAGACGGAAAAACGAAACAGTTAACTTATGTACCACTCACCCTTTCCGGAGACGTTCCAGGCGCAGTCGAAGTCGCAACGCCGCTGTTGAATTCCGAGGCGAATGTTCGCCGTTCGTTTCAAGCCTCGATCTTATCCTTATTCGGCGTGACACTTCTTTCCGGTTTCGTGATCTACTGGGGGGGACTCAAGCTCGTCGCCAGTCCATTACGCAAGCTGATGAAACAGGTTGAACAGATTGGCAAGGGAGAATTCGGTCAACCTCCGGCGATTTCTTCAAATGACGAATTTGGTCAACTTGCATTCGCAATCAGTGAGATGAGTTATCGTTTGCAGGAACAGCGGGCGACAATTGAAGCGGAAACCGAAACCAGACTGCAGACACAGCAGCAACTTCGCCACATCGATCGACTGGGAACGGTCGGTACACTGGCGGCCGGCGTCGCGCATGAACTGGGCACACCATTAAATGTGGTTTCGGGGCGGGCAGGTTTAATTTCCAGTGGACAGCTTTCTGAAGCGGATGTCCGTTCCAGCGCACAGACCATTCAGAAAGAAACGGAACGCATGACGGCTATTATCCGTCAGTTGCTCGATTTTGCCCGCCGTACAGGAACCGAGCAGGCATCGATTAATCTCATACACCTGGCTCAACAGACGTGCGAACTGATGCAGCCACTGGCAATGAAAGCACATGTGGAATTAATAGTCAGTGCGAATGAAAACTTACCAGTCAACACAGTCGGGGATCCCGGGCAGTTGCAACAGGTCATCACCAACCTGATCAGTAACGCGATCCAGGCAATTCCCGACGGCGGAAAAATCAGGATTACAGTGCATTCAGAAGATATTCAGCCACCGGCGATGATTGAATCAGAATTAAATCGCTTTGCCTGCCTGGAAGTGATCGATACCGGAACCGGTATGACCAATATCGAAACAGAGCATGTATTTGAGCCATTCTATACGACAAAAGATGTCGGCGAAGGAACGGGTTTGGGACTTTCCATTGCTTATGGAATTGTGCGTGAGCATGGCGGCTGGATTGATGTGGCAAGTGAGAAAGATCAGGGGACAACCTTTCGTGTGTGGTTGCCGTTAGACAATCAGAAAGATGAGCAATGAACGAAAACTCTGATCGTCCGCGAATTCTGGTGATTGATGATGAGCAGTCAATGTGTGAACTTATCGAAATCGATTTGCGATTGCGGGGTCTGCAGGTCGACTGGTTCACAGATGCCACACAGGCTATTTCTGCGATCGACCATAATAACTATGATGTTGTATTAACCGATATCCGCATGCCGGGAACGACGGGCTTACAACTTTGTCAACAACTCACCGAATTTCGCCCTGACATACCAGTCGTCCTGATGACAGCCTTTGGAAGTCTGGAAACCGCAGTCTCTGCAATGCGGGCAGGAGCTTATGATTTTATCACCAAGCCAATTGAGATGGATCTGCTGGCAATCACGGTTCGTCGGGCGATTGATCACCATCGGCTCACCGAACAGGTACGGTTGTTAAAAGAATCCGGTCAAGCCGTCCGATCTTTCGGTGACATGATCGGCAGCAGCCCTGCTATGCAGAAATTATACGATCAACTCGAACGGGTTGCCGTTTCCGATGCTGGCGTGTTGATCACCGGCGAAAGTGGTACGGGCAAGGAACTGGTCTCGCGTTCCATACATGCACATTCGCGGCGCGCGGAAAAACCTTTTGTAGCGATCAACTGCGCTGCGCTCTCCGAAGCCCTGTTAGAAAGTGAATTGTTCGGACACGTCAAAGGAGCATTCACGGATGCCCGAAGTGAACGCCGCGGTTTATTTCTCGAGGCAGACGGCGGTACGCTGTTGCTCGACGAAATGGGTGAGATGCCAATGTCTATGCAGGTCAAACTGCTGCGTACGTTAGAAGAACGCGTATTACGACCAGTCGGATCTGATAAGGAATTACCGTTTGATGTCCGGGTCATCTGTGCTACCAACCGCGATCTCGAATCGGCGGTCTCTGACGGAAAGTTTCGGGAAGACCTGTTCTACCGCATTAACGTGATCGGATTGCACTTGCCACCCCTTCGCTCTCGCGGGACCGACGTGTTACGCTTAGCGGAACACTTTCTCAAACAGTTTTCCACTGCTGAAAACAAACATGTTACGGATCTGGCAGAGGGAGTGGCAGAAAAACTGCTCCAGTATCACTGGCCCGGAAACATTCGCGAATTACGAAACGTGATGGAACGTGCGGTTGCATTAACCCGGCACGATAAGATTACCGTCGCCGACTTGCCAGAGAAGATTACGAACTATCAGAGTAATCAAATCCTGATTGACGGACTGGACCCCGAGGAACTTGTCTCACTCGAAGAACTTGAACGCCGCTACATCACCCATGTACTGGAAGCGACCGGCGGCAACCAAAGCCAGGCCGCACGCATCCTCGGCCTCGATAGAAAAACCATCTACCGCAAACTCAAACAGAATGAGTCCGAATAATGCGGCCCTACCGCGAGAACTGATTTTCAAGGTCATTTGTGAAATGGGGTCGGATTAGGGATGAAGTCAGAACCATCAGTGATATTTCCTGCCATGGTATCCGGGGTTGTATCGCAAACGTCTTGAATGGCGGTCTTTTTCTCTGTGGAGTTGTCAGTTGCAACCACAGGCCTGGATAAGTCTCCCAGGGCAGTAAAAGCCTGCAATTGTACCGGTTTCACAACGCGGATCAGAGGGTTTATTGAATATCTTGTGGCAAATATACATAGCGTTGCATCCCCATTTCGGGTAAAATCATGTGGTCAGGTTCAGGCACTTGATCAGTCTCTCTGTATAAATTGAAAATACTCTCAGCTGTTTAGGGAAGCGAATTTCAAATGACGAGACTATCAAGAGGTTTGTAAGTTCCCTCAGTGATTCAACAGATTGCAGATATGAACAATAAAATCAATCGCCGTCGATTCGTTCTCCGTTCCATTGCCGGATCTCTTGCTCTGCCTGGGCTGCCCTCTCTGATGAGCAGCGCACTCGCGGGGAACTCAGCGATTGCCCAGTCTCGGGGAGCCGGTGCGGGTGCACAACGGTTTGTCGCGGTTGGAAACTTGCTCGGTTTTCAACTGAAGCATTTTTTCCCTGAGAAAACCGGTAAAGAGTTTGAAGAAACCACGTTGCTCAAACCGCTCGCAGCGAATCGCAATCAACTGACCGTTTATCGTGGACTTGATCATGGATTGCGCGGCGGTCACTTTGCCGTGCATACGTTCCTGTCAGGTTTGCTCCATCATGAGTCTAAAAACCGTACAGACGGCAATGTCACAATTGATCAATTCATCGCGGATGAAATCGGTAATCAGACCCGATTTCCGTCACTCACGGTCGGGTCAGAAGGGGGCATCCATGGTGGTTGTCAACTCTCATGGACCAAGTCAGGTGTGCGGGTCCCACCAATTACAGGCCCTGCTGAATTGTTTGACCGACTGTTCGTTGCCGATTCCAAACAGGTCCAGGCAAGGAAAGTAAAAGAGAACTCACTGCAGGAGTCGATTCTGGATTCCATTCACGACGAAGCCCGTTCGCTTTCGAAACGAGTTAACAGCGAAGACAAGGCAAAACTCGATGAATATTTCAGTTCCATTCGCGATGTCGAAAAACGTCTGAAACTCCGCCAGATCTGGTCCGATCAGCCCAA
>TARA_R110000850_G_C9994469_1_pt1 | contig 13450 bp, 9 predicted proteins | sample TARA_R110000850 | Tara Oceans TARA_R110000850 (sample SAMEA4397586) | marine metagenome | biome: Polar Biome; feature: [SRF] surface water layer (ENVO:00010504); material: water (ENVO:00002006), including particulate matter (ENVO:01000060) such as... | depth 5 m | reverse complement strand
AGACAGAACAAAATTGTTAAAATTAGTGTTGTGAATCTATATTTTGTATTTTCATTGGATCAGATCACTAAATGTAGATACATGGCCGCGCAGAACACGTGCATCAAAAAAATCCGGACAAAACCACTGGGTCAAACCTGTGTTAAACTGAAAAATCCGTCTCAACACAGTCGAGGCGGTACCATAGACGCTCAGATTTTTTTATGTCAGGCCTTCCCTCCGGCCCGCCTCAGGTACGCCTGAACAGCGTCGATGATGATGGCGTTAACCGGTCGGCCCTCGTCGATCTTGCGCAGCTGGAGCTCCTTCCAGAGCGCCGGAGGGACTCGAAGGGACATCGCCTTACTGTTTTCAGGTTCGTCCTTCTCGGTCACAACTGCTGGTGTGTCGTGCTCTGCCTTGACCGTGTTGACGGCCAGACTTCTTAGGCTGGTCTTCTTAACCATCAGATTTTCTCCATCAGCTCATCGAACAGGTGGGCGATCTCCTGGACGGCCTTGCTGCTCTCGGGTTCAAATTCTCGGACCGCCTTCCCTTCAATGAGGGCGGTCATGTAGGCCTTCCGGTTTGTGATCCTGGCGCTTAGCACCTCGATGTCCGGGTACTCCTCTCCAAGAAGCGCGGCTGTATCATCAGCCTCTGACCCTCTGGGTGGGATCTGGCTTAACAGGAAAACACCCTTGGTCTGACTGCCCCGGAGAAGTTCTACCGTGGCCCCGGCGGCGTCTATGTCGAACGGGCCGGGCCTGACCGGCAAGATGACCAGGTCAGCGATGCGAAAAGCCAGATCGATCGTTCCGCCGGCGTGCGGAGGGGTGTCGATGATGACGAGATCAACCTTTTCATCTTCGGCCATCTTCAGCATGTCGGAGAGCTGACCGGCTGTAGACTGAAGGACGAGAGGCGCCTCGATTTCCCGTCTTCTGGCCCACGAGGCGACGGATCCCTGCGGGTCCACGTCGATCAGGACCACAGATTTACCGCGTCTATGGGCCTCAACGGCAAGGTGGACGGAGACCGTGCTCTTGCCGGACCCGCCCTTCTGGACACCAACGGCTATTGTCTTCATGGCGCTATCCACATTTATGTGTTCTACATCACGTAAAGACACTTTAGTATCAAAGCGTCAACGATTAAATATATGAACATACCTTTCAATGAGGGGTTCACCTCGGTGGCGAAAGCCCGCCAGGTAAGCCAGCTCAAGACCGGACCAACGTAGAAGAAAGTTGAACCACCTATGACGGATGAGCAGAAGCAGCGCCTCGAGAAAGTCCTCTGGGGCATCGCGAACACCCTCCGCGGCAAGATGAACGCGGACGAGTTCCGGGACTACATCCTCGGGTTCATCTTCTACAAATACCTGTCCGAGCGGATGCACCTGTACGCCGATGAAGCGTTGAAGGAGGACGGGATCGTCTTCGCCGACATCGACGAGACCACCGCCGAGGGGCAGGAGCTGCTGGCTGCGGTCCAGGACGCGAGCACCGAGGCGCTCGGCTACTTCCTGAAGCCGTCCGAACTGTTCAGCGCGGTCGCGGCCCGCAGCCGCCAGCCCGGCGCCTTCGTGCTCCCGGAGCTCGCGACGATCCTCGGGAACATTGAGCGGTCCACCATGGGAACCGCGTCCGAGGACGATTTCGACCACCTGTTCGAGGACCTTGACCTCACCTCCACGAAGCTGGGCCGGACCGAGGAAGCGAAGAACACCCTCATCTCGAAGATCCTGACCCACCTGGACGAGATCGACTTCCGGCTGGAGGACGCGGATTCCGACGTTCTCGGGGACGCCTATGAATACCTGATCGGCCAGTTCGCGTCCGGTGCTGGTAAGACCGCGGGGGAGTTCTACACCCCTCAAGCAGTATCAACCATCTTGGCCCGGATCGTCACGACCGGGAAGGAGCGGCTGAAATCGGTCTATGACCCGACCTGCGGGTCCGGGTCCCTGCTCCTGCGGGTCGCAAAGGAGGTCCGCGAGGTCGGGGATTTCTATGGACAGGAGATGAACCGGACCACCTACAACCTGGCCCGGATGAACATGATCCTGCATGGGGTCCACTACCGGAACTTCGACCTGCGCCAGGACGACACCCTGGAAAATCCCATGCATGACGGGATGACCTTCGAGGCGATCGTGGCGAACCCGCCATTCTCGGCGCACTGGTCGGCGAAGGACCTGTTCAAGTCGGACGATCGGTTCGCGGATTACGGCCGGCTCGCCCCGAAAACGAAGGCGGATTACGCCTTCGTCATGCACATGCTGCATCACCTGGACGACAAGGGGGCGATGGCGGTGGTCCTGCCGCACGGAGCCCTGTTCAGGGGCGGCGCGGAGGGGGTGATCCGAGAATACATCATTCGGGAAAAGAACTGGCTGGACGCGGTGATCGGGCTGCCTGCGAACATCTTCTATGGGACCGGAATCCCGACCGCCATCATGGTGTTCAAGAAGTGCCGCGAGACGGAGGATGTCCTGTTCGTGGACGCCTCCACGGAATTCGTGCGCGGGAAGAACCAGAACCTGTTGGATGAGCCGAACATTGATCGGATCGTCGACGGGTTTCGTGACCGGGTCGAGATTGACCGGTTCAGTCGCTTGGCTACACGCGAGGAGATCGCGGAGAACGGCTATAACCTGAACATCCCTCGATACGTGGATACTTATGAGGCTGAGCCGGAGGTGAACATGAAGATGGTGAGCCAGAGCCTTATGACCCTTAACCAGGGCATGTCTGAGATTGACGCGAACATCCGGAACGTCTGCGCCGAGCTGGGGCTGGAGGCCCCGGTATGAGCGCGCCTGAAATCCGCTTTCCCGAATTCAAGGAGCCGTGGCGGCCAACCGTCGCCGGGGCGGCGTTCAAGCACAGCCGCGCACGTGGAGAGGCGGGCCTCCCGATCTACTCCGTTACCCTTGATCGGGGGATGGTTCGCCGGGATAGCCTCGACCGCCACATGGAGTCTGACGCAGCGGACGGCCAGAACCTTCGTGCCCAGCCGGGTGATGTCGTCTACAACATGATGCGGATGTGGCAGGGGGCGGTCGGTGTCGCGCCTGAGGAATGTATGGTCAGTCCTGCTTATGTCGTCCTCCGTCCCACCAAGGGGACGAACCCCCGGTTCTTCAGTTACTGGTTTCAGAACTCGCGCATGCTGCACAAGCTGGGAGCCTATTCTCACGGCCTGACGAAAGATCGTCTGCGTCTCTACCCGGATGATTTCGCCAAAATCCCGTTGAACCTTCCCAGCCGGGCCGAGCAAGACAGGATCGCGGCGTTCTTCGAAGGCATCGACGCCAAGCTGGCCGCCCTGCGGGAGAAGGCGGACGGGCTGCGCCAGTTCAAGACCGGCCTGATGCAGCGGCTCTTCTCGCAGGAGCTGCGGTTCACCCGGGATGACGGGACGGACTTTCCGGATTGGGAGGAAAAGAAGTTTGGTGATGTGTTTGTTGAACGATCCCAACGTGGGAATCCGATAGGGGAATTACTCTCCGTCACATTAAGGTCAGGAATTCGAAAAGCCTCAGAGGTTGACCGGGCGCAGGAGGCGAGTTCTGACAGATCGAACTACAAGATCGTTTGTTGTGGTGACATCGCCTATAATTCAATGAGAATGTGGCAGGGGGCGAGCGGCCTTTCTAATTATGATGGGATTGTGAGCCCAGCCTATACGGTGATGGCCTTTAGGGGCGATCATTGTGGTAAGTTTTGGTCATACCTTCTCAAAAACCCTGAAGTTATCAATTTGTTTCGAAGATACTCTCAGGGGCTAACGTCCGACACGTGGAATCTAAAGTTCCCTATTCTCTCTCGGATTAGGATCAAAATTCCGTCCGTTGATGAACAGAAAAAAATATCTTCGGCCCTTATCGCTGTCGATTCCAAAATCGACGCCGTGACGGACCAGATCACCCATATGGAGACCTTCAAGAAGGGGCTCCTCCAGAAGATGTTCGTGTAAGGGGTCGCCCATGTCCGTCCAGTCCGAAGCCCAGCTTGAAACCGAACTGGTGACCCGTCTCCAGGGTCTCGGCTGGGCCCCGATCCGGCTCGCGGACGAGGCGTCCCTCTACGCCAACCTCCGTATGCAGCTCGACGCCCATAACGGGATCACCATGACAGACGCGGAATTCACCCGGGTCATGAACCACCTCGACAAGGGGGGCGTGTTCGACCGAGCGCAGACTCTGCGGGGGAAGTTCCGGCTGGACCGGGACGATGGCGATCCGGTCTGGATCGAATTCCTGAACACGGAGCACTGGTGCCGAAATAGATACCAGGTGGCGACCCAGATCGGGATCGAGGGGCGCCGGAAGAACCGGTACGACGTGACCCTCCTGATCAACGGGCTCCCGCTCTGTCAGGTGGAGCTGAAGCGCCGCGGGGTCGAGCTGAAGGCAGCCTTTCATCAGATCAACCGGTACCAGCGGGACAGCTTCCGGGCCGCGCGGGGCCTGTTCCAGTACGTCCAGGTCTTCGTGATCTCGAACGGAGTGAACACCCGGTATTACGCGAATAACCGGCACCAGTCCTTCAAGCAGACGTTCAGCTGGGCGACCCCGGATAACATGCCGATGAACCGGCTCGGGGACTTCGCGGATGCGTTTCTGGAGAAGTGCCACCTCTCCAAGATGATCTCAAAATACGTGGTTTTGCACCAGAGCGACAAGATCCTGATGGTGCTGCGGTCATACCAGTATTACGCGGCGGAGCGGATCCAGGAGCGGGTCGAGCAGGGCCGGAAGAACGGGTACGTCTGGCACACGACCGGGTCCGGGAAGACCCTCACCTCCTTCAAGGCGGCGCAGAACCTGATCGCGCTGCCCAAGGTGGACAAGGTGGTCTTTGTCGTGGACCGGGCCGACCTCGACTACCAGACCACCAAGGAGTTCAACCATTTCCAGCCCGGCTCCGTGGACGGGACGGACAACACCCGCCAGCTGGTGACTCAGTTGGCTGACCCAAATACCAAGCTGGTGATCACCACGATCCAGAAGCTGAATACGGCGATCTCCGGGGACCTCTACGGCCCCCGGCTGGAACATCTGAAACGGGGCCGGGTCGTCTTCATCTTCGACGAATGTCACCGATCCCAGTTCGGAGACACCCATCGCCGGATCCGGGGCTTCTTTGAGCGGTGTCAGCTGTTCGGGTTCACCGGAACCCCTATTCTGGAGGAGAACGCGATCGGGAAACGGACCACGAAGGATCTGTTTGACGAGCGCCTGCACGACTACGTCATCACGGACGCGATCCGGGACGAGAACGTGTTGCGGTTCTCGGTAGAGTATCTGGGGCAGACCAGCGCGCCTGCGCCCCTTTCAGGGGATAAGAAGGCGGACCGGAAGGCCCAGGCGGACAGGGACCGGCTCCTTGAATCGCGCGCCTTTTATGACCACCCGGACCGGATCGACCTGGTCACGGACTGGATCATTGAGAACCACGACCGGAAGACCCGAGGTAGACAGTTCGGCTCCATCTTCGCGGTCAGCTCCGTGGACGCGCTCTGCGCCTATTACGAGGTACTGGAGGCGAAGCGGCGCGCCGGCGCCCATGACCTGAAGATCGCGACCATCTTCACCTACGCGGCGAATGAGGAAGACCCGGACGCGAACGGGCTGATCCCGGACACGGAGTTCCCGGCCGACGGTGCCGGGGCGGACAATCCGAAGCGGGACAAGCTGATGGGGTACGTGGACGCCTATAACGCGCTCTACGGGGTCAATGAGTCCGTCCGGGACGGGAAGGGGTTCTATTCCTACTACCGGGCCCTGGCGAAGCGTATGAAGGCCCGGGACCGTAAGGATTTCACCCCGGACCAGGGGATCGATATCCTCCTGGTCGTGAACATGTTCCTGACCGGGTTCGACGCGAAGACCCTGAACACCCTCTACGTGGACAAGAACCTCCGGTACCACGGGCTCATTCAGGCCTTCTCCCGGACCAACCGGACCCTCGGCCAGGTGAAATCCCAGGGGAATATCGTCTGTTTCCGGGACCTGAAGGAGAACACGGACGAGGCGATCACCTTGTTCGCGAACCGGGACGCGAGCGAGGTGGTCCTGATCGGTTCCTATGAGGAACACCTCGCCCAGTATGAGGAGGCGTTGCGTGCCCTCCACGCGATCACCCCGACCCCGGATGACGTGGACGCTCTTCCGGACGAGGATGCGCAGGCAGCCTTCGCCAAGGCGTTCCGGGAGCTGATGCGGGTCCGGAACGTGCTCGGCACCTTCTCCGAGTTCAACCCGGCCGACCTCCCCTCCGACCCGCAGGAGTACGAGGACTTCAAGAGCAAGTATCTGGACCTGTCCCAAAAGGGCGACAAGACCGGTGGGGAAGGTGAAGCGGGGGATGACCCCCTTGCCGGGATCGATTTCGAGCTGGAGCTGCTGCGCCGGGACGAAATCAACGTCTCTTACATCCTGGCCCTGCTCCTGTCGCTGAAGACGACCGAGGAGACGGAGGGTCGCGCGTCCCGGAAGGCGCAGGCGCAGCGCCAGCGGGTGGTGGACCTGATTGCGTCAGAGATCGGGCTCCGGAACAAGCGACCCTACCTTCAGGAGTTCCTGAATGAGGTGATGCCGAACCTGCCCCCGGACGCGGATCTCCGGAAGGAGTTCGACAGTTTCTGGGCCGGGAAACGGGCCGGCGCCTTCGCTGAGTTCTGCGCGGCAGAAAAGCTGGACCCGGACGGGCTCCAGAAACTGATCGGGGAGACCCTATTCACCGGGAAACGGCCGCTTCAGGACCGGGTGCTGACGATCATGATCGAGAAGCCCGGGATCCTGCGGCGCAGGTCCGCCGTGGAGCGGGTCATCGAGGGGATGGAGCGGATCGTGGACACGTTTGACGAGGGCGTGGATGAGGTGGGGGATGAGTGACACACAATAAGGTGTAAAGGTGCATTGATACCAAGACGCTAAAGTATGAAGGTTTATTCTGAACGGACTTCGACCTGGTTGTCCACCCAATCTTTCGCCCTCTGCCGTAAAACGTGGATGTCTCGATCTCCGATGAAAGGCCGAATGTAGTTGATGTATGATGTCAGCGTCGGGACTGGGTCACCTTTCGGTAAATTCGGCGTGGTGACCCGCTGGTTCTTAAGCGCTGTGAAAAGGCGCTGGACCTTCGCCATAAGCCCGCTCACATCAGTATCCCTACTGAGACCTCGTGAGTTGTGAAGGTGGAGCAGGACGTCTACCGACAAGCTGTCAAACTTTCCGAACCGATCTTCCGTTTTTCGCCGGGCCTTCCAGATAAGGAACCGGTGAGACAATACGCCGATCGCGATCCCGAGTAGGGTTCCGGCAACCCACGGGAACGCGGGCTCACCCAAAAGGTCGATTGCTTGACGGTAGACCCAGTCCAAGGACGTCGAAATCCACGGTATTACCTCCTTGTCTTTCAGCAAGGCTGACAGGGCGGGCACAACAAGAAGAGCCCAGACAACCTTGTCCATCACCCAGGAAAACAAGGCCTTCATACAGTCACCCTCACGAGGCTAGAAAAGATATCATGATACAAAAACGTAAAGACACCTAGACGCATTTGTATCATGGCTTACCGTTCCGGATACCCGGTAGGGCAGCGTCACAGATCGTAGTGTATGGACAGGCGCCACATGCCTTTGTCTCACAAAATGCGAAGGCCCGACGGGCTGGTTCCGCGCTGGTGATCGGGTAATGCGGCATGACATGCCGGCTCTCCTTAGCCGCGCGTTCAAGAACGCCCTCCACGAAGGACGGGTCAAGATCGTAGTAGCGGATGACCTGGCCGGAGAGCCGGGCACGGCCCCCGTGCTGGGACCGGATCCCAAGAGACTTCAGCATCCGGCCGATCGAGGCCGGATCCTGGAGCGGGAGCAGGTCTGCCGAGACCTGGCTCGGCTGCTGCAAGGTCTGCGCATCGGGGATGAGCGCCAGCTCAGCCTGGATCTGGGCGAGCGAGATGACGTGACGAACGCCCCGTTCGATCGCGCTCTCCACCGCCTGCATCAGGTGATCCTCGGCGCTGAGATTTTCAGCTGCGCTGTAGGCGAGCCGCTTGATGGCGCTTCTGACGACAGACCGGAATGCATCATCACCGGTCATGTCGGCTATGGTCTCAAGCGGCGCGGCGATCTGCTCCGCCCGCCCGGCCCGGGAGCTCATCTTCTCTCTGTAGAGCCGGTGCGCCTCGGCGATGTTACTCATGCCCCAGGCGTGGAGCTCCTGACGCAGTGGCTCGGATATGCGCAGATCCCGGCCCCTAATGCGGCCTGAATCCTTGACCGCGTCCGGCATCGGCCGACAGATGATCTGATACATGCGGGTCGCGTTCACCGCGTCGATCCCGGAAATGTTTGTGATCACCTTCGGGCCGTAGAAGTTCAGGGTCCGGGTTGACCCGTTTTTTTCGACGATCGTCTTGAGTCCGGTCGACTTAGAGTAGGACACCTTCAGGATCTGATTGATGTCCCCGTACCCGCTGTCATCCTGGCTCCGTCGTCCCACGGCCTCAAGGTCGTCCAGAACGAGCATGCCACGGCCCTGGTCGACGAAACGCACGAACGCCCTCTCAGAGCCGCCACCGAGCATGTACCCGTTAAACGACAGATCGGCTAAGCCCTCGGCAAGGGAGCTCTTCCCGGACCCCTTCTCCCCGTTGAGAAGGACCAGCGGGATCGCGTCGAACCCGTTGTAGCAGTAGGTCATGACGGTGTAAGCGGCGAGCAGATCGTAATCATGCTCATTCGGGAGCCAAGTCAGCTTCCGAAGATAGCCCTGAATGTCCCGAATGATCTGCTTCAGAGGACGATGGGTCGGATCACCGCTGACGGACGCCTCAACGAAACGCTGGATGCTCGGCCACGCCCAGGTCGAGTATTCTCGCGGCCGGGGCAGGGACAGAACCTCGGTACCGTCATCGAGCAGGGTGACCCTGTCCTCATCATCAACCCCGTGCGGGGCGGGAGCCTGGCTCATCCCGAGCATCGCCCCGTCAGAACGGACAACCCTGGTCTCGTAGAAGGAGGCCTTCTCGGGAACCATGATCGAAGATCCGTCCGGGAGGTTCCGCTTCCGGCGCACGGTCTCGACCCGGCGGACCTGGAACGGGTAGTACATCTGACCGTTCACGAAGGCGCCGTTGATGTTGATCCGACGGTCCTCATAGATCCCGTCAGTCTGATCATTCAGAGGGACGGCTGGGGCCGCCTGTGGTGCGGGGATGCCGAGGGGCCGGGCGTTTTTCAGGAGCTCCTCGAACTCCTCAACGCCCCGCTTGCGTACGTCAGCCTCGAAGAAATCGGTCCAGTCCTTCCCCGTTACCCGGGGGACATCCACGCGATGGAACTCACGGCGCGCCAGAGCGCGCACGTTCCCGGCCATCTTCTCGCCGGCCGCGTCATTATCGTGACCGAGAAAAACCCGTTCCCACGGGGCCCAGAAGTCCGGATCAGACCACTCCTCCGGAATCGCGCTGCCGTGGGTTGACGAGATGATCGCCATGCGCACATCCAGCGATGAGCCCCGGATCGCCTCCTGTATGCGCCAAAGGTCCTTCACGCCCTCGGCCACGAAAAGCCACGGCTTCTGATCCGCCGGGCCGCTCCAGGTCGTGATGGGGGACCCAGGGCACCAGGCGTTACTGTCGATCGGGTTCACGGAAAACCCGGGTACCGCGATCTTCATCATGCGTTTCAGAAGGGCGCCGTCACGCCGCATCACCGGCGCGTTGATCCAGTTCCCCCGGGAAACCTCCCCCTCCTTATGGGGCTTGAAGAGACCGGCAACGCCGATCCCGAACCGGTCCTTCAGAATCCTGACATCGAGGCCACGGCGTTCAAGATATGACCAGGCCGGTGAATCCTCGGTCAGCCGGGACCGGTGTTTCCGGAGAGTTTCAGCCGATATCTCTTTGAGATCGTCATCCTGAGACGCTTTAGGCGCCGGCCGAGAGGACGGAACCGCTGAAAGGCGGGGCTCCGCACCCCAGAGGTCCCCGAGGTACTGAATCGCCTCGGCTGTAGAGCAGCCGCGGACGATCTGAACGGCGTCGATCAGGTCACCCTGCTCCTTCGTCCCGGACGGGTTGAAGTCTCGGAACCGCCCAGCATAGCGACCGGTGGTCTGGAACTGACAGCTCCGGCCTGACCCACCAGCTACGTCAGACACGAAATACTCGGTCTTCTCCTTCTGGGCATCAGTTCCGTAAAGATCATGGATAACCGCCTCCACGTTCCGGGGGTCAGCCATCAAGGACCGGATCGCCTCGATGTTGTACCGGCGCGACATCATTTCCCTCCCAGAGACTTGAGGAGGAGCCCTTGTGCCATGGCGTGGCGCTCGCCGGGCAGGAAACGAGTATAATTGTCTCGGACCATCTCTTCCGTATCCATGAGAAGAGCAGCGGCTTCGGAAAAGCCTCCGGTCAGCTTGACCATCGTGGTCGCAAGAATGTGCCGAACAGAGTGCGGTCCATGGGGCCGCAGACCCTCGATCGCTCCCTGCCCCGTATAAGGGTTGTAAATCCCGTACGTGGTTATCGTAGACCGGAACGCCTCATAATACCCTGATAGGGTATATTCAGCGGATGACGACCGTGGTGAAACCGTTTTAATAAAAAAAGTACCGGGGTCATCATGCCCAGCCAGAAGAACCTCTCGTTGACCAAGATATCCTTCCATCTCAGAATACATCTGGTCGTAATCAGGAATGACAATGGTATTTTCATCATCAACAGCACGAGACGTAGAGTTCTTAAAAGCTTCTCTGGGGATGCGGAGGTTAAAGGTATCGCCGTCGAGAGATAGTTCACCACGCTTCAGTCGCTTCAGCTCTTTCCAGGAGCGCTGTTGTTTCCCCTGTGTAAACAACAGCTCACGAAGATTTTTTGATCGTAAACCGGTCAGAAGACCGATGCGGATTATCATAAGCGATCGCAGGGCTTCCGCCCGAGATTTTGCGTATCGACGCCCAGGCGTACGGCGCCGAATTTCATCGATAATCCTATTGTAGACTTGAACAGGATTGTCAGAAGACAGCGCGGGTAGTATAGCCTCAAAGGGATCACGACCTTTCTCCGCAATCTTTGTAATTTCTCTTATACGTGATTTAAGATGATCCCGAGCCTTCTGGCATACTGTTTCCCACGATCCCTCTTTATCAGAGGTTGCAAGTTCTACCTCATCCGATGAGATGAAACCTGATACAGGTTTCAAAATGCTGCGAATATGAGAAGACTGAACCATCCAACCAGTCTTTGGGTGTAGTAGAGATTCAAACATTAAAAGAGGGTCAGTAATGCGACGGGTAAATCCACCCCTTCTAGAAACTGACCAATCGATAAATTTATCGATAATGCTGGGAAACAAACAAAGACATAATGTTGCCCGATCAGCAGGCAGACCCATTGAATGCACAGCCCCTAAAAAGGCCCGCAAGTGATAATCCACACGATCCGCTGTTTCAGGATTCCATGAAGAGTTTCGGATCATACCCCTGGGGGGGAGTTTAACAGTTTTGAATTTCCTTAGATCATCAAGCTCGGATATTAATGTATCACTTGATAACGGTGATCGTGAGGCCATATTACGCGAAAACACATAAAAACTAAGATCAACTCCTTTAATTCCAGGCTTGACATCTCCATCATCAAGTATCTCTTTTGGAGTTGTAAGAATATTATCAGAAACCCAAAAAAGTATTTCCTCCTTTTTAATGTCAGAAAGTGTTTCAAAGTCATCTGGAAGATGCTGAGATATACGTCTCTGCAAGGATTTTGGGAGACCTGTTTCTTTCGAGGATTTTCTAGAACGATTGGAGGGTATGGGTTCAACGAGGTATGCGTATTCTACCCCTAGTATAGAGGCTATTTTTTCCAGTTTTCCAGACATTTCTGGAGATGGGATCTTCGACCCGAGAGTCCATTCGGAAATGGTGGCCTTATTTATATTTTTACCAGGGGGAGTTATAGCTTTGGCTATTTGATATTTAGACAAACCTGAATCTTCACGAAGACGTTCCAAACGTTCGCCAAAGCTCTCATTCTTGAATTTATCATCAAAGGCTCGGACTAACGATACAGCTGTAGGTCGAACATTTTTTTTGAGCTCAGACCGACGGCGACGAACCGTATCAGGAGCTCCTTCTAGTCGCTCGACCGACTTTTCGAATTGTTCACGGTCAAGCATTTCAGAACCGACTAGATCGGTTTCTGTAAGGCCCATAACCTCAAGAAACGCAGTGAGGGACCGCGTCGTGTTCAGAACTGCATTGACGTTCGTTTTGCGCCCTGGATGATCTGCATCAAGATCGCGTTCTCTCTGAGCTCGGACCTCAGAGAGAAGATCACCATAGGTGAGGCGGGTATCATGGCGATGGTGCGAAGGCGCACCCTGATTTTGTTCGTCGTTCATGTCTCTCGTTCATCTTGAACTGGAGACGCTTGAGAGATAGAATCAGATCTGTAGCGACCAACTACGCGACCTTTCAGGGCTTCGAGGTGTACCACCACCTCGGGGCCCTGCTTCTTTCAAGCGCTCTACGCTTCAGAAAAGTTTGGGCTGCCAGCCCTGTCGTATCATCTCAGCTCCCTTGTCGGTGAGGGCTACGTTCCGTCGCCCCCTCTCCAGCTTCATCGCCACACCCTTCTTGATAAGGGCAGCGAGGTACTGACTGGTGTTCGTTGACTTAATCCCTACGGAGTCCGCGATCTCACGCTGCGTCGGCCACTCATCGTGCGCCTCATGGTAGCGCAGCATCATTTCTGCGATCTCCAGCTGACGTTCGGTTGGTGGGTTCACGTGCCGACTCCTTGGTTATCCCCAGCATATTGCGCACATACGCAAACGCAAGTGCGTAGTGCGCAAGGATCCGAAGGCGGCTGAGGGATTTGTGGACCTACATCGGTCGATGACAGCCATGAAAATGAAGACGGGGACAACGACCCTATCCGACACAACGGGGGTATAACATATTGTTTTTCTATTATTTTATTCTGTGCTGGACCCTGTGCCGGGGTGTGTCGGCACTTTGTTCTGACACAGGGCATCCGACACGAAAAAAGAAAGACCGACACAGCACACTGGTACACTATAAGGTATATATATTTATCAATAAATACAGTATGATAAGGGTCATATCTTTACATTTCTATCATCAGCACCCAGTAATCAAGTACAGTATCCAGGACATGACAAAACCCCTTTTTTTACTGGGAATTTCTTCACTCTGTCCCGGATTTGTTTGAGAATAATCATTCTCAAAAGTAGAATGATCAGCATACTGCTGAGTACATTTTAATCCGTCTTTAACCGGATATGCGATAAAAATTATCATAGATTTAACACAAAAGTTACTTAAACCGTTGAATATACATGATAGGTGTTTTATATGAGTTCGAATCTCGTCGGCCCCTCCAGACAGAACAAAATTGTTAAAATTAGTGTTGTGAATCTATATTTT
>TARA_R110000850_G_scaffold441_8_pt1 | contig 13452 bp, 12 predicted proteins | sample TARA_R110000850 | Tara Oceans TARA_R110000850 (sample SAMEA4397586) | marine metagenome | biome: Polar Biome; feature: [SRF] surface water layer (ENVO:00010504); material: water (ENVO:00002006), including particulate matter (ENVO:01000060) such as... | depth 5 m | reverse complement strand
GAGGCGAGTCATGAAACTCGGCCTGCCGACCTTCCTGCGAACGACAACGTTCAAACTGGCGCTGCTCTACAGCGCCATGTTTGCAGCGTTTTCGGCGGCGTTGCTGGTCTATCTCTATTATTCGACCGTCTATTATATCCGCACCGAATCCGACCGGCGACTGGACCTTGAGTTCGAGCAGCTGGGCAATGCCTATTATACGGGCGGCATGGAACGCCTTAGCCAGTCCGTGCTGGAGCGCATGACGCGGACCGGCTCGACCTATTTCTATTATCTCGAGGATTCCTCGGGCCGGAAGATTGCCGGGCATTTCGGGCGCATGCCGGTGGCGCCGCCGGAGGTGGACTCCAAGATCGTCTATTTCGATTTTGACCAGCCCGAGCCTGATGGCACCATGATCGTGCGCTCGGCTGCGGGAAAGTTCGTGCGCCTGCGCGACAATGGCGGGGCGCTGCTAGTGGCCTTCGATACCGCGCAGCAGACGGCCATCGTGGTGCGGATCCAGAGCGCGATCTTCATCGCCGCGCCGATTGGCCTGATCCTGTCGCTGCTCGGCGGTGTCCTGATCTCGCGCGGGGCAGCAAGCCGTGCGGACGAACTGGCGCGCACGGCCGAGGCGGTCATGGGCGGCGAGCTTGGCCGGCGCGTGCCGGTGCGCGGATCGGGCGACGAATTTGACCGGCTGGGCCAGCGGATCAATGCCATGCTCGATCAGATCGAGAAACTGGTGGATGCAACGCGCAATACCGGAAACGCCATCGCGCATGACTTGCGTTCGCCCCTGTCGCGGCTGCGCAACAAGCTGGAGATTGCCCTGTCGAAGCCCCTGTCGCAGGAGGCGGCCAGCGCAACCCTGAACGAGACAGTGGAAGAAGTCGACCGCGTGCTGGCGACCTTCAATGCGATCCTGCGGCTTGCGCGCCTTGAGGCGGGCGCCGAAGGCGAACGGGTGCGCATGGATGTCAGCGAACTGGCCGAGGAGCTGGCCGAACTGTTCGACCCGGCCTGCGAGGAGGCCGAGCTGTCGTTCAAGAGCCAGATAGCGCGTCACCTGATGGTGCTTGGCGACCGCGACCTGATCGGGCAGGCGCTTTCAAACATGCTGGACAATGCCGTGAAGTACACGCCGGCCGGGGGCGCGATTTCCTTCACCGTGGCGCGTGGGCCGGACGGGACGATTGACCTCACCGTCGTCGATTCCGGACCGGGTGTGCCGGCAGAAGCGCGTGAACTTGTCGTGCAGCGGTTCCAGCGCATGGATTCGGCGCGCACGCAGCCAGGTTCGGGGCTCGGCCTGTCACTGGTGGATTCGGTTGCCGACATGCATGGCGGCAAGCTGATCCTGCTCGACGCGGGCGGCCCGCCCGGGCAACCTGGCCTCAAGGCGATACTGCGCCTGCCAAGGGCCTGAACCTGAATGCTTGAGATCCGTCCCATTGCCGCGACACCGGATGCCGCCCTGGAGGCGGCCCTTGCCCATGCGCCTTACCTGCGCCGCCTGTACGAACGCTGCGAGGCCCGGCCCTTCGAGGATTCTTTGGCGATGATCACCAGCCTGAAGGCCGAGACGCCGATGGAAGAGGCGATGACACTTCTGCGCAAGGCGAAAGCCTCGGCGCATCTGGCGCTGGCCGCCGATGACCTCTCTGCACATCGCAGCGTCATGGACGTGACGGCGGCGCTGACGGAACTGGCGACGGCATCGGTCCAGGCCGCCCTGCGCGTGGCGTTGGCCAGCCGTGGCCTGACGGATACCGGATTGTTTATCGTTGCGCTGGGCAAGATGGGCGCGTTCGAGCTGAACTATTCCAGCGATATCGACATTGCCGCCTTCTATGAACGTGACGGGTTTGATGGCGGTGAACGCGACCCCGGTGATGCCGCCCAGCGCGTGTTGCGTGATGTTGTCCGGCTACTGGATGAAGTCACGGCGGACGGCTATGTTTTCCGGACGGACCTGCGCCTGCGGCCGGATCCGTCATCGACACCGCTCGCCGTTTCCACGGACATGGCGGAAGCCTATTATGAAAGCGTCGGCCAGAACTGGGAACGGATGGTCTGGATCAAGGCGCGCGCCGCAGCAGGTGACATGGAGGCGGCTTCGCGGTTCATCGACAGGATGGGCGCCTATGTGTGGCGGCGCAATCTCGACTATTGGGCCATCGACGACATCCAGGCGATCAAGCGCATGATCAACACGAAGATTGGCGCTGTCGGCCTGGAGAATCCGGCGCCTGATATCAAGCTGGGCCCGGGGGGCATTCGCGAGATCGAGTTCTTCGTGCAGACCCAGCAACTGATCCTGGGAGGACGCAACCCGGTGCTGCGGGACAATTCCACGCTGGGCGCCATGACCGCGCTGCGCGATGCGGGCATCGTGACCGGCGGGACGGCTGCAGCGCTAACGCAGGCCTACAAGGTGCTGCGCGACGTGGAGCACCGGATCCAGATGCGCCACGACGAACAGAGCCATACGATCCCCGCTGATGCGGATGAGCGCGCGGGCGTTGCTGCATTGTGCGGATACCCCGAGCTTGAGGCATTTGACCGCGACCTGCTTGAAACGCGCAAGATGGTGCAGACTGCCTATGACACGCTGTTCGAGCATGAAAGCGGTGAGGACGATGTCACAGATATCGGCAACCTCGTTTTTACTGGTGTTGATGATGACCCGGAAACGGTTCGTACACTGTCGGGACTCGGTTTCGATGATCCGGCCAGGGCCATAGACACGATCCGGAACTGGCACAGGGGCAACGTGCCAGCGACGCGAACCGTGCGCGGACGGGAATTGCTGACAGCCATCCTTCCGCGCATGCTGACTGCGATGGGCGCGACCGGGGAGCCGGATGAGGCGTTCCGCTGGTTCTCGCGGTTCTTCAGCGGGCTGTCATCGGGCGTGCAGACGCTTTCGATGCTGCTGGCGAAACCTGCCCTGCTGGACGACCTTGTGGCGACGCTGGCGCTGGCACCGCGCCTGGCCGAGATCCTGTCGCGCCGTCCTGACCTGCTGGAGGCGCTGGTCAGCGGTCAGGCGCCGGACGTGCCGAAAATTGCAGACAATACGAGTTTTGATGCGGCGCTTGACGCATGGCGGCGGTATCACCGTGAGCAGAGTTTTCTGATCGGTCACCAGTTGCTGCACGGGCTGATCAATGCTTCGGATGCGGCCAAGCACTGGTCGCGCCTCGCCGATGACACGATCCGCGAGATGGCGTCGGTTGCCGAACGGGAGACGGTGCGGCGCTATGGCGAGCCGCCGGGCACATGGGGCGTGTTTGCGATGGGCAAGCTCGGCGGCGCGGAACTGACGGCAGGCTCCGATCTCGACATTATTGTCATCTATGATTCGCCATCGCTTGAAGCGCAGAACTGGTTCACCCGGTTCACGCAGCGCCTGATCACGGCGCTGACGGCACCGACGGCAGAAGGCGCGCTTTACGAAGTCGACATGCGGCTGCGTCCGTCCGGGCGGGGCGGGCCCGTGGCGGTCAGCCTTCCCGCATTCGAACACTACCAGAATGAGGACGCCTGGACCTGGGAGCATATGGCGTTGACGCGCCTGCGCTATGTTGCCGGTGATGCCGGTCTTGGCGCCAAAGTGCTGACCATTGGCAAGACCGCGATTGCTGATCGGGCACGCAAGGATACGGGACAGATCGCGCAGGATATTTCAGCCATGCGCCAGCGCCTCTACCAGGAGAAACCGGGCAAGGGCCTGTGGGACCTGAAAACCGAAAAAGGCGGACTGATCGACATTGAATTCATCGTGCAGCAGGAAATGCTGCTGAAGGGCGAAGCAAAGCGTATCTGGTCGAATGTCGGCCAGGCGCTGGCAGGCATTGCCGAGGCGGGAAGCCTGTCGGAAGAGGAGCGCACTGCGCTGCAGGATGCATTGACGTACCTTCAGGCCTTGCAGCAGGTCCAGCGCCTTGCCGTTGGCAGCGAAATGACGGCGGATGCGATTCCGGACGGACTGAAGGACCGGCTGTGCCGCGCCGTGCACGAGGATGATTTCGGCGCGCTGGAGCGCCATCTGGCTGCGCTGAAATCTGGTGTCCACGCCATCGCGGCAGAAAAACTGCAGTTGCCAGCGACGGATTGAGGGGACGGGACCGTTATACGCGTGATGGGTCAATCACGATAACGGAGGATTTCTCCCAATGAAACGTACAACACTTGCTAGCCTGATCGGCGCTGCGGCGATTGTCGTTGCCGTACCCTTTGCAGCCCAGGCCGAGCGCGGTCATGGCTGGCATGACGGATCTCGCGGTGAGCACATGAAAGCGGTCGATACCAATGGTGATGGCGACATCACAAGGGAAGAAGTCGACGCTTTCCGTGCCACCATGTTCAACGCAGCTGATGCCAACAAGGACGGTTCGCTGTCGCTTGCCGAAATGACGGCGCATCACGAAGCGCAGCAAGCCCAGCGCAAGGCGGAACGCCAGGCGCGCCATTTTGCGAAGCTGGACACTGATGGTGACGGCCAGATCACTGCAGCCGAGTTTGCCAGCCGTCCGATGCGCGGCATGGAGCGCATGGATACAGATGGCGACGGTGTCGTCACCGAGGAAGAGCGCGCAGCGGCCAAGGCTGCGATGAAGGAGCGTCATGGCAAGTGGGGCAAGCGTGGTCAAAACCGCGACGTGGCCCCTGACGCGCCGGACGCCGAATAAGCCGGGACACGTCCCTGAAAGCCAGGCAGGCCGGATGCATGATATGCGAGAATTTCCCCCCTCTCGGCACTTTCAGTTGCGTCCGACCTGTCTGGCGACCGGGGCCCGGCTGGCTGCCTGTGGTGAAGGCATTTCCCCTTTGCCATACCGCGCGCTAGACATTGCCCCGTGGCATTCTCGTCAGACCTCGATCAGATCACACGCGCGGCTGCCGGGGACCGGCAGGCGGTGTCGGCGCTGGTCAACCGCTACAGCCCCGGTGTGCTGGCGCTTGCCACGCGCATGCTGGGCGACAGGTCGGAGGCCGAGGACGTGACACAGGATACATTCATCCGGGCCTGGAAAGCGCTGCCGGACTGGGAGCCAAGGGCGAAATTCTCGACCTGGCTGCACCGGGTGACGCTGAACCTCTGCTATGACCGGCTGCGCAAGCGCCGGGAGACCAGCATGGCCGAGCCGCCGGAGCAGGTGGACCTGGCACTGCGCCCCGAAGAGGCGCTGGACCAGTCGGAACGCGTGAAGGCGGTGGAGACGGCGATTGCCGCGCTGCCCGAGCGACAGGCAGCGGCCTTGACGCTGTGCGCGCTGCAGGACCATTCTCAGGCCGAGGCAGCCGACATCATGGAGATCAGCGTGGAGGCGCTGGAAAGCCTTCTGGCCCGTGCGCGGCGCACGTTGCGCGGGGCCTTGCTGGAAAGGAGTAACGCATGACCAAGACGATGACCGATGCACGACTGATCGCGCTGATCGAAGCCTGGGGCGCGGATGTGAAGGCGTTTCCTGAAGCGGAACGCGACGCGGCTGCTGCCTTGCTGGCTGAGGCGCCGCAACGCTTTGCCACCCACCTGACGGCCGCACGCGAGATGGACGCGCTGCTGTGCACCGTGCCGGAATCTTTGCCATCGGCGGCGCTGACGGCGGCGCTGATCGATTCTGCGCCCCGGCCACGGCCGCAACGGCGCAACTGGTTTGCCGCCATTCCGCGCTGGCCCGCTGCAGGAGCTCTGGCATCGCTGGCCATCGGCCTGGCGATCGGGCTTGGCACGGCCCAGCCGGTGGCCGATGATGCGCCGGAAGATGCCGTTGATACACTTGTGTATGCCGCGCTTGGATTTGACACACTCACCTATACCCAGGAGGCCGCTCAATGAGCGAGATCCGTCCGAAGCGTCAGATTCCCTTCTGGCTGACCCTGTCAATCATGGCGAACCTGTTGCTGGTCGGGCTGGTAGCCGGGATGCTGCTGCGCGGCCAGCCTGCCGGACCGCCGTCCGATGGCATGCGGGGGCACCGCCCGCCCATGCTTGAAGGGGCCAGCCCCGAAGATCGCATTCTGGTTCGCCGCATGATGAGGGAAGCGTTTCTGTCGGCTGAAACCGAGGTTGAAAAGCGGCGCGCCGCGCGCATTGCACTGGGTGAGGCGCTGCAGATCGACCCCTATGACCGGGAAGCCGTGCGGCGGGCGTTCGTGACCTTGCGGACTTCTGATGAAGCGGTGCATTCGGAAATTCATGAAACGCTGGTCGACCGGCTGGACGAGCTGGGCATCGCGCAGCGCAAGGCCCTGGCCGAAATGCTGTCGCGGGAACCGGGTAGCCACAGGCGGCGCAAGGATCGCGGGCGTGACCGTGAAGACGACAGGCCCGCGCGCGATTAGGCCGTTCGGCTAGTCCCTGGACTTGTGGGCCAGCGTACCTGCATTGGCTTCCCAGTTCTGCCCGTCAAAGGCATTGCGTGTCACATCCAGCGATTGCCAGTCATCAAGACAGCGCCATGTGACGGCGAACCCGTCAGGATTGGATCGCGGGACGTAGAAGCTCTTGATCCCGCATGTCTTGCAGAACAGGTGGCGCGCCTGACCGGTGTTGAATGTGTATTCCGTCAGGTTTTCAGTCCCCTGCAGGAGACGGAACCGGCTGGCTGGCACGATGACATGGGTGTTGCCGCTCATGGCGCAGACCGAACAGTTGCAGTCCTCGATCTCAAAGGCATCCGGCAGTTGGGCCTCGAAGCGGACTGCGCCGCAATGGCACCCGCCCGAACGCGGCTTTGATGTCATCAGCTAGCTTCCTGCATATGTGCGATGAAGGAGTCGAGGATAACGAAGAACAGGTTGATTTCGTCAGCACCTAGCGCGTTTTCGTCGGCCATGCTGAATGCATAATCGACGCCGATCAGATAGCCGTCTGTTTCGGTGTCACCGATGAGGAATGCGCGTCCGAAAGGGTAGCTGTCATTGTATTCGTTGATATGTGTGAAATCTGCCAGCGTGGGGCGGGCGTCCACGTTGAAGGTCGCGAATATCATCGATGAAACGCAAGCAGTTCCGTCGGTACAATCCATCAGACGGACCGTGAATTTGTAACCCTGACGGGTCGCATCGATGCGGACGATCGTATCGTCAACGCGCTCGGTTTGGATCTCCGTCGTGTCCATGGCGGTCAGCATCACCTCGACCGCTTCCGGCGTGGCGGGGACGGCTGAGGCGGTGGTGGCGAAAAGTGCAGCTGTTGCTGCAATGGCGAGGGGTTTCAGCATGCGATGTCCTTCCGGCGGTCAACTGGCGCGAGAATCAGGATTCCCACACTTCGCAGGGTAATGGCAATCAAAACAATGCGTCATGCCACCCAGACAGGCGGCTTGCGGTGCGCCCAGGGAGCAGCGCGTTCGAGTTGCCCGGCCAGCGAGAGCAGGAGGCTTTCCGTGCCGTAGCGACTTCCGAACATCATGCCAAGAGGCAGGCCGGAGGGCGCGGCGGAGGTGGGCTGTGTCCAATGGAGAGGGACAGACATGGCGGGGGCGCCCATCTGGTTGAACACGGCGCAATGCGGCGCAAAAGTCTGCACGGCTTCGCCCATCGTGTCCGGCGCGGTAAGGGCCATGACGCCCAGCTTTTCCGGCGCCCGGGCCAGCGTGGCCGACAGGGTCATGTCGAAGCCGCCTGCATCGAGGAAGCGTTCATAGGCAATGGCGGCCGTCTGGAACGTATTGTTGGCATGGGCGAGTTCCACCATGGGCACGGTGCGGCCAAGATTGGCCATCTGGAACGTGACCGGTTCCAGCTCATCCTCGCGGATGTCGCGCCCGAGTGCTCTGGCACGCTCATCCACCATGGCGGCGATATTGGCCGAGATGGTGAACAGGGCCGCCTTGCCGAGCGCGGCGCCATCCATTTCGGGCGAGGCTTCGACGACGGTGTGACCGAGGCGTTCAAGCAGCTCGGCGGTGAATTTCAGGCCGGCCTCTGCGTCAGCATCAGGCTGGGTGTCATTCGGGGCATTGCGCCAAAGGGCGATCTTCAGGGGTTTCGGATCATGGTCGAGCTCGGCAAGAAAGGGACGCGACGGGGGCGGCGCATGGTATCGGCTGCCGACTTCCGGGCCGTGGGACACGTCCAGCAGGGCCGCGCTGTCGCGCACGCTGCGGCTGACGGCGTGGACAGTGGAGAGGCCGTTCCAGCCTTCGGTGCGGCCGGGGCCCATCGGGATGCGCCCGCGTGAGGGCTTGAGACCGAACAGGCCGCAGCAGGCCGCCGGGATGCGAATGGAGCCGCCACCGTCGCTGGCCTGCGCAAGCGGAAGGACCCCGGAGGCCACTGCTGCCGCCGCGCCGCCAGACGAGCCGCCGGAGGTGCGGGTCGTATCCCACGGGTTGCGTGTCTGGCCGTGCAGGGTGGATTCGGTTGTCAGGGTGAGGCCGAATTCAGGTGTGGTGGTGGCCCCGAAGAAGACCAGGCCGGCCTTGCGGTAGCGTGCGGCGAGCGTGCTGTCCTCGGCGGCGACATGGCCCTTCCAGGCGACGGAGCCCTGCGTGATCGGCGCACCCTTGATGTCGACAGCGAGATCCTTGGTAACGAAGGGAACCCCGGCGAAGGGGCCATCGCCGAGGGGCTGTTCGAGCTGCTTGTGGGCGAGTTCGGGGAAGAGGGCGGAAAAACAGTTGATCTTCTCCTGCGCGCCTTCGGCGCGGGCGAGCGCCGCGTCCAGCAATTCCGATGGCTTGACCTGCTTCGTGCGGACAAGATGGGCAAGGCCCAGCGCGTCATAATCCTTGAATGCCTCGTCCATCCGGTGCGTCCCTCTGCTTTTGCCGCAGTCTGGAACCTGCGGCGGTGAATGGGAAGGGCTTACGCGACGGTGACCGCCGTGCCGGACACGGCGACCATCATCATCGAGCCGGACTGGCCGATAACCTGATAGTCGAACTTCACGGCAACAACCGCGTTTGCGCCAAGGCGTTCGGCCTCGCGGACCATCTCGCTGAGGGCGCCGTCACGGGTTTCGCGGATCGTCTTTTCGTAGGCGTCAGAGCGGCCGCCGACGATATTGGTGAAACTGGCGAGGATATCCTTGCCGAGATGGGCGCCGATGATGACCTCGCCGCAGACAATGCCCTTGTAGGCGGAGATGTCGCGGTTCTGGATGGTGGGTGTGGTGGAGACGATCATGGTCTTGTGTCCTATTCCGCTGCAACGGTCGTATCATCCCCGTCCAGAACTTCCAGCATCCTGATCGCGCTGTCGGCGATGACGGTGCCGGGGGGGAAGATGGCGGTGGCGCCGGCGGCGTAGAGGGCATCAAAGTCGCCGGGCGGGATGACGCCGCCGACGATGATCTGCGTATGCGCGGCGCCTTCATTGCCCAGGGCGCGTTTCAGTTCCGGCACGAGCGAGAGGTGGCCTGCGGCAAGGGATGAGGCGGCGACAATGTCGACCCCGGCCTTGCGGGCGTCAGCGGCGGCCTCTTCAGGCGTCTGGAAGAGGGGACCGATCTCGACCTCCCAGCCGAGATCCATCAGGGCTGAGGCGACGACTTTCTGGCCGCGGTCATGTCCGTCCTGGCCCATCTTGGCGATGTAGATTTTCGGGCGACGGCCGTGTTTTTGCTCGAATACTGCGGCGAGTGATTTTGCGTCTTCGGCCCTGGCGTTGCCTTTGACGCCGCCGCCATAGACGCCCTTAATCGAGCGGATGACCGCGCTGTGGCGGCCTTGACTGCGCTCGACGGCTTCGGAGATTTCGCCGACTGTGGCCTTGGCGCGGGCAGCATCAACGGCGAGGGCGAGCAAGTTGCCCTCCGTGCCGGCGGCGGCTTTTGCGATGGCATCCAGCTTGGCATCCACTTCGGCCTGGTTGCGATCCGCTTTCAGGCGGGCAAGCTTGTCGAGCTGCATGCGGCGCACGGCGGCATTGTCGACCTTCAGTACGGGCACGTCTTCGTCTTCATCGAGGTGGAACTTGTTGACGCCGACCACGGTCTGCGTGCCGCTGTCGATGCGGGCCTGCGTATTGGCGGCAGCCTCCTCGATGCGCAGCTTTGGCAGGCCGTCCTCGATGGCCTTGCGCATGCCGCCCATGGCTTCGACTTCCTCGATATGGGCGAGGGCCTTCGCCGCGAGATCGTGGGTCAGGCGCTCGACATAATAGGAGCCGCCCCACATGTCGATCGTCTGGCAGGCGCCGGCTTCCTGTTGCAGGAAAAGCTGCGTGTTACGGCTGATGCGGGCGGAGAAATCTGTCGGCAGGGCGAGAGCTTCGTCGAAGCTGTTCGTGTGCAGGCTCTGCGTCTGGCCGCCAGTGGCGGCTATGGCCTCAAGGCAGGTACGGATGACGTTATTGTAGACATCCTGCGCAGTGAGGGACCAGCCGGAGGTTTGCGAGTGCGTCCGCAGGCTGAGGGATTTGACGTTCTTTGGTTTGAACTCTTTCTCGACGAGCTTTGCCCAGATGAGGCGGGCGGCGCGCATCTTGGCGACTTCCATGAACGTGTTCATGCCGATGGCCCAGAAGAAGGAGAGGCGCGGGGCAAATTTGTCAACATCGAGCCCAGCGGCGACGCCCGCGCGGATGTATTCGATACCGTCTGCCAACGTGTAGGCCAGCTCGAGATCTGCGGTCGCGCCAGCTTCCTGCATGTGATAGCCGGAGATCGAGATGGAATTGTATTTCGGCATGTTTTGGGACGTGTACGCGAAAATGTCCGAGATGATCCGCATGCTGGGCTTGGGCGGATAGATATAGGTGTTGCGGACCATGAACTCCTTGAGAATGTCGTTCTGGATCGTGCCTGCCAGCTTGTCCGGTGTGACGCCCTGTTCTTCGGCCGCCGCAATATAGAGTGCGAGGATGGGCAGTACGGCGCCGTTCATGGTCATGGAAACGGACATCTTGTCGAGCGGGATGCCCGAGAAGAGCGTGCGCATGTCGTAGATGGAGTCGATGGCAACGCCCGCCATGCCGACATCGCCGGAGACTCGGACATGATCGGAATCATAGCCCCGATGGGTGGCAAGGTCGAAGGCGACGGAGAGGCCTTTCTGACCGGCGGCAAGGTTGCGGCGGTAGAAGGCGTTGGAGTCTTCAGCCGTGGAGAAGCCGGCATACTGGCGCACGGTCCAGGGCTGGTTGGTGTACATGGTGGGGTAGGGGCCGCGGCCGAACGGGGCAAGACCGGGATAATCGTCGAGGAAATCGAGGCCCTTCGTGTCATCGGCAGTAAAGGCCGTTTTGACGTCGATGCCTTCCGGCGTGTGCCATGGCGTGCCGAGGGATGGCGTGGCGGATCTGGCGCTGGGCGTGCCGAGGTCGGCCTTGGTGAAGTCAGGGAATTTGGTCATTGGGAGAGCCCCAGTTCTGCGTGCGCGAGCTTTAATGTGTGGAGCACATCGCAGCCCATGAAGATGTTGGAATCAATGCCGGGCGCCTCGAACTTTCCGGCGAGCCAGACGTGGCGGGCGCCAGCGGCCTTGAGGGCGGTGGCGGCGGCTTCGGCTTCGTCCGGGTAGCGCGTGTCGCTGCCGCAGAGGACGACGATGTGGCAACCGGAGGCCTTGAAGGCGGAGGCGAGTTCGCTGGCGGTTTTGGGGGCGACGGGCGGCTCTTTCGCGGCCAGGCCGCCTGCGGCGAACAGGTTGCGGGCAAAGTCTGCGCGGGCCGAGTGTTCGGCGACGGGGCCGAGCGTGGCGAGGAAGATGGCGGGTGCTTTCTTCGCGGCGGCGGCCGTGTCACGCAGGGATTCGAAGGGCGCGGCGAGATGCACGGGGGCTAGCGGTGTGCAGGTGAGGGCCGGGGCGGGGGCGGCAGGCGCGGGCCGGGGCGTCGCGGCATCTGAAATCGGCGCGTCAATGGCGTCGAGCGTCGGGTATTCTGTCACGCCGGTGATCGGAACCTTGCGTTTGGCAATGTCCTTGGCGCGGGCGTCACGGACTGTGATAACACGGTCCTGGAAGGCGCCGGAGAGGAGCGAGGTAGCATAGCCGCCTTCGCGCTCGATGTTCTGGAATTCTTCCCACGCGGCTTTGGCGAGGTCTTCAGCGAAAGTCTCGGTGAACCAGGCACCGCCAGCGGGGTCTGCGACGCGGCCGAGCTGGCTTTCCTCCATGGCGATGATCTGGGTGTTGCGGGCGATGCGGCGGCCGAGCTCTTCGGGCACGCCGAGGGTAGAATTGAACGGGCGAACGGTGACAATGTCAGCCCCGCCAATGGCGCCTGCGAAGGCGGCCGTGGTGCAGCGGAGCATGTTGGTCCAGGCATCGTAGCGGGTGAGCATCCGGGCCGATGTGGTGGCCTGGATGCGCATCGGGACGGGCGTAACGTCAAGCAATTCAAGGCAGCGGGCCCAGAGGCGGCGGGCGGCTCGCAGCTTGGCGACGCCGAGGCCGTAATTGGCATCAAGGGCGAGCGTGAAACCGATGCGCGGGGCGAGGGCGGTGAGGTCAGCATCGGGCAGGCGGCGTAATGTGTCGACGGCGCTGGCGATGAGGGCGCCGAGTTCCTGGGCGTCGGAGCCACCCGCTTCGTGCACCATGCGGGCATCGATGCGCATCAGGCTGGCGCCGGTGAAGGGAGCGAGGCGGGCGAGCGTGTCGGCGAGGGCGGCGAACGTGTCGTCAAGCGATGCCGCGAGGGTGCCGGTGCGGGCGAGGGCCCCGAGGGGATCGAGGTTGAAGGCGAGTTTGAGGGCGGCCGGGTCGGCGGCGCCTTCGGCCCAGGTGGCGACAAGGTCAGCGGCGACGAAGCCTGGTTCGTCGACCGGGTCCAGCGCAATCGTGGCGATACTGGCATCGACGCCGGCGAGTGTAGCTTGCAGGTCAGCGAGGCTGAGGATCTGGACGCCATTTTCACCGGCCGGGTCGAGCGTGAGTTCCACAGAGGAGACGCCGCGTTCGAGGTCGCGCAGGATTTCGGCATTCGTGGTGGCGGGGTCGGGGTGGGTGAAGGCCTGGCGGATGTCCCATGGCAGCCAGGCGTCGGGCGCCGCGGTGGGGCCGCGCAGGTAGGGCGCTGCGCCGGGCGTGCCGAGCGGGTCGGTGGCCGAGGGGAAATCGCTTTCGCGGTAGAGCGGATGGACCTTGAGGCCGTCAGCGGTGACGCGGGTGATCGTATCGATGCCCTTGCCCTTCAGGGCCTTTTCGACGGCGGCCAGCCATTCGGCTTCGGTCGCATCCTTGAACGCGCTGCTGAGGGGGAGGATGTCATCTGCCATGATATGCGGTGCCTGTATTTTCGAGTGTGCCATGGTAATGGAGTTGACGCCAACGTAAGGTCAAGGCCTTGCGCAACGGCAGGGGTGCGGCCTGATGGCCGTTATGGCGCTTGTGGCCCTTTGAGGAAGCGTATTTACTGCAGTCACAGGGGTGAAACGCGCGAGCGCACAGGCGCCGCCAAGCAGGAAAGCAGTATGACATGAGACTCGAAAAAGCGCGGATTGCCCCGCTGGCGGACGCCGAGATGGACGCCGAACAGCGCGAGACGCTGGAAAAGACGTTCAATGGC
>TARA_R110000850_G_scaffold189247_13_pt1 | contig 13485 bp, 12 predicted proteins | sample TARA_R110000850 | Tara Oceans TARA_R110000850 (sample SAMEA4397586) | marine metagenome | biome: Polar Biome; feature: [SRF] surface water layer (ENVO:00010504); material: water (ENVO:00002006), including particulate matter (ENVO:01000060) such as... | depth 5 m | reverse complement strand
TGCCAGCGGCCAACCCAAGGCTGTCAGGAGGCGCGCTACTGACCACGACGGCGCGCTACAGAGCAGGGTCCCTGTGCGATCAGCACAGGGATGCGAAGCAAGCGCGTCCGGCGCAAGGCAGTGATCGAACCCGTTTTGCGTGGGCGCAGCCAACCGCTAGGCATTTCGTCGCGCCAGCGACGCCAACGCACCGTCACGCCATGCCACAACAAGTCGTTCATGGTGAGTTCGTCGAACCATGCGCGCTGACGCGCACGAACATTCGTCTCAAGGTGGCTGCTGCCTTGGGTAAGCCATGAGTGCGAACCATCAAGCTCAATCAATGACTGAACTCACTATCAAGGCTTCCGGCCTCAACAAGACATTCGATGACGGCCGTCTCAACCTGACCGTCTTTGAAGATGTGAATCTGGAAGTTGCCAAGGGCGAATGCATCGCCATCGTCGGCGCCAGTGGCAGTGGCAAATCGACGCTGTTGCATCTTCTGGGAGGGCTGGATTCCCCGACCCGGGGCGAGGTCTGGGTCAAGGGCAGCAAGATGTCGGCGCTGTCAGATGCGGCCCGCGGCGATTTGCGCAACAAGACGCTCGGTTTCATTTACCAGTTTCATCACTTGCTGCCGGAGTTCAGTGCTCTGGAAAACGTGGCGATGCCCTTGCTGATTCGCCGCGAGAACGTGGAGACGGCGAATCGGCTGGCATCCGAACTGCTGGGGCGGGTCGGTCTCTCCGAGCGTCTGTCGCACAAGCCCGGTGAGCTTTCGGGCGGCGAGCGCCAGCGCGCTGCCGTGGCACGTGCGCTGGTGACGCGTCCAGCCTGTGTGCTGGCCGATGAACCCACCGGCAATCTGGATGCCAAGACCGCTGCCCGCGTTTTTGAGTTGATGCTGGAGCTCAACCGCGAATTGGGGACCAGCCTGATCGTGGTGACGCATGATCTTGAGCTGGCCTCGCGCATGGACAAGATCTGGACCTTGGAGTCAGGGCGTCTGGTGCGCGTTGACTCCACGCCGGTTTCGGCGTGAAGCCTTTCGGGCTGTTGCGTCCGTGATCAAGGCCGGAAGGTACCAACGACCAAGCCCGCGCCCATAGCGGACTGATCGCGACGCGAAATGTTCACGTTGGCTTTATCAGGAACAGCTTCGCGATTTACAGGTGTTTGTCTGGCGTCGCCGGCGCAGCATGCGGGCGCGACCTGATACCCGCCTGATCGCACTGGCCTTTGGCGCCGGTGTTCTGGCCGTTCATGCGGGCGCAGACCTGCCGTCGCTGGGGCTTTTGATCCTGCTGTGCATTCCTGCGCTGATCCCGTGGCGCGGTCGCCTGCTATGGTCAGCGGCGCAGTTGGGCGTGCTGCTGGTGGTGCTGCAGGCAAGTCATCGTCTGGAGCATCGCTGGCCGGCCGAAAGGCATGCACAGGAAGTCGAGGTGATCGGTCACGTCAGCAGTCTGGTGGAACGCACCGCAGGCTTCAGCGCAAAGCAGGGCCGCAACTTTCGATTCGAGTTTGCGCCGCATCAATCTGAGGATCTGCCGGATCATCTGCGCATTTCCTGGTACGAGGCAGATCTGCATCCGCGCGCAGGCGAGTGCTGGAAATTCAGACTCAAGATGCGCACGCCGCATGGCTCGCTCAATCCCGGCGCTTTTGACTACGAGGCCTGGCTCTACCGACGCGGTGTGGGCGGGGTTGCCAGCGTGCGCTCCGGTGAGCGCTGCGACATCTCTCGCAGCTTTCCGGTCCTGAATGCGCGTCAGTGGATCAAGCAGCATCTGGATGATGCGCTCGGCGATCATCCGGGCAAGGCGATGATCGCCGCGCTGACCATCGGCGACGACTCTGGCTTCAGCAAGGAAGACTGGGATCATTTCCGGCAAACAGGGACCAGCCATCTGGTCGCCATTTCCGGATTCAATGTCGCGATTCTGGCCGGGCTGGCGTTCCTGATCGTGCGATGGAGCTGGCCCGCAATGGGAAACCTCGCGCTGCGCTTTCCTGCCCAGAAAGCCGGGATGGTCGCCGCTGCTATCGCGGGGCTGGCCTACGGCCTGTTGGCCGGCTGGGATTCTCCCGCGCAGCGAGCGGCCATCATGCTGGCCCTGCTGTTGATGGCGGCATTGCCGGATCGCCAGCCGCAGCTTTCAAGTGCACTGGCGGCAGCGCTGATACTGATGCTGTGCATGGATCCGTCGTCGGTGCTGAGCCCCGGCCTGTGGCTTTCTTTTGGCGCCGTGGCCGCCATTTTCTACGCCACTACGCACAGGCTGGAAGCGCCTTCAGCGTGGCGCGCTGGAATCCGAATCCAGATCATGCTCAGCATTTTGCTGGCGCCGCTGACGCTGTACTTCTTCCAGGGCGCCGCCTGGCTTGGCATGCCGGTAAACCTGATTGCGGTTCCGGTGATGACTGTGCTCACGCCGCTAGTGGTGGGAGCCAGCGCACTGGCTGCCATCGTGCCGGAGCCGGGTATTGCTCCGCTGGGATGGGTGGCGGATGTGATGCAGGCCTTGCAGTCGGGGCTGGCATGGATTGCTGCCCATGCGCCCCTGGCGTGGTTTCCAGCGAGTCCACCGCGTTCGGCATTGCTGCTGGCCTTGTTCGGCGCCCTGCTGTTGTTTGCCCCGCGCGGTGTGCCATTGAGGGGCCTCGGCATTCTGTGTTTTCTGCCGCTGATGTTCTCGCCGCGCGCGTCAGTGCAGGCGCCTTTCGAGCTGAACGTGCTGGATGTGGGGCAGGGTCTGGCCGTGCTGGTGCGCACGCAGAATCATGTGCTCCTGTATGACGCAGGCCCGGCTTTTCCGGGCGGATTCGATGCGGGCGAGGCCGTGGTCGTGCCGTTCGTGTTATCGCAGGGCGAGCGACGCCTGGACCGGCTGCTGCTGTCGCACGGCGATCGCGATCATGCCGGCGGCGTTGATGCGGTGCGGGAATGGCTGCCGGTGACGCAGGAGATCGGCACCGATGCTCATGCGCCATGCGCTGATGGTCAGAGCTGGACGTGGGACGGTGTTCAGTTCGAGATATTGCATCCGGATGAGCAGAGCTGGTCAGACAATAACCGGAGTTGCGTGTTGCGAATTCAGGCTGAGGGTTTCTCAGCCCTGTTGGCCGGTGATATCGAGCGGGGCGCCGAGGCGCGTCTGCTGGCCGACCATGCAGACCGGCTCAAAGCAGATGTCCTCATCGCGCCGCATCACGGCAGCAAGACTTCTTCCACTCTGGCGTTCGTGCAGGCGGTGGCGCCGCAGGTGGTGGTTTTCGGCGCAGGATGGCGTAGCCACTTTGGTCATCCCCGGCCGGAAGTCGTTGCCCGTTACGAGGCGCTTGGTGCGCGTTCGCTGGTCACCGGGGTGGAAGGAGCGGTGCGCGTCTGGTGCGACCCTCAGGGCGGGGTCAGGACCAACTCATGGCGGCGTGAGCACAGCCGTTTCTGGAACGCGCCGGCCGAGCCCTGAACGAGCAGGGCGCTGCCATGCAGAATCAGAGAATCGTGGGGTTCGGCGCGTCGCCGTAGACCTTCTTGGGGTCGAAGCTTTTCTCGTCTTCTTCAAACTTCAGATCGCGCTTGGCATCGCCTTCGCCGGTCGGGACCGAGCGATAGAAGCAGGATCGGTACCCAACGTGGCAGCTCGCATCCCCGGGAATCTCGACCCGCAGCCAGACCGCGTCCTGATCATCATCAATGCGCATTTCAACGATCTTCTGCACCAGGCCGGAGGTGGCGCCCTTGTGCCAGAGTTGCTGGCGTGAGCGGCTGAAGTAGTGCGCTTCGCCGGTCTGGATGCTCAGGCGCAGGGCTTCTTCATTCATGTAGCCGAGCATGAGCACTTCGCCGCTGCCGGCTGCAGTGGTCACGCAGGCAATCAGGCCTTTTTCATCAAACTTGGGCGCGAGTTCGTGACCTTCTTCAACCTGCTCGATGCTGACGCGCTGGGAGAATTCGACGCTTGACGGCTCATTTGAGGGTTTCTGGTCAGACATGGCTGCAACTCGGCAATCAAAAAAACGGGGGGCGAATTATAGGGTGCGAGGCCGATTCAGGGGCCGCTGCGGGCAACCGAGCCCTTGCGCACACCCTCGTAGGCCCGAACTTCCACGGCCTGACCGGGGCGCTTGCGCTGTACGCGGCGAACCAGATCCTCGGCAATGCGTTCAACAGTGGTGTCGGAATCGAGCATATCAACCTGATTTTCAGGCAGTTGCAGCTCAAAGCGGCCTTCGGGGGCGTTGTAGGCGAAACGCACGCGACCGTTGCTGCGGGCAATCTCGTCCTCCTGCGTGCCCAGATAGATATCCGTCCATGCCAGGGCAATCTTCTGTTCAAGCGCGGCATCGCGCGCGCCATCCACCCGGATTTCCAGCCGTGATCGGTGCCCGTGAGCAATGCGTTGGCACTGCCCCTGATGTTTCTTCAGGCCATGCACGTAGTGATAGTAGGGGCCATCGATGTCTTCCGTGCGCAGCCGGATGCGCAGACGCGCCACATTGGGAGGCATGTCCTGAGTCAGATTTTGTTCAAGGTAATCAGCGACTTGCGTTTCGGTGATTTCCAGCATGGGCAGGGTTGAGACCGAGCATTCGGGACCGCGGTGCTCGATATCGCCGAGCTCCGACCGGAACAGGATTTCGCTGATGCCGTCGTAACTGGCCTGAGTCAGCTCGCTGGCGCGGCCGGGGACCAGCAGCGTGTGGTCCAGGCCGGCGTCGATATCGCGCTTGAGCCGTCGCTTGACCTCGCCAAAATCGAGCACCATGGACTGCGAGTCCAGGTCGCCCAGCAACTCGACATCCACGATCCAGCTTTCGCCTACCAAGCCGCGAGCGGCATCCAGATAGGCGCAATCAATAACGGTCAGGTGTTCGACAAACAGGCTGTTCATGCGCGGGCTAATGGGAAATGCAGCTCGTAGTTTAAGATGCGCGCCCGTCCGCCACCTGCGACGGACTCAAATTTCTGTGTACCGAGACGTCATGACCGTTACCCGATTTGCGCCCAGCCCCACCGGATACCTGCACATCGGGGGCGCGCGTACCGCCCTGTTCTCATGGCTTTATGCGAAACGCAGCGGCGGAAAATTCCTGCTCAGGATCGAAGACACGGACCGTCAGCGCAGCACGCAGGAAGCGGTGGATGCCATTTTTGAGGGCATGGATTGGCTGGGGCTGAAGTCGGATTTTGAGCCGGTCTATCAGACCCGGCGCAGCGAACGTTATGCGGTTGTACTGGATCAGCTGCTGGCCGACGGTCACGCCTATCACTGCTATGCCAGCAAGGAAGAACTCGACGAGCTGCGCAGACAGCAGCAGGCGCGTAAGGAAAATCCTCGCTATGACGGGCGCTGGCGCCCAGAGCCGGGCAAGCAGTTGCCGGCACCACCCGAAGGTGTTTCGCCTGTCGTGCGTTTCAGGAATCCGCAAACCGGTCAGGTGGTGCTGGATGATCTGATCAAGGGCCTGATCGTCTTTGAAAACGACCAGCTCGACGATCTGATCATTGCGCGAGCAGATGGCACGCCTACCTACAATTTCTGCGTGGTGGTAGATGACCTGGACATGGCGATTACGCATATCGTCCGAGGTGACGACCACGTCAACAACACGCCGCGGCAGATCAATATTTTCAAGGCGCTGGGCGCCAAGCCGCCAGCCTATGCCCATGTCTCCATGATTCATGGCGCTGACGGCGCCAAGTTGTCGAAGCGCCATGGCGCGTTGTCGGTGACGGAGTACCGCGGGATGGGCTTTATGCCTGAGGCGCTCATCAACTATCTGGTTCGCCTGGGCTGGAGTCATGGCGACCAGGAGCTGTTCACACGTCAGGAACTGATCGAAAAATTCGATCTAGAGCATGTCTCGGCCAGCCCGGCACGCTTTGATATGGAAAAGGCCTACTGGGTCAATCATCAGTATCTGAAAAATTCGGATCCAGCCGTCATCGCTCCCGAATTTGCCTGGCATCTGCATCGGGCCGGGATCGAGCCTGCCGATGGCCCCGCGCTTGAGCCGGTCATCGAGCAGCTTCGCGAGCGCAGCCGCACCCTGGTTGAAATGGTCGAGAAGTCTCGCTTTCTCTTTGCTGATATTGATGGCTTCAATGAGAAGGACGCCAAGAAGCATCTGGGCGAGAAAGCCGTTCCGATCCTGCGCAGTCTCATTGAAGAACTGACTGCGGTTTCAGATTGGTCGCCGGAGCCACTTCACGCGGTTATTCACAAGGTCGCCGAGAAGCTGGAAGTGAAACTGGGCGCGGTCGCTCAGCCGATCCGCGTGGCTGTGGCGGGTGTAGCGGTCTCGCCGCCCATTGATCAGACACTGGCCTTGCTTGGTCGCGAACGAAGCCTTGCCCGCCTGCAGACAGCCGCTGAATTTTCCGAGAACGGCACAGCCTGAACGTTGCGTCTTGTTCTGGTCAGGTTGATGCCTCCCTGATCGAAAGGCCGCGACGCGACATTCAGGGCCACGAAAGAGACAATAGACGCTCAGGCCTCCCCAAGACCTAATTTTTTGCAAGATTCCATGTCCGTAAATATCAGCTTTCCAGACGGTAACCAGAAGTCATTTGAAGGCCCGGTCACGGGACTTGAGATTGCGCAGGGCATTTCGCCGGGCTTGGCCAAAAAGGCGGCGCTGGTGGAGGTCAACGGCGAGTTGTGGGACCTGACGCGTCCTATTGAGCAGGATGCGAAGATCAGCATCATCACGCGAGACAAGCCTGAAGCCCTTGAGGTGATTCGTCACGACGCTGCCCATGTCATGGCGCAGGCGGTGCAGGAGTTGTACCCGGGGACGCAGATCACCTTCGGTCCTTCGACTGAGTACGGCTTTTATTATGACTTCGCCCGTGCCGAGCCCTTTACCGAAGCTGATCTGGAAAAGATCGAGAAGAAGATGCGCGAGATCGTCAAGCGCAATCTGCCGATCACCCGCGAAGTCTGGTCGCACGAAGACGCGGTCAAGCATTTCGAAAAGACCGGCGAAACCTTCAAGGCCGAATGGATTCGCGATGGCATCAGTGCAGACGAAGACCTGACGATCTATCGTCAGGGCGATGCCTGGCTGGACATGTGTCTGGGCCCGCATATGCCTTCAACGGGCAAGCTGGGCACCGCGTTCAAGCTGACCAAGGTTTCCGGTGCTTACTGGCGTGGAGATGCGAGCAAGGCGCAGTTGCAGCGCATCTATGGACTGGCTTTTGCCAGCGACGATGCGCTTAAGGCACACCTTCACATGCTCGAGGAAGCTGAGAAGCGCGATCACCGCAAACTTGGCAGGGCGCTGGATCTGTTTCATATCCAGGACGAGGCCATTGGTCAGGTGTTCTGGCATCCCAAAGGCTGGTCGCTATACCTGACGCTGGAAAAGTATATTCGCGAGCAACTCGATGCCGCCGGCTACGTTGAGGTCAAGACGCCGATGCTGGTAGATCGCAAGCTGTGGGAAGCCTCCGGTCACTGGGCCAACTATCGGCAGAACATGTTTATCGCTGAAGTCGATGAAGGCGAGGTGGAGGGTCAGTCGCGCAAGTCCACCCTTGCCGTCAAACCGATGAACTGCCCCTGCCATGTGCAGATATTCCGGCAGGGCATTCGCAGCTATCGCGATCTTCCGCTGCGCATGGCCGAGTTTGGTGCCTGCCACCGTTATGAGCCTTCCGGTGCGCTGCACGGCCTGATGCGGGTGCGCGGGTTTGTGCAGGACGATGCGCACATCTTCTGCACCGAAGACCAGATCAGCTCCGAGACTATTGCCTTCTGCGATCTACTCAAGCGCATCTACAAGGACCTTGGGTTTGTCGATGTCAGCGTGAAGTTCTCGGATCGTCCCGAGAATCGCGCGGGCGACGATGCTATCTGGGATCGCGCGGAAGGCGCGCTCAGGCAGGCAGTGGATCAGACCGGCCTGCCGTACACCATCAATCCGGGAGAGGGCGCGTTCTATGGTCCGAAACTCGAGTTCGTGCTGCGCGACGCCATTGGTCGTGACTGGCAATGCGGAACATTGCAGGTTGATTTTGTCCTGCCGGAGCGTCTGGATGCCGAGTACATTGCAGAAGATGGTTCCCGCCAGCGGCCGGTCATGCTGCATCGCGCCGTGCTTGGCAGCTTTGAGCGATTCCTGGGCATCCTGATCGAGCAGCACGCGGGCGCATTCCCGATGTGGCTTGCGCCGGTGCAAGTGGTGGTGGCGCCGATCGTTTCCGATGCCAACGAGTACGCGGAGAAAGTTTGTGCGGCATTTCGCTCTGCGCGGCTGCGCTGCGAATCTGATCTGCGCAACGAGAAGATCAACTACAAGATTCGTGAACACGCGACCCAGAAGATTCCGGTCATCGCGGTTGTGGGTCGCAAAGAGGCCGAAGAAGGCACCGTCACCTTGCGCTTCCGCGGCGAAGAACGGCAACACACCGTGTCGCTCGCGGATGCCGTCACACGCCTGACGGCTGGGCCTGCGCAGGATGCCTGATCTGGGCCGAGGTTTGAGCCGCCTGTGCATCGCTGTGACTCTGTTGCTGGCTAGCGCCGCAGCGACGGCAGATATGGCGCCGGAAATTTTCAGTCAGTGGCGGCAGGGTGCGCCGGTGTTCGGAAAGCTGGCGCCCGGCTCCAGATTATTTCTGGATGGTCGGGAAGTCCGCGTGAGTCCGAGCGGCAAATTCGTGATCGGCGTGGCCTTCGATGCGGCACCCGCGCTGGCACTGGACGTCATATCAGCCGGCGGCGCCAAACAGCGGTACGAGTACAGCGTCAGCGCGCGGGATTACGACGTGCAGAAAATTGGCGGCTTGCCGTCCGCGATGGTGACGCCGCCCGCCAAGTTGCTGGCGCGCATCGAGAAAGACGCGGCCCTGGTCAAGGCGGCACGCGAGTTCGACTCCGAGCATCCCGATGTATTTGACACCTGGAAATGGCCACTGGCAGCGCGGGTGACGGGTGTGTTTGGTGCCAAGCGAATTCTCAATGGACAACCGCGGCAGCCACATTTTGGTATTGATCTCGCCGCGGGTGAGGGCACGCCGATGCGCACCCCGGTTGGCGGGGTCGTGCGGATGGCACACAAAGATCTCTACTACACCGGTGGCACCGTGATCATTGATCATGGCTTCGGTGTCACAAGCAGTTACCTGCATATGTCCCGACTTGATGTTGCCGTAGGCGACAAAGTCATCGCCGGCCAGGTCATAGGACGCGTGGGACACACCGGTCGCGCAACAGGCCCGCATCTGTGCTGGCGCGCGAACTGGTTTGACGTGCGACTTGATCCGTCACTGTTTATTGAAGCCAACCCGGCACAGAAAGGGGAACGTAAAAAGTGAGAACCGTGCTTTACAGTGTTGCGCTTGTTTTCATGCTCGTTGTGGTCGTGGGCATCTACAAGACCAAGACTGTTCCCGATCACCTGTATTTCAAGACGGGCACCTTTGCAGGCTGCCCGGATCGTCCGAGTTGTGTGTCCTCAGTTGCCAACGACGCCGAGCATCATGTGAAGCCACTGTCCTATAGCGGCGATTCGGCTAAGGCCAATGCCCGACTGCACATGATCCTGAAGGAAATGGGCGCACGTGTTTCGCCGGAGCAGTCGGGGTATATCCATGCCGTGTTTGTGACGCACAAGATGCAGTATCACGACGATCTGGAGCTGCTGCTGGAGCCAGAAGGGGTTATCCAGGTTCGATCCATTTCGCGTTTTGGCTATCGTGATTTCGGTGTGAATCGTGAACGGGTCGAATATCTGAGGGCCTTGTATCAGAATCAGCCAGAGGCACAGATTCCGACCATCGATCTGCGCAGCGGCTAGACGCTGTTTTCTGGGCCCGCCGATTCGAGAATGACGTGGGCAATGACCAGGCCGTCCTCATCGCTGATGGAGACATGGCCGCGTGCAATGCACAGGCGCTTCATGCGCGCGCGCATGGCATCGGAATACACCAGGACCGGGCGGCCCAGCTCGCCTCGCACAACACCGATATCGGGGTTGTTGTAGCCACGCACCCCGGTGCCGAGGGCTTTCCCGAACGCCTCCTTGACGGCCCAGGATTTGGTCAGAAAATTCTGTGGGCGACGGGATTTCTGGTATCGGGCAAATTCCTGCGGGTGGAGCAGGCGTTGCGGAAATCGCGCGGGATGGCGCGCAAGCGTGTCGCTGATGCGGCTGATGCGCATCAGGTCTGTGCCAATGCCATAAATCATGTGTCAGTCCTCAGACACCGGCGCGCGCGCCTGCAGCATCGCGTGACGAAAATCGCTGATCGACGCAGGCAGACCAATGAATACCGCGCGCGCAATCAATGCATGGCCGATATTGAGTTCCGTAATCTCTTCGATTGCTGCAATGGGGAGCAGGTTGGTGTGCGTCAGCCCGTGCCCGGCGTGAACCCCGAGTCCGGCAGCGCTGGCTGAGTGCGCGAAGCTCCTGATCCGGTTCAACTCCTGTTTCTGGGCCTCGCCCTGAAGGCTGCAGAAGTGACCGGTATGGATTTCGATGTTTCGGGTCCCGGCCTTCAGGCTGGCGTCGAGCTGACGCTCATCGGCATCAATAAAAAGTGATACCGCGATACCAGCGTCAGCCAGCTCCGCGCAGGCATCGCGAATGCTCTGCAGATTACCCGCCACATCCAAGCCTCCTTCCGTGGTCAACTCTTCGCGACGTTCGGGGACCAGGCAGGCATAGCGCGGTGCGGCGCGGCTCGCAATGGCCAGCATTTCATCAGTCGCCGCCAGTTCCAGATTGACCGGAACCGGGCTGACGGAGATCAGGCGGGTAAGGTCGTGATCCTGAATGTGACGACGATCCTCGCGCAGGTGGATAGTGATGCTGTCGGCGCCGGCGTCTGCGCATAGCAGGGCGGCTTCAACCGGATCGGGATAGGTGGTGCCGCGCGCCTGACGCAATGTGGCCACGTGATCAACGTTCACGCCCAGACGAATGGGTGAGGGTTCAATGGCTGACATGAGTTCGTAGAATAGGCTGCCCGTGGGAGGTTTGCGCATGATACCTGCGCCGGGTGCGAAGGCCTCAGATTGGCCCCGTTCCGGGCGCCGACACTCATCGAGTTCCGAGATTTCAAGCATGCACGCTCTACTGCAGACGCGCTATATCCCCCTGATTCTGGCGATCACCGTTTTTCTGGTCTCTATCCTAGTGTTGCCTCTGCTCATGCCCTGGGCTGCCGCCACGGTTGGGCTGGTTACATTGATATCCGGGTTCCTCACCGCTCTGGGTGTCTGGGATCTGATCCAGACGCGTCATTCGATTCGACGCAATTACCCGATCATGGCGCACATTCGCTTTCTGCTGGAGCTGATTCGCCCTGAGATTCGCCAGTATTTTCTGGAGTCTGATCAGGAGCGGATTCCTTTCTCGCGCGCTCAACGGGCGCTGGTGTACCAGCGCTCCAAGGACGTGGTGGACAGCCGCCCCTTTGGAACGCAGCTGGATGTGTACAAGGACGATTACGAGTGGATCAACCATTCCACTCATCCGGCGCATATCAGTGAATGGGATTTTCGCGTGCGTGTCGGAGAACGCAATTGTTCTGCCCCGTACGACATGTCGCTGTTCAATATTTCGGCGATGAGTTTCGGGTCATTGTCAGCCAACGCAATTCTGGCACTGAACAAGGGTGCAAAGATCGGCGGATTCGCACACGACACGGGCGAAGGCTCGCTAAGCAAATATCACCGTGAGCATGGCGGCGATCTGATCTGGGAGATTGGCTCAGGGTACTTTGGCTGTCGCAATGAAGATGGCAGTTTTAATGCAGAGAAGTTTTTTGAATGTGCGCGCCAGTCTCAGGTCAAGATGATTGAGCTGAAGATTTCACAAGGCGCGAAACCCGGCCATGGCGGGATGCTGCCGGGCGCAAAGGTCACGCCTGAAATTGCAGAAGCTCGCGGCATCCCGGTTGGAAAGGACTGCCTGTCGCCAGCGCGGCACTCGGCATTTTCCACGCCCATCGAGATGATGCAGTTCATTGGAAAGCTCAGGGATTTGTCTGGCGGAAAGCCTGTGGGCTTCAAGCTGTGCGTAGGGCATCCATGGGAATTTTTCGCGATGTGCAAGGCGATGATCAAGACAGGCATCACGCCGGACTTTGTCGTCGTTGATGGCGCGGAAGGCGGAACGGGCGCAGCGCCCCTGGAATTCAGCGATCACGTCGGCACACCGCTGCAAGAAGGACTTCTGCTGGTTCACAACACTCTGGTTGGTATGAATCTTCGCGATGTGGTGAAAGTTGGCGCAGGCGGAAAAATCATCAGCGCCTTTGACGTGGCGCGCACGCTCGCCCTGGGCGCTGACTGGTGCAACAGCGCACGGGGCTTCATGTTTTCGCTGGGATGCCTGCAGGCGCAGGCCTGTCATACCGGGCATTGTCCGACCGGTGTCACGACCCAGGACAAAGTGCGGCAGCGCGCCCTGGTGCCGGAAGACAAGGCGCAACGTGTGGCCAACTTTCATCGCAACACATTGGAGACGCTGGCGGAACTCACGGGTGCTGCGGGGCTGACGCATCCTTCGAGATTGGGTCCGCAGCATGTGGTGCGCAGGATCTCCACCACTGAAGTTCGTCTGGTCTCCACACTGATGACCTTCATAAAGCCCGGAGAGTTGCTCGATCATCGTCGAAGTGCATATCCGGAACTGGCGGCGTTCTGGGACATGTCTACGGCGGAGTCATTTGCTCCGGCCCAATAGGCTGGCGCACTCTGCTAGGACATTGCGGCCGGTTATCGGGTAAGGCGCCAAAGGCGCTGCGGGCGACACTAGTAATGTTCTGACTCGTGGCAAGCAGGGGGCACGCGGATGAGGCAGATGATCGCTGTACTGTCCTGGATGATTGGGCTGGGCTGCACGACAAATCTTGCGGCGCAGCAAGTGCCACAGGCCTGGGTGCTGGCGCTGGGCTGGACCCCGCAATTCTGCAAACGGCATTCCGGGTCGTGGGAGCCACAGTGTCTGGATACGCATTATTGGGCCGTACATGGCCTGCGTCCTGATTTTTCCGGCGCAGAGCCCACTCAGTGCGAGCAGGGCGTGGACGTCACCGATGAGAAGCTCGGTCAGCTGATGCATGTGCTGCCCAATCGCGTCACGCTGAAGAAAATCTGGCAGGAGCACGGTGCCTGCAGTGGCATGGACTTCGAAGAGTATTTTCTTCAGATGGATCGTGCTGGCCGACGCGTGACGATTCCCGCCAGATTTGCCGAAGTGCTCGAGAGCATCACGTTGCCTAAATCAGAGGTCCGGCAGGCTTTCATGGAGGCCAATCCGGGCATGACGCGAGATGCCATTCGCCTGGCCTGCCATCGCTCTGATCTGGAAGAAGTGCGCATCTGCCTGGATCAGGATTTCCGCTATCGCAGTTGCGGCATCTATGTCGAGGAAGACTGTGGCAACAAGATCAGGCTGCGATATTTTCGCGGGAGACGACGCTAGCGTCCGTCCCGGCTGCTGCCCTGAGAATCCGGCAGAGAACGAACGTTCAGC
>TARA_R110000850_G_scaffold102593_1_pt1 | contig 13512 bp, 15 predicted proteins | sample TARA_R110000850 | Tara Oceans TARA_R110000850 (sample SAMEA4397586) | marine metagenome | biome: Polar Biome; feature: [SRF] surface water layer (ENVO:00010504); material: water (ENVO:00002006), including particulate matter (ENVO:01000060) such as... | depth 5 m | reverse complement strand
ACTTCACAAAGCTGTCAGGTGTCTAAGATATCGGGGGCTTGCCAGTTACCAAGACGGCAAACACCGTTTGGTATTGCAGCAATCAAAGATCGCAGCTTTGTCTTGCTGTGCACCCCGCCAAACACAATGAAACTGAAGATCAGCCGACCTGCATCAAGCTTTTGCTCATAAGCATTGTCGTGACTTTGAGGGTTCTCAATGTCTGCCCAGAACCCTTTCATCCAATGACGCAAATTCGCGAGTTCCTCGAAACCCACAGGAGTCGCTGGCGCTGGCTCGCCGTGCAACACAAGCATTCGTTGCTGATTTGGCAGATCGAGGTCGTGTTCGAGCGCAGCCTTCTGAAGCCGATCTGCAAGATAATTGTGCCGAAGTTTTTCCGAGTATCCAGACGCGTCTTTTTTCACGGCGGCAAAGAGCTCATCTATCCTTTGCTCCGACAATTGACTCGGACACTGCCCGAGAAGAATATCTCGGGCGTTATCGTTCAGATAAAGATCAACAAATCTCCATTCTTTTTCGAGATTTCGCCGACGCTCCTCAGCGCGACTCTCATCACCATGGGCGCGTTCCTCAATCGGGGCATGTCGATTCATGACAATCCCTCCTCGGGCGACCAACCCATTTCCGCAAGGATTTCACTGACCACCGGCTCAAGGTTTGCCGAAAAGTCGATGGGACTGAGCGATGAGAAGCGTCCCATAGGCTCCTGTCCGTCCAGCCAATGCCCCATCCAGGCATCAACCAACTCTGCGGAAACGTTACGACGACGAAGTTCGCTGCGCATGAAATGGCGATTAATATTGAGAGGGAGCTCCCAGACGCCTCTCAGATGCCTTTTCAGCTCCTTGCCTGTCACCTCGACAATTCTGATAAGCTTTGGGGAGGCCCTAGCGCTGCTAGACTCCGAGAGGAAAAACAAGAAATGCTTTGGTTCCTCAATACCCAAAATCGCCCACAACCGGTCAGCCACACGATCTCTATGCTGGCTATACAAATCTAGCTGCCGAGAGAGAACCTCTGGAAGCGGCACCAATCTCGCGTGACTGAATGCATCACCCGTTTTGTCTGCCACCACTAGCATTTCGGACATGGGATCGTAGTCGGTACTACGGGAGAGTGGAGCGTGAACATTGCGATAGCCGGTTGCCATGGCCAGAAACATCACAACATACAGCGTATAGGCGTTGTGGAGTTCAATGAGATGATCCGCATTCAAAGGTTTATCCTTCGCTTCCATCAACCTGCTACGAATCGCCGTAACTGATTCCGCCAGCCATTTGAAGGTGGGACACAAGGGACTGCCAACAAAGTGCTCACGGCTGAAGCTATGCCTGACAGGAGCCAGCGACTCTTGAAGCTCTTCTGGCACCATGTTGCGCAGGGCCTTTAGATACCTATCCTGCAGGTCAGCCTCAGAAACACAGTAGTAATGAGTACCGGTATGGGTTCCTGAGGAAGGCTGGTTGCCAGTAATAAAAACAGCCTCCGCCGTATCCCCCAACACATCCGCAATCTCGTTGTATACACAGCGCTGGAGTCGAGGGACGGTCAACCTGGCCCCGTCCTCTCCCAGCACCTCAGCGATTGTGCTTTTAGCGCTTTTTTCGATGTCATCTCGGTCTGAACGCGGAAAAAGATGACCGTGCCACTTGCTCTCGGATTCGCCCAGATAATCAACCAGCAAATCCCACAGCAAGCGCACGATTGGGAGCCGGAGCTGATTCTCGGCCGGAACCAAGTTTGCGTACCATTCCGCCCGCAGAGGTCGAGAACGTTCAGGCACTGGTACAAATGCCTGGATAAAGGCATTTTCGTAACAAATGACCATCGAATCTTCAGATACGGTCCTTGGGACCTGGCTTTCATTGTCAACAAGGCGCGTGTTCAAAACCGTGTCCAGCGGTCGCCCCGAGAGCAAAACCAATCCCGCAGCGATTGTCCCCAGGTTTCGTCCCGCCCCTTGCCAAGACAACATAGAAATAGACGAAACAACATCGAACTCCGTCAACCGATCCCAGCGTCCAGTCAGCGATTGTGCGCTGCGGCGCATCTGATTTTTGATGTGGCGAGCATTGTGGACCGCCTGCTGTTGAGAACCTCCCCGGCGTGGGTTGGAGCGTCCAGACGGAACGCTTTGCCGCACTCTCGCAATGACATCATTTGGAGCAAGACCCTCCAGCTTTCCGAATTCCTCATTCGTCGGGTTGGCCAGTGAGGCCTCGACCAGGGAAAAGGTCTCCCCTGCAATCTCACCGAGTTGGCCAGGAGAGACTTCTTTGGAGCTTGCTAAACCATCAGCGTGAGAGACTGTTCCGCCATCACCCTTGTTACGCTCTGAAGATTCGAGCGGCTTCTCAGCCCCCAGCGACAAACCAATAAGTCGACGAATGTGTCCGAGTTGTTGTAGCTCTTTCCGACCAAATCCCGAGATTTTTGATTGTTCTATTTTACTCAATGACCGATAAGAGTTCTGTCTACTTGGCAGTTCGAACAGCACTGAATCCAGTAAACGACTGTCCAGACGACGTAACTCTCGAAATGCAGATTGGAGGTTCGCCTTCGGCATTTCTGTGCGACCGTCTGTTGATGGCAACCCAATATGTGCAGCAACCAGGCAGTGCGCCATCAACTGCAGGCGGCCCTCTGACAGGGGTTTCGTTGATTTGGATAGTTCGAACAATGCCGAGTAGATCGGATGGTCTGTCATAAATTGTCGCTGCGCGTTGTCTTTTTCGACCCACGGTCCGGAGCCATCGGACTGATTTGCTATTGAGTCGCAAAACTCTCTTAGCTCAGGAATCCGCTCCAGAAACTCTGGCTTAGTCTGGCCTTCGTTTGCATCCACTTGTGCTTTGATCAACCAGGCACGCTCAAGAACCACGCTCAGTACTTTTGCGACACGCTGGATACCCAACATGCCAGGAGGGGGATCAATCAGATGTTCTAGGACATTGTTCAGCGTTTTATCGGCCATGTTGATTCCCCCCTTCAACTCCGGAACCTGAATCCTCTTTGTGTATGGATACCTCGTAAAGCGCCTGACGCCTCAACCCTACGATGGGAGCAAGGCCATTTTTGGAAGTCACAGCTAACTGACGCCCCTTATCCTCCTTTAAAAATGACTCCCATAGCCTCACCACTGCACCTTGGTAATGCTTATTCACCATCCCGGAAATAACCAGATTGATGAGTTCCCTATATGCCGAGGCCAATACAATATTCGGTTGATCAGCGTGTTTATCCTCAATCACGGTAACTTGGGTCTCTCCCGGCAGGAACGGTTTGAGGGCAAGGGTTCGGACGTTGGCGACCACGTGAAACTCCTTCCCAGCCTTCTTCCCGATTGGCGGGTGAGCCAACATGTAATCGAGGAGCATCGGCTTCGGTATCCGTGAAAACGAGGATACTCGATACGTAAGGCCCAGAATCGTCCGCCGATACTCAGCGGAAAGGCTCGGTGAAATGACCAACTTGCTCATTTCAATCTCTGTTGTTTTTAACCCCATCAGTGCAACCTCCAGAAAATTAACGTGAAGCCATTTTCCGGACTGGCAAGCATTCTGTGTTTGCTCTAATTGCCCAATTTTCGCAATTAGAGGCAAATATGCCTTTCTTTGGGCCAAGGCCGACCTATGAAAAGCTGGAGCTAGATCATTGTGAGCGGAGCAGCTGACATGAGAGATGACAGGACGGCTAAACATCTGAAAGGAATAGACTGACGGGGGAGTCTGGAACTGGTCGAGGTCGCGTTGGATAGAAAAGCTAACTCCAGGTCGGCCTCACGCGGGACCAAATTACCTGATAAGGATAAAGCCCAGTCAGATGAGCCGCTCTTACAAAATCCTCAGTGATTCTCTCCTAATTACAGTTTTAATGAAGTTACGCCCCGCCAACGAGTATGGAATGCCGGTACTCTATTTTCCGTCATCACGAAAACTCACAAGGCGTCAGCCACTCAGTAGAGGCAAATTCCATGGACGTTGACGACACTTTCGAACAAGTTGTTCTCTTGAACGAAATGATTGAAAAGATCTCACTCGCGAGCAAAGAGCGCGGCAAATACGGTTGTCAGGTTAGAGCCGACATCGACAGACTCAGAAGCCAGCAACAAGGTCTCATCGCCAATCTCGCCAAATGGGCAGTAAGTGAGCGCTTGACTGCATCGATCAGTGATTTGCCAACGCACGATCCAAATACATTTATTGATTACATGTGCAATCTATTCGAAAGTCAGCGATTGATATCCTAAGTAGAAATCCAGCGCCCCAGTGCTCGGTTTAGTTTGGCCAGGATCTGTTGAAATGGCCTCCGTTTGAGGCTGTAGTGTGTCACGCTCGCCCTGCGGCTGACCCCGCCCAGGGTTTCAGGTTGGTGAGAGCTTATGAAGGGGATATGGCTAATCTGGCCACCATTCGGGGACCCGGAGACCGAAGACGCTTCAAGACCAGTTTCCTTGAATTCGTGGGCATTTGAAGGCGAGCACATCGAATACAGCTCTTGTGATGACCACTCAGCTTCAAAATCAGACGAGTTGAACTGCCCCCCATAAAAAAGTCGTCTGAGACGTCATCATCAGAATAATCAGCAGAACAACGCCATGGGAATATCTGGCGAAACACCAACGGGCGGGAAACTCTAATCAAAGGTGCAACTTAAACAGGGATGTTTACAATTCGGACTTAGTACACATTAGTAATCGTTTCTACTAAATTAGTAAACTTCACTACTAAAAAGAACTAAAGAGCTGGCATGAAGGTCTCAGTCTTTTGACTGTTCATGTAAATGCCTCAATATAAGGGCCTATTACCATGTCGTTGGCTCCAGCGCCCCAGTGCTCACTTTAATTTAGTTACGATCCCTGAGTGGCCTTCGGTCGCAAAGCGAACGTTCAGTCGGAGCGCAAAACCATAATCAATTGTTAGAGATTTGCCAACTATTGCTCATTCTCTAACCGGTCCCAAGCATTTAATCAAACTGCTGGCCTGCCCAGAATCGTTGAACCATTAGACCGGTCTGGTTCTAAACAAGTTGAAAATGAGTTCAAGCAGGTGAAGTATCAACAAAATCTGATGCATTCATCGTTTCATATGGTGTCGAATCAACTTGGACTGAAGGGATGCCACCCAATCCATGTTACTAAGACTGTGTGTTTTCACCCTGGTGATTATCGGGGCTGCTTGCAGTGTCCAATCGCAACCCGTGAACGCTCAAGAGAGCGAAGGCCTGACGGTTAATTTAACCAGCGAGGCCATTGAAACTGCGGTTATCTCTGAGGGGGCTATTTGGCTGAAACTTACACCAAGTGGAAGTAGCCAACTGGCTGCCACAGCAAAGGACAACCTGGGCAGTCAGGTAATGATCCACGTGCTCGGCCATGAGGCTCTTTCAATGATGGTCGTGCAAGATATGGCATCGGAACGATTGGTCATTAGGAACCCATCACCAGAGCTTAAAGCCGTGCTCACATCATTTATCCGGCACAGCAGGACAACTGTTTTACATCCTTGGTGAACGTTTGCGCACAGAGCTTGAGTCCTTCAACCATGGTCAAATAAGGGAACAAGTCATCGCCGATTTCCTGAACGGTCAAACCTGCTCGTAACGCCATCACTGCCGTTTGGATAATTTCACCGCCTTCCGCTGCGACAATCTGCACCCCAAGCAAACGGCCTGAGTTGCGCTCTGCCACCATTTTAATAAATCCTTGGGTGTCAAAGTTTACTAGCGCACGCGGCACGTTTTCCAAGTCGAGCAGCCTGGTGTCCACGCTATAACCCCGAGCAACTGCTTCGGCTTCAGAGAGGCCAACGGTGGCGACTTGAGGATCGGTAAACATGACCCCGGGCATGGCACTGAGGTCGAATTTGGCCTCGCCTTCCGTCATGTTGATGGCGGCCCGGCTGCCCCCGGCAGCGGCGACATAGACAAACTGCGGTTGATTGGTGCAGTCTCCGGCAGCGTATATTCCGGGGACCGTGGTTTGCAGATGCTCATCCACCTGAATTGCGTCGCGTGAGGTTTCCACGCCAATGCTCGCCAGGTTCAGGTCCTCGGTATTGGGAGTTCGACCGGTCGCCACCAGCAGTTGATCGGCTCGCAAGGTGCCGGCAGGCGTCTTGACGATGAACTCCTTGTCGCTATAGTCCACGTTGCTGGGCAGGGTCTGGCTAAGCACCTCAATACCTTCGCGCTTGAACGCTGCATCCATAGCTTCCCCGATTGCGGGGTCCTCACTGGACAACAAACGGCTCCGGGCCAAAACGGTAACCTTGCTGGCCAGTCTGGCGAATGCCTGAGCCAATTCCAGGGCAACGAAACCGGCACCAATCACGATCAGCCGTTTGGGAACGGTATCCAGCGCCAAGGCACTGGTTGATGTCAGGTAAGGAGTGTCTGCCAGCCCCGTTATTGGCGGTTCTGCCGGTCTGGCTCCGGTTCCAATAAAGGCGCGATCAAAATGAACCGGTTTTTCACCACCCTCAGCCAACGTGACTAACAGGCTATTGGTGTCGAGAAACCGGGCCTCACCGTTCAGGACTGTGATGTCCTTGTGTTCTCGAAGTATCTTTTCGTACTTGGTGTCACGCAGCTCCTCCACTCGTGCCAGCTGTTGCTGAAGCAGTTTCGCTCGGTCTACCTCAGGAGCCGCAGCACTGATGCCCGCGTCAAAAGGGCTTTCTTTTCGAAGATGCGCGATATGTGCTGCACGAATCATAATCTTCGAGGGCACGCAGCCAACATTTACGCAGGTGCCGCCGACGGTCCCACGTTCGATCAGGGTGACGCGGGCACCGCGCTCTGTTGCCTTCAAGGCAGCCGCCATGGCGGCTCCGCCACTGCCGATTACAGCAATATGCAGTTTTTGGTCATTTTTCACTCGGGAAACTCCTTGGAGCTTTGGAATTGCTCTCGTAGCTGGCGTCATAGTGTTTTTTCCGCCAGAACGCATAGACCGTAAGGCCGATGAATACCGCCAGTGCCGGAAGAAGCACATAGTCGAGATAGCCCGTCAGGGCGGCCAGTCCCACGGTGGACATAAGAATGACCAGAATCGGTGTGAAGCAGCATAGTGCAACCAGAATAGTCCCTACTATGCCAACTCTGAGCAGGTTCTTCGGATTCTTCATTGCCCCTCCGGGGTCGCCTCTGAGGCCGTGGGAGTGGAGGGGTAACCAGCGTCGCTCGTGGCCTCGGTGAGCGCCTCTATGGAAGTGAGCGCATCGTCAAAGGTGACGACGGCTTCTCGATCAGGGTAGCTCACGGAAACTTGCGACACCCCTTCCACCTTACTTAAGGCCAGCTTGACGGTGATCGGACACGCAGAACAGGTCATGTCAGGCACCGAGAGAGTCACTTTTTGAGACGCAGCCCAGGTGGACATGCTGAGCAAAGTGAGGAACATGGCAAGTACAAGCTGTTTACGCATGAGGAAAATCTCCGTTTAGTAGAATAGGGGCAAAATGTAAGGGAACACTAAAGCGACCAGTACCAGAGCCGTAACTACCCAAAAGATCACCTTATAGGTCTTTCGGACTTGAGGGATCGCACACGTTTCACCGGGTGAGCATTGCTCTACAGGGCGATAGATTCGTCGCCAGGCGAGGTACATGGCGACGATGGCCGCGCCAATGAACAGCGGTCGATAGGGCTCCAAAGCTGTCAGATTGCCGATCCAGGCACCGGAAACGCCCAGAGTGATAAGTACCAATGGCCCGAGACAGCAAGCCGAGGCGAGAATTCCAGCAATCCCCCCGACAGCGAGAGAAGCACCTCCGGATTTAGATTTGAATTTCGACATGACGTTTACACCTGTTGCCCATGGACTTGATGAGATAAGGTTACTTCCGTAGTCAACTACGGAGTCAAGCAGCATGTCGGTTAAAGCCAATTCAATGACTATTGGCGGCTTGGCCAGGGCGGCCAACGTAAATGTAGAGACGATCCGCTATTACCAGCGGCGTGGTCTGTTATCGGAACCCAAGCGGCCTCCGGGTGGCATTCGACGCTACGGTTTCGCCGATATTGATCGGTTGACCTTTGTGAAAACGGCGCAGCACCTGGGTTTCAGTCTCGATGAGATAAGCGACCTCCTACGGCTGGAAGATGGCACCCACTGTGAGGAAGCCAGTGCGCTCGCCGAGCACAAGCTGAAGGATGTGCGTGAAAAGATCGAAAGGCTGGTCAAAATTGAGATGGCTCTGAGCGATATGGTCAGTCAATGCCACGCACAGCCGGACAGCATCGCGTGCCCGCTCATTGCTTCGTTACATGAGGGAGGTATTGGGACAAGAGGCCAAAAGGGTTAGCTTCTGAACCAATCAACCTCTTGGGTTCTACCCGGTTTCCAAGGACGGCTTTAAAACGTCCGTGGACTTACCCCGGTGCAGTAATTGAAAACCAGAAAGACCTTTTCAGCGCGCGGCTCAAGATGGGATCACCGGACGTATACCGCTTTTTGGTCAATTCGATCGTTTCTGAATGTCCGCTTTTGTTTAGCTGAGGCCCGGAGCATGCCCTGGTCGCAAAGCGAACATTCGAAGTGGTGCCCAGAGCGCCATCTTCCAGCCGTAAAAGGCCAGGGATTTCGTTGAGACCGAAACCCAGCTACTGCGCCGTTTTCACAAACTTCAGCCTATCAAACTCGCCAGTTACTACGCGTCTGTTAAGTAAAAGTATTTGAAGGCTTCTCGATCACTCTACCTTTAGATTTTGCTGGTATTGCAGCATTTGCTCCATCATCAGCTGCATTTGATCCATGCGCTCCTGCATCATCTGAATTTGTTGCTCGTTAGACAGACTACCACCATTCTTTGATTTACCGCCGCCGTTCATCATGTGCTGACCTCCCATCATGCCGTTTTGTCCACGCATCATGCCGGGGCCCATCATACCGTGATGCATAAAACCCATTTGCTCTTGCATCGCCTCCCTGTGTTCTCGCATCAATCGTTGCCGTTCTTGCGGTGAAGCTTCATCAGGAATGCGTTGCATCAGCTGGTTCATGTGAGACCAGTTCTGGTGCATCTGTTGCATTTGCTCCTGATCCATCATCATGCCAGGACCATGCCCTTGCCATGAGCCTTGATCACCATGCGCTAGTACGAATGCAGGAAAAACCAACAACGCAGCGGTTGCTGTAAGTCCTTTAAATGAAATCATAAAGTTTACCCTCGAAATAAAATTAGACGTCCACACCATCGCACTTATCATTGTAGATCTTTATCCAGACAAACGCCGATTTTGACGACTACTAGTGTAGATTAGTTATTGACCCTGTAGTGGCTACAGGGTTTTAAATTGCATCATTTGTACGAAAACCGGAGCCGAGAAAATGAGCAAACCCTGCAATGGGCAGTGTGGCAGTGAAGACTCTGTCGTAGATGACAAGTTTCAGGGACGCGCCACCGCCGAAACAGGTAGCCAGCTAAGCACCTACAAAATACCAAAAATGGATTGTCCCTCGGAAGAGCGAATGATTCGAATGGCGCTCACGGGCTTTGACAACATTCAGTCACTCTCATTCGACCTATCGAATCGAAAGCTGGAAATTATCCACCATGGAGAAACCGGTCCTATTACCAGCAAACTGGAAAACCTGGGCCTGGGTGCTTCCTTGCAGAGGACAGAAGACGCCAGCGCTGAATCCGTCAGAGCGGCTGAATCTTCTAAGGCCAACGAAAGCGAAGAATCCGGCACTTTATGGATACTGCTGGCAATCAACGGCCTGATGTTTCTGGTCGAGATGACGATGGGCCTGATCGCCCAGTCCGCTGGCCTGATTGCAGACTCGCTAGACATGCTTGCCGATGCCGCCGTCTACGGTCTCGCACTTTACGCCGTTGGGCACGGCATCAAAATGCAGGTCAGAGCGGCGCATGTGGCTGGCATTCTCCAGCTTATCCTTGCCGTCGGTGTACTGGTTGAGGTTGGCAGGCGTTTTCTGTTCGGCAGTGATCCCCAGTCGTTAATGATGATGGCCGTCGCATCTGTGGCCCTTATTGCCAACATCAGTTGCCTGCTCCTGATCGCCAAACACCGTGACGGCGGTGCTCACATGAAAGCCAGTTGGATATTTTCGGCCAACGACGTGGTCATCAATCTGGGGGTTATCCTCGCAGGGCTTCTTGTCGCCTGGACCGGCTCCAACTACCCGGATCTGGTTATTGGCGGCATTGTTGGTGGCATCGTCTTGATGGGTGCCAAACGCATACTGGCACTGAAAGGCTGAACCTTTCGGGGGCAGGCGGTCGATTATTGGCTTGCCGTTGCCAATCTACGGGGAGTAAACATCAATGCACAGTGAACTGAAGCCATCCTATCTTGCGGAGCTTGAGGCGGCACGCAGGGCGGAAGGCGCGGGCGATTTCCAGACAGCCTTCACCCATTTGGAACGTGCCCATATCCTCAGCCAGAAATATGCTCTGGCGCACGCTGCAACCCACTTACGGATGCTCAGACTGGGTTGGCGAACAAGAGACGTCCGTGAAGTGCTGGGGCAGTTGACCCGAACCATTGCCGCCCTGATCTTTTCCCGAATTTGGGTTCCGGTCGGAAATACCGGTCGCGCAAATGTCAGCGCGTTTGCACCCATGCCGGTGCCCGAAGACTTGGCAGAGATACTGGGAAAAACGCACGGTCAGTAGAGTTGCTCACAACGTACCGAAGAATCAGCGGCTCCCTTGACCCTATAGTTGCTACAGGGTTCATAACTAGACCAGCATCGTTGTTGATCATTGATAGAGGCAAAAATGCACGATCACAGTCACGGTCACGACCACAGCCATCATTTCGACACCCATAACCGCTCCTTTGCGATTGCTGTGTTCCTCAACATCCTGTTTGTCGTCATCGAAGCGGTGTACGGGGTTATATCCGGCTCGCTGGCGCTGCTTGCCGATGCTGGCCACAACCTCAGCGATGTCATGGGGTTGATCATGGCCTGGGCAGCCAGCTGGCTGGCCAGCAAAGCGGCAACCTACGGCAAGACCTACGGCCTGAAAAAAACCACCATTCTGGCGGCCCTGTTTAACGCTCTGATTCTGATCGCCGCTGTCGGTGGTATTACCTGGGAAGCCATTCAGCGCCTGACAGATCCTGCCGACGTCGCCGGGCTGACCGTCGTGATCGTGGCTGGCATTGGCGTATTGATCAACGGCGCAACCATGATGCTCTTTCTCAACGGGCAAAAAGGTGACATCAATATCCGTGGCGCTTTCTTGCATATGGCCGCAGATACCGCAGTGTCGGTAGGCGTCGTGATCTCCGGCACGATACTGATGTTCACCAACCTGACCTCGATTGATCCGATTGTGAGTCTCGTTATTGCCGTTGTGATCTTTGTGGGCACCTGGCAGTTGCTGAAGGACTCCGTAAACCTGGCAGTGGATGCTGTCCCAAAGGGAATTGATCCTTCGGCTGTTCATGAGCGTCTTGAAAGTTTGCCCGGCGTACAATCGGCCCATCATCTTCACATCTGGGCACTGAGTACTACCGAAAATGCGCTGACCGTTCATTTGGTGAAACCGGACCCTGGGAGTGACGACCAGGTGATCAGTGAGGCTACGGAGATGCTGAACAAGCATTTTGGCATCCAGCATACGACCATCCAGTGGGAGCGTGGTGATGAACAATGCCCTAACACTGGCCACTGCGGGACGCAGGCTCACTAACAAGGCATGAGAGCGTGAAACTGACACTGGCAACTACCTTTCCAGCGCCCGCTGATCACGTCTGGGCGCTGGTCAAACAAAGCAGTACGCTGCTGTTTATTTGCAAGGGTCTTCTGGGTTTCGAACGCTCAGAGCATTTTCCTCAAGAATGGCGAGAGGGAAACAGAGAAGTCACACGCTTAATGTTTTTTGGCTACATCCCGGCGTGGAAGCACACACTGACGTTTACAAGGATTGACGACGAACAGCGAATTCTTGCGACTGAGGAAGGCGGGGGGCTGGTTCCGGTCTGGAACCACGTCATTCAGGTTGCCCCGGATGGAAGCAAGGCCTGCACCTACAGTGATGAGGTGAACATAAAGGCAGGAATATTCACGATAGTGGTGTGGCTCTACGCTCACATTTTCTACCGGTATCGCCAGCATCGCTGGCGCACCTTACTGCGAGAGATCGCACATCATCCATCTGATTCTTGAATCAACAAGGCCACAAACTCCATGCGGGAAATGATCGAACGCCACCAGGTCTGGGCCTACCTCATCGCTGTTGTTCTCGGCCTGGTCGTGGGCTGGACTTCTCCCCTCGGCGACAGGGTGCCGGATGGCGTGATCTGGGCCTTACTCGGGGTTCTGCTCTACGCCACGTTTACTCAAACACCGTTGACTCACCTGTCTGATGTGTTCCGGGATCGTCGGTTCATGAGTGCCTTGCTCACCGGAAACTTCCTCGTGATGCCGGCGATCACTGCCTTGCTGGTGTTGGCACTGCCGGATAATGACGCGCTGAAGCTGGGTGTGCTTCTGGTATTGCTGATGCCCTGTACCGACTGGTTTGTCACCTTCACCCATCTTGGCAAGGGGGACAGCACCCGAGCCATTGCGGCAACGCCGGTTCTGTTAATTGCTCAGTTGGCGCTTCTGCCACTTTACCTCTGGTTTTTCCTGGGCAATCAGTTCGATGTAAATCTGGAGATTGGGCGACACCTTCTGCCAGCTTTTGCCGGGCTGATTATTGTCCCGCTTATCCTGGCATTTCTGACTGAAAACTGGGCCGAAAAGTCCGAAAAAGCGACCGGATTGATTCGCTCGATGGGTCTGATGCCGGTCCCCCTGCTGACTGTCGTGCTGTTCATCATCTCAATGACACAGGTCAGTCAGATCGACAGTACCGGCGCTCTCATCTGGCCCTTGATGATAGTGTTCCCGGTTTATCTGCTTGCGGCGGCCCTGGTCGGAAAAGTTCTACGGCGGGTCTATCGATTACCGGTAGCAACCGGACGCACCGTCATCTTCAGCCTTGGAACGCGTAACTCCTTCGTCGTGTTACCTTTGGCACTGTCACTGCCAGAGGCTTGGGCTGCGGCCGTCGTGGTGATTGTCGTGCAGTCTTTGGTGGAACTGTTTGGAATGATGTTTTATCTGAGGTGGGTGCCCGACCGGCTGCTACCAAATATCTGAAAATCTGCCACTCGTTAAATTCATCTAAAATAGGAAGATCCTGCGTGCATACCCGAAACCTGGTCATAACTCTCGTTCTTTTTTGTCTGGTTGCCTTCGCTGCCGCTTTTGTATTTTACGACCGCTCTCAGGGCACTGACCAACCCGCCGTTGTTGAAAAAACGCCCCTTGTAAGAGATTACTCTCCCGTTATCGGCCCTGAGGATGCGCCGGTGACCATTGTCGAGTTCTTCGACCCATCCTGCGAAGGCTGTCGCGCCATGTACCCCTATGTAAAACAGATTATGGCGGCTTACCCGGACAAAGTGCGCCTCGTATTACGCTACGTGCTGTTTCATAAAGGCTCGGAAGAGGCCGTCAGAATCCTGGAAACCGCCCGTGAA
>TARA_R110000850_G_scaffold845_18_pt1 | contig 13544 bp, 10 predicted proteins | sample TARA_R110000850 | Tara Oceans TARA_R110000850 (sample SAMEA4397586) | marine metagenome | biome: Polar Biome; feature: [SRF] surface water layer (ENVO:00010504); material: water (ENVO:00002006), including particulate matter (ENVO:01000060) such as... | depth 5 m | reverse complement strand
TCCGGTGGAATCCTTAACAATTCCCGTAAGGGTAATTTCTTGACCCAAAGCTGCAGAAAAAGCAAAAACAGCTACTAGTACAGAATAAAAACATTTATTGTACATCTATAAAAAATTTAAAATATCTAATGGTTGATAATAAAAAAAAAGGACAGAATTAAGGCCTGCCACCGCCTCCACCTCTATTTCCTCCACCTCCGCCACCACGACGGAAATTCTCCCTCATTTCGGCCATCTTGTCCTTGGATATTTTATCATATTCCTCCTGGGTAACGGTCTTACCTTTACTTGGAGCCTTTATCTCCTTTTTCTCTGTTGGGTTGAGCACTAATTTTGTACATAGTATAACCGTAACATCATCCTTGACCTCCAAAATTAGGCCTGGTAGTCCCCAATATTCTCCTGGACCTTGATTTACAGGAACATCCGGGGCATACCAAGCGGTTATCTCAATTTCCTTTTCTGTAAATTCCTCCTCCTTATTTTCATCGTTGTCCCCTCCCCTACGAAAAATAGCCCTCATATTGGGCCTCTTAATGGTTCTGGTTGCTGTAGCCTTAAAGGCAGTATAATTACCGATCTGTTTTGTTTCTCCACCGAGTTTCCATTCCAAGATTGGCAATTTATCATCCACCAAAAAAATCTTTCCAAAAAGTTCATTTTTAACCAAATATCTACCATCCCTCACATCTTTATAATAATCACCTCCGGCTCCGCTCATCATTCCAAATCGCCCACCACCCCTTTGGTTGCCAGGCTGCTCCAACCTTTCCTCCTCCTTATAAATAGATGTGGATTTGTCAAAGGTTAAAATATAGGTCCGCTCATTGGCTTCCTTCATCCTTTGAATTATTTCCTTCTTTCTATCCTCCGGTATTTGTCTTCCGCCAAAATCCATATTAACAGTAGTCTTACTAAAATAGGTAGCCTCTCCCTGAAAATCCTGGGCATAAATTCCGAAATGGGATGCAAACAGCATCAAAAAGAAGAAATAGAAATTTTTCATTATTTTACATTTTATATCAAGCTTAAGACTACAACAATTTGATTTGGTTTAATCCAAAATCAATAAAAAATACAAATATCCTGTCCTGTAAATTTTTTATCGGATTATCATCCAAAGATTTTAACATGCACCCGATATCTTGTATATTGTACCTCTTTATTACAAGTGCAAAAAACACTAACCATAATTACAAACCTATGCATATCGCCGTTGCAGGAAATATTGGGGCTGGCAAAACAACCTTGACAAGATTACTATCCAAACACTACCAATGGGAGGCCCAATTTGAAGATGTGGTTGACAATCCCTATTTGGACGACTTTTACAATCAAATGGAAAGATGGAGCTTTAATCTCCAGATATACTTTTTAAATAATAGGTACAGACAAATTTTACAGATAAGGAAGGGCGGCAAAGACACTATTCAAGACCGTACCATCTACGAGGATGCCCATATTTTTGCCCCCAACCTCCATGCCATGGGTTTAATGACCAATAGGGATTTTAGCAATTACACCAGTCTATTCGAATTAATGGAAACGTTGGTACAGCCTCCAGATCTATTAATTTATTTAAGAAGTTCCATCCCAAACTTGGTGAATCAAATCCACAAGCGAGGACGCGAATATGAAAACAGCATTTCTATCGACTATCTAAGCCGATTGAACGAACGTTATGAAGCATGGGCGCAAAGCTATGAAAAGGGCAACCTCTTGGTCATTGATGTAGACAAATTAAATTTTGTGGACGAACCGGAAGATTTGGGCTTGGTCATCAATAAAATTGATGCCGAGATCAATGGCCTTTTTTAAACCACGAACCTAAGAAACCTTATAGGCAATAGAAAAATTACACCTGCAATAGTTCTTATCTTATTTCATCTAAAGGCCCTTGATCACAATTTTTTAAGCCCACTTGATCATAAATGCCAGGATGCAGGCCATAGCCATATTAAGAATATGCCTACAATTAAAGCTATTCCAAAGGAAAGCGCAATCCATTTCGCCAACTGTTTGGTCCCCAAAATTCCTGCCATAACACCCTTAAAAACCAAATTTGACAAGCTGGCCAATAGAATAAGTTTCCAACCCGTAGACACGTTTAAGGCATCGATTTTAATTAGCTGTGACAAAGATAGGGTTATGGCATCCACGTCTGTTAGTCCGCTTATTATAGCCACAATATATAGGGCGTCATCTCCAAACTCCTCATTGGCAAATGCTACCGCCAACAATATGGCCCCGTAAAGCAACCCAAATACCAACGCACTTTTAAATTCGGCAGGGTTTTCCGGTTCAGGCATTGTATCATCCTTGGAATCCTTGTTTATACTATAGAACATACCCAGACAAATAAGTGCCATGACTACAAATTCTACCATTAATGGCAGTAGAATTACAGGTAATTTTTCTGGTATTACCACCCCTATCTCTACCATTACCCTGGCTAGGGATATGGCAGAAGCAACGGTGATCACAAAGGCCGCCATTTTGCTTATAGATGCCGTATCTACAGTTTTACGGGCATAACTAACGGTGGTTGCCGTACTACTGATCAATCCCCCCAAAACACCATTGGAAATAATCCCCAACTTTTTCCCGACAAACTTATAAATAAAATATCCCAAGACACTCAGCCCTACTATAAGCGTAATCATTAACCAAATGTTTTGAGGATTGAGCACGTTGTAAGGCCCATAGGTTTTATTGGGCAGAATGGGAAGCACTACCAAGGAAATTCCTGCAAAGGTCATAATAGCGGAAAGATCCTTTTCCTGTAGTCTATTTATAAAACCATGAAGCCTTTCCTTCACATAAAGAAGTACAGACATGGAGACCCCAATTACAATGCCCAACACCCTATCCCCCATTACCAAATAAGCACCAATAGCAAACATCAATAAGGCGGCCACCTCCGTTGTCTGCCCAACATCCGGATTAGTAAATACCTTTATCTTTATAAAATTGGCGGCTACTAGAAGGGAGGTTAGGGCAACACCGAGAACAGGCAAAATATAAGGGTTTTGATAGTCCCTACTTAAAAACCCCGCCAAAACTCCTAAAATTGCAATCAGGGTAAAGGTCCTTACCCCTGCCAATTCACTATTTGCCTTTTCCCGCTGAAGACCAACCAAAAGGCCCAATCCGAAAGCAATGCCGAGTGTAGTTAAATCGTGATAATCCATTTGCCGTTAAGTATTAACAACTTAAAATGTAAAAACCCCGTTTAAACGGGGTTTTTAATATAGTGCCAAAATATAAGTTTTGCAACTTACTTTTTAATATCTATTTTTTCAATAACCACTTTTTTATCATTTTCACCGCTTACTTGAGTAGTCTTTTCGAATGCTTCCAATTGGGATTTTACTTCCGCCTGGGTTCCTTTGAAGGTTTTTTCCTCAGTAGTGGTTTCACCATTTACCGTAGTGCTATAAGTAATTACAGCCTGTGCCAAATCTGCTGATTCCACATTCATTTCAATCTGCACATCTTGCTCCACTACCCCTGTTTCCATATGTCCTCCCAATATTGGGGCGATTACCAATCCAATTAAACAGGTAAGTTTTATAAGAATATTCATTGAAGGTCCGGAAGTATCCTTAAATGGATCTCCTACGGTATCCCCTGTTACTGCCGCTTTATGGGCATCAGACCCCTTGTAGGTCATTTCACCATTAATTTCCACTCCAGCCTCGAAAGATTTTTTAGCGTTATCCCAAGCACCACCGGCATTGTTTTGGAATATGGCCCAAAGCACCCCAGAAACGGTAACACCGGCCATATAACCTCCCAACATTTCGGCGATCAATTGATTATCACTTCCATAAACCAATTTTCCCAAAAGCACAATAGCAATTGGAAAACCTATGGTAAGTATACCAGGCAACATCATTTCACGTAGTGCAGCCTTGGTAGAAATATCCACACACTTGGCATAATCAGGCTTACCTGTACCTGCCATTATCCCTGGAATTTCCTTAAATTGTCTACGTACTTCATAAACCATATCCATAGCGGCCTTACCAACAGAATTCATAGCCAAGGCAGAAAAAACAACTGGAATCATACCCCCTACAAACAACATGGCCAATACCGGGGCTTTAAAAATGTTGATTCCGTCGATTCCCGTAAAGGTTACATAAGCTGCGAATAATGCCAAGGAAGTCAATGCAGCAGAGGCAATAGCAAATCCTTTTCCAGTAGCTGCCGTTGTATTTCCTACGGAATCCAATATATCCGTACGTTCCCTTACAATTGGATCCTGCTCGCTCATTTCTGCAATACCTCCTGCGTTATCGGAAATAGGTCCGAACGCATCAATTGCCAACTGCATGGCCGTAGTTGCCATCATTGCGGAAGCTGCCAATGCCACTCCATAAAAACCGGCAAAAGCGTAAGAAGACCAAATGGCAGCAGCGAACAAAAGAACCGTTGGAAAGGTAGAGATCATACCTGTTGCCAATCCGGCAATTACGTTGGTTCCCGCACCAGTACTTGATTTTTGAACTATGGCCAATACCGGCTTTGTTCCCAGACCTGTATAATATTCGGTAACGGAGGAGATAACTCCACCAACAACCAAACCTACAACCGTGGCATAAAACACCCTTATAGATGAAATATCCTTTAAACCTTCACCAAAAAACTCCATTTGCATGGTTTCTGGCAACATATATTTTACCAATACAAAACAGGCAATCAAGGTCAACGCAATAGAAACCCAGTTTCCTACGTTCAAGGCACCTTGTACTTCTTTTTCCTTAGCCTCATTGTTTTTTATTTTCACCAACATGGTACCAATAATCGAAAATATAATTCCGAAACCGGCAATTGCCATGGGCAATAAAATTGGCCCTATTCCACCAAAGGCGTCCTGAATTGCACCTCCCATATCCTTAATAACATAATTCCCAAGGACCATGGCCGCCAATACGGTAGCTACATATGATCCAAATAAATCGGCTCCCATACCTGCAACATCACCCACATTATCCCCCACGTTGTCGGCAATGGTGGCCGGATTACGGGGATCATCTTCAGGAATACCTGCTTCTACCTTTCCAACCAAATCAGCCCCAACATCGGCAGCCTTAGTATAGATACCTCCACCAACTCTTGCAAACAAGGCAATGGATTCCGCTCCAAGGGAAAAACCGGCCAATGTTTCAAGAACAATAGTCATGTCCTCGGTAGAAGTCCAAGCACCGTTCATAAAAAAGTGAAACAATAGAATAAAAGCCGTAGTCAGACCCAATACGGCCAGACCTGCAACACCAAGTCCCATTACGGTACCACCTCCAAAAGACACCTTTAATGCCTGTGGTAAACTGGTACGGGCAGCCTGCGTGGTCCTAACATTTGTTTTTGTGGCAATTTTCATTCCCATATTCCCTGCCAATGCAGAAAAGAATGCGCCAAAAATAAAAGCTACTACAATTAGTATATGGGTAGTAGGCACTATAAAAGAAATTGCGGCCAATGCAACACTGGCCCCTATAACGAAAAATGTCAATAATTTATACTCTGCTTTTAGAAAAGCCAAGGCCCCTTCATAGATATAATCTGAAATTTCTTTCATTTTACCGTCCCCGGCATTTTGTTTTAATACCCAAGACCTTTTTACCGCCATAAAAGCAAGACCTACCAATGCCATAATTACTGGCAAGTAAATAATTATTGATTCCATTTGTTTGATTGTTTGTTATATATTTTGAGGGGCAAAAGTAGTAAAATATGGCAGAATAAAAAAAGCAATATTACTTCCGCAATATTGCTTTTTAACTTTTTAAAAAATTAAGGCTTAATACTTTATACTTACATCTTGTTTTGGCACGTCGCTATCCTTAAACCTCTGTATACATTTTGCCACAATTTCCCTAGCTTCCTGTTGCTCTCCCCAACCACCAACATCAACTTTTTTCTTTTCAAGATCCTTGTAAACTTTAAAGAAATGTTCAATTTCCTTTATTAAATGGGGATTTAATTCGCTTAGATCATTGATCTTATTCCAGATCGGATCGGATACGGGCACACAGATCACCTTTTCATCGGGTCCTTTTTCATCGGTCATATGAAATACGCCAATAGGCTTTACCTCCATTACACAACCGGGAAATGTTGCTTCGGTCACCAACACAAGGACATCCAACGGATCGCCATCCAATGCCAAGGTTTCTGGGACAAACCCATAGTCGGCCGGATACATCATGGATGAAAAAATCATCCTATCGTACCTTATCTTCTTTAGGGCAAAATCGTATTCATATTTGTTTCTACTACCCTTTGGTATTTCGATCAATACATCGAACGACGTAATATCTTCACTGCTCATATGGTTATGTTTAAACTTATAATTTTTCTAAAATAACAAATTAATATCAGGTAGCGGTCAAAAAAGTATATCAGAAATGAAATCCGAAAGACCCAGTTACCCCAAAAGACCTTGCACCAGGGTTTTCCAAATAATTTCCCCTAAAATTAAAATCTATCCTTAAAATCTTTAATATATTCCCCACTCCTACCGAATACTCCCAATATATCTTATCATTTGGAGCTATTAAAGGAATATTTGCCGGAGCGCTCAAGGCCCTGTTTTCATCCGAAAGTTCTCCCCAGACTCCTCTTAGGCCAATTATTTCCCTCAGGTTCCATTTTCTCATAAAGGGAATTCTGGAAAAAAACCTTCCATTAAAATTGTGTTCCAAATGTGCCGAAACATAAGTATCGGTAACGAATTCATAAAAATCGAGATTCGAGAAAGTATTGTAAACAGAGAAAAATGTTTGATTTCCCGGAATGGCATTAAGCAATCCCAGTGGAACCTCTCCAAAGGTCTTCCCTGTCTCCACTGTACTTAGTAACCTGCCAAGACCACCCACCTGCCAAGGCTGTGTATAGCTGAACTGAACCTTTTTATAATCGAAATCACTATCCAAGAAATTTTTAACTCCATTGGTATAGGACAAAAACAAGGTACTGTAGTTATCGTTTACATCACGCCTTTCCACGCCGTTTCCTATGGTTTTCTTTCCCGGGGTATATATAAGAATGGTAGAAAGGTCAAATTGATTAATTTCCGACGATATCCCTGTAGGCGCGGAAGGATCTATATAATCCAAACTAAAGGCATCGGGCAAGGCAGAACTGAGTGTCCTATAGGACCCGCCTACTCCTATCCTAAGGTTAGTGACCGGTTCCAGCTCCAGATTAAAAGTTGTAAGATCTATATTGGTAAGGCGGTCATTGGAACCAACGGTAAACACGGAAGAAGAGGCTATACTCCTTCCCAGCACATCAGTAGTAGCCGTTAAACTAATCCCCAATTGTTCTATATCCCTTCTTTTACCACCTGAAATTATAAACCTGGATTTTTTGTCCACCAGCCATTTTCCGGAAATCCCATATTTAAACTTATCGTCTCCAAACCCATAAGCCAGATAACCCTGCAATCGCCACGGATCATTTTGCCCAAAATAAGTCCGGGCCCCTGCCCTTAGTCGGACACCCTCCGCTTCATTATAGCCAAAAATACTGTACACATCCCCCAGGTCCAAATTCCATTTATCTATTTCCACATATCCGGATCCCAGGATACTTACTATGTTATAGTAGCTTTTAAACTTGGGCACTGTCTTTAAGGTATCCAACAATTTATAAATCCCCTTTTCATCAGCATTTAAGGACTCCAATCTATTGGCTTCCCAAAAGTCATCTTCCTTATTCAAGACCAAAGGGTCAAATGGGTCGGTTTTGGCCTTATAAAATTCATTGGGTTTGGGCTGATCAAATTTATAATCCCCGTAGACCGTAGTCCTCTTGCCATATACCCCTCTTGAATTTTCCTTTTTATTAAAGCTAAAATCAGACAACATATAATCCCGGGTCAAAAGAAAAACCGAATCATTGACCACATCGAACTCCTGTTCAATATAAATTTCCTTTACCCAGTTGATATTGGCACTTTTGGTGACGGCCAAATTTATATTCTTCACCGCATAGGTAGAATCGTTCACCCAAAAATCCCCTTTAAACGTAAGTTCATTTTTTCGCCTGGGATAATAAATAATATTATAACACCATTTATTATCTATAAAGGCACTATCCGCCAAGACATAATTGTAGGTATCCACACCTGTCTTAGACAATGGACTGGTAAAACTCTTGTCGAAAAATTTTAAATAATTATTGTAAATATCGTAGTCAGAATAAAGATCCTCAATAAAGGCAATTATAGCCTGATTATTGCTGAAACCAGAGTTCTTGCTCCCCAAAACATCTTCCTTTACCATGGCTGTCTCATTATTGCCATAGACCTTGGAAAAAGTTTCGTTCAAAAAAATGGGCAAATAGGTCTTCCCTGTTATCCGCGAAGTATCCAAATCGTTGAAAACAAATTCCAACCCCCTAAAAACCCTACTCTTCATTAGGGCACTATCTATAGTATTTAGATCGAACTCTACTTTCTCATACTTGTCAAACTGATATTGTTTAAACATATGAACCCCGTTCTTACGCTTTTTGGCCCATATTTTTTTAAGTATATCTATCGCCGGATTATTTTTTTTGTCGGTTTTGCCAAAATAAACCACCACCTCATCCAACTGTTCGCTGGACTCTGTGAGTACAACATTCATGTTATAGGTAACCTTAGTTGTAAGAGTTATTTCCTTGGTTTCGTATCCAATAAAAGACACCAATAAAGTAGTATAGGTATTCTCCGATTCCATATAAAACCTACCGTTGTCATTGGTTATGGTACCTTCTGAAGAATCCTTGAACAGAACATTGGCAAATGAAACGGGTTCACCCGACTCATCCACTACAATACCCCCAACCTTGGTCTGGGAAACAGAGTATTGAACAATAAATAGAAATAAGATTAAAAGGATTCTTGTCATTTTCTCATTTAAAAAGACTTCTAATAAAAAAGCACCTCTCCATTATAGCAAGGAACCGAACGTATAGACGTAACCAAAAGTCCATACTTACCCTTTTAATTAGATTTATAATATAAAAGCTCCGTTAACCCAAAGTCAACGAAGCCATAACATCATTTTTCAGATATGTATTATAATTTGTACATAACCTTCTTTACCGCCTTAACAACATCCTCATGATTAGGCAACCATTCTGCCAATAGCACTGGGGAATATGGTGCGGGGGTATCGGCCGTATTGATCTTGACGATCGGAGCATCCAAATAATCGAATGCGTTGGACTGAACATGATAGGTAATCTCAGTAGCCACATTGCCAAAAGGCCAAGCCTCTTCCAAAATAACCAATCTATTGGTTTTCTTTACCGATTTTAAAACCGCCTCGTAATCCAATGGCTTAACCGTACGTAAATCAATAATTTCTACACTAATATTTTCCTTGGCCAATTCGTCGGCCGCTTTATCCGCTTCCTTAATTATTTTACCAAAGGAAACAATGGTGACATCCGTACCTTCCCTCCTAATATCGGCAACACCTAATGGGATGGTAAAATCTCCTTCGGGCACTTCGCCTTTATCGCCGTACATTTGTTCCGACTCCATAAATATTACCGGATCATTATCACGTATAGATGCTTTTAAAAGACCCTTGGCATCCCTTGGATTGGAAGGAACCACCACTTTTAGCCCAGGGCAGTTGGCATACCAACTTTCAAAAGCTTGGGAATGTGTTGCTGCCAATTGACCCGCAGAGGCAGTTGGACCGCGAAAAACAATAGGACAATTAAACTGGCCTCCGGACATTTGTCTGATCTTAGCTGCGTTATTGATAATTTGATCAATACCTACCAATGCGAAATTGAAAGTCATAAATTCTATAATGGGCCTATTGCCGATCATAGCCGACCCTACACCAATACCGGCAAAACCAAGCTCGGATATAGGGGTATCTATTACCCTTTCAGGTCCAAATTCATCCAACATTCCTTTGGAAGCCTTATAGGCTCCATTGTATTCAGCAACTTCCTCACCCATTAAATAAATGGTCTCATCCCTCCTCATCTCCTCGGACATTGCCTCCTGTATAGCCTCCCTAAACTGTAGTGTTTTCATCTTTAAAATGGAATCTTTATGTTAAAATGCTTAAAGCGCTAGCAAAAGTAGGAAATAATATATCAAAACTAAGAAGTTAATAATTAAAAATACCTCAAAAAAATACTATGCATGCATAGTATTTTAAAAAATTATTGAGTATCTTAGCCACCATTTCTTAATTAACGGTCAACAAAATATTAATATATGAAAATTTTAGTATGTCTAAGTAATGTCCCGGACACCACTTCAAAAATAAACTTCACGGATGGCGACACCAAATTTGACACCAATGGGGTTCAATTTGTAATTAATCCCAATGATGAATTTGGTCTGACACGTGCCATGTGGTTCAAGGAAAAACAAGGCGCCACTGTACATGTAGCCACTGTGGGCGAGGCCAGCACCGAACCGACCATTAGAAAAGCGCTCGCCATTGGCGCAGATGAAGCAATACGTGTAAACGCAGTTCCCGTAGATGGCTTTTTTGTTGCCGAGCAGTTGGCAGAAATTGTTAAAAACGGAGAATACGACCTAGTAATCGCCGGGCGGGAATCCATTGATTACAATGGTGGCATGGTACCCGGTATTTTGGCCACCTTATTGGGCATGAACTTCGTTAACACCTGTATAAGTTTGGAAATTGACGGAAACAATGCCACCGCTACTAGGGAGATCGATGGTGGAAAGGAAAAAATAGCAACTACTTTGCCATTGATAATAGGGGGACAAAAAGGACTTGTTGCGGAGAGCGACCTACGAATTCCGAACATGAGGGGTATTATGATGGCTCGCCAGAAGAAATTAAATGTAGTTGAACCCACTTCTTCCAATAGTGCAACTGCCGATGTTAAGTTCGAAAAACCTGAGCCAAAAGGCAAGGTTACATTGGTGGATGCCGATAATATAGACGAATTGATCAATTTATTGCACAATGAGGCGAAGGTTATCTAAAAGATCTTCATGCCGTAGGACAGCATCCTATAAAAGCAATGTTTTTATCAATCTAAAAGAAAATAACTTATAGCGCCCAGTACTATGTTTCCTTGGAACAGGGCACTTATTAAAAAACATTAACTCTATGTCAGTTTTAGTATATACAGAATCCGAAAACGGGAAATTTAAAAAGAATGCCCATGAGGTTGCCTCCTACGCCTATGAGGTAGCAAAGCAATTGGGAACCACGGCTACGGCCATTGCCATAAATGCCAGTAAGGCCGAAGAGCTGGGAGACTTTGGAATTTCCAAAGTGTTGAATGTTTCCAATGACCAATTGAAAACCTTTAACGCAAAAGCTTTTGCCCAGGTAATTGGGCAAGCGGCAGAAAAGGAAACGGCCAAAGTAATAATTCTCAGTTCCAGTGCGGACACTAAATTCTTAGCGCCAATCCTAACTGCACAATTAAAGGCAGGCTATGTACCCAATGTGGTATCTGCCCCGGAAAGTACCAGCCCGTTCAAGGTAAAAAGAACGGTCTTTAGCAATAAGGGTTTTGCCATTACCGAAATTAGTTCTGAAATTAAAATTGTTGGTGTTTCCAATAATGCTTTTGGGAGCGCAGAAAACAAAACTACTGCCGCTGTTGAAAGTTTTGAACCCAACCTTGGGGATGATTCCTTTACCACCAAATCTATAGAAATAGATAAGGTAGTTGGAAAAGCCACTATTGCCGATGCCGATATTGTAGTTTCTGGAGGACGTGGTTTAAAAGGACCTGAAAACTGGGGAATGATAGAAGAATTGGCAGAAGTATTGGGAGCCGCAACAGCATGCTCCAAACCTGTCTCCGATCTAGGCTGGAGACCTCACGGGGAGCACGTTGGACAAACCGGAAAACCGGTAGCAAGTAATCTATACATAGCCATAGGCATCTCCGGGGCAATTCAACATTTGGCAGGAGTTAGTTCCTCCAAGGTAAAAGTGGTGATCAATACAGACCCGGAAGCCCCATTTTTCAAAGCTGCCGACTATGGTATAGTTGGCGATGCTTTTGAAGTGGTCCCCAAGCTAATCGAAAAATTAAAGGAATTTAAGGCGCAAAACGCTTAATTTTTGTTAAATTGTGCCCCTTAAAGGGCTGCTCAAACATACTTGGCCTGTCCTGTATTTTGAACAGCCTTTTTTAGTTGATAAATTTCTATGAGTTTAGTTAGATTAAAAATAAAGGGGATTTCCTATAGCCAAACGCAAAATGGCGCGTATGCCCTTATATTGAATGAAGTTGATGGTGACCGAAAACTACCTATTGTTATAGGAGCGTTTGAAGCCCAGTCCATAGCCATTGCCTTGGAGAAGGAAATTAAGCCTCCAAGACCACTGACCCATGATCTTTTTAAGAATTTTGCCGATCGCTTCGATATTGTAATCAAGCAAGTCATCATCCACAAATTGGTTGATGGGGTTTTCTATTCCAGTATTATTTGTGAACGTGATAAAATAGAGGAGATCATAGATGCCAGGACCAGTGATGCAATTGCTCTGGCCCTAAGGTTCAATGCCCCTATTTTCACTTACAAGACCATATTGGACAAAGCGGGTATATTCCTTAAATTTTCTTCAAAAGAAAAGGACAAGGAAGATTCTGACGACAGTATAATGGTCGATGAAATTCTTCAGGAAGGAGAAACCGTAGAAATAAATCCAGGTGCTTCCGAAGCTTACAAAGAACTCAGTATCGAGGAATTATATGCCGAGCTGGACAAGGCCGTTGCCAGCGAAGATTATGAGAAGGCGGCAAAACTCAGGGACGAAATCTCCAAACGTAAATAGTTTAGGAATAAATAAGATTACTGGATGAGAAATAAGCTTTGGGTTTTATTTATTTTCTGCTTTATAGCATTTCCATCCCTGGCCCAAGAAATAAGCAACCCAAACTTACCACAGAATTCTCCCGAAATCATCGCCAATCAAGGGGCATCATTTCAAAGTCTATGGAGAGGAATTCTTGGAATGATATCGTTGATTTTTATTGCCTACCTCTTTAGCAATAACAAGAAAGCCATTAATTGGAAAACGGCGGGAATTGGACTCTTTATCCAACTGCTTCTGGCCATTTGTATTTTAATTGGCGAAAAAATAGGTTTCAATGCTTTCGGATATAGATTCGACCTCAGCTTTGTTTCAAAAATCTTCGAAGTTGGAGGAAAAATTTTTGTCAGCATTCTGGATTTCACGAGGGCTGGAAGCAAATTCCTGTTTGAAGGTCTGGTAGTGGACATGGATACCTTCGGTTTTATTTTTGCATTTCAAGTCCTCCCTACGATTATCTTCTTTTCGGCCTTGACATCGGTCCTGTTCTATTTGGGCATTATCCAAAAGGTAGTGCAAGCATTGGCTTGGTTACTGACCAAATCATTGGGGATTTCGGGTGCCGAAAGTTTAAGCGTAACCGGGAATATCTTTTTAGGACAAACCGAAGCACCTCTGTTAATAAAGGCATATTTGGAAAAAATGACCCGATCGGAAATGCTTTTAGTGATGATAGGAGGCATGGCAACCGTTGCAGGGGCG
>TARA_R110000850_G_scaffold14218_20_pt1 | contig 13573 bp, 10 predicted proteins | sample TARA_R110000850 | Tara Oceans TARA_R110000850 (sample SAMEA4397586) | marine metagenome | biome: Polar Biome; feature: [SRF] surface water layer (ENVO:00010504); material: water (ENVO:00002006), including particulate matter (ENVO:01000060) such as... | depth 5 m | reverse complement strand
TGTGCCCGGTGTCTTTGGCGGCGATCTGGCGGCCCCGATCTTGTTTGAGGCCTTTGGCCGTGTCTCTGAAAAACGCGAACCCGGACCGCTGCCCCCGGATGAAACGCTGATGGTCAGCACCGCCAACCTGCCCGCGCCCCTGCAGCGGTTCCGCAGCCGCGGGGCGATCTTCGACCTTGCGACAGACAGCCCGATGGTCAGCTTTCCGCCTCACGGCGCAGTGCTGCGGCACGCGGGGGCGGGTATCCCGCTGAAGCTGCGTTCAGGCGCGCTGCCGTTGACGGTTCTGGTCAACGGGGCCCCTGTGCTGACGGGGCTGCGGGACCGCGAAACATGGCTCCCGCTTGAGGGGATCGGGTTTTCGCGGATCTTGGTCATAGACGCGCGCGGGCGCAGCGCCGAGGTGGAAATCAGACTGCAATAAAGCGCCTAGCTGCGCCGTCCTTCGCGCAGCCATGCAGCGACGATCAGGGCTGCACTGAGCAACAGAACCAGCCAGCCCGGCAGGATTGGCGTTTGCCGCACATCGCGGGTTTCATAGGCATTGCGCGGGGTCAGACCGATCCAGCCGCGTCCTGCAGCAGGGCGGCCTGAACGGACCTCGCGAATGCGGGGCAGTCCGTCTTCTATTCGTGCGACACCGCCGCGCATCGCGGCAAGAATGGGGGCCATCGTATCGCCGCTTGCAATTGTTTCGACGAATTCTTTGGGCGCAGCGGGGCCAAGGCCGATGACGGTGACCTGATCGGCGTTTTCCAGTCGATAGAGGCCGATTTCAGGACCCTCAAACATGCCTTCGAACACGCCGGGGGCGGATTGCGTCAAGGGGATCGTGACGGTGCTGCCATCAGGCGTGGTCACCGTGACGGGCGGCACTGTTTCGCCAAGGGTGCGGCGGATGATACGCATGGTCTGGCCTTCGGCGGTGGCGGTCAGCGCCTCTTCCTCAAGCTCGGGTTCTTTCATCATCCAATGGGCCAAACGGCGCAGCAGCTCCAACTGCGGGCCGCCGCCTTCGTAGCCACGGTTCCATAGCCACGCATGATCCGACGCCAGCAACGCGACGCGGCCTTCGTCAACGCGGTTCAGGACCAGCAGCGGGCGGTCGTCCTGACCGGTCATGACCACCGTACCTTGGGGGTCTGTCACGTCGATCTGGCGCAGCCAGCGACCCCAATCGCCGCGACCGGGCAGGTCTGTGGTCACCGGATGTCGCTGGCCCAAATCGGACACGATTGGCAGATAGGGTTCTTCGATCACCCGTGCAGACGGCGTGGCGGGCAAGACCTCGCCCAGGGGCGATCGAAAGATGCTGTCGGCGCTGGCAAAATCCGCACCCGCAGCGACCAGCACGGCACCACCTTGCCGTACATAATTGGCGACATTCTCAAGATAAAGCGAGGGCAGAATACCGCGACGTTTGTAGCGGTCAAAGATGATCAGATCGAAATCCTCAATCTTTTCCATGAACAATTCGCGGGTGGGGAATGCGATCAACGACAGTTCATCAACAGGCACGCCGTCTTGTTTTTCGGGGGGGCGCAGGATGGTGAAATGCACCAGATCAACAGAGCTGTCGGATTTCAAAAGATTGCGCCATGTACGCCCGCCCTGATGCGGTTCACCGCTGACCAGCAGCACCCGCAGGCGGTCACGCACGCCGTTCATCTGGATCAGGGCGGCGTTGTTGCGATCGGTCAGTTCGCCGGGCGCTTCGGGCAAGGAAAAGCGGATGACGTTGCGCCCGCCATGGGGCAGGGTCACGGGCAGATCAAGGTCCTGACCGACAGGCACACGAAACGATTGCGGTTCCTCACCATCAACCGAGATATCAAGCTGCGCCAACCCGCCATCCGTGGGCGCGGCCCCCATATCGTCGATCCGCAGGGTCAGCGTGACCGGTTCACCGATGATCGCAAAGGCAGGGGCGTTGCGCACGGACAGGCGGCGATCCCAATCGGCTTCTTTGCCTGTCATCAGCAAATGCATCGGCGCGGGCAGATCGACAGGCAGGTCAGCATCATGAATCCGCCCGTCGCTGATTGCCAGTATGCCTGCAATGCGCGCGCGGGGCTCCTCGGCCAAGGCATCGCCTAGGGCGGTCATCAGCAGTGTGCCGGTATCGCCCGCACCATCGGGCACCGTGACGCGGCGCAATTCGGTATTGGCGCGCCCTTGGATTTGCGCAGCCAGTGCATCTGCTGCATCCGTGCTTTGGGTCGCGCGGTCTGACAGTTTCTGGCTGGCGCTGCTGTCCTCAAGCATGATGACGATGTCGGTCAGCGGCGCGCGGTCTTCTTGCTGGAAGGACGGGCCTGAAAGCGCCGCGATCACCACCAGCATGGCCAGTCCGCGCAGCGCCCAGCCTTGCAAGCCACGGATCACGGCCAGCACGACAGCGGCCAAGGCAACCAGTGCCACGACAGCCAAAAGCACCATGGGGATAAGCGGATCAAAGACGATTGTAGAGGTCATTGGCCCAACCTGTCCAAAAGCGCAGGCACATGAACCTGATCGGATTTATAATTGCCGGTCAGCACATGCATGACCAGATTGACCCCAAAACGGTAGGCAAGTTCGCGCTGCCGTTCCCCTGCAAAACCGCGCCCGATAGGGACCATAGGAGCCCCGCCCCGCGCCACTGCCCACGCGGCAGCCCAATCATTGCCGCCAATCACCACGGGCGTGACCCCGTCGTTAAGGTTGCGAAACGGCATGCCTTCAATCTGTTCAGCATCAGGCGGGGCTGCTTCGACCCAGACATCGCGGCCAATGTGGCGACCGGGGAAATCCTGAAGCAGATAGAATGTGCGCGTCAGAACGTGATCGCTTGGCAACGGTTCCAGCGGTGGAATATCAAGCGGCGCTGCCAGATCTTGCAGCTTGCGCCCGTTCGGGCTGGCCGCGCCGAACCCTGCGATATTTGCATCACGGGTGTCAAACAGGATCAGCCCGCCAGAACGAAGATAGTCATTCAGCTTGGCATAGGCATCGCCCGAGGGGCGCGGTTGATCGGGGGTGATCGGCCAATAGAGCATCGGAAAAAACGCCAGTTCATCCCGTTCCAGATCAACCCCGATAGGATCGGCAGGTTCAACCGATGTCCGGAAAAACAGCGTGTCGGACAGGCCGCGCAGCCCTGCCTCTGACATCTCATCGACAGGGCTGTTGCCAGTGACGACATAGGCCAGCGTCATCTCGGCGGTGGCGTTCAGGGCAAAGGCATCGGCGTCTTGGGCGTCCGCCGGGGCAGGCATGTAGAGCAGACCCAACAGAATAACCGCCGCTGCATTGCTGCGTTTCAGCAAGCGACCCGACAGTGCCAAGGACGCCACAACATCAGCAAGCAACAACAGGATCGACAGGCTCAGCAGCCATCCGGCCAAGGGTTTTTCCGGCGCAACAAACAGGCCGCGCACGGGAACATCACTAGGCCAAGTCGCAGGTGACAGCACAGTTTGCGCCGTGACCACATTGCGCGCAATGCGCCGGTCGCCAGAGGCATAGATGCCGGGTTGCACGTCGGGCCCTGTGGCGGCGCTTGCCAGATCGGCCCCGTCAACGCCGGGCAGGTTTCCGGCGTCTTCAAGCAATCCGAACCCGTCCATCACACGCAGCGGCGTCCATGTAGTGCCTTGCAAATCCTGCGCATTAATACTGGCCGAGGACGACGATATGGCCAGCCGTTCCATCATTTGAACGAACAGGCCCGACAGCGGCAAGGTGGACCATTCAGCGGTTGCAGTAACGTGAAACAACACGATTTGCCCTTGGCCAAGCGCCTTGCGCGTGACCAGCGGCGTGCCGTCGCTAAGCGATGCGATCACGCGGTTGGCCAGCGTGGGATCAGGCTGGGCCACGACTTGGGCGGACACGACCACATCATCCGGAATTTCAAGCCCGAAAAACGGGGAACTGTCGCGGAATGCATCAAGGGATTTCGGCTCCCCCCAGCTCATCGCGCCACCGACACTGCGGCCACCGGCACGCAGGCGCACTGGCATCAGCGGGTCTTCGGTGTCGCGTGAAATATCGCTGGCGGCGATGCGGGGGCCAGCAAAACGCACCAGCATGCCGCCGTTTTCAATCCACTCGATCAGCGGGGCTTGTTCGGCATCTGACAGGGTCGCCACATCGGCCAGCACGATCACATCGGGGTTAGCTGGCAGGATATCCCCAAGCGATCCATCAATCAGATCAGCGGTCGGGGCCAAGGCCTGTTCAATGTAATGCAATGGCGACAACAGCTCCAACCCTTCGCGGCCATCGCGCCCTGCAATCAGCGCGACCTCGCGGCGGCGCAGTCCGTCATCGACCAGCGTTGTCGCCCCTGCTGACCGCTGCCCTGCGATGTCGAACCGCGTAATCCGCGCACGCAGTTCTGCGGGCAGGGCAAGCTGGGCGGTCGCCTCAAGCGCGCTTTCATCAAAGGTGGCGGGGACGGTCGCCAGAATGCGGGCGTTTCCTGCCGGATCGCGGCCTTGGGCGTTCAGCGTAACCTCGCGGGCGGTGCCTGCAACGGCGCGCTTGGCGGTCAGGGTGATCGCACCATCCTGATAGGTGGCGGGGGCCATGGCGATGACGTTAGCACCGGTTTGATATACCTCGACCGACCCGCGATCCTGCAGCGCGGCCAGCATATCCTGACGCCCGTCAAACCCCAGCCCATCGCTAAACCAAAGGGTATCGAACCCCTCCAAAGTGTCAGCAATCTCAGCGGCGCGCGTTATGTTCCCGATCGAGGGTTGCCACGGTGCAGGGCGCAATCCGGCAAGCCGGGTCCGCCATACATCCGCCGATTGAAAGGCCGGTTCTTCGGGGCGGGTCAGCGTCAAGAAACCAACAGTGCGGTTGGCGCGGGCGGCACGGGTCAGTTGCGCGTCAATCACCTGCGCTTGTTGCGTCCAGCGGGTGGCCCCAGCCCATGATCCGTCCAGCACGATCAGCAAGGGGCCGGACCCGTCGGCCTGCTGTTCTTCGGGGTTCAGGATCGGTCCGGCAAGGCCGATGATGATCGCAGCCACCGCCAGCATGCGCAACAGCAACAACCACCACGGCGTGCGGTCAGACACCGTTTCGGAATCCTTGAGGCCCAGCAAAAGCGCAACACCGGGAAAGCGGCGGCGGATCGGTGCAGGGGGGACGGCGCGCAGGATCAGCCAGAGGATCGGCAACGCCAAAAGCCCCAGCAAAAGCCACGGGGCCGAAAAACCGATGCCGCCTAAAACCGTCATGCTGCCGCCCCCGTGCGCGTATCAAGCGCTGAATATAACCACAGAAGCGCCGATTGCGCCGAGGCATTTGTATGGTGCAAACCATAGTGCCACCCGGTCAAGGCACAGAGCCTTTGCAGCTCTGCCTTGCGCTCGGCCAGCCGTTCCAGATAGCGCGATTTCAGGTCGTTTGCCTTCAATGTCTCGTGGCTGATCGTGCCGCCCATGCTCTCGAATATGGTGCGCCCTGTGAACGGAAACGCCTCTTCCGAGGGATCAAGAACATGGCACAGAACCCCGCGCACACCGCGGTCGGCTGCTTTGGTCAGGGCCAGCGTCACGCCGTCCAGATCGCCCATAAAGTCCGAGATGAAAACAGCCCGTGCATGAGGGATCATCGCGCGATGTTCCGGTGGTGCATAATCGGTGGCATCGTCCAGACAAAAAGCTTCGGCCAGCCGCAGGATTTGCGGCGTGCCCGAGCGTGGCGGAAGGGCAGTACCGGTCAGCCCGACGCGTTCGCCGCCGCGTTGCAACAAGATCGCCACGGCTAGACCTAGCAAACGCGCGCGGTCGGCTTTTTCGGGTAGCTTTGGGTCAGAGCGAAAGCGCATCGACGCCCCCTGATCGACCCACAACATCACTGATTGCGCAATCTGCCATTCGCGTTCACGCACAAATTCCTGATCGCCCATCGCCGATCTTCGGTGATCTATGCGGCGGCGGCTGTCACCTTGCTGTGCGGGGCGGTATTGCCAGAAATCATCCCCCACACCTGCGCGGCGACGACCATGCGCACCCAGCAGGACAGCGCCCGCCAGATGTTCTGCACGCGCCAGCAGCGCCGGAAAGCGTGCTGCCTGATCTTCGGCAGTGGCGCGCAGGGTGGCGGGATTGTTCACGCTGCGGCCTTTTTCCCGGTCAGGCTGGCCGCTGTTGCGTCGATCAGATCATGCAGGTTATCGCCGCGTGCCCGCGCTGCAAAGTTCAGCGCCATGCGGTGGCTTAGCACCGGGCGCGCCATGTCGATTACGTCTTCGGCAGACGGTGCCAGGCGGCCTTGCAGCAGGGCGCGGGCACGCACGGTCAGCATCAACGCTTGGGCGGCGCGGGGGCCGGGGCCCCAAGCAACGGTATCGCGAACTTGCTGGCTGGCGTCGGCCTCGTTCGGGCGGAAGGCGCGGACCAGATCAAGGATCATTTCGACCACAGAATCCCCGACGGGCATCCGCCGCAGCAGGGTTTGCGCGGCCAACAGTTCGTTGGCGGTGAAGACCTGCGTCGCCTGCGCGTCGCTGTCGCCTGTGGTGGCCATCAAAATATCGCGTTCGGTTTTGCGGTCGGGATAGGCGACGTCGATCTGAACCAGAAAACGGTCAAGCTGCGCTTCCGGCAGGGGGTAGGTGCCTTCTTGTTCAATCGGGTTTTGCGTGGCCAACACATGAAACGGCTTGCCAAGAGGGCGGTCCTGCCCTGCGACAGTCACTGTCTTTTCCTGCATCGCTTGCAGCAGGGCGGACTGGGTGCGTGGCGACGCGCGGTTGATTTCATCGGCCATCAGCAACTGGCAAAAGATCGGTCCTTCGACAAAGCGGAACGCGCGGCTGCCGTCGGCGGCGGTATCCAACACCTCTGATCCTAGAATATCGGCGGGCATCAGATCGGGCGTGAACTGGACGCGGTTGCCATGCAGCCCCATCACGGTGCTTAGCGTTTCGACAAGGCGCGTCTTGCCCAGACCCGGCAAACCGATCAGCAACCCGTGGCCGCCACACAGCAATGCGGTCAGTGTCAGGTCGACAACCCGTTCCTGCCCGATAAACCTGTTGGTAATCGACGCCTTGGCCTGCGCCAGTTTTTCACCGAGTGTTTCAATATCGGCGACCATATTGCTGGCTTCGGTCATGACTTTTGCGTCCTCTGGGTTATGTCTGTTAAGTGTAAGTGTATCTCGTGAACTGGAAATGGCAAAAGCAATGAGTGGACAAAAAACCGTTACCCCGACCGCAGCAAGCCTTGCAGCCTCTGTTTCTGCTGGCAAAACACGCGGATTGCCGCCTGTAGAAAAGTGGAATCCACCGTTTTGTGGTGATCTGGACATGCAAATCAAACGCGATGGCACGTGGTTTCACGAAGGCACGCCCATCGGACGGCGTGGATTGGTCAAATTGTTCGCATCGATTCTGATCCGCGAAGACGACAAATACTTCCTTGTCACGCCCGTGGAAAAGGTCGGCATCACCGTTGAAGACGCGCCTTTCGTGGCGATTGATTTTGACGCCAAGGGCGAAGGCCGCGATCAGGTGCTGACCTTTCTGACGAACCTTGACGACACGGCGGTCGCCGGACCAGACCTGCCGATCCGCGTTGTGCGCGACGAGGAAACTGGCGAACCGTCGCCCTATGTTCGCATCCGCCGCAACCTCGAGGCGCTGATCGACCGCAAAAGCTTTTACCGGCTGGTAGATCTGGGTGTTCATCACGAGGGTTGGTTTGGCGTCTGGTCACAGGGCGCATTTTTCGGGATTATCCCGTCAGAGGATCTGCCCGACTGATCGTTCATCACATTGCGACATCTTTAGGAACTGCCTTATTGCCGGACCTTTGCCGAAATTCTACAAGACGGTGCGCATGACATGACGAGAGCCGATGAAACCTGCTGCTAATCTAAGTCTTCTGTGGCAGGAACTGCCCTATCTGGATCGTTTTGAAGCGGCTGCAAAGGCCGGGTTTGCGGCTGTCGAAGTGCTGTTCCCCTATGATGGTGCCGTCAAAGAGACGCAGCGTGCCTGTCTGACGCACGGTCTTGACCTGATCTTGATCAATGCGCCACCGCCGAATTATACGGGTGGGCCGCGTGGCTTTGCAGCAATGCCGGAACTGGTCGACCGGTTTCGCGCCGACATGATCCGCGTGTACCGCTATGCCGAAGCTTTGAGCGTGAAATTCGTGCATGTCATGGCGGGCGACGGCTCCGGAACTGCGGCGAAAGATACCTTCATCAGCAATTTGATCTGGGCCTCGGCTGCTGCGCCCAAGGGCATAACCCTCACGATCGAGCCGCTTAATCCGGTCGCGATGCCGGGCTATTTTCTGAATGATTACCAACTTGCCCAAGACATTATACACGCCGTGGATCAGGCCAATGTCGGGCTGCAATATGACAGCTATCACGCCCAGATGATCCATGGCGATGCGGCCAAAGTCTTTGAGAAATATCACGAAAATATCTGCCATGTGCAAATTGGCGACGCGCCGGACCGCTCGGCCCCCGACATAGTATCCGGAAGTGGGGAGGTTGATTTTCCAGCCCTTTTCAAAACCATGAAAGCCTGCGATTACGCCGGTTGGGTCAGCGGTGAATACCACCCCGGTCCCGTGACTGAAAACAGCTTGGACTGGATGAAATTGCTATGATCTCCCCCCGTTTTGCACCGGTCTTGTTCGGTTTCATTTTGTCAGGGCTGATGTCCCTGATTGTGTCGGGGATCGCCACGCTGCGCGCGACAGGCATGGTTGACGGGATTTTCGGCCTGTGGATGGGCGCGTGGGGGGCAAGCTGGCTGGTGGCTTTTCCAACGGTGCTTTTCGTCGCCCCCCTTGCCCGCAGGCTTGTCGCTCGAATGGTAAAGGGCGCTTAGGCCTTTAACCTTAATGCGCCTCGGCCCAGTTGGCCCCTTTGCCTGCATCGACGGTCAGCTTTACATCCAGCTTTACGACAGGTTCCGATGCGTTTTCCATCACGTCGCGTGCGGCGTTGATCAACGCATCTTCGGACCCTTTTTCGACCTCGAACAGCAGTTCATCATGGACCTGTAGCAGCATCGTCGCTGGGATATCCTTTATCGCGTCGGGCATGCGGATCATTGCGCGGCGGATCACATCGGCAGCAGTCCCTTGGATCGGCGCGTTGATCGCCGCGCGCTGCGCGAAACCGGCGCGGGGCCCTTTGGCAGCGATCTCGGGGGTGTTGATCTTGCGGCCAAACAGGGTCTGCACATAGCCGTGTTCTTTGGCAAATGCTTTGGTGTCATCCATATAGGTGCGAATGCCGGGGAAGCGTTCGAAATAGCGGTCTATGAACCCCTGCGCTTCGGCCCGTGGAATGCGCAGATTGCGTGCCAGACCAAAACCCGAGATACCGTAAATGACGCCAAAGTTGATGGCCTTTGCTTGCCGGCGGATGTCTGGCGTCATCTCGTCCAGAGGCACTCCAAACATTTCCGACGCGGTCAGTGCGTGAATGTCGATGCCATCTTTGAACGCTTGTTTCAGTTGGGGAATGTCTGCGATATGCGCCAGAATACGCAATTCGATCTGGGAATAATCCAGCGCGACCAGCACCTTGCCTTCTTCTGCGACGAACGCCTCGCGAATGCGGCGGCCTTCCTCGCTTCGGATCGGGATGTTCTGCAAGTTAGGATCGGTCGACGCCAAACGCCCCGTTGACGCGCCTGCGATGGAATACGACGTATGAACGCGGCCGGTGTCTTTGTTGATGTGATCCTGAAGAGCATCCGTATAGGTCGACTTCAGCTTGGACAGTTGCCGCCAGTCTAGAATACGACCCGGCAGGTCATGTTCCGTCGCAAGGTCTTCCAGCACATCTGCGCCCGTGGCATAGGCCCCCGTCTTGCCCTTTTTGCCGCCCTCAAGCCCCATCTCGTCGAACAGGATTTCGCCAAGTTGCTTAGGCGAGCCGACGTTGAATTTGCGCCCCGCGAGTTCGTAAATTTCATCCTCAAGCCCTGCCATCTTTTGCGCAAAGGCATTCGACATGCGGCTAAGTGTATCGCGGTCCACCTTGATGCCCGACCGTTCCATCGCGGCCAAGACCGGAACAAGTGGACGTTCAAGGGTTTCATACACTCTGGTCACTTGAACGCGGTGCAGTTGTGGCTTGAACAATTGCCACAGACGCAAGGTGATATCGGCGTCTTCGGCGGCATAGGGCACAGCCTGTTCCAGCGGCACCTTGTCAAAGGTGATTGCTGATTTGCCAGAGCCCAGCAACGGCTTGATCGGGATCGGCGTGTGTCCAAGATACCGTTCCGACAGGGCATCCATCCCGTGGCCATGCAGACCAGCGTGCATCACATAGGACATCAGCATCGTGTCATCAATCGGCGCGACCTTGATGCCAACCTGGGCGAAAATCTTGCTGTCATATTTCATATTCTGACCGATTTTCATGATCGCCGGATCTTCAAGCATCGGCGTCAGAAGGCGCAAGGCTTCCTCGGTTGCGATCTGCCCCTCGGCCAGATCATCCGAACCGAACAGGTCGTCGCCTGAGTGGGTCTTGTGAATCAGCGGGATGTAACAGGCCTTGCCGGGTTCGACACATAGCGAAATGCCGACCAGTTCGGCGACCATTTCATCCAGGCCAGTGGTCTCGGTGTCCACGGCGACATAGCCAAATTCGTAAATCTGGTCGATCCAGGCCTGCAACGCGGCGGCATCACTGACTTGCACGTATTCCGCGGTTTCAAACGGAATATCCGCCACTGCGGGGGCATCCGGAACGGCAGGAGCTTCGATGACAGGGGCCTCTTTGCCCAAAATTTCGGCGACCCGTTTCGACAAGGTCCGGAATTCCATTTCTGCCAGAAACCCCAGCAGCTTGTCTGGATCAGGATCGCGCACCTCAAGATCATCCAGCGTGAAATCCAGCGGTGTATCTTCGTCCAGTTGCACCAATTTGCGCGACAGGCGGATCTGGTCCGCATTGTCGATCAACGTCTGCCGCCGCTTGGGCTGTTTGATCTCTTCGGCGCGGTCCAGCAAGGCATCCAGATCGCCATATTCATTGATTAGCAAGGCGGCAGTCTTGATCCCGATTCCCGGCGCACCGGGCACATTGTCAACGGAATCGCCTGCAAGGGCCTGCACATCGACGACCCGTTCGGGATACACGCCGAACTTTTCGAAAACCCCCTCGCGATCAATGGTCTTGTTCTTCATCGCGTCCAGCATTTCGACGCCGTCACCGACCAGTTGCATCAAGTCCTTGTCGGAACTGATGATGGTGCAGCACCCGCCAGCAGCACGTGCCTGCACGGCCAATGTGGCGATAATATCATCCGCCTCATAGCCTTCCTTTTCCTTGCAGGCGATATTGAACGCCTCTGTCGCGTCCCGCGTCAGGGGGATCTGCGGGCGCAAATCCTCGGGCATCGCCTCGCGATTGGCCTTGTAAAGATCATACATATCGTTGCGAAACGTGTGGCTGCCCTTGTCGAAAATCACGGCAACATGGGTCGGCGCATCCGGCCCGTGGTTACCTTCGACATAGCGTTGCAGCATGTTGCAAAACCCGGCCACGGCCCCGATGGGCAACCCGTCCGACTTGCGCGTCAACGGCGGCAGCGCATGATAGGCGCGGAAAATAAACGCCGACCCGTCGATCAGATGCAGATGGTGACCCTTGCCAAATGTGCCGGACATGTCGGTGCTCCCTTAATTGATTGGGTCTCTTTTGCCACGAAGCCGCCGGGCCTTCCAGCAGACTTATCGCGCAACCGCGTCTTCATTTTGCCAAATAAACTCCCCGCGGAGCGTCCCGCAGCCAGCGTCACTCGCCTTGGTATAGATCAAAGGACAGACTGACCGACAGGGGCATCGGCGTCCAAAGACCAAACCGCAGGCCTGCGGCCCGCAGTTGCTCTCCGATCCAGACATTGCAGGTGCGTAGAATGTTGAACCTGCCCTTTGTCCTATAAAACCCGTCGGTTTGCGTGAAACCCGCCCCCTCCAGCCGAAGGGGCAAGCCATCGGCGTCCAGATCAAGGTCAGCCACGATGTTTTCGATCAATTTGATGTATTCCGATTCGGTCAGTTTCAATCGGCGCAGCGGCAGATCATCGCGCAGGGTGCCGACGATATCGGCCCTCAGTACGGAACTGTCCCCGATGATCCCACGCCAAAGCGTTGAAAAGCTCAGGTCCCTATAGGTGGGGGTCTGCGCATAAAATTCCTGCGCGCCCCAGCCGATGATCAGCCACTTTGCCGCTGGGTGGCTCAGATCAACGCCCGTTTCCGTCAACGGGGCAAAGCGCGCCGTGGTCACGGCGTCCAATGGCAGTAAAAGATCATAATGGATGGGACCACTGACCAGCAAAACCTCTCGGGTTTTGGTACTGTTATCAGGATCAGACGGGCCGGGAACGACAGCGCCAATAATGGCCGCTACCAGATAAAGCACCGGCACAAATGCAAAAAAGCCAAGCCATTTCGCGGCTTTGATCAGACTTTGCCCTCAAAATCCTGATGCACGAATTTGCAGTCGCAATAGCCGCATTCGACCCAGCCTTTGTCCTGCGGGATTTGCAGCCAGACACGCGGATGACCCAAAGCGCCTTCGGCTCCGTCGCAGGCGACGCGCCATGTGTTGACGATACGGGTCTCGGGGGCTTGCAATGTCATAGCGGCATCCTTGGCTCTGTGCGCTGTTGTTATGACCAAAGCAGACGCCTAGGGCAAGGGGAGCGCTTTGTTTTGGACCTCGCGAACCATACAAGATTTTAATCTTGGTTGAATTGGGTTCACCATCGCGCCCGCAGCCGCTAAAAGACGCAAAATGACGACCATCACCGGAGCCGCGTGCAGATGACCCATCCTAAACCTGTCGTATTGTGTATTCTTGATGGCTGGGGGTTGAGTGACGTCGCCGAAGGCAATGCACCTTTGCTGGCAAATACGCCCAATTTCGACCGGATTATGCAGACGTGCCCCAATGCGACCCTTACGACATTCGGCCCCGATGTGGGTCTGCCCCAAGGGCAGATGGGCAATTCAGAGGTGGGCCATACAAACATCGGTGCAGGCCGGGTGGTTGCCATGGATCTTGGCCAGATTGATCTTGCGATCGAACAAGGCAGTTTTGCGACGAATCCGCCGCTGCTGGATTTCATTGAAAAGCTAAAGGAAACCGGCGGGACAGCGCATCTTTTGGGGCTTGTGTCCGATGGTGGCGTGCATGGGCATCTGACCCATATGCTTGCGGCGGTCAAAGCGTTGCGGGCGCAGGGTATTCCGGTTGTGATCCACGCGCTGACCGATGGGCGCGATGTCGCCCCGCGCTCGGCGCTTGGTTATTTTGAGACATTGATGGATGAATTACCCGAGGGCGTCAGGGTCGCCACGGTCACTGGGCGCTATTTCGCAATGGACCGGGACAACCGGTGGGACCGCGTAGCCAAGGCATTTGAGGCCATCGTTCACGCACAGGGCGGCACGGCGGAAACAGCGGCTGATGCTGTGCATGCCGCCTACGCACGTGGTGAGAATGACGAATTCATCGCGGCCACAGTGCTTGACGGGTACAAAGGTGCCGCAGACGGCGATGCACTGTTCTGCCT
>TARA_R110000850_G_scaffold166401_6_pt1 | contig 13612 bp, 10 predicted proteins | sample TARA_R110000850 | Tara Oceans TARA_R110000850 (sample SAMEA4397586) | marine metagenome | biome: Polar Biome; feature: [SRF] surface water layer (ENVO:00010504); material: water (ENVO:00002006), including particulate matter (ENVO:01000060) such as... | depth 5 m | reverse complement strand
GCCGCATTTGCCAGCACTGCCACCTGAGATCGGAAGACGCATTGAAGCCCTGGCGCAAGATCTGCCCAATCGCCTGCCTGCAAAGCCTTCGTCTGCGTTGCTACACGGTGATCTATGGAGTGGAAACATTCTGATGCAGGGCCAATCGCTCGCGGCATTGATTGACCCCGCCTGCTATTACGGCGATGCGGAAGTGGACATCGCGATGCTGCAACTGTTTGATGTTCCCGGCGCTGCGTTCTTTGACGCTTATGGCAGCGCACAGCCTGGCCATGAACAACGCCTGGCCATCTACCGGCTTTGGCCGGCACTGGTACATTTGCGACTCTTCGGCCAAGGTTATCTGCCATTGGTCGACCAGCAACTCAAGCTTGCAGGAGCCTGATGTTGTTTATCCGCACGCAAACTTGAGCTGGCGACTGCCGATAACAATCGCCGCAATTAACTCCTTCATCCTTGAACAGAGAGACTGAACCATGAGCACGCCAGAGAACAAGTCCGCTGACGACAGCTACACCCCGCCCAAGGTCTGGACCTGGAACAAGCAAAGCGGCGGTCAGTTCGCCAACATCAATCGCCCCATCGCGGGTGCGACGCATGACAAGGAGCTCCCGGTTGGGAGACATCCGTTTCAGCTGTATTCGCTGGGCACGCCCAATGGCGTGAAAGTCACCGTAATGTTCGAAGAACTGCTCGCTGCCGGGCACAGCGGTGCGGAGTACGACGCCTGGCTGATCAACATCAATGAAGGTGATCAGTTCTCCAGCGGCTACGTGAAGATCAACCCCAACTCCAAGATTCCGGTGATGGTGGATCACAGCACCGCGGAGCCCACCCGAGTCTTTGAGTCCGGCTCCATCCTGCTCTACCTCGCAGAGAAGTTTGGCGCGTTCCTTCCAAAGGATCATGCGAGTCGGACCGAAGCCCTGAACTGGCTGTTCTGGCAGATGGGCAGCGCGCCCTATCTGGGCGGAGGATTCGGACACTTCTATGCCTATGCGCCAAGCAAGATGGAGTACCCGATAGATCGCTTCACGATGGAAGTCAAACGACAGCTTGACGTATTGGACCAGCATCTTGCCCATCACGAGTATCTTGCCGGCAAGGAGTATTCCATCGCGGACATGGCCGTTTGGCCCTGGTACGGCGCACTTGCACGCGGCCTGCTCTACAACGCGGGTGAGTTTTTGTCCGTGCAGGACTACAAGCACGTGAATCGCTGGACCGCGCAGATATCAGAGCGGCCGGCTGCGCAACGCGGACGCAAGGTCAACCGGCCTTTTGGCGAGCTTTCAGACCAGTTACATGAGCGTCATGACGCTAGTGACTTTGATCTGCGCACGCAAGACAAACTCACGCCAAAAGAATAAGAGAAAGTGCAACGCTGCGCTGACTCGCACGGACGGGTCAGTGCAGCGAAGTTGCGCGCACTTCACGCGCACTACGGCCATGCCAGCGTCTGAATGAGCGACTGAATGCCGTGATATCCGCGTAACCCAGAACGTCGGCAATCTGTCCCACTGGCATCTGCGAATGTTGCAGATACTTCATGGCCAGATCCGCGCGAACGCCGTCTTTAATCTGCTTGAAAGTCTTGCCGCCTGCTCGCTGCAGATGCTCCTGCAGAGTGCGCGTCGGCAAGCCCATGGCCTGACTGACTTCCTTCAAGGTGCAGGCGGAGAACGGCAACAGCGCACGCACGATGCTCTCGACGTTGGTCACCACTTGCAGACGTGAGGCCCGTGCAACCACGTTCTCGTGCTGCAGGACGCCTCGTATCAGCGAGCGGGCATGACCTGCACTGTGCAGCGGCCTATCGAGCGTGGCGTCATCCAGAAACAGGCTATTGCGGTCCTGATCAAAGAAGACGTCCTCACAGAACAGCTGGCGATGCAGCCGCAGATCCTTTGGTGCTGCGTGCCTGAATCCAACTGCTTTGGGCGTCCAGTTGTGTGGCATATGCGAGGCAATTTCATGACCGATGGTGCTGAGCGAAAACTCGGCCATCTGAACGTCGCTGACTGCTTTTCCAGCTGCTGCCGACCAACTGAGCTCGCCGCCACCCGGCCGCTTCTCCCAGGTCACGACTGCGGCGCTACTGTAGAGCTCGAAGTAGGCAGAAAAATCTTCCAGCATCTGACGAACATTGCGCGCGTTGTGGAGCAGAATCCACAAGGGCCCCAGCACCGCTGCCAACCTTGCGTTACGCGACAGCTGCAAGCCCCAGGTCCGGTTTTCACAAGTCTGTGCAGCAATCTCGAAGAACAGAATCGCAGCACTTCCGGAAATCAGAATATCGGGATCACGCAGGGCCTCCATGGGGATTCCGGCACGCAGCGCGATTCCCGCCGCACGCTTCCCATGCGACTGAATCAAGGCCTCGCTACCGCTGAGAACGGCACTTCTGATCAGGTTTCCGGGCACCCATGACTCCGATTCGCTTTTGCGCATAATGACAACAATCACGCGCGCAAAGTCAACTCCGGCTCTGTTGCATGGTGCATGATGAATTCAGATGGGATGCATAGGCACTGCCGATTCCCGCGATGATTCAACTAATGGAGTGAGGAGAACACCCATGTCCACGTCCAATGCGACTGCCGCCCGTTCCGCGACCGGCGCAACGACTTTGCTCGACGCCGTCATCATCGGCGCTGGTTTTTCCGGCCTCTACCAACTGCACAAACTGCGCGGTCAGGGCATGAAGGTCCGCGCCATTGAAGCCGCCCCTGAAGTTGGCGGCACCTGGTACTGGAACTGCTATCCGGGCGCGCGCACGGACTCGCCCTCGCACGTCTATCAGTTCTGGTTCTCTGACGAACTCCTCGACGAGTGGGACTGGCAAGAGCGCTATCCCGGGCAGCAGGAAGCGGAGCGGTATCTGAACCATGTCGCTGACCGCTTTGACCTGCGCAAGGACATCACCCTCAGTACGCGTGTGGAGTCCGCGCGGTGGGATGAGGCCGCGCAGCGATGGTTGATACAGACCGACACCGGCGAAAAAATCAGCGCACAGTTCCTGGTGACCTGCGTCGGCACGGTATCGGCCCCTGTCACGCCGCCATTTGCTGGAAACAAGGCTTTCAAGGGCAAGACCCTGCACACCGCCCGCTGGCCCAGGGAAGGGGTTGATCTCAAGGGCAAGCGGCTTGCCGTCATCGGCACCGGCGCCACGGGCATACAGGTCATTCAGAGTGTTGCGCCTGAAGCAGCACATCTCACGGTTTTTCAGCGCACACCCAATTACGCGATTCCCATCCGCAACCCCCAATACAGCAAATCTGACTTTGAACAGATTCGGCAAAACTACCCAACGACCAGGGAAGTGGTTCGCAATACCTTCGTTGGTTTTGATGCCGACATTGACCCGCGAGACTGGCACGACGTTCCTGCTGACGAACGGCTCGCCCGCCTGGAAGAATTGTGGGCAGATGGCTCCTTGAAGTTCTGGATGGCCGGCTTCAAGGAAGTGTTCATGGACGCGGACATCAATAAAGAAATTTCAGATTTCGTCAAAAGCAAGATTCGTCCACGCATCAAGGACCCGGCACTGGCCGAGAAACTGTTGCCTAGCGATCACGGTTTCGGTACCAAGCGCGTTCCTCTAGAGAACGGCTATTTTGAAACCTATAACCGCGACAATGTGACGCTGGTCGATTTACGCACTGAAGCCATCGAAGCCATCACCGAGAAAGGCATCCGCACTTCTGTCGGCGAGTACGATCTGGATGTACTGATCTTCGCCACCGGCTTTGACGCCGCAACGGGTGCGCTGACCCGAATTGATATTCGTGGCCGGGACAACATCTCTCTGAAAGAAGAGTGGGAGCGTGACCTGCGCAGCACCATGGGCCTGCAGGTGCACGGCTTCCCCAACATGTTCATGACAATGGCACCGCTGGCACCGGCCGCTGCGTTCTGCAATGCGCCGACCTGCCTGCAGCAGCAAGTGGAATGGATCAGCGACTGCATCGAACATGTGCGTGCCAAACAGGCCACGAAGATCGAACCCAGCGCCGAAACCGAAGCCAACTGGATCGCCCATCATGAAGAAGTGGCCAGCATGACCTTGGTAGCCAAGACAAAATCCTGGTACACCGGCGCCAATATTGAGGGCAAGACGAACCGTCTGCTCGGCTATATCGGCGGCGTGGGTGTCTACCGACAGCTTTGCGATGAGGTCAAGGAGAAAGGCTACGAGGGCTTCGAGATCGCCTGAGCATGTTCACCATCGGCCGGGAGGACCTGGCCGATGGATCGCTCGAAAACACTTGTCCCGCAGATTTGCGGGGCCTCATATCGCCTTGAACAGGCGATTGAACTCTTCACGTGCTGACGCCTTCCCTTCCAGGATACCCATGCTCAGCGTGCGCACCTTGCCCAGTACTTCGCGCGTTCGCGCCTCCAGCTCTGCCCGCTTCTCCGGAGTAACCCGACCTTTGCGGTCGTACTTCTCAAGAAGCTCGCGCAGCAGTTGCGTACTTTGCTGATCAAGCTGAGCCAGAGGTATGGAGATCTCGGCCAACTGGTCCCGAATCAGTCCACGCTGCTGGCGCGCCGCCAACCATGCCTGCCAATCGGCGATGAATTTCGGCGCATCCAGAATCATCGCGCCGTTGTTGCTGTCGAGCATGAAGCTGCGCACGTCGGCATTTGCAGAGCCGATGAAGACAGCATCGCCAAAAACCATCAGCTTGCTGTGCAGGCTGAGCTTGTCGGCATCGCCCTGTGATTGAATCTCCTGGTATTCCAAGTGAGCTGCCTTGTCTTGCGCTCCCAGCTTGTCGCGATATTCCGTCAGCGCCTTAAGCTGCCAGCCCGCAACAATGTTCACCACATTCAGGTCCGTGGTCTGGAATGAATTGGTGATCAGCGTGACGGTGACATGACGACAATCCCAGTTGCCGTTGAGTGTTGAACCCAGCGCATGCAGCAGGTTGGCTGGAAGAAAGAAATAGGCGTTGTAGAAGATGATGCGCCCGGGCTGTTCCGCGCTGGCACTTTCACAGGTCCTGCGCATGGCATCGGTCCAGACCTGATGGATATGTTTGCCATGAAGACCAGGCTCAGGATCGCTGCTGCCATATCCACGCACGCCAGCCTTGAACGGCAGGTTTTCCAGATAGAACAAGCGCGCGCCTGAATCAATTGCCAGCGTCGCATCACGTTGTGGTTTCGGCACCGGAACATAGTCGGTCTGGTAGACCTCGCTACGCGCAAGCATCTGCTGATGGTGCTTCTGGATACGCTGCGCCAGAGGCTCAAAATTTTCAGCGTAGTGCTGTGCCACGCAATCATCATCGCCTGCGCGTTCAGCGCAACCAGCGACCGCGGCCTTGTGAACATCGAAATTCACCAGCAGATCATTCGGGGCATGCATGCGCACCTCATCAAGCGAGGCGACCATGCTGCGAAACTGCCAAAGCTTGTTGAAAGCCGCCTTGAGCTGCGTTGCTCCCTGCGCATCAACATCGGTGACCACATCCGTGTCACTGAACACGTACTTGTCGGACAACTCATTCGCATTCATGTGATAGGCATCCTCAGTGTTGCGCCCACCGAACTGCAGGCGGCGCCCATCCACCATCAGAATCTTGTGATGAAGGAACTCGCTGAAGTAATCCCAATCGCGACGTGCTGCACTATTATCCGCGCGCTCCGCAGGCAAGTGCGCGGTGACCGCCGCATACAGCGGATCAATCTGCTCACCAAAGAATGCCTGGGCCGCCGCCGCTTCGAACTTGGCTTTCAAGCCGTCGAAGCCACCGGCATATCGTGCCCTGAACCAGATCTTTCCAATGCGCTTGAGCTGCGCGGCTTGCTTGGGATCCGGCGCTGCTGAAGACGCGCGCAAGGCCTTCGGATCGATACCCTGCCCTTCCTGCACCGCAAACGCCATCAGGTCCGCATTCTTCCCGTACAACCCGGCCAGAAACTGCCCGGACGCTGCCACATCGAGATTGGAAAAGTTGTAGTCACTCGCGGGCTGTTCGCCAAACTGCTCAGCGGCAAACTGTCGCTCGATGTCGGCGAATTTCTGCGCAGAACAATCCGCATCCTGCTTTTTGCTCTCCCCGCACCCCAGAGTCAGATAGGCCGCATCCTTGATGATGTTGCGACTTGGTCGGCTGTAGAAGCGCACATCGACGTTGCCCCGACCAAACTGGCGCAGCATGTCGTAGCGGTCCAACTGTGCGTAGGCCTGATGGTAATCAACCAATATGCGCACCTTGACCCCGCGCTCTGCGGCATCCAGCAGCGCCATCGCCATATGCGAAGAACTGTAGTCATCACCGAAGATGAAATAGGCCAGTTCAATGCTGTGCCGCGCGCTGTTGATCAGCGCAATCTTGCTTTCAAATGCGCTGTCGTTGTCCAGAATGGCCTGAGCGTTGTCGGCACTGAACATTGCCGACGCCTGCGCCCCCAGCGTCTGCTCCAGATCAACCGGCTTCTGCGGCAGCAAGCTGCAGGCACTCATCATCCCGCCTGCAAACAATAGTGCCGCTGTCACGACTCGTCGCATGGCTATCTCCCCGCCCCTGATACCGGCTCGCCCAGGATCAGGACGTTTGCCGACACAAACTTTGAAACGCTAGAAGGTATCGCCCGGCACCCGCACCCAACCTTCCATCAGCACACGAGCTGATCGCGACATGATGGCTTTGCGCACCTGCCACTGACCGCCTTCTTGGGTCGCTTCCGCGCCCACGCGCAAGGTTCCCGAAGGATGGCCAAACACGACCGCCTTGCGATCACCGCCGCCCGCCGCCAGATTGACCAGCGTGCCCGGAATGGCGGCGGCAGTACCGATGGCCACCGCTGCGGTGCCCATCATGGCGTGATGCAACTTGCCCATGGACAGCGCGCGCACCAGCAGATCAACGTCACCTTCCGCGACAGCCTTGCCGCTGGATGAGGCGTAGGCCTTGGGCTTGGCCACGAACGCAACCTTGGGCGTGTGCTGCCGGTTGGCAGCTTCATCGATGTGCTTGATCAGACCCATGCGCACCGCGCCATAAGCACGGATGGTTTCGAACATGGCGAGCGCCTTGGCATCGCCGTTGATCGCTTCCTGCAACTCGGTGCCGGTGTAACCGATGGCATCGGCGTTGACGAAAACCGTCGGAATACCTGCGTTGATTAGCGTTGCCTTGAGGGTGCCGACACCGGGCACGTCCAGGTCATCAACCAGGTTGCCCGTTGGGAACATGGCTCCGCCATCTTCGCCATCATCGGCCGGATACATGAACTCAATCTGCACTTCCGCGGCAGGAAAGGTCACGCCGTCGAGTTCGAAATCGCCCGTTTCCTGTACCTGCCCGTTGGTCATGGGCACATGAGCAATGATGGTCTTGCCAATGTTGGCCTGCCAGATACGCACCGTGCAAAGCCCGTCCTTGGGCACGCGCGCCGGGTCCACAAGTCCGTTTGAAATGGCGAAGGGCCCGACGGCTGATGAAAGATTGCCGCAGTTGCCGCTCCAGTCCACAAATGCCTTGTCGATGGAAACCTGGCCGAACAGGTAGTCGACGTCGTGATCCGGCTGCGTGCTCTTGGACAACAACACAGCTTTGCTGGTGGACGAAGTCGCGCCGCCCATGCCATCAATCTGCTTGGCATAGGGATCGGGACTTCCGATGACGCGCAGCAGCAGCTTGTCGCGCGCCGCGCCTGGCACCCTGGCTGCCTCGGGCAAATCCTGAACATTGAAGAACGTACCCTTGCTGGTACCTCCGCGCATGTAGGTGGCGGGAATCTTGATTTGCGGAACCTGCGACATAGCCAAGCCGATTTGAAGAAGGAATGCGGATTCTACCAATGCCGGCGACCTGAGCGCTGTGAAGCGAGTGCGGTAAAGGTAGCTTTGCCCTTGGCGCGGGGCGTCCAAGAAAAATTATACGGGTTCTTCCTACTGCAAAGTCGGCGAATTCAAGCCAAGATGCGATTGGAGGGCGACGATTCATTGGCTGGAGAGCGGCCGTGTCGATATCAAAAGCGCCGAAATTAATAAGGTGTAGCGAAACGGCGCCATCATTCAATTGCGACCAGAGGCATGTCTTGTTGCCGCAGTTCCGAATAGACCAGCTGATCTGAATCATGAACGCGAGCGCCGCTGCTGCATCACCACCGCCTTTGTCTGCTGAGTTTGTACGGGCATTGGACCGCGTGCCCAACAGCCGCCTGATTACGCGGACAGACCATCTCAGGCCTTACGAATGCGATGGCCTGGCGGCCTACCGAAGCGTTCCCGGTGCGGTCGTGATTCCGGACAACGAAACCGCTGTACAAGCGATCCTGAAACTCTGTCATCAGCACCGTGTGCCGGTCGTCCCGCGCGGCGCCGGCACCGGCCTGTCCGGCGGGGCCTTACCCATTGCGGGCGGCCTGGTCCTGTCTCTGGCCCGGCTCGACAAAATCCTCAACATCAATCCAAACGCCTGCACTGCCACGGTCCAATGCGGCGTGCGGAATATTTCGGTATCAGAAGCCGCAAAGCCATACGGCCTCTACTACGCACCAGATCCTTCCTCGCAAATTGCCTGCACCATCGGTGGCAATGTGTCAGAGAACTCCGGCGGGGTGCATTGCCTCAAGTACGGGCTGACCTTGCACAACGTTCTGAAAGTCCGGGCCATTACCCTGCGGGGAGAGATCGTCGAGTTCGGCAGTCTGGCGCCGGACACCCCGGGACTGGACCTCTTATCCGTCCTGATAGGCAGTGAGGGCATGTTCGCCGTGGTCACCGAGATCACGGTGAAGCTGACCCCGATTCCCGCCACCGCCCGCGTCATCATGGCCAGCTTTGATGATGTGGTGAAAGGTGGCGATGCGGTGGCCAGCCTGATTTCAAACGGCATCATTCCGGCCGGGCTGGAGATGATGGACAAGGGGGCGATCCACGCTGTGGAACAGTTTGCGCAGGCGGGCTATGACCTCAACGCTGAGGCGATCCTGCTATGTGAGTCAGACGGAGCGCCCGCCGAGGTAGAAGAAGAGATTGGCCGCATGAAAGCGATCTTGCTCGGCGCTGGCGCAACCGGAATCGAGGTCTCCCAAAGCGAGCAGCAGCGCGTGCTGTTCTGGAGCGGACGAAAAGCAGCATTCCCAGCAGCCGGTCGTGTTTCGCCTGACTACTACTGCATGGATGGAACCGTGCCCCGACGCAGCGTTGGGCCTTTGCTCTCCAGAATCTCCAGGATGAGCGAGCACTACGGCCTGCGATGCATCAATGTCTTCCACGCAGGCGACGGCAACATGCACCCGCTAATCCTGTTCAACGGCGCCGACCCAGACGAATGGGAACGCGCCGAACGGTTTGGTTCCGAAATTATCGAAACCTGCGTTGAGCTGGGCGGCAGCATCACCGGTGAACATGGCGTGGGCCTGGAAAAGATCAACTCGATGTGCGTGCAGTTCTCGCCGGCTGAGAACGCGCTGTTTCACGAGGTGAAGGCTGCGTTCGACCCGGACCGCCTGCTGAATCCGGACAAGGGCATTCCGACCAAGGCCCGCTGCGCAGAGTACGGCAAGATGCATATCCGCGGCGGCGTCATTCCTTTTCCTGAAATTCCGCGCTTCTGACATGGCCAACGACAACAGATTGGCCGCCATCCGTGAGCAATTGCTTCACGCAGCAGGCAAGGGACAGAAACTTCGAATCCGGGGCAACGGCAGCAAGCACTGGTATGGCAATGCTGGTCATTTCGAGTTCCTGGATGTCGCCGCTTACGCCGGCATCATCAACTACGACCCGGCAGAGTTAGTCATCACCGCGGCCTGTGGCACGCCCCTGAATGAAATTGATCAAGCGCTGGCAGAGCGACATCAACAACTGGGATTCGAGCCGCCGGATTTTGATCAGCAGGCCAGCATTGGCGGCGCAGTCGCCGCTGGACTGAGCGGCCCCGGTCGCATGTCGGGCGGCGCGTTGAAGGACAGCCTCTTAGGTGCCGTGGTCATGAACGGCGAAGGCCAGATCCTCAAGTTTGGCGGCCAAGTGATGAAGAACGTCGCCGGTTATGACGTTGCAAGACTCATGTCAGGGTCGATGGGCACCCTGGGCATCATCTTGCAGGTATCCCTCAAGGTCATGCCTCGCCCCGTCAGCAGCAGCACACTCGTGCTCAGGTGCGATGAGCGTCAGGCTTTGGCTATGTTTGATGAGCTGCGGCCGAAAACGCTGCCCATAACGGCCAGCGTCTGGCATGCAGGAAAATGTTACCTGCGCCTGTCCGGCGCAGCAGCAGCGGTAAAGCTTGCACAGGACCACATTGCGGGCGAGCTGATGCCTGCCGAGGAGGCTGAGGCATTCTGGAAGCGCCTGCGTGATCAAACACATGAACTCTTCCAACACAGCAACGAGCAAACACTTTGGCGTCTGTCGCTTCCTGCCGAAACCCCGCCGATGCATCTGAGCGAATCCACGCTACTCGAATGGCAGGGCCAGCAACGTTGGTTGTTCAGTGCGGAACCGGCAGAGAAAATCAGAACGGCAGCTGCATCAGCCGGCGGACATGCCACAGCGTTTCGAAATCCGCCCGAAGGACATGAGGTTTTTTCCGCACCTGGCCCGGTGCAACTGAATATTCAACGACGACTCAAACGCAGCTTCGACCCGAACGCGGTGTTTGATGGTAGTCGGCTCTATCGACAGCTCTGAGCCTTGCAGCCATGCACGCGAATCTGAAACCTGCTTTGCAAAATACTGTTTCGGGCACAACAGCGGCCCGCGAACTTGGCAAATGCGTGCACTGCGGATTCTGCAACGCAACCTGCCCCACCTATCAGATACTGGGCGATGAACTGGATGGACCACGCGGTCGCATCTATCTCATGAAGCAGTATCTGGAAGGCGAGTCGGATGCCGATGCAGTTTTTCCACATATCGATCGCTGTCTGACCTGCCGCGCCTGTGAAACAACCTGCCCGTCGGGCGTGACCTACTCCTCTTTACTGGATGTCACCAAAGCGCAACTTGCACAGGACAAGGTCGCGCCGTTTAAACAGCTGTGGCGGCACGTGCTCATCGGGTTCATGCAAAGCCGTGCCCTGTTTGGTCTGGCGATCGCCTGCGGGCGCTTGATGCGCCCCCTGTTACCTCGCAGCGTCCAGCAGCGGGTACCGTTGGCAAGAGCAACAGGCTCCGTGCCGGCCGTGCGACATCCGCAACAAGTTCTACTGCTCAAAGGCTGCGTACAGCCTGCACTCAACGGCGGCATTGATGCCGCCACGCTGCGCGTACTGGATTCGCTCCAGATTTCCTGTCTGGAAATCCAAGACTCAGGCTGCTGCGGCGCCATGCACTTGCATTACGGATCGCATGACAAGGGTCTGGCTCAGGTCCGCCGCAACATCGATGCCTGGGAGCCCCTTTTGGATCAAGTCACGGCCATTACCAATAATGCGTCTGGCTGCGGCATTACCGTCAAAGATTATGGTCGCCTGCTGGCACATGAGCCGGACTATGCCGTGCGTGCGGCCAGGATCAGCGAACTGTTCAGGGATGTCAGCGAACTTGTGAATGAGCAGCTTGCATTGCTCAAGAAGCAGATTCCGCCACTCAAGGCCCGCGCCAGTTTTCAGGCCCCGTGCACGCTGCAGCATGGTCTGAAATCGCGTCACACCGTGGTGCATTTGCTGCGGACTCTGGGTGCTGATGTCCTGGAGCCTCGCGACGCACATCTGTGCTGTGGGTCTGCCGGCATGTATTCGATTACGCAGCCCGAACTGTCTTCCACCTTGCGGGACCAGAAACTGGCAACGCTGAAAGAGACGGGAGGCCAGATCATTCTCACCGCCAATATCGGCTGCCAGATGCATCTGCAATCCGGCACAGAACAAATCGTATTGCACTGGATCGAATGGCTGGACCAGCACCTGCAGAAGTCTGGTCAGGCGCATTCGATGGAAGCTGGCTGAAGAACGATGCGTGCGCCGGCCATAAAATGTATTGAACTGGATAAAGCACTGAATACAGAGCGCATGCAGGAAGCACCATGCAATTACGAGTTCTGTCGTGCATATTCTCTGTCAACAAATTGAACCTTCACACTGGAGTTGCTCATGACCATCAAAATTACGGACCCGATCGACCTACCCTGCGGAACACAAATTCGAAATCGCCTGTGCAAGGCGGCCATGACCGAAGGCCTGGCTGACAGCCAGAATCGGGCTACTGAAAGACACCTCCGCTTGTACGAATTCTGGCAGCAGGCAGGCGTCGGCTTGTCGCTAACCGGCAATATCCTGATTGATCGGCGCAACATGGAACGCGCCGGCAACGTGGCTGTGGATGGAAATGGCGGCGACGAGGCCATGCAGAAATGGACGAAGCAGGTCACCGCCGACGGCACCCAGTTCTGGGCACAGATTGCGCACGCCGGGCGTCAGTCCCCTGCCGCCATCTGCGATGACCCGGTCGCCCCGTCGGCCATTGGCCTGCAAATGCCGGGAGCGGAATTCAATCAACCGCACGCCGCCAGTGAAGCGGAAATCAAGGACCTCATTCGCCGCTTCGCGCACACCGCAGAAACCTGCAAACGCAACGGCTTCACCGGCATTCAAATTCATGGCGCACACGGGTATCTGCTCAGCTCCTTCCTGTCGCCACTATCGAATCAACGGACAGATCAGTGGGGCGGGAGCCTGGAGAATCGCGCGCGGATTCATATCGAGGTGATACGCGCCTGCCGCGAAGCGGTCGGCCGCGACTTCCCGATAGCGCTCAAGCTCAATTCGGCGGACTTCCAGAAGGGAGGCTTTACCGAGGAGGAATCGCTGCAAGTGCTAAACCTGCTTGATGCCGAAGCCCTCGATCTGGTCGAGATCTCAGGTGGAAACTATGAATCGACAGCCGTCCTGTTCGGAGACAAGGACGCCAATGGCAATGTCATGCGCGAAAGCACCATCAAGCGCGAAGCCTACTTCATTGAATACGCCAAGAAGGCCCGGCAGGCCTGGCACAAGCCGCTGATGATCACGGGCGGGTTCCGAAGCCGCGAGGCCATGGAGCAGGCGCTCAACAATGGTGAGCTGGACCTTATTGGCATTGGCCGACCGATGGTCTGCAATCCAGAATCCGTCGGCGCGCTTCTGAGCGGCAGCGTTGAAGAACTGGTGAAAGTTGAAGACCGGCTTGTGCCTGTCACCGCCGAGCAACTGGAAGGCGCACCCGATGAAATTCGTTTGACCGCCAATACCTTCGGCCATCTCGGTTGGTTCTACATGAATCTGTTCCTCATGGGCGACGGCAAGGCGCCGATGCTGGATGCAAGCCTGGCCGACGCGCTGCACTTGTATCCACCCATGGAGGCGGAAAAAACGGCCAAATGGGATTCGCCCTGGAAATCATAATGACAGCAGCTGCTCGGGTATCAGCGAGCTGACGAACGCTCCAACACTGGAACGTCGTCAATCGCTTTTATCCGGCGGCCTTCATTCCCGGGCGTCCACTGCATCCTGAACACGCGCCAATGCCTTGTTCGCCGAAGGTTCGAGCGGAACGCCTGGCCCAAGGGCAGGCAATTCCAACAGCTCATTGAACACCCGCCCGGAGAGCAATCTCTCCGGGTCATCAATCAGCTTCCTGAATTTCTTGCGATGGTCACGG
>TARA_R110000850_G_scaffold244835_1_pt1 | contig 13619 bp, 18 predicted proteins | sample TARA_R110000850 | Tara Oceans TARA_R110000850 (sample SAMEA4397586) | marine metagenome | biome: Polar Biome; feature: [SRF] surface water layer (ENVO:00010504); material: water (ENVO:00002006), including particulate matter (ENVO:01000060) such as... | depth 5 m | reverse complement strand
CCAAGAGGAAGGTGAGGATCCTGTTAAGCTTCTCGCCATGAGTGAGCAGCTTTTCTCCCGTGTGATGGGGGCGATGGTAGGTGATGACTTTGTAGACGAAGCTGATCCTGATAACACGACCATCATTTCCTTGGAGAAGGGGAATGACTTTGATGTGCGTATGACCAAGCAAGGTCAGTGGCCTAGTTTTGTAGAGTCTGCACCGAAGTTTAAAAAGTCTAGTGCAGGCACACCAGCAGAAATTGCCGAATGGATGGAGAACACTCTCGATCTTAAGTCTCTTGTAGAGATCGGCACTTATGAAGTGGGTAAGGAGATTGTCATGAACATTGAAGCTTCCCTGAACCCTGTTAAGGCCGAAAATACTCCTGAAGGGGAAATTACTCCCCCTTGGAGCGATGAGAATAGTAGTGAGGATTTGAAAGTATGAGAAATAAGAAGTTTATCAGTGGGCTAATGGTTCTGACCTTAGCCTTTTCTATGCAGAGTTGCTCGTTCCTTGAGGGTCTTTTTAAGGATCAAATGGTGACAACTATTGACAATGTAAAGGCTGAGTGTCTGGACAGGGCTATCCCAGCAGATCTTGGTCTAATGGATGCTGCCACGAGAGCAAAGTTTGAAGCTACGGGTAAAGTTCCGGTTATTATCGATAGAGAGTGTGTTAAGGATCCCACGGTCAATACTGTGGATCTTACAAGCCCAGGGGATGACTGGGTTCAATCTGCTATGGGTATCGGGGTTTCCGTTTTGGGTACCTTAGTCCCTGGAGTCGCAGCTTTTGAAAGTCTTGGTTTGCTCTTGTCTCGGAGAAAGAGGAAGCACTATAGTAAGGCTCTAAAGGCTGTCGCACCTACGAATGGTAAGGTGGAAGTGAAGGACGCTCTGCTGTCAATGGCAAGTGCTTTGGGTCTTTCTCACAGTTCTAATAATACAAAGAAAACCTTCGAGGATGAAGATGAGGTAAAGGTAGGAAAGTAGCTATCTAGTCGAAATAAGGGGTTACTGTAGACTAGGTAACGTTGCAGGGGGCAGGTTAATATTAACCTGCCCCCTGTTTTTATATGCACTTATAGCTAGGGCTATAATACAGTTCTATGGAATTAAACCGCAAGTTAAAGATCCTAGTTGTATACGCAAATCACGGGGGCTGTAGCTACTATCGACAACTATCTCCAATGAAAATGATGTCTGAGGAGTTAAGTGATAAGGTAGAGGTTAGATACACCGACAACCCTCTAGATTTAGACACCAGTTCGGGGTCGATGCCTCCTTCAGATAAGCTGGATGACATGAACTGGGCTGATATTGTTTTCATGGCAAACATACTTAAGTGGGGAGGTCCTTACACTGCTAGAGTGTGTGGGATTGCTAGAGAACTTGGGAAGTTCATGCACTTTGACACTGATGATCTTCTAACCGATCTATACAAAGGGCATCACTTGTATGACGTATACAAAGAGAACAAGTTAGGGGATATTACAAAGTTTGTTTACGCAAATTCTCACTTAGTAACTGTGACCCAATCAAAGTTTGCAGAAAGAATTAAACCTTATGTGGGTAAGTGTTTAGCTGTAGTCAAAAATACTTTAGATTATACGCTTCCTGCGTGGAACCAACCCAGGACAAAGTCTAAGCATACTAGAGTGGGGTATGCTGCTGGTATTCACCATAGAAACGACGTTAAAGTTTTTAGTAGTATTCCTCACTTAGTAAATCAAAAGGTTGGAAAAGAAAACGTGAAGTGGGACTTCTATGGGCATCCACCTCCCGATGCTAACAAACCTAAGGATTCCTGGGAGGCAAAGGTTTGGCCTGAGTATATGCAGAGCCTCCTGAAGGGCTTCAAGGGGAACAAAAACTACCAAATACACTATGCATTACCTCCTAATGATTACGGCGTTTATTACGCAAATATGGACGTTGCGATTGCTCCTCTAGAGGATAATGCTTTCAATGACTCCAAGTCGGATATCAAGGTAGCTGAATGCTCCAGATACAAGATTCCTTTGGTAGCAAGTAATGTAGGATGCTATAATGAAACTATTATCAATGGCGAAACTGGATACCTTTTAGATGCAGATGCTCCCAAATCGGAGTGGGTTAAAATTCTCTCTAAGTTATGCAAAGATAAGAAACATCGAATGGAACTAGGTCAAAATCTCCATGACAGAACTAAAGATTTATTCAACGGGAGAAAGTGTGCTCAGATGAGGTATGATTTATACTTACGAGCAATTAAAGACACGGGATATAAATTAAATGATTAGAATACTAAGTGGATTCACTGGGCCAGGGGGGAGCACCGTGGCGTTTTGCAATCTCGTTAATCTATTTAATAATAACGGGATGAAGGCTTGTCTCTATGGTCCTCATGAGTGGGAAGGTATCAACTGTGATTTCAAGAGAGAAGAACCTTTAATTAATACTGATGATACCGTGATTTATCACTTTAGAAAGCCTCCAGATAGTCGATGTGCGAAGCTTATACTTTCTACACATGAGACTGAGGTCTTCCCTATAAATGGTATAGAAGGACTTAAGTATGACGCTGTTCACCTTGTGTCTGAGTTCCAAAAGGAGTGGCAGGGTGTTGATGGGACTGTAATTCCTAATGTAATCACAAAGTATAAGTCTATACCTCGTCACGGCAGGCAGTCAAAGGTTGTTGGCATCATTGGGAGTATTGACCAAAACAAAAGGGTTCATAAGTCTATACAGAGAGCTTTAGAGGAAGGGCATGATGACATCAGAATTTATGGGAACATCACTGACGGCACTTATTTTTCTACGGAGGTATTGCCCCTTTTAGGTGAGAAAGTCTCTTACAGAGGCGTTTCGAGCGATATGCAGGCTGTATACGATACAATCACGGACGTATATCACTCACCCAAGCTAGAAACTTTTAATCTTATAATAGCGGAGTGTAAGTATGCTAACGTGAACTATCATGGGGATGAAGGGAATGATACTCAGGCTGAGTATTGGGATGATGAGAAAATACTAGAATCATGGAAAAAGTTAATCCTAGAATAAGCGTAGTTTTAGCCCACTATAATCGAAAAAACTTACTGCTCAAAAGCCTAAAGTCTATAGAGCAGTCTAAATACGCAAGTGATATTGAGGTTGTAATTGTTGACGATGCTAGCTCTGAGGAAAATCGCTTAGATGATATTGTTACTAATTATAAGTTTAAAATTAATCTCATAACTCAAAAGCCCGAGAACAAGGATTACATAAATCCTTGTGTCCCCTACAATATTGGATTCAGGGAAGCTAAGTCTGATATTGTCCTGATCCAAAACCCTGAGTGTTACCATGTGGGAGACGTTATTGATCACGCTCTTTCCAACATTACGGATGATAATTATATCACATACGCAACATATGCTCTAAGTAAAGAAGATACAGCTACTTTAGAGTCTAAAGAACTCAATATTACGGGCAACGCATCTAATGGAGGGCAGCAAGAAGGATGGTATAATCACTCAACCATAAACCCCAGACCTTTGCATTTTGCGTCTTGCATTACTAAGAAAAACTTAGATGCACTGGGTGGGTTTGATGAAGCTTACGCTAACGGTATAGGCTTTGACGATGATGAGTTATTAATGCGTATTAAGGACAACGGATTAAAGGTTCAAATTTGTGATAGTCCTTTCGTTCTGCATCAAAATCATTACGACGAAAACGCTTATGAGAATAGGTTTCAAAGCTCCCCACATCTATTTGATAAAAATAAAAAGTTGTATATTACCGAGCTTAAAAAACGATATAAGCCGAAGATTGTTGGCTTTTCGCAGCTTCACAACGAGTTAGAGTTAGGTAACTTGGAAAATTGGTTTAAGTGCATGGAGGTTTGTGATGAGATTTATATTTTTGATCAAGCATCTACAGACGGAAGTAGAGAGTTTTACAAAAAGTTTGATAATGTTCATATTATTGAGTCCGACACTAATAGATTTGAGGAGGAGTTGGTGTGCAAGCAAGAATTGTTAGATAAATTACTTGCTGAACAGCCGGATACTGATTGGATTATTTGGATGGATGGTGACACGCTTTTGGACGCTAGACTTCTGGAGCGACCCAATCCAGAATCTGATGAGACTGTATTACATGAGTTATTATTTAATTTAGATCTTAACAAGATTGAATCCGCTTCTTTAGGTCACTACAACTTATGGAGGAGTGATGTATGGCATAGAGTAGATGATCAGTATGATCACTTTATGCACGCTGGACGTATGGCTCTTTGGAAGAATAATGGTAAGTTAAAATTTAACGTAGAGGAAGGGTTGCATAAGAGTCAGCACCCGGTCGGTATTAGAAATTCTGTGAGGCTTCAATTCAATTTAATTCATAGAGGATTTGCCACGGACGAGCAGATATTAAAGAAGTATGAAAATTATAAATCGAGAGGTCAATCGGGTTGGGCACTTGATAGGTTGTTAGAGGAGTCCACCTTGAAGGTTCAGGAAGTTCCTAGGAACGAAATACCATCTTGGATACCGTGCGTGGATGATCAGGACCCGAGGGCTAAAAAGAAATTAGTGGATTTGCGTAATGAAGATTAATATTGTAACCGTCTCCAGCGGATGGATTCTTCAGAAGATTGCTCATAGAATCCATAAAGAATTACATAAGCTGTGCGAGGCTACTATCTCACACGAACCTGATTTAGGTGCCGATGTTAATTTTTATGTGGACGTTCAAAACTGCTACCGCCACAAAACCAATACTTTGGACATCGGATACTTTACGCACTTAGATAAAAACAGTATAAAGGCTATCAACACTAATTGGTTTTCTTTAGATTATATCTTCCATCACGGACACCGATACTATGACGTATTTAAGCATTGGTATTCTGAGGATAAAATGAGCGTAGTGCTTCCTGGGGAGATCCCTGAGGGTTTCGCATTAAAGAAGCCTTGTTTGGGTATTTTTCAAAGAGGGGGGTTTGAAGGCAAGGGCGAGTATTTTATGAGAGAATTGTGTGAGAGTCCTGTAGCTTCTAGCTTTCGGTTTATCTTTGTTGGGAGTGGTTGGGGAACAGTTATAGAGATGTTCTCTCGTAAGGGCATATCTGTGAAAAATATTACAGACGAGGATTATAACTCTTATCCTGGCCTCTATAATAAAATAGATTACCTCCTGATTCCATCTTTGTGGGAGGGAGGTCCAATGTCGGTAATTGAAGCTTGTGCAAAAGGTATTCCGATTATCAGTTCTAATGTTGGGTGGGTGGGAACTGATCTTTTAGTAGACCACATGTATGAGCCAAACAATATGGATCAGTTAACTAACATATTACAAGAAATTATTCGTCCTATGCAAAAAAGAAGAGAGTGTGTGGAACATTTAAGTTATGAGTATTACGCTAAGAAACTACACGACGTATCCCAGGAGTTGTTAGTATGAAATTAAACTTAGGATGCGGAACAGATTATAAAGAGGGATATGTAAATGTTGATCAAGGAGAGTGTAGGTGCGATGTCAAGCATGATCTTGAGAGCTTCCCTTGGCCTTTTGAAGATTCCTCGGCTGATGAAATGCGGTTTCAGCACATTTTCGAACACTTTTCTCCCATTAACTTTTTAAATATCGTGAGAGAGATATATCGCGTGTCCAAAAATGGAGCCACAGTAACTCTAATCTCCCCCCACGCTGGATCCGACAATTACTGGACAGACCCCACACATCAGATGCCTCTTACTGCCAGAACTTTTGATTTCTTCGACCGAGCAAAGCCTCTTTTTGAAAATGGAAAAATCTATGGATGGGATGATGTAAACTTTTCTGTTGAAGCACAGGTGATACCTAATGCACCTAATGGCCCTGATGTAGCACACAGACTTACGGTGAACAAATGAATTTTACTTACTACACAATTATCGGACGAGACCCTTCATTATTAGAGGGACATCTTGAGAACGTAACGAAGTATGCAGGTTTCGAAAAACTTGATTGCGAGAAAAAACTCCTAGTTATTGTATACACCAATCCGTCTATCCCTCAAACCACCACGAATAAAATTCTTTCAACGTGCAAGGATTACGGAGCAGAACCGATAATCTATCAAGAACCCACTTCTAGTTTTATTGATAATTTATATGCTTGTTGGAATTTAGGATATAATCATGCATTGGATGGTCTAGTGTTCAGAGGGGGATCCGATCAAATCTTCTCCAAAGACTCTTTTGTTTCGTTGTATAACGATAGACTATCTTGTGATAATGGGAAAGTTATTCTTCAAGCCAATACGATAGAGAATGCAGACCGAAACTTAGGTAGCCGCCATTTAGTAGCCTCTTTGGGAGATACTTTTGAATCTTTTAACTATGAAGGGTTTGAAACATTATGTGAAAGTATTAATAGAGATGTTGATAAGTCTCTACTATCCTTGGAGGATTCTATCAGGCTGTGGGGTAAGCCTACAGGTTTTACCTCTACTTTGGGTCAAATTAATAGAACAGATGGGTGTTCTTGGTTAATGACGAAGAAGGATTGGGAGAAACACGGTCCTCTTCCTGTGTTAGAAAATGGTGTTACGGGAGATGTAGTAATACACGACAGATTTCAGAAAAATGGGTATGAGTCTTACATCACTAGGGACTGCATTACTTATCATTTTGTTAGAGGAGAATCAAAGGATATACAATGAGATTAGGTATAGTAGGATTAGGGGTAGTAGGATCAGCGATTAAATACGGATTCGAAAAGCTAGGGCATACGGTATTAGGACATGATATTAGGCTTGACACATCTCTTGCAGATGTGGTGGATACAGATGTATGTTACTTATGTGTTCCAACTCCGTCTAATGACGAGGGGGCTTGTGATGTAAGTGTTGTGGAGGAAATCATTAAGGATCTAGATGGTTTAGACTACCAAGGGGTAATTGCAATTAAATCCACCGTGGTTCCGGGCACTACGATCCGACTACAGAAAGAATTTCCTAATTTTACTATCTGTTTCGTCCCTGAGTTTTTACGGGAAAGATGTGCGGAGGTAGATTTTACAGAAAATCATGACCTGTGTATTATTGGAACGGACTCTGAACTTGCGTATAACCTAATTCGTAGTTCCCACGGGAAGTATCCTACACTTGTTAAACAACTTTCTCCTACTGAAGCAGAGTTGGCTAAGTATTTTAACAATATTTTCAATGCTACTTTAATTACCTTTGCAAATAGTTTCTTTGAGGTGTGTGAGTCTTTGGGAGCAGATTATACAAATATAAAGGATTGCATGACTCACATAGACCATATCCCAGATAAATACTTGGACTGTAACTCTTCCTTCAGAGGGTTCGGAGGTATGTGTCTCCCGAAGGACACAAGAGCTATAAGTAACTTGTGCAGGGATAAAGGGATTAAGGTAAGCTTCTTTGATATGCTTATTAAAGAAAACTCTAAATATAAAACTACTGTATTTCGGGGGATGAGAAAAGAATGATCAAGGTAGCTCATAGAGGAAATATTCAAGGACGAAATATTAGGCTAGAAAATGACCCAGCTTACATTAATTCTGCTATCTCTATGGGCTATTGTGCTGAAGTAGATGTATGGTATAAGGATGGTAATTTTTATTTAGGTCACGATGAACCGAGTTATCTTGTTGGCGAATCTTTTCTAGAAAATGGGAAGCTATTCTGTCATGCTAAAAACATAGAAGCTCTTCATATTATGTTAGAAAATCCTTACATTCATTGTTTCTGGCATGAGGGGGATCTTTGTACCCTTACCTCGCAAGGATTTATTTGGCAATACCCAGAGGTGTATTTTGCTGGAAAGCTATGGGGAGTCTGCTCAGATTGGCTATAATAAGAAATGACCAAAGCAGTATTATTTGATTTGGATGGAGTGCTGGTGGATGCTTGCGATTGGCACTATGAAGCTCTAAATAGATCTTTGAGAGAGGTAGCGAATTATACTATCTCTAGGGAGGATCATATTGCTACTTATAATGGACTTCCCACAAAAAGAAAGCTTCGGGTTCTCGTAAAGTTAGGGGTAATCAGGGAAGATGATTTAGAAGTAATATCTAATTTAAAACAAGAGTATACTAAAGAAGTTATTGAAGAATTTTGTATTGAATCAAGTTCTAAAGTATCACTAATGGAACTTTTCAAAGAAGAAGGGTATAAGATTGGTTGCGTGACAAACAGCATCCGAGAAACAACTGAGCTAATGTTAACTAAAACAGGAATTCTTGAATACTTTGATGTCCTTATCTCCAATGAGGACACACCCCATAATAAACCCCATCCAGAACCCTATATTAAAGGTCTTGTGCTTCTTAATACTTTACCTGAGAACGCGATTATCGTTGAGGACTCCCCGAAGGGACTCCAAGCTGCGAGATTAACAGGGTGTAGAGTAATAGAAGTAAAGAATGCAACCGAAGTAACAAAAGAACTATTTAGAGGTAAATTATGAACATACTAATTCCAATGGCGGGAGCAGGTTCTAGGTTTCAACAGGCGGGTTATACATTTCCCAAACCTTTGATTGAGATTCACGGTAAGCCTATGATCCAAAAGGTAGTAGAGAATCTTAACATTGATGGTAGGTTTATCTTTCTTGTTCAAAAGGAGCATTATGATAAGTATGCTTTGAACTATCTTCTTCCCCTCATAGCCCCAGGATGTGAGATAATTCAAGTGGATGGCGTAACAGAAGGAGCAGCTTGCACTACTCTGCTTGCAAAGAAGTTTATTGATACTGAAGCCCCTCTTATAACCGCTAACTCGGACCAATTTATTGAATACTTAAGCGAGAGTTGGATCGATCACTTACATGGGGATGGGGGTATGCTAACTTTTAAAGCAACACACCCTAAATGGAGTTTCGCTAAGATAGATGACCAAGATAACGTCACCGAAGTAGCGGAGAAGTGCCCCATTAGCGACACAGCAACCGCTGGAGTTTATTACTGGGCTAAGGGTTCTGATTATGTAAAGTATGCAGAACAGATGATAGAGAAGGACATACGAGTAAATAATGAATTTTACGTGTGTCCTGTTTTTAATGAAGCGATTAAAGATGGTAAAAAAATTAAGACTGTTCCTATCAAAAAGATGTGGGGGTTAGGCACTCCTGAAGATCTTCGATATTTTTTAAAGTATTACAAAGGGTAACCATGAAAATAGGAATTGGTATTACTATGTTTAATGAGCATATTGTTGTCCTCCAGACGATTAAAAATATTATTAAGTGTAAAGATTTTGTTCCTTATATTGTGGTAGCCCACTCTGATGATGCGAATCCTTCTCCTGAGCTTGAAGAAGTTAAAAAATTAGCAGATGAGTATACTCTCTTGCCAAATTTAGGAAAAGAATTGGAGTCACAGCGTTTAGGTGCCAACTGCATATCTAGAAACTACGGGCTTATTTTCACTACATTAAATAAGAAAGAGTTTGATGTAGTGGTAGGTTTAACGGGAGACACTTTAGTTACAGACCCTAAAAATTTTATTAGAAGAAGTTCAGAATTAGAAGAGGGTAAAGTAGCTTATATAGCACAAGCCATTGGTCAGAAGTTTCATACTCCCAACGGACCTGATGGTGGTAGACTACAGCATCAGGATATAACTGATATGATGCCACAATTATTTATTCTTAACGGGAAATTTGCCTATAATACAAACTGCTTCTCTACAATAGAGGTTGTGAATGAGTATACTTCCGAGCATTGTCTGGGCAATGAGTTGGCTTCTCATGTAGGAGGAGACTTTCGTCAGAAAGTCCAAAGGTTAAATGCTTTGAATCCTACTCAAGCATACTCATATGGGGATGGAATTAGCTACAATAGAAGGACATTAAAATGAAAGTATTAGTAACAGGCAGTCATGGTTTTATAGGATCTTATATTTGCCAAGACCTTTTAGATAACGGTTATGAAGTTTTTGGTATTGATAACTTCTCTAAATATGGAAGGGTGAAGAAGCCCTTTGAGTCTCATCCAAATTTTACCTTTATGGAAACTGACGCGAGATTCATAGACAGGCTCCCATCAACCTTCACTGATATAGATTATATAATTGCGGGAGCAGCAATGATAGGAGGTATTAGCTATTTTCATAAGTATGCTTACGACCTTCTAGCTACTAATGAGCGTATTATGGCATCCACCTTTGATTTAGCTTTAGAATTATGGAATAATAAGAAAAAGTATAATTCTCGGTTAAAGCGAATTATTGCTCTGTCTAGCAGTATGGTATTTGAATCCACCTCTCGTTATCCTACTCCTGAATCCGAAATAAAGGAGTGCCCCCCTCCGCTTAGTACTTATGGGTTTCAGAAATTAGCTGTAGAGTATTTTTGTAAAGGGGCGCAAGAACAATATGGACTACCCTACACTATCATCCGTCCATTCAACTGTGTTGGAGTTGGCGAAGACGAAGCATTGGGAGCCGAGGAGGTAGAGCAAGGCAACATAAAAATGTTAATGAGTCATGTTCTTCCTGATCTAATTTATAAAGCCCTTCATTTAAATTCCGATGATGAATTACCTATTCTAGGATCAGGAGAACAAGTGCGTCACTATACTGACGGAAAAGATATTGCAAGAGGTATTAGGATAGCTATGGAGTCTCCCGAAGCAGAGAACGATGATTTTAATATATCTTCGCCTCGTTCGACAACTGTTAATGAGTTAGCGGAAATCGTTTGGGGAAAGATTCATGGTACTACGCTTAAGACAAAGCATGAAGACCCATTCACTTACGATGTTCAAGTCAGAAGCCCTGATGTGAAAAAAGCTATCAAAAAGCTAGGATTTGAAACTGAGATTGGGTTAGAAGAAAGTGTCAAAGAGGTCATATCCTGGATGAGGAAACAACATGAACTTTAACGAAATTATCGAAAAACACATAAAACATGCTGTAAAGAGTTATGATGGATCCTATAATAATGCAGAGCCATTAAAAGATCTTGTTAGCATGGGGGAATTAGTGGATCGTCTCTCTATCATAAATTTTAAACTATATACACTTAAAGATAAAGTGATGGAGTCGGAAGACAAAAGTTTTAGAGCATGGGCATCTATTGAAGATGTTAAATTAGTTATGGAGAGGTCCAGATTAAAGAGAGCAATCGATAGTCAGCTTGTCCATACGATCAATAATATACTGTCTGGAGATTCTTCGGGCGGCGTAAATTACGAAGTTAAAAGGTACGGCAATGAAGAAAGATCCTAACGTATACAGCCCGTATAAGGCTGCTCACCACACTGATAAGATTCAGCAAATGCGGGACGGAGAACAGCCTGTCCCACTCCAGGTACAGTTGATCATTTCTGATCTTTGTAATCACAACTGCTCTTTCTGTGCATACCGAATGGAGGGGTATACATCTAATAAGAATTTTGGGCAATGGGACGCTGTAAAGGGGATGCTTAATAATAATCCTAACAGAATGATTCCCTTTGAGAAGGTTAAGGAGATTCTGGATGATTGCGCCGATATGGGAGTAAAGGCAATACAGTTTACTGGGGGTGGCGAACCTACCGTACACCCTAAGCATAAGGAACTATTTCAGCACGCAATCGATAGAGGATTAGACTTAGCTTTAGTCTCGAACGGTACTGTTATGCGTGAAGGCGTTCCTGAAATATTGACTCAGGGTAAGTGGGCTAGATTTTCTATCGATGCTGGAAATGCCCAGTCTTACGCCAAAATTCGTGAAGTGCCGGAAAGCTTTTTTGAAAAATCTTTAAACAATATCAAGAAAGTTGTAAAAGCCAGGGCGAAAGTACCAGATTCTGACCTAGTGATCGGTATTGGATTTGTGGTTGTTGAGGATAACTGGAAAGAGATTTATGAGGCTGTAGAAAAGTATAGTAAGCTTGGAGTGGACAACGTACGTATAAGTGCAGTCTTTACTCCCGAGGACTTCAAATACTTCGAGGAGTTTTATGATGATGCTAAGGCTCTTGCTCAAAAGGCTAAGGAAGACTTTGAGACGGAGGACTTTAAGGTATTCAACCTGTTCGGAGACAGGATCGGAGATCTGATCGTTCAAAAGCCGGAATATGATTTCTGCTCCTACATGCACCTTAACACTTATATTGGAGGGGATCAAAAGGTCTATACCTGTTGTAACAATGCATATAATGAGGCGGGGGAAATGGGTTCACTTAAGGATCAGAGATTCTTAGACTATTGGCTCTCAGAGAGCAAGAAGAAAAAGTATGACTGCTTTAAGGCATCAAACTGTGCTAGGTGCATGTTCAATAATAAGAACCGATTCATCAACTACATGTTGGAAGACAACCCTCTTCACGTAAATTATATCTAATGAAAACTATATTTATTGACATAGACGGAACCTTAGTAACCCAGCTAGACAATTTATCCGAGGTTATCCTAGACGCTCCAAATATTTTGCCTGGAGTTTTAGATAAATTTGATAGCTGGAATTGGAAGGGTTACAAAATAATTATAACTACTGGAAGAAAGGAAAGCACGAGAGAAGCTACTGAGAAAGAGCTACGGTCCCTGGGTTTGTTTTGGGACTATCTTATTATGGGTCTTGATGCTGGGGGTGAGAGAATTTTAATAAATAACTCAGACGGTCATGCCGCCGCCAAGGCTATAACAGTTAAAACCAATCAAGGACTAGAAAAAATTAACCTATGAAACTTAACGAATACCAATTAGAATGTTCCCGAACTGCCAACCCTAATTTAAGCTGGGAGATGGCTAATCTTAACTGGGCCTTAGGCATTGCTGGAGAGGCTGGTGAATATTGTGAGCTTATTAAAAAGCACACGTTTCACGGAAGAAAGCCTATGGATCTTGATGCCGTCAAGAAGGAGCTAGGAGACGTTCTCTACTATGTTGCAATGGCTGCTAAGAATCTACACATTAGTTTAGAAGAGGTCGCAGCGGCTAACGTAGAGAAGCTCAAGGGGCGTTATCCAGGAGGCTTTACTAGTGGAGGGGGGGTTAGGGAAGCCAAAAATAACGACAAAGATAATGACGGTTGTTAGCCTTCTTTTGGAGGTTCCTGAGGCTTACACTTTTCTACTATAGCTTGATGTACTGCTTGTAAAGTGCTCCTAGTTAATGTTTGAATGCCCTTGTGCTCTCCTTCTAATCTTCCAATACGAGCGTTCAAATCGCTTTGAGTATTAGCTTGTTTCATTACAATTTTGAACAGGAAAGCTATGGCCCCTGTAAGGCCAGTTACTAACGCGGTGAAGAACGTGCTCATTTCGGTTTCCATAGGTATTCTTAAATATTTAGGGTAGTTATTCGTAAGTGACGGCGTTATACCGTTGACTTATTGGCTCAAACAGGTATAATTACTCCATGCAAACTTTCCTCCCCTACTCTGACTTTTCTAAATCTGCTAAAGTTCTAGACTACCGCCGTCTGGGCAAGCAACGTGTAGAAGCTATGCAACTTGTCAACAGCACTCTTAAGCTCGCAGCTAACCCCGATAGCAAGGTAGGTTGGGCTAATCACCCTGCTAGGACCATGTGGCACGGGTATCTACCTGCTTTGAGGCTTTACCATAATGTGGTAATTCAAGAGTGGATTGATCGTGGTTATAATAACAACATGAAAATGTATGAGCTACCTGATACTATTGAAATGCCACCCTGGATGGGAGA